>Ga0187844_10000135_pt1 | contig 54465 bp, 50 predicted proteins | sample SpaLakP09_SKY_50_FD_134517 | JGI IMG/M metagenome (GOLD analysis project Ga0187844, IMG submission 134517) | Oligotrophic lake water microbial communities from Sparkling Lake, Wisconsin, USA - SP09_SKY_50 | ecosystem: Environmental > Aquatic > Freshwater > Lake | place: USA: Sparkling Lake...
GCCCTACACAGCCGATGAGATCGCTCGGTTGCGGCAGAGCCGGCCGGCGGACGTGATGGCCGTTCGCGCTTCGCTCATGCACCGGATGCGCGAGGCTGGTATCTCCGAACGGCCCACCGTACCCGACCGACACTGACACAGACCCATCGATGACGCCGGAAGCCGCCGAGACGACAAGCAGCTCGCCGCTGCTCGCTGAAGCGGCGCAGATCAGACGTTGCGCAGCCCGCGCGCGCGGTTCAGTGTCTCCGAGGGCAATTCGGCAAAGAGCTTCTTGTAGTCGGCCGAGAAGTGGCCGAAGTGCCAGAAGCCCCAGCGCGCCGCGGCGTCATAGACGCTCATGCGAGAGCCCTCGGCACGGCAGAGTTCGCGCCGCACGGCGTTGAGCCTGATCGTCTTGACATAGCGGCCGGGGCTCACCCCGAAGGTTTCCTGGAAACAGTAGCCCAGTTTTCGCGGGCTTGCCCCGACGCGTCGACACACCTCGAACAGGCTCGGTGGTTCGTCCTCATGCGACAGCATCAGCTCGCACGCCCGGTCAACGATTCGCTTGCGCTGGTCGGGCCGATGGACGCGTTCTTCACGCAGGGTGCCGGCCATGGCGTCGATCAGGGTCAGCAGCAGATCGTCGTGCAGTTGCTGGCAGGCCACGGGATCGTTCAGTCGCCCCGCCGGATCGACCGCTGCCTGCACGGCATCCAGCAGCAGTTGTCGCCAGCGCGTCAGCACCGGCTCCGACGGCTTCATCGACACCAACCACCCCTGCCGGAAGTGCCGGTCCAGCCCGTCCAGGGCCCGGGCAGCGTCGAGCAGCTCAGCGGCGTCGATCACCACGCCTGCCAGCACGCAGTCCGGCGGGGTGCTCATGTCCAGTTCGGTGGCGTTGCATGCCACCAGCGAATCGGTGTCGCACCGCACACCGTTCATACACAACGGCCCGGCGCCGCGCAGTATGGTTCCGACGCCGAGCGCATCGGCCATCAACTCGCCCCGCTGCCGTACACGGCGGCTGGTCGATTCGACAAAGAGCTGCATGCCCGGCAGGCGGATGTCGGTGAATTGGCCATCGAAGCGGCCGGCATCGAGCTGGTCGTAGCGCAGATTCCAGTCCTGCAACTGCTCCGTGTGCTGCTCGATGTTTGCCGACCGCGTGCGCCGGACCACGATGGATCCAGCGGCCGATGTCGATCCGTGCCGGGTATCGGGATGCATGGCGAATGCAGGACTCATCGTTCATGCTCCTTTGAATTCAATGGCCATTGGGGATGCCGCAGCGTTGCAGCTACGGCCCTACGCGTCAGCCCTTCTTCAGGCTGATGACCTGCGGCTGCGTCACGGCCTTCAGGCCATCGGCGCCGAACTCGACGCCCCAGCCAGAACCCTTCACGCCGCCGAAGGGCACCATCGGATGGATCGCGCCGTGCTGGTTGATCCACACCGTGCCGGCCTGGATGCGGGACGCCACGGCCATGGCCTGTTCGGTGCCGGCTGACCAGACCGAGGCCCCGAGCCCGGCATCGAGCCGGTTGGCGCTGGCGATCGCGGACTCGACATCCTTGTACTTGATGATCGGCAGCACCGGGCCGAACTGCTCCTGGTCCACCAGGGCGGCACCGTCGGCGATGTTTGTCACCAGCGTCAGCGGATAGAAGTAGCCCGGTCCCTCCTGCGGCTTGCCGCCGCAGACGATCGTGGCTCCGCCGGCCTTGGCCTGCTCCACCAGCGAGACCACCTTGTCGTACTGCATGCGGTTCTGGATCGGGCCCATCGCGACGCCGGCGTCCATGCCGTTGCCCATCGGCATCGCTTCTATCAGCGCCTTCAGCTCGGCGACCACGGCGTCGTGCAGGTTTTCAGGCACGTACAGCCTTTTCGCGCACGCACAGGTCTGCCCCATGTTGAGGAAGGCGCCCCAGAACAAGCCCATCGAGATCGCCTTGGGGTCCGCGTCGGGCAGCACGATGGCTGCGTCATTGCCGCCGAGTTCCATCGTGGTGGGCGTCAGGTTCTTAGCCGCAGCCGCCGCGATGCGGGCGCCGGTGGCCCCAGAACCGGTGAACATGATCTTGTCAACATCGGGGTTCTCGACCAGGAAGCCACCCACCTCGCCGCCGCCGCTGACGGTGTTGATCACGCCAGGCGGCAGCACCTCGGCAATCAGACGCACGAGTTCGAGCGTGCCGATGCTGGTGTACTCCGAGGGCTTGATGACCACCGTATTGCCAGCCCGGATCGACGGAATGATCTGCCAGATGGCGATCAGCAGCGGCCAGTTCCAGGGCGCGATGGCAGCGATCACGCCGAAGGGCTTGCGATGCACTTCGTCGCGGCGCGTCGCGTCCTCGAACACCACCTCAACCGGCAGGTCCAGGCTCGCCGGCACCTGCGTCCAGACCTCGCACCCCCACAGTTCGAAGCGTGCACCCGGCACCTGGTCCGGGCCGACGCCACCCAGCGGCTTGCCTTGTTCGCGCGTGACCCATTCGGCCAGGTACTCCGCGTTGCCCTTGATAACCTCGGCCACCTTCATCGTCAAAGCCTTGCGCTCGGCGTCGGGCCGCGCTGCCCAACCAGGCTGTGCCACCCTCGCGGCTGCCACGGCCTGTGCCACCTGCTCGGCGCTGGAATGCGGCACAAGGCCCAGCACCTCGCCAGTAGCCGGGTTCTTCGACTCAAACCCATGGGCCGAACTGACGGCGCAGCCATTGACGGTGTTGGCAAAACTCTTCATCGAGATACTCCAGGTTCGAATGCCGGCGGAAGCGCCACCGAAGCGCGTTCGAGAGTGTCGAGATCTCACCTCGATTGATCCATCGCGAGCATTCGCAGCGGGAAAACCCGCGCCACCGAATCCCTACACGTCGGCCTTGGCTCGAAGGTGGAACACCACCAGCCACGCAAAGTAGCCAGCGATCAGACCGGTCTGTGCCCAGTACATCGTGGTCGGGCGGTCTGCCAGCACCGACTGCAGCGCGTCCGACAGGTTCACGGCCGACAGGCCAAGGACCGTCACGGCCAAGGCCAACAGCGCAGCGGGCACGGCGGCCCGGATCGTCGCTGCCGTGTAGAAGAGGCAGATGTAGGCCACGACCGAGAACGAGATGATCTTGTCCTGATAGGCATGAAACGGCACGTCGTAGTACACGAATACCAGCGGGTACTTCAGACCGAAGAAGTGCGCCACGGCCATGCAGCAGAAATAGACCACGCCGGCCCAGAGCGAGACATTGAGGATCTTCGAGTTCATTGATTTGCCTTCCATAACGAAGGCGCCATTCTTGGGTCCGCAGTCTGATCACGCGAGTGGCCCAGATGCCATACTTCGATGCAATCGGGCCAACCTTGTGAGCTGTCGAGATGAGCACGCGCCAGAAGCTACCCGTCGTCGCCGTCGTCGCGTTCGATCGGGTCAGTCCTTTTCATCTTTCGGTGCCCTGCGTGGTCTTCGGCGACGCGCATCCCGGCGTGCCCGCATTCGACCTGAGGGTGTGCGCCGGCGAAGCCGGCACGCTGCGCACGACGGCGGGCTTCGCGGTCGGGGTCGTGCATGGGCTGGCTGCGCTCAGGCGGGCCGAAATCATCATCGTTCCCAGTTGGCGCGACCCGGCCGAGCGTCCCCCGGAGCCTTTGCTGAAGGCCCTGGTGATGGCCCACCGGCGCGGCGCCAAGGTGGTTGGGCTCTGTCTGGGCGCCTACGTGCTGGGTGCGGCAGGCCTGCTGGAAGGCCGAACTGCCACCACACACTGGTCCTGTGCCGCCGACTTTGCGCAGCGCTTTCCGAACGTGCGGGTGGATCCCGACGTGCTGTACGTCGATGAGGGCGACATCGTCACCTCCGCCGGCACGGCCGCAGGCATCGACTGTTGCCTGAATCTGCTGCGCCAGCGGCACGGTGCCTCCGCGGCTAACAGTGTGGCGCGGCGGCTGGTAGTGCCGCCCCACCGTCAGGGCGGGCAGGCGCAGTTCATTGAACAGCCACTGCCAAGTTCCGCGCGCGATTCGCGGTTGTCGATCCTGTTGGACGAGGTTCGATCTTCGCTTCGCGAACCACATACGCTGGACAGTCTGGCGGCCCGTGCGGCGATGAGCCGCCGCACGTTTACGCGGCACTTCCGGCAGTTGACCGGAAACACGGTACAGCAGTGGTTGCTCGGGGAGCGACTCTCGCTCGCCCAGCGCCTGCTGGAAGCATCGGATCAAGCCGTGGAACGCATTGCCGAACTGGCTGGCTTCGGCTCGCCCGTGTCGTTTAGGCAGCAGTTCCGCAGCGCATTCGGCGTGACACCGAGCGCATGGCGTCAGACGTTTACCGGCCGGTGAAAGGCCACCGCGCCGCGATGTGGCCCGCTGATCGCATTGACAACCGGGCTCAGCGGCGCTCGGTCAACCGGCGCAGTTCAGGCAAGGCCAGCCGTGGCCGGTCGGCCGGCACTTCAGGCAGCGGTGGCACCTCAAGCAGTGATTCGAGGCACCGCCGGGTCAACTGGTGGTAGACCTCGGTGCCCTCACGCTTGCGTCGCACATCGTCGTCGGTCAGCGTGCGCAGCACCTTGGCCGGCGCGCCGACCACCAGCGCACGCGCCGGCAACTTCATGCCCGCCGCAACGAAGGCGCAGGCCGCCACGACGGCTTCGGCGCCGACCTCGGCGTCGTCCATCACGACCGCGTTCATGCCCACCAGCGCATCGCGACGAACGGTGCATCCATGGAGCACCGCACCGTGGCCGATGTGACCGTTCTCCTCCACGATCAGATCGTGGTTCGGAAAGCTGTGCAGCACGCAGGTGTCCTGCACATTTGCGCCGGCCTGCAGCACGATGCGACCGAAGTCACCACGCAGGCTGGCACAAGGCCCGACGTAGCAGCCGGGGCCGACGACCACGTCGCCGATCAGCACCGCACTCGGGTGAACGTAGGCGCTGGGATCGACCACCGGCACGACGCCGTCGATGGCATAGCAGGCCATGGTCAGGCGGGCCGCTTCAGCACAAGCGTCAGGATGTCGTAGCTCGCGACGAGCTCGCCATCCTGGTTCGTCACCTGGACGTCCCAGGCCACCACACCCTGCGCCGGCTGGTCCTTGCGGGCGGGCTTGTCGATCTTGCGCTTGCAGGTCAGACGTGCCTGGATCGTGTCGCCAATGCCGACGGGCTTGACGAAGCGCAGGGTGTCCAGGCCATAGTTGGCAAGCACCGGCCCCTCGGCCGGCGAGACGAACAGACCCGCGGCAGCCGACAGCACGAAGTAGCCGTGTGCGATGCGCTTGCCGAAGGAAGAGTTCTTCGCCGCTATCTCATCGAAGTGCATGTAGAAGAAGTCGCCCGATATGCCACCGAAGGCCACGATGTCGGCATCGGTCACGGTGCGGCGGTGGGTCAGCAGCGAATCACCGATGGCCAGGTCGTCGAACCACTTGCGGAAGGGATGCAGCGCCTCTTCCTGCACCTTGGCACCACGCACGTATTCGCCGGTGACGGCTGCCAGCATGGTTGGCGAGCCCTGCACCGCGGCGCGTTGCAGGAAGTGCATGACGGCGCGCACGCCGCCCAGCTCTTCGCCACCACCGGCGCGGCCCGGGCCGCCGTGCTTCAGCAAAGGCAAGGGCGAGCCGTGGCCGGTGGACTCGACCGCCGACTCGCGGTCGAGGATGTGCACCCGGCCGTGCCAGGCGGCGATGGCCGGCACCGCCTGCGCCGCCACCTTCGGGTCGGCCGTGATCAACGAAGCGACCAGGCTGCCCTTGCCGCGCGCCGCCAGCGCCACTGCTTCTTCGGCGTCGCCATAGCCGATCAGCGTGCTGACCGGGCCGAAGGCCTCGACATCGTGCACCGCCGAGCCGCTGCCTGAGCGCACTGCCAGCAACGTCGGCGCGAAGAAGGCCCCGGCGGCCACGCCTTCGCCCAGCGGGGCGAAGCCGTCCTTGGTGCCGAATAGGATCTCGCATTCTTGTGCCAGCAAGGCCACCCGCTCGGCCACATCGGCCTGCTGCGCCTTCGAGGCCAGGGCGCCCATGCGCACGCCCTCGACGGCCGGGTCGCCGACGACCACCTTGGCCAGTCGCGCGCGCAGTGCGGCTGCAACGGCGTCCATCTGACGGTGCGGCACGATGGCACGGCGGATGGCCGTGCACTTCTGGCCGGCCTTGGTGGTCATCTCGCGCACCATCTCCTTGACGAAGAGATCGAACTCCGGGTCCTCGGGTTTCACGTCGGGGCCCAGGATGGCGCAGTTCAGCGAGTCGGCTTCGGCATTGAAAGGCACCGAATGCCGCACCAGGTTCGGGTGCACGCGCAGCTTGGCGGCGGTGTCGGCCGAACCGGTGAATGTCACCATGTCCTGCCCATCCAGCCGGTCCAGCAGGTCACCGGTGCTGCCAATGACCAGTTGCAGGCTGCCTTCGGGCAGCAGCCCCGAGTCGTGAAGCAGACGCACGGCCGCTTCGGTCAGATAGCTGGTGGCCGTAGCGGGTTTGCCGATGCAGGGCAGCCCGGCCAGGAAGCTGGGCGCGAACTTCTCCAGCAGACCCCAGATCGGAAAATTGAAGGCGTTGATGTGCACCACCACGCCTCCACGTGGCACAAGAATGTGGGTGCCGGCGAATCTACCCTGCTTGCCTAGCGGCATGGCCGGGCCTTCATGCAAGACGTTGCCGGAGGGCAGTTCGCGTGCGCCCACGCCGGCATAGGCGAACAGCGTGCCCGCGCCGCCCTCGATGTCAATCCAACTGTCGGCGCGTGTGGCGCCAGTCAATTGCGAGATCGCGTAGAGCTTCTCCTTGTGTTGCACCAGATACTGCCCCATGGCCTTCAGCCGCGCGGCGCGCTGCTGGAAGTCCAGCGCCATCAGCGCGGGCACGCCACGGCGGCGCGCGAACTGCACGGCCTCATCGAAGTCGATCGCTTCGGCATGGGTGTGGAAGACGGTCGCGCCGTTGATCGCGCTGTGCAGCGGCGTCGCGGCTTGCGCGCCGATCCAGCGGCCGCCAATCAGGCTTTGCAGAGTGGGAGTGGTGGACATCGGGTTCTCTCGGTTTCAGGCAAGGGGTGGGCAGAGCGCTTCAGCGCCCCAGGTAGGTCGGCATTCGCTTTTCAAGGAACGCTGCGATGCCCTCGTTCCGGTCGTGGCTGGCGGCCAGCAGCACGAAGGACTTGCGTTCGGCGTCGAGCGCTACCGACAGGCCCGATTCGTAGGACAGCAGCACCGCTTCCTTCGCGGCGCGAAGTGCCAGCGGGGCCTTGGCGGCGATGGTGCGAGCCAATGCCAGGGTGCGCGGCAGCACGGCATCGGCCGGGTGCACCTCGCTGGCCAGGCCGCATTGCAGGGCGATGTAGGCATCGATGGACTCGCCGGTCAGCACCATCTGCATTGCGCGCGACTTGCCCACCACGCGCGCCAGGCGTTGCGTGCCGCCGGCACCCGGGATGATGCCCAGGTTGATCTCCGGCTGGCCGAACTGCGCGGCCTCGCCCGCGATGACGATGTCGACGTGCATCACCAGTTCGCAACCGGCGCCGAGCGCATAGCCGTGGACGGCGGCCAGCAGCGGTTTGCTGAAGGCTGCGATGCGCTTCCAGTGCAGCGGACGCGGGTCGGCCAGCAGGTCGATGGGCCCGAGCGCCGCCATCTCCTTCAGGTCGGCCCCGGCGGCGAAGAACTTCTCGCTGCCGGTCAGCACCACCGCGCCGATGGCGGCATCGGCCGCGGCGACATCGAGCACGCGCACGATCTCCGCCAGCGTGGCGGTGCGCAGCGCATTGCGCGCGGACGGCCGGTTCAATGTGATCAGCATGACGCCGGGTTCGGGGCGCGTGACAAGCAGGTCTTCGAGGTCGTTCATGGCTCTGTGATCCGGGTGGGATACGTCGTGCATTCACATGCCGAGGTAGGCCGCCTTCACCTTCTCGTTGTGCAGCAGCTCAGGGCCAGGGCCGGTCAGGATGGTGTGGCCGGTCTCGATGACGTGGCCGATGTTGGCGATGGACAGCGCCGCATGGGCGTTCTGCTCCCTGCACGCCGCCGGCGGAAATGATGCGCTCGATGTAGAGCTGCAGGGTCTTCAGTTCGGGGTCGCCGAGGTAACCCGCTGGGCCGGTGACCGACAGCACCGCACCGATCTTGATATCGCCAGTCTGCGCCTGCGCGCTGATGGGAAACGCTGCGAGAGCGGCCAGGCCGGCATGGATGAAGTGGCGCTTCTTCATGGGTTTTGTCCGCGGGGCAAACAGGAGTGACGGCTCGAAAGGACCGCTTCAGAAGCGTTCGATGACCAGGGCGATGCCCTGGCCGACGCCGATGCACATCGTGCACAGCGCATAGCGGCCGCCGCTGCGTTCCAGCTGGTTCAGCGCTGTGGTCACCAGGCGTGCACCCGACGCGCCCAGCGGATGGCCAATGGCGATGGCGCCGCCCTGGGCATTGACGTGGGCCGCGTCGTCCGGAAGGCCGAGGTCGCGAGTCACGGCCAGGGCCTGCGCAGCGAAAGCCTCGTTGAGTTCAATGACGTCGATCTGCGACAGCTTCAGCCCAGTCAGCGCCAACACCTTCTTCGCTGCCGGCGACGGGCCGAAGCCCATGATGCGCGGCGCCAGACCGGCCACCGCCATGCCCAGCACACGGGCGCGCGGCTTCAGGCCGTACTTCGTTACGGCCGCTTCACTGGCCAGCAGCACGGCGCTGGCTCCGTCATTCACACCCGAAGCATTGCCCGCAGTCACGCTGCCGTCGGGGCGCACCACGCCCTTCAGCTTCGACAGTTGCTCGAGGGTGGTCTCGGGCCGCGGATGTTCGTCGGTGTCGAAGACCTTGGGCTCGCCCTTCTTCTGCGGCACCAGCACCGGCACGATCTCGGGCGCGAACAGCCCTTGCGCTTGGGCACGCGCCCAGCGCTGCTGGCTGCGCAACGCCATCGCATCCTGGTCGGCGCGTGCGATCTTGAAATCGGCAGCGACGTTCTCGGCTGTCTCGGGCATCGAATCGATGCCATAGCGCTCCTTCATCAACCTGTTGACGAAGCGCCAGCCGATCGTCGTGTCCTCGATCTTCTCCACGCGCGAGAAAGGCGAGTCGGCTTTGCTCATCACGAATGGGGCGCGGGTCATGCTTTCGACACCACCGGCAATCACCAGACTGGCCTCGCCGGCCTTGATCGAACGTGCCGCGATGCCGATGGCGTCCAGGCTCGACCCGCACAATCTGTTCACGGTGGTCGCCGGCACGTCCACCGGCAAGCCGGCCAGCAGCGCCGCCATGCGGCCGACGTTTCGGTTGTCTTCCCCGGCCTGGTTGGCGCAACCGTAGATCACGTCATCGACGGCCGCCCAGTCCACGCCCGGGTTGCGATCGATCAGGGCCTTGATGGGCAGTGAGCCCAGGTCGTCGGCGCGCACGCCAGCGAGCGCACCGCCGTAGCGTGCGAAGGGGGTGCGAATGGCATCGCAAATGTAGGCAAAGGCGGTCATGGTGCGGCTCTCAGATGGCGCCCTTGGGCTGTTCGTGGGTCAGCTTGGGACGCTTGTCGACGACACGCCGTGCCTTGCCAGTGAGGGTGCGCTCGATGCTGCCTGCGGCCATGACGCGCACCTTGGTGCTGACACCGACGTAGGTCTTGACACCATGCTCCAGCGAGCGGGCGATGCCCTCGGACTCCGTGGTGGTCAGGCGGTCGGAGACCTCGGGCCGGGCCTCGACCAGAACGTCGAGCTTGTCCAGATGCCCGTCACGCGTGACCACAAGTTGGTAGATGGGCGCGAGCTTGTCGTTCTTGAGGATCAGCTCTTCAATCTGCGTTGGGAACACGTTGACGCCGCGGATGATGAGCATGTCGTCCGAGCGGCCGGTGATCTTGCCGATGCGACGCATCGAACGCGAAGTCGGCGGCAGCAGACGCGTCAGGTCTCGCGTGCGGTAGCGGATGACGGGCATGGCCTCCTTGGTCAGCGAGGTGAAGACCAGTTCGCCTTCTTCGCCGTCGGGCAGCACGGCGCCCGTTTCCGGATCGATGATCTCAGGGTAGAAGTGGTCTTCCCAGATCACCGGGCCGTCCTTGCTCTCCACACATTCGCTGGCCACGCCCGGCCCCATCACTTCACTCAGGCCGTAGATGTCCACCGCATCGATACCGGCACGGGCCTCGATCTCGCCGCGCATCGCATCGGTCCAGGGCTCGGCGCCGAAGATGCCGATCTTCAACGAGCTCTCCGCCGGGTCCATGCCTTGGCGCAGGAACTCCTCGATGACGTTGAGCATGTAGCTCGGCGTCACCATGATGATGTCGGGCTTGAAGTCCTTGATCAGCTGCACCTGCTTCTCGGTCTGGCCGCCGGACATGGGGATCACGGTGCAGCCCAGCTTTTCGGCCCCGTAGTGCGCGCCCAGGCCGCCGGTGAACAGGCCGTAGCCGTAAGAGATGTGGCAGATGTCGCCGGCGCGGCCACCGGCTGCGCGGATCGAGCGCGCGACGACCGTAGCCCAGGTCTCGATGTCGTTCTTGGTGTAACCCACGACGGTCGGCTTGCCGGTGGTGCCGGACGATGCATGGATGCGCACCACCTGCTCACGCGGCACGGCGAACATGCCGAAGGGGTAGTTGTCGCGCAGGTCCTTCTTGCCCGTGAACGGAAACTTCGCCAGGTCCTGCAGGCTCTTGCAGTCCTCGGGCCGCACGCCGGCGGCGTCGAAAGCGGCGCGGTAGTGCGGCACGTTGTCGTAGGCGCGCTTGAGCGTCGCCTGCAGGCGCTGCAGCTGCAGCGCCTCGATCTCGTCGCGGCTGGCGCGCTCGATGGGTTCCAGCTCGTCGGGCGTGGGGTGCAGTCGGGCCATGGTGTCTCCTCGGTCAGGCGGGGGCGGAACCGTCGGTCCGCCACAGGGGTTTCAGTCGTGGAAAGGACGTCGCGCGGCGACGCGTCGTCTGAGCAGCAGTGAAGCGCGGTAACGGTCTTCGCCGTAGGCCTTTGCCAGGTGGTCCAGCACGGTCAGCACCTGGGGCAGGCCGATGGCATCGGCCCAGGCCAGCGGCCCGGCCGGGTAGTTCACGCCCTTGCACATCGCGATGTCGGCGGCTGCGGCATCACACACACCCTGCAGCACCGCGTCGGCGGCTTCGTTGGCCAGCATGGCTACGGTGCGCATCACCGCTAGGCCTGGTACGTCGTCCAACCGCGACACAGCGAATCCCGCGGCCTGAAATACAGCAACCACAGCATCGAAAGCAGCGGCGCTGCAGGTGTCGGCCGGAGCCAGTGCGATGCGCGTGGCCTTTGCCGCGTCGAGCGTCAGGTCGGCCAGCACCGTGGCCTCGTGGCCGTTGTCGCAAGCGCGCTGGGTGGCGCTGCGGCCGTCGGTCAGATACACCACGGTCTCGCCGACCCGCAACACAAGCGCGTCGGCGTGCCGCGCGTCGTGCGGGGTATGGGGCACGTCGGCAGCGGCCAGCCGTGCGGCCAGGCTCCGGCCCAGTGGCTCGCCGGTCCAGATCGACACGCCATTGGACAGCGCGACAGGCGCTTCGCTCGATGGTCGTGGCGCCACCACGCTCTCGGCATGGTCGTAGAAACCGCGGCCGCTTTTGCGGCCGAGGTAGCCGGCGTTCACCAACTCCTGTTGGATCAGCGATGGTGTGAAGCGCGGGTCGCCGAAATAGGCCTCGAACACCGAACGCGTGACGGCGAAGTTCACATCGTGGCCGATCAGGTCCATCAGCTCGAACGGGCCCATGCGGAAGCCGCCGGCTTCGCGCATCACGGCGTCCAGCGTGGCCGGGTCGGCAGCCTGTTCGGTCAGCAGGCGCAAGGCTTCGGCGTAATAGGGGCGCGCGCAACGGTTGACGATGAAGCCCGGCGTCGATTTCGTGAACACCGGGCTCTTGCCCCAGGCCAGCGCTGTGTCATACACGGTCTGCGCCACACCAGATTCCGTGGCCAGGCCGCTGACCACTTCGACCAGCGCCATCAACGGCGCCGGATTGAAGAAGTGCATGCCCAGCAGTCGCTGCGGCCGACGCAGTGCCGCGCCGATGGCGGTGATGCTGATCGACGAGGTGTTGGTGGCCAGGATGCAATAGTCGGCCACGATGCCTTCCAGCTCGGCGAACAACTGCTGCTTGACGTCCAGTTTCTCGACGACAGCTTCGACGACCAATGCGACGCCGCGCAGGTCGGCGGTGCTGGCCGCCACGCTCAGGCGCGCGCCGGCGTCGGCAGCGTCCAGGGCCTTCATGCGGCCCTTCTCCACGAGGCGGCCGAAGGCCTTCTGGATGCCGGCGATGGCCTGCTGTGCTGCCCCCGGCTTCAGGTCCAGCAGCAGCACGCGGTGGCCCGCCTGCGCAGCAACCTGCGCGATGCCAGCGCCCATGGCTCCGGCACCGATCACGGCCACGATGGCCGTGCCGGGCAAGGCGTGTGTGTTGGTCACTATCAGCCTCCGGTGAAGCGCGGAGCGCGCTTTTCGGTGAATGCGGCCACGCCTTCGCGGTAGTCGGCACTGCGGCCAAGCTCACGCATGAAATCGCGTTCGAGGTCGAGCTGCGTCTCCAGGCTGTTCAGGCCGCTGGCCTGCAGCGCCTGCTTGGTGCGCGCCAAGCCCAGCGTCGGTGCCTGCGCCAAGTGGCGCGCCAGGGCGTCGGTCTCGGAGGCCAGCTGATCGTCGTCGACGCACTTCCAGATCAGGCCCCAGGCCGCCGCCTGCTCGGCGCTGAGCTTGTCGCCCAGCATCGCCAGCGCTGTGGCGCGCGCGATGCCCAAGAGGCGCGGAAGGAAGTAGGTGCCGCCGGTGTCGGGGATCAGACCCAGCTTGCAGAAGGCTTCGACGAAGCTGGCCGAACGCGCGGCCAGCACGATGTCGCAGGCGAGCGGAATGTTGGCGCCCGCGCCGGCCGCCACGCCGTTGACGGCGCAGATCACCGGGATCGGCAGGCGCCGCAGGGCCAGTACCAGCGGGCCGTAGTATTTTTCGATCGACTCACCCAGGTCGGGCGCCGCCGCGCCAGGCGCTACGCTGCGGTCCGACAGATCCTGGCCAGCGCAAAAGCCGCGGCCGGCGCCGGTCAGCACCAGCACGCGAACGCTGCGGTCGGCGGCCACCAGAGCCAGCGCCTCGCGCACTTCCTCGTGCATCGCGACGTTGAAGCTGTTGAGCTTGTCGGGCCGGTTCAGGGTCAGCCGCGCAATGCCGTCGCGGCTGTCGAAGAGGATGTTCTGGTATGTCATGTCAGCTGTCCGTGTCGAAGTCGAGCACCACACGGTCGGTAACCGGAAAGGCCTGGCAGCTGAGGACGAAGCCGCGCGCGATCTCGTAGTCCTCGAGCGCGTAGTTGGCGTCCATCTCGACCTTGCCTTCCAGCACCTTGCAGCGGCAGGTCGCGCAGACCCCGCCCTTGCAGGAGTAGCGGATGTCGATGCCCTGCTTCAAGCCGGCATCCAGCACCGATTCAGTGTCCTTGTCCATCGAGAAGCTGCGCTGGGCGCCATCGATGACCAACGTGATCTCGCTTTCCTGGCGACCCGCGACGGGGCGCGCGTGGCTGGTGTGCTGCTTCCTCGGAATGCTGGCGGCGAACAGCTCGACCTTGATGCTGGCCTTGGGCATGCCATGGGCCTGCAAGGCGGCTGAGACCGCGTGCATCATGTCCTCAGGCCCGCAGATGAAGGCCGCGTCCAGATCGGCCACCTGGATCCAGCGCGCGAACAGCGCGTCGCACTTCTCGCGCGTGATGCGGCCGTTGAACAGCTCCACGTCCTGCTGCTCGCGGCTCATCAGGTAGACGATGTTGAAGCGCTCGCGGTAGCTGTCCTTCAGCTCGGCCAGTTCCTCGCGGAAGATCACTGCGGCCGATGCGCGGTTCCCGTAGACCAGCGTAAAGCGCGATGCGGGCTCGGCGGCCAGCGTCGTCTTGATGATCGACAGCATCGGCGTAATGCCGCTGCCGGCAGCCACTGCCAGATAGGCCTTGGGCTGAGTGGCGTCGAGAGGCAGATTGAAGTGCCCCATCGGCGGCATCACTTCGATGCTGACGCCGGGCTTCAGCGTGTCGTTGGCCCAGGTCGAGAAGGCACCGCCAGGCGTGCGCTTGATGGCCACGCGCAGGTCGCCGTCCTGCACCGCCGAGCAGATCGAATACGAGCGGCGCAGGTCCTCGCCATTGATCTGCGCGCGCAGCGTCAGGTGCTGACCCTGGGTGAACGCGAAGCGCTCGCGCAACGCCGGCGGCACCGCGAAAGTGGCAACGATGGTGTCACGCGTTTCCTGGCGGACTTGCGCGACGTTGAGAGGGTAGAACTTGCTCATGAAGGGTGTCCCGTCAATGGCACTTGAAATGATCGAAGGGTTCCAGGCAGCTACAGCAGCGGTACAGCGCCTTGCACGGCGTCGAGCCGAACTGGCTGGTCAGGCTGACCTGCGTGGAACCGCAGAGTGGGCAAGCCAGGCCTGCGGGCGTGGCCGAAGGGCGCGGGCCGCGGCCGATGTCGCCCAGGGAGATGACCTGCTCGGCCGCCGTGCCGATGGGCGGTGCGATGCCGTATTCGCGAAGCTTGCGTTTGCCGCCTTCGCTCATCCAGTCGGTGGTCCAGGGCGGTGCGATGCGCGTCTGTAGCCGTACCCGCGGCAGGCCCCGCTGCTGGAGCGCTTCGACCACGCTCTGCGCAATCACGTGGGTGGCCGGACAGCCCGAATAGGTGGGCGTGATCGTGACCACGCATTCGCCGCCTTCGGCATCGTCCAGCCACTGCACGTCGCGGACGATGCCCAGGTCGACAATCGAGATCACCGGGATCTCTGGGTCCTCGACCTCGCCCAGCCAGGACCAGATGCGCTCGACCTGGGCGTTGTTCACCACTGCTGCCCCGGGTAGGCGCGTTGCAGGAACTGCATCTCGGCCAACAGAAAGCCCATCTGTTCAGTGTGCCGCCCCTGCTTGCCGCCCTTCTGCATCCAGGCCTGCGGCGACGGCATCGTCAGCGTGGCGGCGGCCAGCGTGCGGCCCACCTGCGCCAGCCAGGCCTCGCGCAACGTGACCGTGCTCTCGGCCACGCCCTGGGCTTGCAGCACGGCATCGACGTCGTCGACTTCGAACAACTCGCCGGTGTACATCCACAGGTCATCCAGCGCGTCCTGCAGGCGCCGGTGGCTCTCTGCCGTGCCGTCGCCCAGGCGCGTCACCAGGTCGGCACTGCGCCGCAGGTGGTAGGTGACTTCCTTGCGCGCCTTCTCGGCGATGGCGGCGATCTGTCCGTCGGCCGAGCGGGTCAGCGCATCCAGCAGAAGCAGGTGCCAGGCGTCGAACAGGTACTGCCGCATCAGCGTGTCTGCGTAGCTGCCGTTGGGGCGCTCGACCAGCAGCACGTTGCGTAACTGGTGCGCGTCGCGCAGAAAGGCCAGTTGGTCTTCGGTGCGTCCCAGGCCCTCGACCTCACCGGCGTAGGCCAGCCACAGCCGCGCTTGGCCGATCAGGTCCAACGCCGTGTTGGCCAGCGCCATGTCCTCCTCCAGCGCCGGCCCCTTGCCGACCCACTCGGTCAGGCGCTGGCTGAGCACCAAGGCGTTGTCGCCCAGGCGCAGCAGATACTCGAATTTGTCGTCCAGCATCTCGGCACCTGTGCTTCAGAGGTTTTTCACTTCTTCCGGCATCGGGAAGAAGGTGGGATGGCGATAGACCTTGCTGTTCGACGGCTCGAACAGCGGCGCCTTGTCGCCGGGGCTGCTGGAGACAATCTCCGTTGCACGCACGACCCAGATGCCCACGCCCTCGTTGCGTCGGGTGTAGACATCACGGGCGTTGTTGATCGCCATCTCGGCATCGGGCGCGTGCAGGCTGCCCACATGCTTATGCGCCAAACCGTGCTGGCTGCGGATGAAGACCTCCCACAGCGGCCATTCCTTGCTCATTGCGTTCTCCTCAAAGGGTTGTTCTCAGGCGGCCTGGGCTGTGCGGGCGGCCTGCTTGTCGGCGTTCGCCATCAGCGCGTCGCGGAACCAGGCGCCGTCGTCGTAGGCCTTCACGCGGGCGCGCAGCCGCTCGCGGTTGCAGGGGCCGTTGCCCTTGAGTACGTTGTGGAACTCGGCCCAGTCGATCTCGCCGAAGTCGTAGTGGCCGGTCTCTTCGTTCCAGCGCAGGTCGGGGTCGGGCACGGTCAAGCCCAGGTGCTCGGCCTGCGGCACAGTCTGGTCAACCATTCGCTGGCGCAACTCATCGTTCGAGTGCAGCTTGATGCGCCACTGCGCCGACTGCGCGCTGTTCACCGACTCGGCATCCGAAGGGCCGAACATCATGAGCGAGGGCCACCACCAGCGGTTCAGTGCGTCCTGCGCCATCTGCTTCTGCTCGGCCGAGCCGCGGCACAGCGCAAGCATGATGTCGTAGCCCTGGCGGGCGTGGAAGGACTCTTCCTTGCAGACGCGGATCATGGCCCGCGAGTACGGGCCGTAGGAGCAGCGGCACAGCGGGATCTGGTTGATGATGGCCGAGCCGTCGACCAGCCAGCCGATGGCGCCCATATCGGCCCAGTTGATGGTGGGGTAGTTGAAGATGCTCGAATACTTGGCCTTGCCGGCGTGAAGTGCGGCCAACAGGTCGTCGCGCGACACACCCAGCGTCTCTGCCGCGCTATAGAGGTACAGACCGTGGCCAGCCTCGTCCTGGATCTTGGCCAGCAGGATGGCCTTGCGCTGCAGCGTCGGTGCGCGAGTGACCCAGTTGCCTTCGGGCAGCTGCCCGACGATTTCGGAATGAGCGTGCTGCGAGATCTGGCGGATCAACGTCTTGCGGTAGGCATCGGGCATCCAGTCCTTGGGCTCGATCTTCACGCCGGCGTCGATGCGCGCCTGGAATGCCTGTTCCTGCGGCGACAACTCGTTCACCGCGCGCAAGCTCTGCGTGCCCGTCTCGACCATCTGTGCGTACATCCTGCTCTCCTGCTGCCACAGCAACGAATGCGATGGAGAGATGCTAGGAAGGGGGCGCCTGTGGTGGCAGGTGCGTTCTTCCGAGAACGACCTCGGGTAAGCCCTGAGTTGCGGGGATCAGTCCACCAGCCCGTGACGCACCGCGTACTGCACCAGCTCGGCATTGCTGTCGACGCCCAGCTTCTCGAGGATGCGGCTGCGATGCGAGCCTATGGTCTTGACGCTGACGCACATTTGCACGGCGATCTCGGTCAGTGAGACGCCGCGCGCGATCTTCAGCATTACCTGCATCTCGCGTGGTGACAGCGCTGCGTGCGCCTCGGCCGCCTGCGGCTGCGCGCGCTGCATCATCGCGGCCGAAGCGAAACTGGTGGTCACATAGACCCCGCCACCGGCCACGTGCCGAACCGCGCGAATCAGCTCGTCGGTGTCGACGTCCTTCGACAGATAGGCATTGGCCCGGGCCTTCAATGCCAGCCGGGCGTACTGCGCCTCGGCGTACATCGACAGCATGATCACCGGCAGCCTGGAGTGCTGTGCGCGAATCGCCACCAGGGTCTCCAGACCGTTGCGGGCGCCCATGTTGATGTCCATCAGCACGACGTCGTAGCGGTGCTGACCGATGAGGGCCAGCGCTGAGGGGCCGTCGGCCGCTTCGCCTGTCACGCGCATGTCGGGCTGGTCCGACATGAGGCGCGTGATGCCGGCACGGAAGATCGTGTGGTCGTCGACGACGAGCAGGTCGATCATGGTTGTGTGCCCGCTGCTGGTGCTGCAGCAACCGGCCGCGGCAGGCTCAGCAAAACCTGGGTACCACCCTCTGCCAAAGACAGGACTTCCAGCGTGGCGCCAATCTCCCGTGCCCGCTCCGACATGCCGAAAAGGCCGATGGCGCCGCGCCGATGCTCGGTGTTGTCGATGCCGCGGCCGTTGTCCGTCAAGCGCAGGGTGAGCGCGTCGGCGCCATCCTCGATCTGCAGCAGCACACGCGTGGCCTCGGCGTGGCGGGCCACGTTGGTGAGCGCCTCTTGGACGATGCGGAACACCTGCGTGGCCGCCACCGGGTCAATGCGCAGCCGAATCTCGGGGGCCTGGACTTCCACAGCGATCTGGTGGCGCGCACTGAAGCGATCCAGTGCCTGGCGCAAGGTCGCCACCAGACCCAGCAGGTCCAGGCTGATCGGTCGCATCTCATCGGAAATCGAACGTGCAGTGTCGATGGTCTCCTGCATCAGTTCCACGAGCCCGGCGGCGATGCGGTGCAGCGCTTCCTGACCTTCGCCAGTGGTGCGCTTGACGATGCGCGAGAGATCGAATTTGGCCGATGTGAGCATGCCGCCCAGCACGTCGTGCACCTCGCGCGAAAGCCTGGCCCGTTCGACCTCGCGGGCCTTGTTGCCGTGTTGCGCCAGTTCACGCAACTTCTCGCGCGAGCGGCGCAGGGCATCTTGCGCCTTCACCCGCTCAGTGACGTCCAGCGCCACACCGGCCAGCGCCGGGCGGCCGCGACAGGCCACGCGTGACGCATGCAGTTCCAGGTGCACGGTCCTTCCGTCCTTGCGCAGTCCCTTCGTGAAGTAATGGATCGTCTGCACTTCGCCACTGATGCGGCGCCTGTAGTTCTGCATCACTTCGAGCACGGAATCGGGCGTGACGCAATCGACCATGCGCCTGCCGATGAACTCGTCGCGGGCATAGCCGAACATGGCGGCGAAAGTGTCGTTGGCGTACATGAACCGCTCGTCGAGCACCACGTAGATGCCTGCCAACGACTGTTCGACGATGCCCCGAAAAGAAACGTCGTCGAAGTCCAGTGCCGGTTCCGAGGTTGAGGAGGTGTCGTTCATCGTGGACAACGGAAGAATCGTCGAAATTCCCAGGACGAGGCCGCCCCACCCATAATCCAGCCACCAGAGCATGCCCTCGTGCATCTGGTTCCGACAGTACAAGCCGGCCGGCAATGAACGACGACGACATCCTTCAGGTCCAGCGAGTCTTGCGCAGGCGCATGTTTGAGGGTGACTCGGCCATTCGCTGGCGACCTGGGCGTGAACTCGCAGCCCAGTTGCTGCTGTACCTCGACGATCCGCAGGCATGCTGGCGCATCACCACCGAATGGCTGCGCGACGTGCTCGACGCCGACCGCGTGGATGGCGGCTTTGGTGGCTTCGTCGGCGCTGCCGGGAAGCCGCGCGACTACGTGGTGATGGCGGAGGCGCAGCGTCCATCGATGCCACTGCCCTCGGTTCTTGGATTGCGGTTCAATGCCGCGAACCCCGGCATCCGCGCGGTCTGGAGTGATGTTGGCGCCGCCGCCATCGCCGATGTCGCGCAGGAGCGCAGCTTCACCGACGACCTCCGGGGCGCGCTGCTCTCCGTGGGCACGGCCGCAAAGCTGGCTGTGCCGGTGCGCGACGGCGCGCGCCCGATCGGACTGATCTGTGCCGATTGGCACCGGGAGGCGCCTCGCTGGAACACGGATGTCTGCAACGAGTTGGGCGGGCTGGCGCAGGGCGCGCTGGGACCCCTGTTGGCGGCAGCAGCACAGCTGGCGCTGGAGCGCAGGGAACGTGATTTGCCAGCGCTGAACAGGGGCGATGATTCGTCGCACGTCGTTCCTCATACCGTCGATTCCGGTCAGGTCGCGCACGAGCTGGCAGTGCTGACGCCTGCCGAACTGAAAGTGGCACGTCTCGTGGCCACTGGCCTCAGCTACAAGGAAGTCGCCCGCCGGCTCGACCGGTCCTTGTCGACGGTGGACCACCAGTTGCGGAGCATCAGGGACAAGCTGGGCGTGCGCTCCACCGCCCGGCTGGTCCACCTGCTGAACGGACGCCTGTAGCGAAGTCGAAATGGACCCGGTCATGATTCAAGCCACGGGAGCAGGCGCAGCGACCGTTCAGAAGGCCAGGCTCACGTTTCAGAGTCCCTGAGCGCTGACCATTTCGTCGATCAGGGTGCGCTGGAAATCGACGAATCGGGCGTTGGGCTGCCAAGCCTGGAACAATTCCAGAAATGCGTCCTCCACGCCCATGCTTTCACCAGCGAGCGTCTCCACGACCGCATGGCCGCAGAAGGGCACGGCCGCTTCGGCGTAGCCGCCCTCGTGCACCACGGCCAGCCGGCCTCCGCAGTGGCGGTCCGCCAGTTCCATGGCGTGCCGGGTGAGCATGCGGTAGGAATCGCTGTGCAGCAGCATCCGCGCCAGCGGATCGACACCGTTGGCATCGAAGCCGCTGGCGACCACGATGAGCTCCGGCCGGAAACGATCGAGGGCCGGCACGACGATGCGCTCCATCGCGTACGAATAGGCGTCGTGGCCACCGCCTGGCAGCAGGGGCACGTTGATGTTGAAGCCCAAGCCCTTGCCTGCACCGCGGTCGGCCGCCCCGCTGTACCCGGGCGGGAAACAACCCTCCTGGTGCAACGAAATCGTCAATACATCATCGCGTTCATAGAAGATCGATTGCGTCCCGTTGCCGTGATGGACGTCCCAATCGATAACGGCAATCCGCTGCACGCCATGCCTGTGCCTGGCAGCCTCGATAGCGATGGGTATGTTTGCCAGCAGACAAAAGCCCATGGGCATGTCTGCCAGGCAGTGGTGGCCGGGTGGTCGCGACATGGCATAGGCATTGGAGTGCTGCCCGGCCAAAACGCTGTCAATTGCATGCAATGCCATGCCAGCAGACAGTCTTGCAATCTCGTAGCTGCCTGGGCCGAATGGCGCGAAATCGCCCAACTCGCCGCCGCCGGCATCCGACAGCGCCTTAAAGCGATCGAGGTAGGAGCGTGGGTGGATGCGCAAGAGGTCCTCTTCGGTGGCCATCGGCGCGCTGCGAAAGTCGACCTTGCCGGCGAGTCCAGAGACCTGCATCAAGGAGACCATCCGACGCTTCGACTCCGGTGACTCGGCGAGTCCTGCGCCGGCGGGCGGTTGGACCCACCCGCCGACAGGCGCAATGAGCGCAAAACCGCCCGCCGTGCTGTGCCAAAGACACTTCTCGTCGTGGAAGAAGGCAGTTCGGAAGTCCATCGTCAATTCCTCTTTGTCAGACCACATGACTTGCACAGTAGGTCTCGAGCCCTTCCGACGATGTGGGAACGATGACGAGTGCGGCGGCCGTGGCGCTGGGGCGAAATCGCAAGAGGCACGCGCGCCGTACTGCCAAAACGCATTTTGGGAATCCTGCCGCGCTGGCGCTATCCCGATTCGGCAAGACAGGCCCGCCCACCGTAGTGCCTTTGGACTGCCCAGGTCCCCCGAGGTGAGACGGCAACTACGAGCTTCGAATCCCTGGAAGGGATCGGATCGTCGAAGTCGCATGGTGGCAGTCGAGGATGGATCAGGTTCTGGTGCTAGCGAAGCATTGACGAATGACCGCACCCTGGGGCGGATTCAACCGGTCGACGCAACACACTAGAGGCCACCCCGGCCGAAGGAGTGTTGAACATGAGGCAGCGACCGCGCATCTACTACTCGGATCGCCAGAACGCGATGATGTGGGAGCGTTGGAGAGCAGGTTAGACGCTGCACGAGATTGGGATGCTCTTCGACCGAGGTCACTCCTCGATTCACTGGATCATTGCTTAGACAGGCGGCATTCGCCCAGCGGATCGCAGTCGCTCAAAACGAGCACTGACTTTGGCGAAGCGGGAAGAGATCTCGCTGGGCCTGACGATCGGTCAATCGATGCGTTCGATTGCCGTCCGTCTAAGAAGATCGCCATCGACGATCAGCCGCTAGATTGGTCGCAACGGCGGTCAGGAGTGCTGTCGGGCAACCCGGCAGGCCGGCCTGCTTGGAAGCGCCAATCAGATGCGGGCAGAAGGGTTTAAGGCAGTTAAGTGCAGCCCTGCCTTGAAAGTGGGGGGGGGGCAAGCAAAGCTCGGCGATTCAGCATGCTGCCCTCAAGCTTTCCCAAACCTGGGACCGGGTCACATGGCACGCAATGGTTCAAGCAGATCGACACCCATCTGCAGAAACAGATGCGGAAGGTCAATCAACACCCAGTTCTCGGCCAGGAGCCCGTCTTGCACGCGCCACCAGTCCATCACCCGCATCGTGATCGCGCGGCCGCTCGCCGGCTCACCGAGGTAGGGGCCGGCATGTGTGGCCCGTACGCTGGGCCAGCCGGTTGAGGCGACATAGTCGCCTTCTGCAAACCGGGCGCGGTGATGGCCACCCTTGCGGTCGGGAAAGGCCGTCAGGAAAGGTTTCTGGTGATGCCGCTCAAAACCGCCGATGCCGCGTGAACTGCCGATGCCGCCGGGGCCGTACCACATCATGTCGGGCCGCCAGAACGCGCCCATGCCCATGCTCTTGAGATCGTTGCGGTCGTAGCGGCCCAGGCCGCCGATCATGGCTTCTACTAGCGCCAGGCTGGCGGCGCCACGGGATGCGTCTTGCGGCGCCAGCAACACGCCATCACGTGTGCGCGGCCCCGGGACCAACAAGGCCAGTCCGGTGCCCGCCGGCAGCACCGGGTGGCCGGCCTGGCGGGCCAGGTCCACCAAGTCCAGCAGCAGCCGGCCCTCGGCGATGCGGCCGTCCACCACGCGGAAGAAGCCACCGTAGCGCAGCCACGCCGGCTCGCCATTCGCGGGAATGCCCCACAACGGCTGGCTGAAGGTGCCCAGCCAGTGGCCGGTGCTGGTAACCCATATGCCGGCGCCCCCATCGATGCGGCCATCCCAGCGGCCGGCGAAGAAGAGGTCCGGGCGCCATTCCAGGTCGGGCAGGGCGTGGTGCAGGGGCGCGAGCAGCCCCGACGCCACCTCCTCGGGTCCACGTAGCGCATTGACCGGATGGGACACCACCCACTCGCTGTCCGGCGTCAGCCAGCGCGAGGCAGCAGTGTCGGCCTTGGGGGCGGACAGCGCCTGCAGCGCCGCCCAGACGCAGCCCTTGGCTGCCTCCAGCTCTTCAAGATCACTCATGTCGCATACGTATGCAAGTCTGTGTGAGCAAGAGCATGGGGATGCATAGCCTATGCAAACATTAGGGCAAACGCTATACATTGCGCCAGATCAAGTCACTAAAGTTCACGGCGTTGCATACGCATGCAATCTAGAAACGCAGGAGCCATCCCGTGATCCGATACCTCAAGCGCGGCAAGGATGCCGCCGCCCTCGCTGCCGCCGACCATCAGGTGCGCGCCACCGTCGAAACCATCCTGAAGGACATTGAGCAGCGCGGCGACGAGGCCGTGCGCGAGTACTCGCGCAAGTTCGACCAGTGGGATCCGGCCGACTTCATCCTCGGCCGCGACGCCATCGCGGCGGCGCGCCGCCAGCTGTCGGCGCGCGAGCTGGCCGACATCGAGTTCGCCCAGGTCCAGGTGCGCCGCTTCGCCCAGGCCCAGCGCGACAGCCTGCGCGACGTGGAGGTGGAGACCCTGCCCGGCGTGGTGCTGGGCCACAAGACCATCCCCATCAACAACGTCGGCTGCTACATCCCCGGCGGCAAATACCCGCTGATCGCCTCGGCCCACATGAGCGTGCTGACGGCCAAGGTGGCCGGCGTGCCTCGCATCGTCGCTACCGCTCCGCCCTACCAGGGCGCCCCCCATCCGGCCATCGTGACCGCGATGGACATGGCCGGGGCCGACGAGATCCTGGTGCTGGGCGGCGTGCAGGCCGTGGCCTCCATGGCCATCGGCACCGCCAGCATCCGTCCGGTGGACATGCTGGTAGGGCCGGGCAATATGTTCGTCGCCGAGGCCAAGCGCCAGCTGTTCGGCCGCGTGGGCATCGACCTGTTCGCCGGCCCGACCGAAACCCTGGTGATTGCCGACGAGAGTGTCGACGGCGAGATGTGCGCCGTGGACCTGCTGGGCCAAGCCGAGCACGGCCCCACTTCGCCGGCCGTGTTGCTGACCACCAGCGAGAAGCTGGCCCGCGACACGATGGCCGAGGTGGAACGCCAGCTCGCCATCCTGCCGACCGCCGGCATCGCTCGCCAGTCCTGGGCCGAGTACGGTGAGGTCATCGTCTGCGACACGCTGGACGAGATGGTGGCCAAGGCGGACGAGATCGCCTCCGAGCATGTGCAGGTGATGACGGCCGACCCAGACTACTTCCTGCAGCGCATGACCAACTACGGTGCCCTCTTCCTGGGCCCGCGCACCAACGTCAGTTTCGGCGACAAGGTCATCGGCACCAACCACACGCTGCCCACCAACAAGAACGCCCGTTACACCGGCGGGCTGTGGGTGGGCAAGTTCCTCAAGACCTGCACCTACCAGCGCGTCACGACCGACGCGGCCAGCGCCATGATCGGCGCCTACTGCTCGCGGCTGTGTCACATGGAGAACTTCGCCGGCCACGGCGAACAGGCCAATCTGCGCGTGCGCCGCTACGGCCGCAAGGACGTGCCCTGGTACCAACCCGTGCAGGAATGATGCTGCTGCCGCGCACCCCCAGCCTGCGCCTGGACGGCCGCTGCGCCCTTGTGCTCGGGGCCGGCCGCGGCATCGGCGCGGCCATCGCTGTGGCCCTGGCGCGCGCCGGCGCCGAGGTGGTGCTGGCGGCGCGCTCGGCGCTGGAGCTGCAGGCCCTGGCCGACGCGCTGACGGCCGAGGGCGCGCTTGCCCGGGTATGCGTGCTCGACGCCCAAGACACGGCCGCGCTGGACGCCTCTATCGCCGCGCTGCCGCGGCTGGACGTGCTGGTCAACAGCGCAGGCACCAACAGGCCCTCGTCCATCCTGGACCTGCGCGACGAGGACCTGGACGCCCTGATGGCGCTGAACCTGCGCACGGCGCTGACCGCCTCGCGCGCGGTGGCGCGGCGCATGGTGGCCGACGGCCGGGGCGGGTCCATCATCCACGTGTCCTCGCAAATGGGCCATGTCGGCGGCCCTGGCCGGGCCGTCTACTGCGCCACCAAGCATGCGATGGAAGGCATGTGCAAGGCGCTGGCCCTGGAGCTGGGTCGCCACGGCATCCGCGTCAACACCCTGTGCCCGACCTTCGTTCGCACCGCGCTGACCGAACCCATGTTCGAAGATGCCGCCTTCCTGCGCTGGGTGCTGGAGCGCATCGCCCTCGGGCGGCTGGCGACGGTGGAGGACCTGATGGGCCCGGCAGTCTTCCTGGCCAGCGACGCCTCGGCCATGGTCACCGGCTCGGCCCTGATGGTGGATGGCGGATGGACGGCGGCATGATCGCGCCCATGAAGACCACCGCCACCTCCACCGACGTCGCCCGCCTGGCGAACGTGTCGCAATCCGCCGTGAGCCGCACCTTCACGCCCGGGGCGAGCGTCTCGGAGCAGACGCGCCAGAAGGTCATGGAGGCCGCGCGCAAGCTGGGCTACCGGCCGAATGCGCATGCACGCAGCCTCACCACCAAGCGCTCGCGCATCATCGGCCTGGTGCTCTCCTACCTGGAGAACCTCTTCTACCCCGCCGCGCTGGAGCGCCTGGCGCGGCGGCTGCAGCACGACGGCTATCACGTGTTGCTGTTCATCTCCGACAACCAGAACGCCGACGAGCTCGTGCAGGAGATCCTGCAGTACCACGTCGACGGCATCGTGCTGGCGGCCACCACGCTGTCCTCGGTGCTGGCGCAGCGCTGCGCTGACTCGGCAATCCCCGTCGTTCTGTTCAACCGCGTCATGGCCGCCGGCAGCCCGGCGTCCGTGAGCTCGGTGCGATCCGACAACATGGCTGGCGGCCGCTTGGTTGCCCGCCATCTCTGCGAGTCCGGCTACAAGCGCATCGCCTACATCGCAGGGCAGGAGGAGTCGTCCACCAACCTCGAGCGGGAGCGCGGCTTCCGCGAGGGCCTGGCGGAGCGCGGCCAGCGCATCTGGGCCCGCGGCGTCGGCAACTACGACCAGCAGCAGGCCGCTGAGGTCACGCGCCAGCTCTTCGGCAGCGCCGAACGGCCCGATGCCGTCTTCGTCGCCAGCGACCACATGGCCTTCGCCGTCATGGACGTGCTGCGCCACGAACTGGGCCTGCGCGTGCCGCAGGACGTCGGCCTGGTGGGCTTCGACAACGTGCCCCAGGCCGCCTGGCCCAGCTACGCCCTCACCACCTTCGAGCAGCCCCTGGGCCCCATGGTGGAGGCGACCGCCGACCTGCTGCAGCGACATCTGCAGGAAGAGGGGCGCACTCGCTGCGAGAACGTCGTCGTGCCCGGCCAGCTGGTCGTGCGCCAGACCACCCGCCCGCGCGCCCCGCCGGCGCGCCAAACCTGACAACGGAGTGCCGATGAAAGGCTTCGATCCCGAGTTCCACGACCTGGACCACTACATCCGAGTCATCACCGACCGCATCTGGGAAGGGCGGCGCCTGCAGGACATCGAGCGCTACTACGGCGCCGACTGCGCGGTGGAAACCCCCAGCTCGGTCAGCATCGGCATCGAGCCCGTCATCGCCGGCACCCGCGCGACGCTGCAGGCCTTCCCGGACCGCCGCCTACTGGCCGAGGACGTCATCGTCTCCGGTGACGAGCACGGCGGCTTCCTGTCCTCGCACCGAATCCTCAGCCCCATGATCCATGCCGGCGACGGCGTATTCGGCCCACCCACCGGCCGGCCCGTGGTGGCCCGCACCATCGCCGACTGCGTCTGCATCGCCAACCGCATCGTCCACGAGTGGCTGGTGCGCGACCAGGCCGCCATCGCCCGCTCCATCGGCCTGCACGAGCGCGACCTCGCCGCCCGCTGGCTGCGCGCCGCTGACGGCCGGTTCAGCAAGCCGGCCATGCCACCGGCCCCGGCGCCCTACGTCAGCGCCATCGCCACCCAGGGCCCTGCCGCAGACTACGCCGAAGAGTGGCTGCAACGCCTGTGCCAGCCCCAGCGCGCCGCGCCGCTGGCCACGCTGCACCCCGAGCTGCTGGCCTGGGTGCCGGGTGGCGAGGCCCGCGTCGGCGCGGCGGCCATGGGCGAGTTCTGGCAGGGACTGGGCGCCGCCTTCCCGGGCGCGCGACTCGAGGTGGAGCACCTTGCTGCCCAGCCCCGCCCCGGCCGCGCCACGGCCATCGCGATGCGCTGGCGCCTGCACGGCGCGCACGCCGGCCCCGGCCGCTATGGCGAACCCACCGGCGCGCCTGTCAGCCTGCTGGGCATCTCGCATGCCGAGTGGGAGCAGGGCCGCGTCGTGCGCGAATGGGTGCTGCTGGACGAGGTGGCCACATGGATGCAGCTGCTGGCCCGCTGAGCCCGCCCCGGCTCCTGTTGCTGCACGGAACGCTGTGCCGGCGCACGCTGTTTGCGCCGCTGGCGCGCCGGCTGCGGCCGCAGGTGGTGCTGCAGCCGCTGGGCTGGCGCGAGGCGCTGCGCGCGCCGCCGTCCGTGCCGGCCAACGTGCTGGGCTTCTCGCTGGGCGGCCTGCTGGCGCTGCGCTGGCTGCGCGAGTCGCCCGCCAGCATCGCCCGCCTGGCCCTCGTGGGCAGCAACGCCCAGGCTGCCACGCCGCTGATGCGTCGCCGCCAGCGCGCGCAGCGCCGCCTGCTGCGCGAGCGCGGGCCTGCGGCCGTGGCTGCCCAGGCCCTGCCCGGCTACTTCGGCCCGCGTCCGGCGGCCTGGCAACGCCGCCAGGTGCTAGCCATGGCCCGCCGCACGCCGCCGCGCCAGGCGCTGGCGCAGTTCGCGCTGGCCGCCGGGCGACCGGCCAGCCACGCCGCGCTGTCGGCCTTCGCCGGGCCGCTGCTGCTGGTGGCCGGTGCGCACGATGCCCTTTGCCCGCCGGCCCTGCAGCGGCGCATGCAAGCCGCCCAGCCGCGCGCCCAACTGTTACTGCTGCCGCGCTGCGGCCACTTCGTTCCGCTGGAGGCCCCGGCCGCCCTCGCCCGCCTGGTGCGGGCCTGGCTGGCCAGCCCGCCAGCGATCGCCCCATGCCCCGGAGACCCTCACCCATGACCGCCGACGAACTGCAACGCCGCCTCATCCCCTTCGACAGTCTGCAGGCCTCCACCGAGGCCTTTATCGACTACGCGCTGCCGGAATGCCAGCCCAAATTGAACTACGCCCTCATCGGCCCGGGCGTGTCGCAGAACCCGCTACAACCGGTCAGCCTGCGCGAGCCGCACGGCTTCCAGCTGGGCGGCGTGACGCTGCCGCACGGCCGCGTCAACCCGCCCCACCTTCACTTCAGCTGCGAAGTCTTCATCTGCGTGGCAGGGCGCTGGCGCATCCAGTGGGGATTCAATCCCGAGACGCTGCATGTGGACATCGGACCGGGCGACATCGTCTCGGTGCCGACCTGGATCTACCGTGGCTTCACCAACATCGGCGGTGACGAGGGCTTCCTCTTCACCGCCCTGGGCCGAGACCACACCGGAGGCATCCTGTGGGCGCCTGGCACGGTGGCCCGTGCAGCCGCCGAGGGTGTGCTGCTGACCGAGGACCACCGCATCGTCGACACCCGCCGCGGCGACGCGCCGCAGCCCGGCGAGCGCCTGTTCCAGCCCATGACCGAAGCCGAGATCGCCGCGCTGCGCCACTGGACGCCCGCCGACATGGCCCGCCGCCTGGTGCGCTTCGACAACCTGGCCTGGACCACCCAGGGCCTGCTGGACAGCGCCCTGCCCGGCGGCGGCGCCCAGCTTGCGCCAGTGGTGGGCCTGGGTCTGCTGCAGCAGCGCGAGCACTTGGCCCCGGTGATGCACAGTCACGGCGTCAGCCTGGAATGGCTGCGCATCCCCGCCGGCGGCCGGGTTTCGCGGCACCGACTGAAGGAGAAGCAGGCCCTGGTGGCCTGGAGGGGGCAGCTGGAGGTGCGGCTGGACGCCGACGATGGCCCCTGCACGCTGGCCCTGACCGGCCGCGCGGCGGGCTGGGACTCGCTCTCCATCCCCGCCGATGTCTGGCGCAGCCTGCACAACACGGGTGACGGCGACGCCATCGCCCTGCTGCTGACCGCCGGCGACCACCGCAAAGACATCGAGTGGGCGCCCGACGTGGCAGCCGCCGCCGCCGCTGCGGGCTGGGTGGTGGACGCCGACGGCTGCGTGGCGCCGCGCCGCTTCGTCGAGCGGGCCCAGCCATGAGGACAGCGGCCCTTCATCCGCTGGACCTCAGCCTGGCGCCGCGGCTGCGCGCCGGCGCGACGCTGCGCGGACTGTTCAACGGCATCCCGTCGCCGGCCCTCGTGGAGATGTGCGGCCACGCCGGCTTCGACTTCGTCATCCTGGACAACGAGCACGGCAGCGCCGACCTTCAGATCACCGAGCATCTGCTGCGGGCGGCGCGCGCCGTCGGCCTGCCGGCCCTGGTGCGCTGCTTCGAGGCCGACCTCCCTCGCGTGCTGGACATGGGCGCCGCCGGCGTCGTCGTGCCCATGGTGCAGGACGTCACCCAAGCCCAGCGCCTGGCGGCGATGACGCGCTACCCCGCCGCCGACACCCCCTGGGGCCGCCGCGGCAGCGCCTTCAGCACCCGCGCTGCCGGCTATGGCGCCTTCGGCGGCGCGGCCCACACTGAACGCAGCAACGCCGGGCTGCTACTGGTCGTGATGGTGGAGACCCCGGAGGCCGCCGCTTGCGCAGCGGATATCGCTGCCGTGCCCGGCGTCGACGCCGTATTCGTCGGCCCCAACGACCTGGCCCACGCCATGGGTCACGGCCCGCGCTGGCAGGACGGGCCGGTGCAGCAGCTCATCCAGCGGGTGCTGGGCGACGTGGCCGGCACGGGCTGCTGCGCCGGCACGCTGGCACTGACCACCGCCGACGAGGCGCGTTATGCCACCTGCGGCGCACGCCTGTTCGCCAACGTCAGCACCAGCCTCATCACCCAGGCGCTGCAGGCCGCCGCGCACGGCGTTGAAGCCAGCATTTCCTACTAACTTGCATACGCAAGCACGCAGCATTGCGTCAAAGTTTGTGGTGGATCAACACCATGAATAACAACATCAAGTAGGTGTTTTCACCAGCCGTATTGAATACGCGTTGCATACGCTTGCAATGCCGAAGCCGGGTCCAGAAACTTCATCCCTCACCTCGACCTCAGCGCCGAGGTCCTCGCCCCTCTCAGCCCTCAACTGCGGAGCTCCACGATGAAAACTTTCCGCCTTACGCCCCTGGCCGCCAGCCTGGCCCTCGGCACCTTGGCCGCCTCTTCCGCCCACGCCCAGAACGGCGCCGCCGCGCCAGCTACGGAGGTCGGCAAGCTCGAAACCGTGGTGGTCACGGCCAACCGCCGCCTCGAAGACCAGCAGAAGGTCAGCGTGTCCGTCACCGGCCTGAACGGCAACATGCTGGAGGAGCGCAACATCACCAACGTCGGCCAGTTGGAGAGCACCGTGCCGGGCTTCACCTTTGGTCGCTCGGGCACGGATGCGCGGCCGGCCATGCGTGGCGTGCGGACCGAGAACGTGGCCGTCAATGCCGACACGACCATCGGCTACTTCGTCGACGGCGTCTACAAGAGTCGCGCCCAGCAGGCCATGCTCGGCTTCGTCGATGTGGCCCGCGTGGAGGTCATGCGTGGCCCGCAGGGAACGCTGTTCGGCCGCAACACCTTCGGTGGCACGGTGGCCGTCAGCACGCGCGCCCCCGAACTCGACTTCCTGGGCGCCAACGCCGCATTCACCGTGGGCAGTGACGGCAAGCGCCGGGGTGAAGGCGTGGTCAACATTCCCCTCGGAAACGTGGCAGCGGTGCGCCTCGTCGCCGCTGTCGAGAAGTCCGACCCGATGGTGAGGAACGATTTCAACGGCGCCGCCGGACTGTTCGATCAAGACCTGCGCTACCTGCGCGGCAGCGTGTTGATCAAGCCCAGCCAGGAACTGGAGATGACGCTGCGCGTGGACGCCACCGAGCAGCGCGGCAACGGCGGTTCGGCCTTCGGCTACAAGATGGCCGGTAGCTATCTGCACACGGCCTCCTGTCAGCAGCTCTTCAACGCCACGCCGCTGTTCCTGAACACCCGCGGCGGCAACCGCGACGGCGTCAACGACTGCACCCGCACGGCTGGCGCCGGCGCCGGCACGGGGGCCAATGCCGTCGGCAGCGGCGTGGACTTTGGCATCCCCTTGTACCGGCCGGGCGAAGGCTACCGAGTCGACAACGACTACCAGACCTTCCTGAACGTCTCCGACCGCAGTGCCAGCCTGGACATCAGCTACAAGCTGCCGAGCGTGACGCTGAAGTCCATCACTGGCTGGGCCGACTTCTCCGCCACGCGCAGCTCAGACACCGACTTCTCCGCGTCCACCATCGGCATCGACTACCAGGCCACCAGCGCCAAGACCCTGTCCCAGGAGCTGCAGCTGCTGTCGGCCGGCGACGGTCCGCTGAGCTATGTGATCGGCGCCTATTTCTTCAAGGATGAGCTGCGCGGCACCTTCATCAACCAGCAATTGCCGCGCACCATCCGCTCCAGCGCCCTCGCCGCGCCGCTGTCGCTGGCACAGAACGGCGCGGGCTTCTACGACGACCAGGCCCCCGAGACGCGCTCGACCGCGTTCTACGGCCAGCTCAGCTACCGCCTGCAGCCCGACGTGACGCTGACCGCCGGCGCCCGCAGCACGCGAGACCGCAAGAGCTTCCGCTTCGCCAACGCCAATAGCGTGCTGCCGCTGAACGGCGCCGGCCAGCCCGACGGCACGCTGATCACGCTGAATACCCCGCTGCCGCCCGACAGCGCCTACGGCAGCGCCGGCAGCACCAACTGCACCGGCTCCAACGCCGTCAAGGGCTTCAACTGCGCCCCGGGCACCAACGTGCTGTACGGGGCCACCTACGACAACGCCGCCTTCAGCCGCAGCACCGGCCGCCTGGCGCTGGACTATCAGCTGTCGAGCCAGCAGCTGCTCTACGCCTCGGTGTCCACTGGCTTCCGCTCGGGCGGCTTCAACTCGGGACAGGCGCTCGAGGCGGTGCGCACCTTCAAGCCCGAGACCGTGCGGGCGCTGGAGATCGGCTCGAAGAACCGCTTCCTGGCCAACACGCTGCAGCTCAATGTCGCCCTGTTCAGCAACGAGTACAAGGATCTGCAGGAGCAGCGCCAGGTGCCCGTGGGCAACACGACCGTGTCGACCATCTTCAACGCCGCCCAGGCTCGCGCCCGCGGCCTGGAAGCCGAACTGGAGTGGAAGGCGAGCCGCGACTTCTCGCTTGGCGCGACCTTGTCGCTGCTGGACGCCAAGTACAAGAGCTTCCCCGGCGTGGCACTGCCCTTCGGCACGTCCATCCTGGTGGCCGACCCCGTCTCCACCGCGCCGCAAGTAGATGCCAACGGCATCGTCATCGCGCCGGCCGGCCAGCGTCGCATCTTCGCGCCCGGCTACAACTGCGGCGTGCTGCCGGGCACCGGCGGCGCCGGCCAGCCGGCCGTGGCCTTTGGCTGCGACCTCAGCGGCAAGCGCATTCCGTACGCGGCCAAGGTGCAGGCCACGGGCTTCCTGCGCTACGAGTTCGCGCTGGCCGACGGCGCCAGCCTGACGCCCATGCTGGTGGCCACGTACAACAGCGGCTTCTACGGTCAGCCCACCAATGCCGAGTTGGAGCGCCAGGGCGCCTTCACCAAGCTGGACTTCAAGCTCAGCTGGCGCATCAATGACCGCCTGAGCCTGCAGGGCTACGTCGACAACTTCACCGACAAGCAGACCATCAACCGCTTCGTCTGGGGCGGCGGCGGTGCACTGCAGGTGAGCGCAGCGCCGCCGCGGCAGTACGGCCTGCGCCTGAGCTACGGCACACTCTGAGCCCCATGCAAGAGCCCACTCCCGCCGGCTGGATCAACGCCCGCGACCTGGGCCTGGCGCGCCGCGGCACGGCGTTGGGTTTTCTGCTGCTGGGCTACTTCTTCTATGCCTGGTCGTGGAACACCACCGACGTGCTGCGGCCCTACATCAAGGCTTCGCTGGGCCTGACGCTGACGCAGTCTGGCTCGGTCTACACGCTGCAGTCCATCGGCGCCGTGGTCGGGGCCGTCGTCATGAGCCAGGTGGCCGACAAGATCGGTCGCCGCAACGCCCTCGTCATCTCGATGTTCGGCTACGGGGCGGGCCTGCTGGCCGCACTGGCGGTGCACAGCTACGCCGGCCTGGTGCTGCAGCGCATCGGCCTGGGTTTTTTCATGGGCTCCATGTTCCCGATCGCGGTGGGCATCTACTCCGGCCTGTTCGCACGCGAGGTGCGCGGCCGTGTCGCCGGCGTGGTGCTGGGCACCTACAACCTCGGCGTGTCGGCGCTGGGCTTCGTGTCGGCAGCGGTCTTTCGGGCCGGCATGGACTGGCAGGTGATGCTCTACGCCGGCGCGGTGCCCATCTCGTTGGCGTTGTTCGCGCTGCTGGCCATTCCCGACGACCGCCGTCTGGTGCCAATGGACGGCCTGGCCGGCGGCCAGGCGGTGGCCACCAGCAAGCTGCCCGTGGCGGAGTTGTTCAAGCCTGCGGTGCGGCGCCAGACTCTGCTGCTGGCGCTGATGAGCGGGCTGAACTTCTTCGCCTACCAGGCCTTCACCGGCTGGGCCAGCACCTTTCTGCGCGAACGAGGCGTGCCCGACGGCGCCATCGGCGACGTGCTGGGCTGGCAGTTCGTCGGCAGCGCACTGGGCGCGTTAATCTGGGGCTGGTTCAGCGACCGCTTCGGCCGGCGCGCAGCGGCGCTGGGCTTCGCCATCAGCGCCGTCCTCATCCCCACGTATCTGTTCGCGCCGCTGTCGGCCGGACAGTTGCAAGCGGTCGGCTTCCTGTACGGCGCCGCCATCTCGTGCAGCGCCATCTGGGGCCCGTGGATGAGCGAGCTGTATCCACCGCATCTGCGCGCCACTGCCGCGTCCATCTTCAACTGGGGTCGGCTCATCAGCATGACCGCCCCCCTCATCACAGCGCCTCTTGCAGAGCATCTGGGCCTTGCTCCCGTGATGTCGCTGGGGGCGGCCGCTTTCATCGTCGCAGGCCTTGTCTGGCGCACCCTCCCGGAAACGGTACCGCGCCGCTAAAGCGCAGTCGCCGGCAAGGCCGATTGAGTGGCGTGCATCCGACACGGGTCCACGAAGCATGGGGCTGGACAGACGCCGTAGCACCTCGGCCGCGCCGCAGCGGCGGCATCGAACCGACGATCGCGGTCTCGAGACTCCTACTGACTGCCCTCCGATCCCGTAACAGAGAGGGCGACGTCGCTAGCCGCTTCTTGCTGCCGAAACAGGACGTGGAGGCGCTGCATCGCGCGGCGGCAAGTGTCACCCACGATGTGATTCGCCACACGTGGTCCGACAAATTCGATGTCCGCGTGAAGCTGCCCCTCGGCTTCGAAGAATCGCTTGTCGGTGCGGTACCCAGGCTTGTAGTCGGTCTCTCCGGGCCCAAGGCGAGTGATGTCGATGGGCCGATCGGCTGGCAGGACTGACGCCTCAGGCACCTCCCCTGGCTTGGCATCGCGGAGGATGAGGCGCTCCGCACTTAGCGCCCTGAGCGTGTCCACCGCGTTACCCCAATCGGCCAGAGGCCTTGGCGCCGGAGGCACGATACATCCGCCCAGCACGAGAAGCGGTAACGCGGCACCAACCACGGCGAGGACCCGAAATGGCCGGGTAGCGCCCACAGCAAGCATCTTTATCAAGATGATCTCCCCGTCTCATGGCACTTGAGGCGCGCCCAGCGTCGTCCGCTCGAGAGCTTTGGCTGGCCTCAAATGTGCGAATTAGTGTGTGTATGAATGAGTGTACTTCTCGGACTCTCTGCGTGTGCCGACAGCCGCCCGTCAGACCCGACCGCCTTCTCCGCAGCAAGCGTTCGCCGCTCGTGTGCGCGAGTTGCGCTTGGCTGCGGAGATGACGCAGGAGGATCTGGCTGAGCGCTGCGGCCTCTTCCGAACCTACATGAGCCGAATCGAGACCGCCCAGGCCAACCCAACGCTGACCATGATTCACGCCTTGGCGGGCGCCCTTGGGGTGGGCGCCGCTGATCTTTTGACGGACCATCCCGTTGAGCCGAAGCCAAAGAAATCTGGACGCAACCGCAAGCTGGGCAATCCGCCGTCGAGGGGCAAGGTCCGTTGAAGGCCGCCGCCAGCGGCGTCCTATGGGTCGGTAGCGGACGGCTCCCCGCCGTGACGGAACTCCGCTCGGAGCGGTGCGGGCAACCGGACACATGCGCGGGGCACCTACCTCGTAGAACCGAGCCCGCCTCCGATGCTGCCGCCTCTGCGCCAGATCAAGATCGCCTCGTTGATCGTGTCCGACATCCGCCGTTGGCGTTCAAAGATCCAATGGATGTCCGCCCCGTCAAACATCAGGTGACCCTGACCCGGTTCGATGTTTCGGTCGTACTGCTCTCGCCCGTTGAAGAACCAAGGCATGACGGCCTTGCGGATCTAGAAGTGGCGGAACCTGCCCTTCTCGTGGAGCAGGCGATCACGGTGAACCCGCGCCGTTGCACTGCGGCTTCTGAACAATGCGTCGAGCCACTCTTGCCGGTGCTCGGCGCTGACGCCGTTGATCGCAAACCAATCGCCCAAGGGCAGACGGCGTGCCACTCGCTGCACCCACGCGCGGGAGCGCCGGCTGCACGCGAACGTGCCCTCCATTGCACTACATGTGGAGCATGTGCTGCCCGTTGCCTGGGAAGAGCACTGGCCCTCACCGGGTGGCGACGACGCAGTCATGATGCGCAACCACCTGCTGCACAACATTGGCAACCTCACACTGCTTACGGCAAAGCTCAATCCTTCGCTTAGCAACTCTGCGTTCTCAGTCAAACGCCCCGAGATCACGAAGAGCCTACTGGCGCTGAACGCACACTTTCAAGCGCCGGCCTTCAGCGCACCAGGCGCCGTCTGGAATGAAAAGTGCATCCAGGCACGAGCTCAGATCCTGTTCGCCGTGGCGACAAAGATCTGGCCTTACGGGGCGTAATCACCGCAGGCATGCTGAGCTTCGAGACGGGCGTTGCGAGGTAGGCCGATGTGTGGATGCCGGACAAATCACGAAGCTCTTCGGCGTCGGACCGGGCTGCCGGGCACTGGTGGGCACGGGCACCGGTTGGAGACGCAGCGTTACGGCAGCGGCCGATGTTGCGGGCACTACTCGGGAACAAGAAGGTGTCAACGGTTCTGCGTCGGGCTAGATGGGCAAACAGACCCTACGGTCAGGGGATTTGCTGATCATTGGGTCAATTCCCCAATGGTCTTTGCAGCGGGCCTCAAACCCGTGTCCGGGCACGGCACCCAATGGTCACTTCAACCCACCGCTGAAAGCCGCTGGGCACGGCCCGGGCACGAAGTGGGCACAAGATGGGCACAAAGCAAAAAGCCACCCTGTTGGGTGGCTTTCGCTTCGCAGCTAAATCGTTGATTCAGCTGCTGTTTTCTTGGTTGCGGGGGCAGGATTTGAACCTACGACCTTTGGGTTATGAGCCCAACGAGCTACCAGACTGCTCCACCCCGCGACTGAAGCTAGCAGTATATGCCGGTTTTCTTGCTCAAGGCAAGAATCTCCGGAAAATTGCTCGAGATGCGCCTTGGGCAGTGCGCCAGGGCAGGCCTACCCGGCTCGGCAAGCATGAGCCGCTCTGCTTATTTCTGCGGGTCTTGGAAGAATCTGGCGTCGACGCACGTTGTCCGTGCATGTCATGAACTCGCACCAAGACACCCCTTCATTCGGAATCGCTCTGTCGGCCTTGGTGCCGCGGCTGCGTCGCTTCGGCCGGCTGTTGACCGGGCATGCGCAAGATGCGGATGACCTGGTGCAGCTGGCGCTGGAGCGCGCTTGGCAGCACCAGTCTCGGTGGGAAACCGGCACGCGGCTGGACAGCTGGACTTTTCGCATCATGCAGAACGCCTGGATTGACGAAGTGCGCACGCGGCAGCGGCAGGCACAGGTGCTGGTGGCTGATGACGGCGAAGGCGTGGCCGACGACAAGGTGGCGGCTTCCCCCGTGGATGCCATCGCCGTGCGTCAGGCCGTCGCGCAACTGAGCGAGGACCATCGCGCGGCCGTGGCCCTCGTGCTGGTGGAAGGCCTGTCCTACAAGGAGGCTGCCGAGGCGCTCGGGATCCCGATGGGGACGTTGACCAGCCGTCTGGCGCGTGCACGAGAGCAATTGCAGGCGCTGCTGGCGCCAGAGGAGAAGCGCCCATGCGCGACCTGAACGACCAAGACACGATTGACGACGCCGCGTTGACGTCGTGGGTGGATGGCGAGTTGGACGCCAGCGCCGCCGCCCGGGTGCAGGCGCATGTTGATGCCCACCCTGGCGCGGCCCAGCGCGTGGCGCAACTGCGAGAGCTGAACCGTCAACTGCGTGCGTCATTTGCGCCGGAACTTGCAGACCAGGTGCCACCAAGCCTTGCCGCCACCGCGCGTGGCGAGCACCTGCAGGCGCCTTCGACCACGACGACCGGCCGGGTGATTCCTTGGCGAGCCCGACAGCCGGCATGGCCGCGCTGGGGCGGGTTGGCCGCCGGCTTGCTGCTGGCCGTGTGGGGTGGCCCCTTGTTGTGGAGCGGGTGGCACACGGAACCCGACCTCCTCACCCAGGCCGACGGGCGCGTGATGGCCCAGGGTGCGCTGGGGCGCGGCCTGGAGCGCAACCTGGCCGGCGACGGCGGGCAAGACCAGGTGCGGGTGTTGCTGAGCTTCAAGGACCGCACGGGGCAGTACTGCCGCACGTTCTCAGCGCCGGCGGGCGCCGGCCTTGCCTGCCGTGATGCCGGCCGCTGGCAAGTGGCCGTCCTGGCGGCAAGGCCGCCGACCGAGGAACGCGGCCTGCGACTGGCGGGGGGTGACCTGCCCGCCACGGTGCTGGATGCCGTCGAGCGGCGCATCTCGGGGCTGGCCCTGGACGCGGATCAAGAGCGCGCCGCGCGCGACGCCGGGTGGGCGCGATGAAGCCGTCTTCCCGCCGCAGGCGCATGCTGGTGCTCTCGGTGCTGACATTGGCTGCCCTGTGGGCGCATGCCAAGGCACCGGCCGGCCCGATGCGGTGGTTTGACGCGATGGCCCGGTCCTGGACTGCAACACCCGCTGACATGCCCGAAGGTTGCCGCAACGATGATGAGGCATGGACGCACTGACCTTGCTGGCCCGCCCCCTGTTGGTTCTGAGTCTGCTGGCCATGAGTGCCAGCGCGTGGAGCGATGGACGTGGCAGCGGCAGTACCCCCATGCGGCCGATGGGGGGCGGGCCGTCGGGCCTGCCGACACGATCGACCGGCTCGATGGATCGGCCAAGTCTGCCGGCGCCTCGGGACATGCGCGACATCTCACGCGACGCCACTCGCGGGACGGCGGCTCAGGATGGCAATGCCAGGGACAACAGCGGCAATGGCAGCCCAAGCGCAGCCAGGCGTGACCCAGACGCTCGCGACAGGACGGCGCGCGCGCAGACCGCCACCGGTGAGCTTGATGCGAGACCCTCTCGCTTCGAACGGGCAGAACGGCTGCTCACCCGCTTTCCAGCACTGCTGGAGCGCGACCCCGGCGGCGCCCCGGTACGGCGCAGCGAGGTCACGCTGTGGCTGCCCGAACGCGACTCACTGCCCGACGGGCTGATCGCGCAAGGCTTCGTCCTGCTGAGAGACACGGAAGTCCTGGGCCGGCGCCTGCTGGTCCTTCGAGCGCCGGCCAACCTGAGCCTGGCAGCTGCCGTGGCGCTCGTGCAGCAACTCGCGCCGGGGGCCGACGTCGACTTCAATCACCTGCTGCTGGACAGCGGGCAGGCCTCGGCCAACCCGGGCGCTGCGGCCACCGAGCGCCGCAGCGAGCCCGGCGGCATGGCCAACGCGCAGCCAGTGCACGTGGGCCTGGTGGACGAGGCACTGCAACCCGCGCCGGACCTGCAGGGCCTGAGCATCGACATGCAGCACTGCCCGCAAGGCACTGCCCCGGCGCCGCAGGGCCATGGCACCGCCGTGGCCCGCGTGCTGGCGCGCAGCCTGCGGCTGGCAGGCTGGCAGCCGGTGCTGCACGCGGCCGATCTGGGGTGCGGCCCCGGCGCGGTCGACGCCATGGCGGGTGCTCTGCAAGGCATGGCGCAGGCGCGAGTGCCTGTGGTGAACGTCAGCGCCGTGGGGCCGCACAACCGCGTGATGGCAGCCGTGGTGGCCGCGTTCCTGGCGCGCGGTCACCTGCTGGTGGCGGCGGTGGGCAACGACGGCCCAGCCGCGCCTGCGCTCTACCCGGCGGCCTACCCTGGCGTGGTGGCCGTGACAGGCGTGGACCGACAGGGACGCGTGCTGGTGGAGGCAGGCCGGGGCGAGCACGTCGCCTTTGCTGCGGCCGGCATCGTGGAACTGGACGCCCTCGACGGCACGCCCCGCACCTGGCGCGGCACCTCGTTTGCGGCACCCGTCGTCGCGGCGGCCCTGGCCCAACGCCTGTCAGCGCCGGACCCGCGCGCCGCCGCAGCCGCCGTGAGCGACCTCGCCCGCAGCGCACAGGACCTGGGCGAACCAGGCCGGGACCGCATCTACGGTTTCGGCCTGATCGAGCCGGGCAGCGCACGCCTGGCCAGCGCCGCAGCGGCCCACTGACATTCGGACACAAGCCAGAAACCCACGGCGGAAGAAACAGGCCGCGCCACGCGTTCTTGCAGGTAACCAGGGTCGCCATCGCGGCCCGGCTCAACTGCGGAGAGTTTCATGAGCAAGCGCACTTCCCTTCTGCGTATCGCCCTGGCGGGCAGCATCGCGGCGGCTGTTCTGGCAGCCTGCGGTGGTGGCGGTGGTTCAGCCACCAGCAGCCCGACAGTCACGCCCCTGTCCTACAGCCTCCAGACCTACATCACCGACAACCTGGCCACGGAGTACTCCAAGGTCTGGGTGACGTTGAAGAAGATCACTGCGGTGGATGGCGCCGGCACCGAGGTGACGTTGTTCGACGCCAGCAGCAGCCCGGTGGCGGTCAACCTGTCGTCGCTGGCCGAAGTGGGGCAGTTCCTGTCCACCGTGACGCTGCCGGCGGGCGTGTACTCACAGGTCAAGGTCACGCTGGGCAACAGCGTCAGGCTGGTGTCTCTGGATGGCGCCGCCACCACGGCCGCCAAGTTCAACAGCACGGACACCGACCTCGTCTGGACCATCCGCGACCTGGATGTGAACCCGGCCAATGCAGGCCAGTTGGTGCTGGACTTCAACCTGGCCAAGTTCACCTACAACGCCACCACTGGGATCGTTACGCCGGTGATCGAGCGCCGCGATGCGAACGAGGCCTTCGGCAAGTTCATCCGCCAGCACGCCGAGGTGCACGGCACGGTCACGGCAGTGAACGCCACGGCGGGCACCTTCACGGTCACCGACAGCCGACTGGGTGGCAGCGTTGTGGTGACGCTGGCCTCTGACGCCACCCTCATCAACGAGCAGACGCAGGCCAAGCTCACGCTGGCCGATCTGACCGTGGGCGCTAACGTCGAAGTCAATGGCACAGTGACGCCGGGCGCCACCACCGCCGACCCGTCCACCGTGACCACGTCGGTCGTCCATGTGCTGCCCGCCGGCAGCAGCAGCACGGGAACACTCGCAGTGCCGCGGCTGCGCGGTGCAGGCAACATCACCGCAGTGAACGGCGCGCTGGTCACGGTGGCGTTGAGCGACGCCAACTTCCTGCCCAGCAGCAACAGCGTCGTCGTGGACACCAGCTCGGCCCGGTTCACGCATGGCCAGGCCAGCGACCTGGCTGTGGGCGTGGCCGTGCACTTCGTCGGCAAGGCCAGTGGCGCCGGCTCCACCACAGTGGTGGCCACGGTGTTCGATGTGGACGGTGCCTCATCCACGCCCTCCCATGGCGAGAAGTTCGCGTCCGGCGTGTCCGGCAAGGTGGCCACCGTCACCAGCACCAGCGCCTTCACGCTGACGGTCACCAACGGGACCACCGCTGTGCCGGCGGGCACCTACAGCGTCGACGCCAGCAACGCCGCGTACGAGACCGGCTCGACCACCTGCCTCGTGGTCGGCGCCCAGGTCAAGGTGCGAGGCACCCTCAGCGGCACCACGCTCACGGCCAAGAAGATCGAGATCGCCGGCTGCGCAGGCCAGAAGCACTCGTCCCCGGGGCGCCACTGATGCGAACAGGGCTCAGGTAGGCTGGCCGTCCTCCCCCAAGGACTACCAGCCCGCCATGCCCTGCCCTCGCTCTTGGACCTTGCTTCGCGCCGCGTGCGCATTGATCACTCTGGGATGCGTGCTCGCGCTGCGCCCCGCCAGCGCCGCCGAGCCGTTCAAAGTCGCAAGCTTCAACCTGCGCCTGAACGTAGCAAGTGATGGCCCTGACGCCTGGCCGCACCGCCGCGCGCAGGTGCTGGCCCTGGCCCAATACCACGACTGGGACCTCATCGGCACCCAGGAGGGCCTGCCCGAGCAGATTGCGGACCTGGAGACGTTGCCGGGATTCACCCGCGTTGGCGTGGGTCGGGACGACGGCGCCGAGCGAGGCGAGCACGCCGCCGTGTTTGTTCGCACTGCCCGTTTCGAGGTGCTACGCAGCGGCACGTTCTGGTTGAGCGAGACCCCGGAGCGCCCCTCCAAAGGCTGGGATGGCCGCTGCTGCAACCGCATTGCCACCTGGGTGGAACTGCGCGACAAACGGGCAGACGATGCGGGCCGGCTGTTCCTGTTCAACACCCATTTCGATCACGAGGGCGTGGTCGCCCGGCGCGAATCGGCGCGCCTGCTGCTGTCGCGCTGGCGCGCACTGGCCGGCTCCAACCCAACGCTGGTCATAGGCGACTTCAACAGCGCGCCGGGCAGCGAGCCCGTCCAGTTGCTGCAGCAGGCCCTGCAGGACGCCCGCGCCACCAGCCTCACGCCGCCCTACGGCCCTGCTGGCACGTTTCAGGGCTTCAAGATCGACGCACCGCTCACCGAGCAGACCCGCATCGACCACATCTTCCACACGCGGAGCATCGAGGTGCTGAAGTGGGGGGCGCTGACCGACTCGCTGCGCGGCCGCTTCCCCTCGGACCACCTGCCCATAGAGGCCACGGTGAGACTCCCGGACGCCAGGCCTTGAGGCAGCGAGCCTGACGCAATCCAGACACGACTCACGCTCTTTCCGGCTTGGGCACACTCGCCCCATGCCCGATCTGGTGACGCGCCGCCCGCAAGGGCTCTATTGCGAGCTTGGTGATTTCTACATCGACCCCTGGTTGCCCGTCGAGCGCGCCGTCATCACGCACGCCCATGCCGACCATTGCCGACCCGGCCACGGCGCCTACCTGGCACACCGCGACGGCCTTGGGTTGATGCGCGCGCGGCTGGGTGACGAGGCGGCGCTGGAAGGCCTGGCCTATGGCGAGACGCGGCGCATCGGTGATGTGAGCCTGAGCCTGCACCCCGCCGGCCATGTGCTGGGCTCGGCGCAGGTCCGCATAGAGCACAGCGGCGAAGTCTGGGTCGTGGCGGGCGACTACTTCGTCAGCGGCGCGGGCGACTGCAACACCACCTGCGCGCCCTTCGAGCCGGTGCGCTGCAATGTCTTCGTCACCGAAAGCACCTTCGGCCTGCCCATCTACCGCTGGGCGCCGCAGACCGAGGTGTTGCGTGAGATGCGCGCCTGGTGGGCCGACTGCGCCACCCAGGGCAAGCATGCGCTGCTGATGGGCTACAGCCTGGGCAAGGCGCAGCGGCTGGTGGCCGGTCTGGCGACACCCGATGCGCCCGGGCCGGTGCTCGTGCATGGCGCCGTCGCACGCTTGAACGCGGCCTATCGCGAGGCCGGCGTGGCGCTGCCCGACGTGGACACGGTGACGCCGGAGACCAACTTCAAGTCCCTGCGCGGCGCCCTCGTCATTGCGCCGCCGGCCGTGCAGGGCAGCCGCTGGGCCAAGGCGATGGGGCCGCACAGCGATGCCTTCGCCAGCGGCTGGATGCGGCTGCGCGGCGCGCGCCGGCGGCGCAGCGTGGACCGGGGCTTCGTGTTCAGCGACCACGCCGACTGGCCCGGCCTGCTGTCGGCCATCTCTGCGACGGCCGCGCAGCGCGTCATCGTCACGCATGGCGATGAGGGCGCGCTGGTGCGCTACCTGACCGAACTAGGCCTGCGGGCGGAAGCTTTCGCGACCGAGTACGGCGACGAGACCCATGGCGTGGAGGCGGCGGCATGAAGCGTTTCGTCGCGCTCTACCTCGCCATCGACGCGACCACGTCCACGCTGGCCAAGGTAGCCGCGCTGAAGCGCTACCTGGCCGATGCGCCGGCGCGAGACGCCGCCTGGGCCGTCTACCTGCTGGCCGGCGGCACGCCGCGCCGCGCGGTGCCGACGAGCGAGTTGCGGGCGCTGGCCTGCGAGGCTGCGGCGCTGCCGGCATGGTTGTTCGAGGCCGGCTACGCCGCGACCGGCGACCTGGCCGAGGCGATTGCCTATGTGCTGCCCGACCCCGAGGACAAGCTCGACGAGCCGCTGGCCGACTGGATGGAGCAGCGCATCCTGCCGTTGCGTGCGCTGGACGCGGCCGCGCGGCGCGAAGCCGTGCTGGCCGCCTGGCGTGGGCTGTCGGCGGACGAGCGCTTCATGTTCATCAAACTCGTGGGCGGCGGGTTTCGGGTCGGCGTCAGCAAGCTGCTGGTGCAGCGTGCGCTGGCCGAATGGTCGGGTAGCGATGCGGCCGGCGTGGCCCAACGCATGATGGGCTACACGCAGATCGACACGCCGCCAACGACTGCGCGCTTCCAGGCACTGCTAAGCGACGATATGAGCGGCACCCGAGGCGGCCAGCCCTACCCCTTTTTCCTGGCCCATGCGCTGCCTGGTGAGCCGGCAGATTCGCTGGGCGCGCGCAGTGACTGGCTGGCGGAGTGGAAGTACGACGGCATCCGCGCGCAGGTCGTCAAGCGCGATGGGCAGGTGTGGATCTGGTCGCGTGGCGAGGAGCTGGTGACGGAGCGGTTTCCGGAGGTGGAAACGGCCGCCAGCACCTGGCCGGATGGCACGGTTGTCGACGGCGAGCTGCTGGCCTGGCTGCCGGGTGAGACAGAGCCGGCGCCGTTTGCACTGCTGCAAAAGCGCATCGGCCGCACCAAGCTGTCCAAAGGCATCCTGGCAGAAGCGCCGGTGTGCTTGCTGGCCTACGACCTGCTGGAGAGCGAAGGCGAGGACCGCCGTCAAGAGTCGATGCACGCGCGCCGTGCGCGGCTGGAACGGCTCGGCATCGCGACATCGCCGCTGCTGGACGCGGCCGATTGGGCGGGCCTCGCCGCTGCCCGCACCCAGTCGCGCGAGCGCCGTGTGGAAGGCCTGATGCTCAAGCACCGCGACTCGGCCTACGGCATCGGCCGCACCGGCAACGCCTGGTGGAAGTGGAAGGTCGCACCGCTCAGCGTGGATGCCGTGCTGATCTACGCCCAGGCCGGCCACGGGCGCCGCGCCAACCTCTACACCGACTACAGCTTTGCCGTCTGGAACCGCGCGCCGCGCGACGCGGCGGAGGCCGAAGCGGCGCTGGATTCAACGGGCGGTGAGCTGACCCTGGTGCCGTTCGCCAAGGCCTATTCCGGGCTGACCGATGAGGAAATCAAGGGCGTGGACCGCGTGATCCGCAAGACCACCGTGGAGAAGTTCGGCCCGGTGCGGCGCGTGCGGCCCAGCATGGTGTTCGAACTGGGCTTCGAGGGCATACAGGCGAGCACGCGGCACAAGAGCGGCATCGCGGTGCGCTTCCCGCGCATGCTGAGGATTCGCGGCGACAAGCCGCTGCATGAGGCCGATACGCTGGACTCTTTGCGAGCATTGATGGAGACAGGCACGAATGGCGCCGAAGTCGCCGACGACTGAGTGGCTGGCCGGGCGCGGCTGGAAGGCCTTCCCTTTTCAGCGCGAGGTCTGGAAGGCGATGGCCGCAGGCAAGTCAGGCCTGCTGCACGCGACCACCGGTTCGGGCAAGACGCTGGCCGTCTGGCTCGGCGCGCTGCAGGCCCTGGGCGACACCGAGGCGCCGCTGACCGTGCTGTGGGTGACGCCGATGCGCGCACTCAGCCACGACACACTGCTGGCCCTGCAGGACGCCGCCAGCGCCATTGCGCCCCAGTGGACGCTGGCTGCACGCACCGGCGACACGTCAACGGGCGAGCGGGCTGCGCAGCAGCGCCGCTGGCCCACGGGCCTTGTCACGACACCGGAATCCCTGAGCCTGATGCTGTCGCGTGCCGATGCGCCCGACATGCTCAAGCGCGTGCGCCTGGTCGTCGTGGATGAATGGCATGAGCTGCTGGGCAGCAAACGCGGCGTGCAGCTTCAGCTGGCATTGGCAAGGCTGCGCCGCTGGAACCCCACGCTGATGACCTGGGGGCTGTCCGCGACCCTGGCCAACCTGGAAGAAGCCTGCGACAACTTGGCACCCAACGCCGTGCTCGTGCGCGGCGCGCAGGACAAGAAGATCCTCATCGACACGCTGCTCCCCGCGCGCATCGAGCGCTTCGCGTGGGCCGGCCACATGGGCCTGGCGATGCTGCCGGCGGTCATCCAGCACATCGACGCTGCCGCCAACTCGCTGGTGTTCACCAACACGCGCTCGCAGTGCGAACGCTGGTTCCAGGCAATCCTGGAAGCGCGGCCAGACTGGGCCGGGCTGATCGCGCTGCACCATGGTTCAGTGGACGCAGACATGCGGCGCTGGGTGGAGGCGGCGATGAAGGCCGGTCAGCTCAAGTGCGTGGTTTGCACGGCCAGCCTGGACCTGGGCGTGGACTTCCTGCCGGTGGAGCAGGTGCTGCAGATCGGCTCGGCCAAGGGCGTGGCGCGGCTGCTGCAGCGCGCCGGCCGCAGCGGCCATGCGCCGGGCCGGCGCTCGCGCGTGACCCTGGTGCCGACGCACAGCCTGGAGATCGTCGAGGCCTCGGCCCTGCGCGCGGCCGTGGCGGCTGGCCGCATGGAGCCGCGCCGCCCGCCGGACGCGCCGCTGGACGTGCTGGTGCAGCACCTCGTCACCATTGCGCTGGGCGGCGGCTTCCGGCCGGACGACCTGCTGCCCGAAGTGCGCAGCGCGCCGAGCTATCGCGGGCTGAGCGATGAGGCCTGGGCGTGGGCGCTGGCCTTCGTGCGTCACGGCGGCGAGTCGCTGCGCGCCTATCCGGACTTCCAGCGGGTGGTGCCGGACGAGGAAGGCGTCTGGCGCGTGCCCGATGGTCGGCTGGCGCGGCGGCACCGCAGCAACATCGGCACCATCGTGTCGGACGCGGTGATGAGCGTGCAGTTCCTGACCGGTGGCCGCATCGCGACGGTGGAGGAGAGCTTCATCTCGCGGCTGCGCACGGGCGACGTCTTCCTGCTCGGTGGCCGCGCGCTGGAGCTTGTGCGCGTCGAAGGACTGACGGCCTACGTGCGCATCGCCAAGCCGGGCAAGGCGCTGCTGCCGCGCTGGGACGGGGGGCAGTTCCCGATCTCTGACGCGCTGTCCGACGCGATGCTGGAGCGCTTTGCCGAGGCGGCCGAGGGCCGCTACACCGACCGCGAGATGCGCTTCGTCGCGCCGCTGCTGAAGCTTCAGGCCGAATGGTCGGCGCTGCCGGGGCCGCAGCGGCTGCTGGCCGAAGTGATGACGTCGGCGGACGGCCACCACCTCTTCCTTTACCCCTTTGCCGGCCGCACGGTCCACCTGGGTCTGGCGTCGCTGCTGGTCTGGCGCGCAGGCCGCGAGACGCCGGCCACGTTCACGATGGCCATGAACGACTACGGGCTGGAGCTGCTCAGCGCCTCCCAGATCGACTGGGCCGCCCAACTGCCCGCGCTGCTGGCGCCAGTGGACCGCGAGACGCTACGCGAGGAGGTGCTGGCCAGCCTGAATGCGAGCGAGCTGTCGCGCCGGCGCTTCCGGCAGATCGCGCGCATCGCAGGGCTGATCTTCCAGAGCCACCCGGGTGAGGCGCGCAGCCAGCGGCAGCTGCAGGCGTCGGCGTCGCTGTACTTCGACGTCTTCCGCCAGCACGACCCGGAGAACCGGCTGCTGCGCCAGGCCGAGGCGGAGCTGCTGTCGGCGGAGCTGGACGTGGATTCGCTGGGCCGCACGCTGGCCCGGATGGCCGGGCAGCAGCTGGAATTGCGCCAGCTGATGCGGCCGACGCCACTGGCGTTTCCGTTGCTGGTGGAGCGGTTGCGGGAGCGGGCGTCGACGGAGACCCTGGCGCAGCGTCTGGGCCGCATGCTGGCGGAATTGGAAGAAGCGGCGGGCGGGCAGGCGGTGCCCGACGTCGGTTCGCGGCTTGAGTTCGGCAAGCCTCCCGAGAAGACCGGGCCACGCACGCGCCGGAGGCTGCGATGAGCTTGCGCGTCGACGCGGCAGGAGAGGTGCTGTGGCTGCTGGCCGACGGCGCGGTCTGGTGGCCGGCAGGGCAGACCATGTTTGTCGCCGACCTGCACCTGGGCAAGGGCGCCGCGTTTCGTGCGCAGGGCCAGGCGGTGCCGGCAGGCAGCAGCGCGAGGACGTTGGAGCGTTTGCAAGAGCTTGTCCACGCCCATGACGCTGCGCGGCTCGTGGTACTCGGGGACTTCTGGCATGGCGCCGAAGGCCTGACGCCGCCATTGCTGGACGCCGTTGCCACGTTCGCGGAGCGCATCCCGACCGTGCTCGTGCTCGGCAACCATGACCGGCGCATTCACCCGCCGGGGCTGCCGCTGCAAGCGGTCAACGGGGTTTTGCCGTTAGGCCCGTTGACTGCCGCGCACGAACCGCCGCCGCCAGACGCAACCGGCTTCACGCTGGCCGGCCACTGGCACCCGGCCATCGCCCTGAAAAGCCGAGCAGGTGACCGGCTGAGGCGGCCCTGCTTTGTGCGCTACCCACATGCGCTGGTGCTGCCGGCGTTTGGTGGGTTGACGGGGGCGCTGACGTTGCAACGCAGCGAACTGCTACGGGACCAAGCCCAAGTCGCCGTGATAGGCGACGGTGAACTTCACTGGCTGCCCTGGGTTCGCTGAATTGTTCAGCTTTTGACGGCTTGCGCCACATCGGTAAAGAATTGCCGCTCAGTGACCTGCGCCAGAAAGTCCAGGTGCATATGAGCATCGAGCTTCTGGAGGTTTTCTATGCGCAGATCGCCACCAAGCCCCAGCGCTGGAACGAAGCCGTACATCGTGTCGTGGTCCAGCGGCCCAAGTTTGGCGAGTGCAAGCTCAAAAAGAGAATTCCCCTCAGCACTCAGATCGTAGGCAGTTCGCGAAGAACTGCTGAAAAAGCAATTGAAGCTCCCTCTCAGGCCCAGTTTGCTGGAATGCCTCAGCGTCAAACGCCGGAAAGAATCCGCCATAGGCGGGAACGATCTTCAAAGACTGCCCTGTGTTGGTACCCCACAGAATCAGCTCGCCGAAGGCAGAGCGCGCAATGACATGAAAACTGTCCAACTCGACGAAAGGGGTATCGGAGATCCAAGCATTCAGCTCATCTGTCCATTCGTCGGGATCTACCGTCCAGAAAAGCCCTTTTGCATAGCCACACCAGCCATAGCGCCGCCAGTATCCGAGAAGCGTGTCGGGCAGTTTTCCCTTGAATCGTTCAATTTTTCCGACGGGCACTTCACGGCAAGCTACAGCCGGGCCAAAACCCTTGTAACAGAGAAAGTTTTCAATGAACTGATCCATGTGCAGCTTCACTCAGCTTTGCTGAAAGACGTAGGGCGCCCACCTGCGTGGCCCACGATTTTCAAGCGCCTAAGCGACTCAATCGATCAGCTTCGCAACCCGAAGTCGCTGCAACAAGCCAGGGCCGTCTGACTCAACCCCGAAAATATCTTCCCCGTCCAACATATAAGCCTGCAACAGACTTGCCAGCCCCTCCTCTTCGTTGCCCGCCTTAAGCCAACATTGTCCCAAACGGTAGTGGACAAAAGGATTTGCTCGCCCGTCTTCACTATTCAATGCGTCGTAGAAGCTTTCACGCGCCGCGTCCCAACGCGAAAGCTGATACTGCGCATCCCCAATCGACGCAGAAAGCCAAGCGTAGGCGGCCCATTCCGCACGCGGCTCCGGGAGCAAGCGCAACGCCGCCAGCCACTTGTCTATGGCGCCCGCAAACTTATTCTCATCGAAAAGGACATTTCCCTGCTCGCACAGGGCGTCTATTTCATTCGAAATACTCTTTGGGAGATTCATTTTTTTGCGGGCGAGTGCTTCTTGAAAAACTCCAGGTATTGAGAATTTTCCCCCTGAAAGCAGCGTCCTTTTGAAATTCTGTTGGCTTCAGCAAACCATTTCATGGCCAAATCCACATCACCTTTTTCATAGTAGATGGTCGCAAAGACGAAGCGCGGACCGTCTTGATGGTCCTTGACAGCACCCGAGTCGAACATTTCCGTCATCAGCTTCGTTGCACTGTCGAAGTCACCGGTATTTTTATAAAACTTTGCCAACGAATGAGCGAAGCTCTTGCTCACATCCCAGTCGAACTTCGGCGCAGGCAACTTTTCCCACGCCGATTCCGCAGTCTTGATCCCGCCGGCCTTGTCGCCATTCAAAATCTCTTGCTTGGCCTGCTTGAGCAGGGCGTCAATTTGATCTCTGATCGAAACATCCAATGGTTGCATTTGCCAACATCCTAATTGGTTGGAGGTAAATATGTCTGGCCAAGTTTAGCACCCGCAGACCGGTTTAGCGAATACTGATCCAGCACATAATTGTCAGAATCCAGCATCCACTTTCGAACCTCCGGCGATTTCGCACCGTAATCTCGGCCAACTTCATTCCACCACGTTACAGCATCTTTCTTGTGCGCCATATCCGCATCTTTCAGCGGATACCATTCGCCGTCTGACGCCAGGAATTCTGTTCCATCTTCGGCATCTCGCAGCTTGCCTTCGGCCCGCATTCTGGCCTGGACCTCTTGCCCAGTTTTGGACGACTTACCCGGCGTTCGACCGAGATACTGCTCGCGCAGCGACTTGGGTTTTGCGGTCGGCTTGGGCGGCTGAGGCTCAGGCGCCGGAGCCTTTGCTTTGGCCTGCGATGGCGTCACGGTCTCCCGCACCGCAACCTCGCTCTGCGTCGCCTTCGGCTTGGCCCTCAGCCGCGGATTGCTTAGCAAGGACTCCTGATTCTTCGCCACCCACGCGGCAAACCCCTCGCCCAGCTTGCTCTTGCGCAGCAGCGCCAGGGTCTCTTCGGTGGACGCCCTCGTCTGGCGCAGCGTCAGCCGCGCCACGATGGCCATCAGGATGAGTTTGAACAGGAGCGCAATCGCATAGGCGTATTCGTCGCCCGCAGCTTCAACCTCGGCGCGAGTGCGCGGGCTGTCGGGCGCGTTCCAGGCCCGCGTCGTCGCGTGGCTCACAGCACCGATCAGTTCGCCAAAGCCCTGCGCAATGCCGACGGCCAGGAAGCCCAGGCCAAGCCAGGTCAGAATGGTCATCCCGGCTGACATGCCGATGTCTGCCCCAATGACCGCGCCGGGCGCCGCACCCACGCCGCCGAAGAAGAAGCCGATCGCCGCGCCGATCACGCCGCCGATGACGGTAGTGGCGACCAGCGTCACCATCATCATGAGCAGGCCGGGGATCAGGCCCTTGACGAGTTCTTCCAGCGCGTGGCCGGTCTCCTTGAGGATGGCCGCGCCAGCGCGATCGCGGCCCACCTGGATGGCGTCGGACACGGCTTCGACACGCGCGGCTGTCTTGACGAGCGTGTCCCAGGCGCTTGTGTTGCCAGGGGTCGAGCCGCCGATGAATCCGGGCGTGACGCCGGCCATGCGCTGGCCGGTGCCGTCGCGCACGTTGTGATTGCCTCGACTTGCGTCGAGCGGCCCAGGGATGCGGTAATTGGCCAAGGGAGTTCTGCTCCGCGCCGGGTCAGCGCTTCTTGCCCAGGTCGTCGGCGACCTTCTTCTTGAACTTGGGCAGGGCCTCGGGCTTCTTGGCTTCGTCCGGTGTGCCTGGCGCCTTGGGGCTGGCGCTGCCGCCGCCGCCACCGCCGCCCGAGTTGATCTTGACCAGGGCTCCGTTGATGCTGACCGGGCCGCTGCCCTCGATATTGATCATGGCGCCCTTGAGGGTCAGCGTGGCACCGGCCTCGATGACGACGTTGGCACCTGCCTTGATGTGCAGGTTGGCGCCGACCTTGATGTCCATGCCCGTGCCAGCGTCTGCGGAGATGGAGGCGCTGCTGGCGTAGCTGGCGTCTGAGGTCGCCTTCACGCCATGCTTGCCGCCGATCTTGACGGTGGCGTCCTTGCCGATGGTGGTGTGTGAGTTCTCGGCAATGGTGTCGGTGTAGTGCTTGCCGATGGTGCGGGCCACGTTCTCGCCGACCTCCTCGGTGAGGTTCTTGGCCACCATGCGGAACTGGTCGTTGCCGACCTCCAGGTGGGCATCGTGCTTGACGAGTTCCAGCAGATCCTTCTCGGCGTGCAGGCGGATGTACTCATCGCCCTTCTTGTCTTCGAACGCCAGTTCGTTGAAGTTGGCCGCCACGCCGTCCTTGCTGGATCGGGAACGGAACGTGGAGACGGTGGCGTGGTCGGGCAGCAGGTAGGGAGGGATCTGCTCGGCGTTGTAGACGCTGCCCAGGATGATGGGCCGGTCGGGGTCGCCCTCGACGAACTGCACGACGACCTCCTGGCCGATGCGTGGCAGCGCGATCATGCCCCAGGCTTTACCGGCAATGGGCGTGGCCACACGCAGCCAGCAGGAGCTGTTCTCGTCGCCCTTGCCCAGGCGGTCCCAATGGAACTGCACCTTGATGCGGCCGTGCTGGTCGGTGTAGATCTCCTCGCCCTTGGGGCCGACGACGACGGCGGACTGCGTGCCGCCGATGTAGGGCTTGGGCGTGATGCGCTGGCTGCGGTAGACGTCCTTGGCGCGCAGCGCCGTGAAGCTGCAACCGAAATGGGAGTCGCCCTTGCCGGCTTCGTAGCCGCTGTGGACGATGTCGATGCGCGTACTGACGATGAGGTACTTGGCGTTCTCGGCGTCACGCGGGTGGTCGGTGAGCTCGAACGTCGCGCCGACGGCGACGCCGCGCAGGTTGGTCTTGGCGCTGGCGGCGGCGTAACGAGCGTCGGACTCCTCCATGCGCAGCTTGACGTAGCGCTGGCCCTCGGCTGCCGTCAGGTACTCGCCGGGCGGGTCATAGACCTCCAGCGCGGCCGGCGCGCCGGTGTGCATGGACGGGCTGTTCTTGAGCAGCGCAGTGCCAGGGGTGAGGTAGTTGTAGTCGTTGATCGTCGTCTTGGCGGACTGCAGCTCGAAGTGGTGGCGCCATTCGCTGACCACGCCCACGTGCTGCCCTTGGCCCAGGCCCTGGCGGAACTTGAACTTGTTGTGCCCGGGGTACGGCTCGTGGGCACTCATCTTGTCGACCACGACAAGGGTGTGCTTGCCCTCGGTGTGCTTGAAGAAGTAGTAAAGGCCTTCCTGCTCCATCAAACGGCTGACGAAGTTGAAGTCCGACTCGCGGTACTGCACGCAGTAGTCGTAGACGGGGTAGCTGCCCTGCAGCTTGAACTCGATGTCGCCACCGTAGGGCTCCAGCACCTTCTTGATGAGGGCATCGATCTTGATGCTCTGGAAGATGCGCGTGTCGGCCCGCAGCGTGGCCAGCCAGAGCCAGGGCCGCAGCGTCAACCGGTAGGCCGCGTAGCCGCCGCTGGCGCCCTCCAGCCCCGCGCTGGCGACGATGCCGTGCAGGTGGCGCTTGGTGCTGTCGTCGAGCTGCACGCTGACGTGGGCGGGTTTGCCGAGCAGCTTTTCGAGGTCGACGTCGGCCTTGGCTTCGGCCAGCGCCATCACATTGAACTCGAAGAGCCGCCCCAGTTCTTCGGTCGCGCTCAGAGACTGGAAATGCAGCTTCTGGCCAGACGTTGTGTGTAGGGTGAATGGATGCGGGATCATGGGCTCTCCTGGCGAGCTCGATTGAAGCGGGTCGACAAAGGCTGCTCAGCAGTGCGTCGGCATGGTCCCCCAGCAGGAGCGGCGCCGCAATCCCCCGCCCGCTGGCTCGCGGCTCTCATGGGGCGGGTCTCTGCGCGGCCACCAGCCAGCCGTTGACAGGCTCGCCCACCTCGCGGCGCAGCACGACCGACTCAAGCGCCGACACCTGCAAGCCCGCGCTCGCGAGGCAGGCCTCGACATAGCCGCGCTCATGGGCGTAGCGGCCGTTGGCCAGCAGGCGGTAGCCGGCGGCCTCGGGCGGCTCGCCCGACAGCGTCTCCACGGTGAAGATGAGCCGGCCACCCGGGCGCAAGGCCTGGCCTGCGGCGGCCAGCGCCGCGTCGATGCGGCCGAAGTAGCAGAGGGTGTCGGCGCTCACGACGATGTCGAAGCGCCCCGGCTGCGCCTGCAGGTAGGCGACCAGCTCGGCCTTGACGAGCTCCTGATAACCGCCGCGCACGCGCGCCTTGTCGAGCATGCCGGCGGACAGGTCGACGCCAATCAGCTCGCGCGCATAGGGCGCCAGCAGCGGCGCGCACAGGCCGGTGCCGCAGCCGGCGTCCAGCACGGCGAGATCGGCATGGGCTTCGGGCTGCAGGCGCTGCAGCAGCTCGCCCACCAGGCCGGGGGCACGGTACTCGAGGAAGGCCAGGCGCTCGTCGAAGCTGACCGAGAAGGCATCGAACAGGCTGCTGACGTAATCGTCGGGCGCCCGCTCGGGCGCGTTCTTGCCGGTCACAGCGGCCAGGTGATGGCGCGGCTGCGGGTTGTCGGGCTCGGCCGCGATCCAGCGCTCGAAGGCCTGCGCCGCCTTCTCGTGCTGGCCGCTCGTCGCAAAGATGAGGCCCATCATGCGGCTGGCCTTGGGGTCGTCCGGCCGCAGCTCCAGCGAGGTGCCGAAGTGCCGCATGCCTTCCTGCACGCGCGCGGTGGACACCAGCAGATTGGCGAAATTGATGTGCGCATCGGCGAAGCCCGGCTCGCGCGCCAGCACGTCGCGGAAGAGCGCCTCGGCGGTCTCGACTTCGCCAAGCGCCCCCAGCAGGCAGGCCAGGTTGTTGGCCACGGCCGGGTTGCCAGGCTCAAGCTCGCGGCAGCGCTCGTAGGCAGCGCGCGCCTCGTCGGAGCGCTGCAACAGCAGCAGCACATTGCCGCGGTTGTTGTGCCAGGACGCGACACCCGGGTCCATTGCAATGGACTTGTCGATCAACTCCAGCGCCTCTTCGCTCTTGCCGTCCTGGTGCAGCAGCACGCCCAGGAAGTGCAAGGGGTTGGGGTCGTCCGGGCGCACCTCGCTGAGCTTGCGGTAAAGCTTCTCGGCCGCCAGCACGCGCCGGTCCTGGTGCATCGAGAGGGCCAGTTGCAAGGCCTCGTCGTAGCCGAGCTCGGCGCGCTTGGGCGCCGGCAGGCTGGACTGGCCGGGGCGGCGGCGGGGTTTGGTTTTGGCCATCAGGGATTTCGGCGCAGCACAGGCATGGCCACGATAGAGATGAGTGCGTTCAGTTCAGAAACGTGACGGCGCGTTCAGCCATGAGGCGCACCGATGAGAACAGCCGGTCGAGCGTCCAGCGCCCGGAGCCAGTGCCGCAAGCCGCCGCACTCAAAGCCCCTCGATGGCATGGCCTGACTGCTGCATCAAGGTTTCGAGCATCTCGCTCTTCACGCGATTCAGGTTGTAGACCGTCACGCACTTCTGGTAATCCGCAAAGTCGATCATCACGATGTTGGGCGTGAAGCTCGTCCAGCTGTTCTTGTTGGCCACGTACAGGCGGCTGTTCTTGCTGTAGAGGTCCTTGTAACTCAGCGCGCCCAGCTGGTTCATCATGGCC
>Ga0187844_10000137_pt1 | contig 54179 bp, 38 predicted proteins | sample SpaLakP09_SKY_50_FD_134517 | JGI IMG/M metagenome (GOLD analysis project Ga0187844, IMG submission 134517) | Oligotrophic lake water microbial communities from Sparkling Lake, Wisconsin, USA - SP09_SKY_50 | ecosystem: Environmental > Aquatic > Freshwater > Lake | place: USA: Sparkling Lake...
AATCGTTGATGTACGTGTCCCAGTCGCCGTCGTAGGTCGTGGCGAACAGGATGCGCGTGTCGTTATCGAAAAAGACGAAGCGCATGTCGTGCAGGGTCGAGACGCGCTGCGCGCCGTCCATGTTGCCGTTGGTCAGATCGAAGATGCGGCGCAGGCGCTCGGCGCCGCCCGGCGTCAAGCGCGCGATTGCGGTCAGCTCGGACACGTTGCCGGACTGCCTGCCGGCGCGGCCGGCCGACTGCGCGCTGCCCTTCAGGTCGGGATTATGCTTGCGCACCATCGCTTCCAGCGCGATCTTCGCGAGCTGCGGCGCGTCGTGCGCCACTTCCTCGATGCGGCGGCGGATCGCCTGCAGTGCGGTCTCCTCCGCCAGGCGCGGGTCGGTACTGTCTTGGGTCATCGTGGTTCCTTTCAGTCGGGGATGTCGGCAGGTTGCGTGGGCTCGGTCCGCGGCCGCGCGTTCTGCGCGTGCCGGAAGGCGGACGAGCGTTCGTAGGCGGCGCGGCGGATGCGCATGATGCCGCCGAGCGGGCGGTGCGCGGCGACGCCGTTCCACGGGTTGAACGACAGGACGTCGTCGCCGTGGACGAGGCGCGCCGGGCTGGCGGGGTCCTGCGGCGCGAAGCGCAAGGTGGCGATCGGCCGGTGCGGCGCCAGGTCTTCCGGCCACGCGACGGACGCGTCCTCGACGGGCATGCGCGCGAGGTCGACGCATAATTGCGCCGTCAGTTCGTATTCCGCGCCCGCGCGGGCGAAATGCGCAGTCACGGCATCGCGCATGGCGGCGTAGCCGGTGTCGGGAACGGATTTCCCCGTCAGCGCGCGCACGTCGTCCGACAGCGGCCGCAGCGCCAGCTTCGCCATGTGGTCGCCGAACCGGAGCGCGGCCTGCGTGTGATACGTCTCGCCGAGCGGATGGTGGTTGTCGCGCGCGAGGCCGTCGAGCGTGGCGCCGGCCGTGCCGCCCAGCGCCTCGAGCGCCTCCTTCGCGCCGTGGGCGGTGCCCGCGACGAGGCGCTGGAACGTGTCCGGCGCATGCGCGTTCGCCTCCAGCAGCGTCAGCATCCGCTTGTATTTCGGGATGGTGCCGAAGGCCAGCGCGGGGAAGTTCACCATCAGGAAGTCCTGGTTCGCACCGCCGAGGCCGGGCACGAGGCGCTCGCCGTCCACGCCGATCACCTTGAACGCGAAGCCGCGCGGCGCGGGGATCTTGTCGGTATGGATGTCGCCCGGTGCGGACGACAGGCGCGCGACGACGGGATACGTGCGCGGCGCGGCGAAGATGCCCTGCGCGAGTTCGGGCGGCAGGTCCGCATGGACAACCAGTTCGCCCTTCAGGATGCCGTTCGACTTGGCGTGCGCATCGCGGTGTGCGTGGCGGTGGCGTTCGTAGGCGGCGCGCGCGGACGCGGCCATCTGCTCGACGATCTCCTCGGTGAGCCGGGCCTCGTCGGCGGGGACGACTTCGATGTCGGGGGTATAAATCAGGGGCTGCAAGGTCACCTCGGTCGCTTGTGATGATGGGCGTCATCATAGAACGATCGTGCTATTTGTGCATCGCAGCGGACGGTATCGTGCGGGCTTACCCGATTTGCATGACAGCAAACAAAAAAGGGCCGCCCCGAGGGACGGCCCTTTCATCACACGTGATGCATCAGAACTTGTAGCGCGCGCCCAGCATATAACGCGGACCGCCGGTCGTGACCTGCAGCACCTGCTGGTCGGTACGGCCGTGCGTGCGCTGGGTCGAGTCGGTCAGGTTGATCGCCTCGAGCGACACGCTCAGGTTCTTGTTGACGTTGTAGCCGATCGACAGGTCGGTCTGGCCATACGGCTCGACGTAGCGCGGATTCGGCTTGCCGTTGTCGGCCACGCTCGCGAGGAACTCGCCGCGCCAGTTGTAGGCCAGGCGAATCGACCACTTCTGGTCTTCGTAGATACCGACCAGGTTGGCGGAGTTCGACAGGCCCACGAGCGCGAACTGGTTACCCAGGCCCATGTTGTCGTACGTGAGGCTCGACTTCACGTACGTGTAGTTGGCCTGGAAGCCGAAGCCGTTGTTGAACATGTGCTGCCAGTTGACTTCCGCACCCTTCAGCGACGCCTTGTCCTGGTTGATGAACGTCGTCACCTGGTACGGCAGCGCCGGGTCGCCCGCGATGCCGCTGATCGTGCCCGTCAGGTTGCCCGCCGCGTTGGTGCCGGTCGCCGTCACACCCGGCTGGCCCGCGTAGTGCGACAGGATGTAGTTACGCATGCAGTTCGTGTCGGTCGGCGTGCAACCGGACGCGATGGCCGCGTTCCAGTACTTGCCGCCCACCGGCGTCGTCGCCGTCGTCGACGGTTCGTTGACGACGGTCTGGCCCGCGTAATCCGACAGGTCCTTGTAGAACAGGCCCAGCGAGATCATGCTCTGCTTCGTGTAGTACCACTCGGCCGACAGGTCCAGGTTCTTCGACTTGACCGGCGACAGGCCCGGGTTGCCGCGGTTGGCCGTCGTGCCGGTCACGCCGGCCGTCGCGCTGTACGTGGTACCGCCCTCGATCTGGTCGTAACGCGGACGCCCGATCGACACGCCATAGCTGGCGCGCACCTTCAGGTCGTCGCGCAGGTCCATGTCCCAGTCCACCGTCGGCAGGAAGTTGCTGTAGTTGCCGCTCTGGGTCTGGAAGGTCTGCGTGCCGAACACGATCGGCAGTTCGTTCTGCGAGATCCAGTTGACCTGGGTCGGTTGCTTCAGCAGGCCGGTCGAGGACACGTCGGTCTTCTCGTAGCGGAAGCCCACGCCGGTATGCATCGGCAGCGCGGTATCCCAGTCCGTGTTGAACTGCGCGTACAGCGCCTTGGTCTTCTCGACCGTCGTGCGGTTGAAGCTCGGGTTGGCCAGGCTAGGAGTGTAGCCGGCCTGGTCGCCCGTGACCTTGATGGCGTTGTCGCGCACGGCGCCGAAGTCGAACAGGTTGAAGCGGTCGTACAGGCGCGGGTCGTTGGAGCCGCCCAGCTTGCCGAAGTACTGGCGGATGCCGTCCGCGAACCACAGGCTCTGGTTATAGTCGGTGCCCGGATTCTTCGACGTGCCGCCCCACGAGTCGCGCTGCACCTGCTGGAACACGGAGTGGTTGTTGACCTTCGTGTGCGACAGGCCGAAGTTCAGGTTCGACGCTTCGAACAGCTTCAGGCTGCCGCCGGCCTGGATCTGGTCGATCTTCATCTTGTTCAGGCCATCCTGGAACCACGAGCCGGACACCTGGTTCGGCGCGGCCGTGTAGTTGCCGCCCTGCGGGATGACGAGGATCGGCATCTCCTGCGTGAAGTCCACGCCGGTGGTGTTGCGCGAGAAGCTGACGGTCGCAAGGTCGTTGTTCGAGCCGTACGGGCTGTCCTTGCCCGACTTGGCCACCGAGTGGTGCATGTCGAGGGAGAGGCGCAGGGCCGGCGACACGCGCCACTGGGTGTTGAAGCCGATCGAGTCCAGCGTCGACTTGGTGGCGAAGTCGCCGCCGTTCATCGCCAGATCCTGGTTCGTCACCTGCTCTTCATAATAGATCGGCGAGGCGATCGGACCGTTGGTCCAGTTGCTGGTCTGGGCGTTCAGCGGGTGGTTGAACCAGACCGACAGCTCGTGGTACTTGGTCTGGATCTTGTTCTGCGCGTACGTGTAGTCCAGGGTCGTCGTCAGTTCCTTCACCGGACGGAACTGGAACGTCAGCTGGCCGTTGGTACGCTGGCGCTGCGAGCCGCGCACGAAGTACGACAGGTTCTGCGGGGTCAGGTAGATGTCGCTGGCCTTCGGCGGATTCGTCACGCCCGCACCGGACACGGGAATCGGACCCGGATCCTGGCTGGTCTGGTTGCCGCGGAACGGACCGAGCCAGCCGTTGGTGACGGCGGCCTGGTTCACGCCCAGGTTGCGCTCCTGGTAGCTGCCGCTGACGGCGAAGCCGAACATGCCGTCGTTCCAGGTGGTGCTGTACAGGCCCGACGCTTCCGGCGTCAGCGAGCGCTTGGCCGCGTCGATGTCCGGCAGGTTGTTGTTGGAGCGGTCGTACACGCCCTTGACGCCGAAGCTGGCGACCTTGCCCAGGTCCAGCGGACGGCCCGTCATGATGTTCAGCGTGGCGCCGATGCCGCCCGGCGGCGTGTCGGCGCGCGCGCTCTTGTACACCTGGATCTGCGACACGGCTTCGGACGCGAGGTTCGAGAAGTCGAACGCGCGGCCGGCCTGGTCGCCCAGGTTCGCCGTCGGCATCTGGCGGCCGTTCAGCAGCACCATGTTCAGGTCCGGGCCGACGCCGCGCACGGTGACGTTGGCGCCTTCGCCGCGGTTGCGGTCGATCGACACGCCGGAGATCCGCTGCACGGCTTCGGCCAGGTTGGTGTCGGGGAATTTGCCGATGTCGTCGGCCACGATGCCGTCGACGACGCCATCGGAGTTACGCTTCATGTTCAGCGTGGACTGCATGCTGGCGCGGATACCCGTCACGACGACGGTATTCGTCGCGACGCCCTGAACCGGTGCGGTGACAGCCGGGTCGTTGGGCGATGCGATGCCATTGGAAGCACCATTGCTCGCGTCCTGTGCGAATGCCGGTGCGACCAGGGCGGCGCAGGCGCTCGCGACGGCGAGGCTGATCAGGCGGTGCCTGGTGTTCAGGTGGTGGGTAAAGACCCTCTTGGTGTGCAGCACTGTGTCTCCTCTCGTCTCTCGAAAAAACGCCGCGCCCGCCGGGCGGCGACGTCCGTGGTGGTGGTACTACTTTCCTGGCGTTCCGCTTTCTGCATCGACTCTCCGGTCACTGATAGCGGTCATCATTTGTTTAAGATTAAGAACATTACTGCCATTGGTCAATCGATCGAACCAACTGTTTGCACGCTCGGGGAGCGTCCGCGCACCGGTTTGGACGGTGGTTATTCGTGAGAAACGTGCATTACGTAACGTACGTAGCAAGGTGTCCGATTTTGTTCAAGAAATCGATTTCATAAATAAATCAATCACTTCGTCCAGAACCGCTACACGGGCCATACCGTTATACTTTTCATCAGCCGACAGGGTGGGCATCATATTTATGCGTAATGCATGATGTACAAAATTTTCCAATCTGTTGCATAGTCATCACAACCCACTTGATTTTTCCCGTCCCATGCCCGTTACCGGTGACCAGCAACTCCTCAAGCAACTGAACCGCATGGCACTGGTACGCCAGGTCAGCATCCAGCCCGGACTGTCGCGTGCGGCCCTTGCCGACGTGCTTGGCCTGACCAAATCCACCATCAGCCTGCTCGTGCGCGAGCTCGTCGAGGAAGGCTGGCTCACCGAAAGCGAACTGCTCGTGACGGGCGAAGTGGGCCGGCGCGCCACGCCCCTGCACCTGGATCCGTCGCGCCTCGCGCTGCTGGGCGCCGAGCTGGGCGTGGACGAGGCCAGAGTCGTCGCGACGAACCTGCTGGGCGAAGTGCTCGACACGCGCATCCTCACGTACGAGGACCCGGCCGATCCCATTTCCTGCATCCGCCTCGTGGCGCTGGCGCTCGTGAAACTGGCGAAGCGGGTCGCGCGTCCCACCGGCCAGGGCCAGCCGCGGCGCGTGCTCGGCGTGGGCATCGGCCTGCACGGCGCGGTCGACGAAGCCCTGGGCCTGCTGCGCCACGCGCCGCACCTGGGCTGGCGCGACGTCGACGTGGCCGGCATCGTGCAGACGCACGTCGCCGGCTCGCCGCTGGACGGGTTGCCGCTGTACATGCAGAACGAGGCGAACGTGGCGGCGCTGGGCGAATTCGAATTCGCCCACGAATCGGGCACCGATCCGCTGATCTACCTGTCGATCGGCTACGGCGTGGGCGCCGGCGTGATCGTCAACGACCGCCTGCTGACGGGCCTGCACGGCTACGCCGGCGAAGTGGGCCACGCGATCCTGCAGGCGGGCGGACCGCTGTGCCAGTGCGGCCGGCGCGGTTGCGCCGACGCGCTGATCGGCCTCGGCTCGCTGCTGGGCCGCGAACGTCCCAGCCATCCCGCGCTGGAAAACCTGTTCCGGCGCGTGGCCGACGGCGATCCGGCAACCTGCGCCGCGGTGGACGCGGCCGGCCGCCAGCTCGGCATCCTGCTGAACAACCTGTGGGCCGGCTTCGATCCGATGGCGATCGTCATCGGCGGCCCCGCGCTGCAGCTGGGCGATGCCTTCATCGAACCGGCACGGCACGTGCTGGCCGCTTACGCGCACGCCGCCATGTTGCCGCCGCCCGCCATCCGCACCTCGCACTTCGGCGCCCAGGCCGTCGCCGTGGGTGCCGCCGCGCTGGCGCGCTACCGCGTCACGCGTCCGCTCGACGTGCTGCGCATCGAGCGCGAGACCGGCCGCGGCGCGGGCGCGCGTCCAAACGGGATCGCGCTGTCCCACCACTGACCGCAACACCACCAAGGAACAGAATGACCGCTGACACGATCAACGTTGGACTCATCGGCTATGGCTTCGCAGGCCAGGTCTTCCACGCGCCGCTGCTGCGCACGACCCCGGGCCTCGCCATCGCCGCCGTCTCCAGCCGCAATCCTGACAAGGTAAAAGCAGCCCTCGGCGACGTCGCCGTCCATGCCGAGCCGGCCGCCCTCCTCGCCGATCCGGACGTGGCCCTCGTCGTGCTGGCCAGCCCGAATACGACGCACTACCCGCTGGCGAAGGCCGCGCTGGTAGCGGGCAAGCACGTCGTCGTCGACAAGCCGTTCACGGATACGGCCGCGCAGGCCGCGGAACTCGTGCGCCTGGCCGAGGACAAAGGCCTGCTGCTGAGCGTTTACCACAACCGCCGCTGGGACAGCACGACGCGCACCGCGCTGCGCCTGCTGGCGGACGGCACGCTGGGACAAGTCCGCCACGCCGCGATGCACTTCGACCGCTTCCGCCCGCAGCCGCAGGCGCGCTGGAAGGAAGAGGTGGACGCCGGCGGCGGCATCTGGATGGACCTGGGTCCGCACCTGATCGACGAAGCCCTGCTGTATTTCGGCGAGCCGCTCGCCATCGAGGCCGACCTGCCGGTCCTGCGTCCCGGCGGCCGCTGCGAAGACCAGTTCCAGGCGCGCCTGCGCTATGCGGATGGCCTGCGCGTGGACCTCGGCGCCAGCATGCTCGCCGCCGTCGCGCGCCCGCGCGTGGCGCTGCACGGCCTGAACGGCAGCTGGGTCAAGCAGAGTCTCGACCCGCAGGAAGCGGACCTGATCGCGGGCCGCATGCCCTCGGGCGATGCGGCCGCGTGGGGCATCGACGCGGAAACCGGCGTGCTGGCCGTCCAGCGCGACGGTAAAGTGACGCCGGCGCCGCTCGCCACCGAGAACGGCGCGTACCCGTCGTACTACGCGGGCATCCGCGACGCGCTGCTCGGCAAGGCGCCGAACCCGGTGCCGGCGCGCCAGGCGCTGACCGTCATGCGCCTGCTGGACGCCGGCCGCCTCAGCGCGGCGCAGCGGCGCGAAGTGCTGCTGTCCGACATCCCGGCTTAAGCCTGCCCCGCCTCCAGGTTCGCGCGCACCCGCTCCAGCAGGTCGAGCAGGGTCGCGCGCTCCGTCTCCGCAATCCCCTCCAGCGCCGTCTCGGCCAGCGCGCCGTCGTGGCGGTGCAGCGCCGCGAACATCGCTTTGCCCGCCTCCGACAGAGCCAGCCGCGTGCTGCGCTTGTCCGTCTCGTCCGCCGTCGCGTCGAGCAACCCGCGGTCGCGCAGGCCGCGGATCAGGCGCGCCAGCTGCGCCTTGTCGCGTCCCGAATGCGCGGCGAGGTCGCTCTGCGTCGCGCCGGGCCGGCGCGCAAAGAACCCCAGCACCTTGATCTCCATGTGCGCCAGGTCGTGCGGGCCGGCGCGCAGGCTGCGCTGCTGGGCCGAACGGTACAGGTGCATGATCGCGTGGACGCGTTCCAGCACCTCCAGCGCGGAAGAAGGAGGATTTTGGTTGACTTCATCAACTACATTTCGCATAATGGGGGACATTATCAACTAATTCGGAGCAACGATGCAGATTGCGGATCACCTTGTACGCCGCGTACGCCACGAACTCAAGCTGCGCGAACTGACCGTGGCGCGCATCGAACGGATGGGCGACGGCTTCGCCGCCATCACCTTCACGGGCGACGCACTGGCCGATTTCACGTCATTGTCGTTCGACGACCACGTCAAGTTCATGTTCCCGGACGCGGACGCAGAGGGAGAACAGGTGAGGCGCGACTATACCCCACGGCGCTTCCGCCGCGAAGCCCTGGAACTCACGATCGAGTTCGCGCTGCACGGCGACGGCAAGGCGTCCGACTGGGCGCGCAACTCCGTCGTGGGGCAGCGCGCCCTCGTGGGCGGGCCGAAAGGCTCGATGATCGTGCCGCTCGAACTCGACTGGCACCTGTTGACGGGCGACGCGACCGCCCTGCCCGCCATCGCGCGGCGGCTGGAAGAACTGCCGGGCGGGAGCCGGACGATCGTGCTCGTGCATGCCGAGCCGGCGGACCGGCGCGTGTTTGAAGGTAGCGCGGACGTGGACCTGCGCTGGTTCGATACGCCGGAGGCGCTGGTCGAGGATTTGCAGGCGCTCGCGCTGCCGCCCGGCCGCGGGTTCGCGTGGGGCGGCGGCGAAGCGTCGATGATGGCGCGGGTGCGCCAGGTGTTGAACGGCAAAGGCGTGCCGCGCGAGGCGTCGCGGGTGTCGGCGTACTGGAAGCAAGGCGTCGCCGAGCACCACGAAAACCTGGATTAATCGGTGACGCGGGCGATTGGTGGGCTCGGGGAGCCCACCACGCATCACACGGAACGCTTGCGCCTGCGCGCCGTCATCAACCCCGCCAGCGACACCCCCATCAACGCCAGCGACCCTGGCTCCGGCACCGTGAACTCGTCCATCGCCCACGCCGTCGGGCTGCTGTTGTAGACGACGAGCGTATCGATGCCCGCCCAGTCGAGCTGGATCCAGCGCGGCGTCGTCGTGTCGAGCGTGAAGGCTCCGGACGTGACCAGCAGCTGGCCGTTGCGCCAGCCTTCGAACGAGACCTCCTGGTCGACCCACGCCGACGTGAAGTACGCGCCCGTGAATTCCCACGCATTGCCGTCCGCCTTCGCGATCGTCGCGGGCATCCCGTACCAGTTATAGGCCACGTTCGACGGCGACACGGTGCCCGCCTCGAAGCCGCTGCCCGGATACGCGTCCGAGCGGATCGTGCCCATGTTGTCCCAGTTGAAGCCCGCGTAGCCGGCATCGATCGGGAGCGTCTCGTCGCCGGACAGGTCGTCGAAATGGATGACCGTCGCATTCGCCAGCGCGCAGGTTGCCATGGCCAGCAGGCCGACCATCGTCTTTTCGGCCAGCAGGCCGAAGATCGTCTTTTTCATGTTCGTCCCTTTCAGTGTGCGATACCGGCGACTTCGGCATCGCTCAGCGCCGCGTTATAGATGCGCAGCTCATCGATCGCGCCCTTGTACGGCGTATCCCAGTAGTTCACGCCCAGCGCGAAGGTGCCGGTCGTCGTCGTGAACACGTTCGGAAAGTTCGTGCCGGAGAAGCGCTTGACGCCGTTCACGTACACGTTGACCGCACCGTTGTTGACGCTGAACGCCACGTGCGACCACTGGTTCACGGGGATGTTCATGCCGAGGCCCGCGTCGTACCAGGCGGAGCCCGACCACAGCATCGACGCGCCGCCCACGCCGCCATGCCCCATCGGCAGGAAGCTGACCCAGGAATCCGTCGTGCGCGCACCGAAGAACGTCGTGGTGAACGCCGTCAGCTGCGCGGGCTTCAGCCACATCGCCACGGTGTACGTGTTCGACGAGATCAGGCCGTTCGGCAGGCGCACGCCCGTCGCGCCGTCGAACACGGCCGCGTTGCCGCGCACGCCGGCGCCGTACGTCAGGTTGCCGCCCGCCGTGTCGATCTTGCCGCCGCTGACCGAGCCGGCCGCGAACGTGCCGTTGGCGTCCGCAAGGTTGCCGTCGAAGGCATAGTACGCGACGAGGCCGCCCAGCTTGCGCACGGTGACGGTGAACGCTTTCGTCAACGTGGCCGTGCCCTTCGTGATGCGCGCGGTCAGCGTCACGTTCACCGAACCGCTGGCCGGCGTCGTCACGATGCCCGTGTTGCTGACGACGGCGGGATTCGACGACGTCCAGCTGATGACTGCATTGCGTGCAGCCGTCGTCGGCAACGTGAGGTTGCCCGTGACGGCCGTCGTGGCGCCGAGGCTCAGCTCATTGTAGATGGCGGTGGCCACCTGCATGTCGGTGCGCGGGATCAGGCGGCTGCCGAAGATGGCGACGCCTTCGCGCGACGATGCCGTGAACGTCGTCACGTACGACTTCGACGTCTCGTCCCACTGCGTCAGCACGACGCCTTTGTAGGTCGACGCGCCCGGCAGGTTGATCTCGACCTGGTTGCCGCCCGTGATGCGCCACGTGCCGCTCACCGCACCCGTCACGGAACCGTTGGCGTTCAGCGTGATCAGCTGCGATTTCTTGATGGTCGCCGTGATCTCCTTGCCGTGGTTGACGTAGAGGTAATCGCCGAACACGAATTCCGGACGCACGGCGGTCGCCGTCTCTTTCGCGTAGCGGTACGGCGCCACGACGGGCCAGCCGTCCGCGTTCATGAACATCTGGTGCACGCGCACTTCGTGCTGCTCGCCCCGTTCCGGGAAGCGCGTGTGGAAGATGAGGAAGTGCTTGCCGGTCGCCGGGTCGTACCAGGCCGAGTTGTGGCCCGCCGACACATAGCCCGTGCCGATGCCGGTGCCCGCCTCGCCCAGCTTGCGCTCGAACAGGAAGTTACCCATCATCTTGACGCCGTACGGCGCGATCGACGCGTCGTCGAACAGCGGCTTGGCCGGATCGGACTTCACGTTCGCCATCGCATTGCCCTGGGCGTCGTAGTACGGGCCGTCCGGATTGGTCGAGCGCGCGACGCGCATGTTGTAGCCGCCGTTCGCATCGAGGCCGCCGAACGACGTGAACAGGTAGTAGTACGACGTGGCCGGGCTGTACAGGATGTACGCGCCTTCGATGCGCGAGTGATTGCCGCCGATGAGGCGTTTGCCGTAGCCCTGGTTCGGATACGGGAAGCCGGTGGCGGGGTTCATCTGCATGATGAAGATGCCGCCCGAGTACGAGCCGTAGACCATCCACAACTTGCCCGCGTTGTCGAAGAAGGTGTTCGGGTCGACGGTGTTCGGGTGCTTCAGCGCGTCGTACACGGTGCCGTCGTAGCTCGCCTGGCCCCACATGCCGGACTTCAGGATCACGCCCTTGTTGACGTACGGGCCCTCGGGGCTGTTCGCGACGGCGATGCCCAGCGCGGACCGCGGCGCGTCGCCCTGGCAGGCGTCGTAGTACATGTAGTACTTGCCGTCCGCGAGCTGGCGCACGTCCGGTGCCCACAGGGTCGTCGTGTTCGCCCAGGCGAAGGTCTCGGCCAGTTCCGTGTAGACGTTCTTCGAACCGTTCAGGAACAGTGGATTGGTGGCGCTGACGCTGGACGTCATCTGCGTCCAGTTCATGAGGTCCTTCGACTTGGCCGACGCCAGGTGCGAGCCGAACACGTAGAACGTGTCGCCGGCCTTGATCACGGACGGATCATGCACGGACGCGTTCTGGAATGTGGGCAGGGTCGCGCCGGCCTGGGCGAATGCATTGGCGGCAATGAAGCAGGACGCAAATAGCGCGCCCAATCCCGCCAGGGACAAGGGTTTGTTCACTGTAGTCTCCGTCGTAATAATTATGGGTATTGCTCAGGAGCGGAGAATGCGGGATTTTCAAACGCTTTGCAACAGGGCTGGCGGCGCAGCTAAGTCACTGATTCGACCGGATATTTTACAGATTTCATTACGGAAATAGCTGCGATTCCAAAAAATCGGATTATGCGGTCCAAATAAAAAATATGGATATCGATGAGGTGATCCGCGATAACTTTTTTCGGGATGGAATCGATTCAAAAACAAAAAAAGATATCGCAGATTTTTTTGCGTGTTACAAAAAATATTTCGCAGTGAGCGTGCCATCCCGGTCCAGCACGTACCGGTCGAAATCGCGCGCGAGGAACAACCGGCCGGCATACGCCCTACGGGCTTCCGCCTCCAGCGCCCCCATCGACAACGGCCCGTCCCCGTCCTGGTAACGGGGACTGAAATGGGTCAGCACCAGGTTCGGCAGCCCGGCTTCGGCCGCCATCCGCGCCACCCGCAGCGCGGAACTGTGCATCGGCCCCGGCCCCACTTTCAACAGTACTTCTTCCGTGTAGGTCGCCTCGTGGATCAGCACCTCGGCCGTGCGCGCCGCCGCCAGCAGCAGGTCCGGCGTGTCGTTGTCGCCGCCGACGATGACCGAGCGCGCCTTGCGCGGCGCCAGCAGCCAGTCGGCGGCATGCAGCACGCGGCCGTCGTCCAGCACGGCGTTGCTGCCCTGCTGCAGCATGCCCCAGGACGGGCCCGGTGCGATGCCGGCCGCGCGCAGGCGAGCCGTATCCAGCTTGCGCTCCACTGTCCGCTCGGTAAAACGGTAGGCCCAGGACGGCATGCGGTGCGACAACGCGATGGCGTCCACGGCCAGGTCGGGCAGGACGGGCGTGCCCGCCAGGTCGTCGACGGCAATGAATTCGATGGGATACGGCAGTCCCAGTTCGCTCGTCGCCATGACGCCGTCGATGAACGCGCGCAGCGCCGGCGGGCCGACGAGCGCCAGCGGGGCCGTGCGGTTCAGCATGCCCGCGCTGGCCAGCAGTCCGGGCAGGCCGTAGCAGTGGTCGCCGTGCAGGTGCGTGATGAAGACCGCGCGCAGGTCGTGCAGCGACAGGGTCGTGTGCAGGATGCGGTGCTGCGTGCCCTCGCCGCAGTCGACGAGCGACCAGCCGCCGCCCGGGCCCCGGAGGGCGAGGCCGCTCACGTTGCGGGTCTTGCTCGGGGTGCCGGACGAGGTGCCGAGGAACTGGAATTCCATGTCGTGACGGGGCAAGAGGTTGATTCGATCCGATTATGCCCCGTTTCGGTCGACGCACAGGCGGTTTCGTCGCAGCCGGGTTGCCGCCATCCCGCCGCGGCGGCACAATTCGGCCATGGACACGCTCACCCACTTCTTCCCCGCGGCCCCGGCCCCGCACCGGCCGCTGCTGCGCCGCATCGCCGACGACGCCGGCCTCACCATCATCGTGTGCATCCTGATCGCCGTCCTGATCACGCTCGTCAACGGCAGGACGTTCGAACTGTACGACCAGATGGTGTACTCGGTGTGCGTGGGCCTGGTGGGGCTGGTCGTCCTCGACGGCCTGCGCTTCACCCTCCTCGACGATCCGGTGCGGCGCCGCCGCTGGCTGGTCCCTTGCCTCGTGGCGCTCGTCGCCATGGCGCCCGTCGCGCATTACGCCGGCATCTCGCTGGGCAGCCTGATCCTGGGCCACCCCGTGCCCGACCTGGCCGGCTATCCGAACGACCACGGCCAGAAGGGCATGATCGGGCTCACCTTCCTCGCGATCTGCGCGATGGCCCTGCTCATCCTGAACCGCGAACGGGTCGAGCGCATCAAGCTGGAACGCACCGAGGCCAAGGCCCGCGCCGAGACGATCGAGCGCCAGGCGCTGCAGGCGCAGCTGCGTTTGCTGCAGGCCCAGATCGAGCCGCACATGCTGTTCAATACGCTGGCCAACCTGCAGGGCCTGATCGCGATCGATCCGCAGCAGGCGAGCACGATGCTGGACCACCTGATCCAGTACTTGCGCGCCACCCTGTCCGCCACCCGCGCCGAGACGACCACGCTGGCCCAGGAATTCGAGGCGGCCGAAGCCTATCTCGGCCTGATGGCGGTGCGCATGGGACCGCGCCTCGCGTACCGCTGCATCCTGCCCGCCGAACTGCGCGGCGCGCGGCTGCCCGCGATGCTGCTGCAGCCGCTGGTGGAAAACGCCATCATCCACGGCCTCGAGCCGAAAATCGAGGGCGGCACCGTGACCGTGGAGGCGAGCGCGCGCGCGGGCCTGCTCGAGATCTGCGTCAGCGACACGGGCCTCGGCCTGGACGACACGCAGACGGCCGCCAAGGGTACCGGCGTCGGCGTGACGACGACCCGCGAACGCCTGCAGGTCCTGTACGGCGCGCGCGCCAACCTGACCCTCATTCCCGCCCAGCCGCACGGCGTGCTGGCCCGCCTGACGCTTCCCCTGGAGACCGCATGACGACGAACACCATCCGCGCCCTGATCGCCGAGGACGAACCGATCCTCGCCGCCACGCTGGCCGCCACGCTGCGCCGCCTGTGGCCCGAACTCGGGATCGCCGGCACCGCGCCGAACGGCATCGCCGCCGTCCAGCAGGCGCTGGAACTGCAGCCGGACGTCCTGTTTTTGGACATCAAGATGCCGGGCCAGACCGGCCTGGAAGCGGCGCAGGAACTGGCCGAGCGCTGGGAAGGGCCACGCCCGTTCCCGCAGATCGTGTTCGTGACCGCGTACGACGACTACGCCGTGCAGGCGTTCGAACAGGCGGCTGTCGACTATGTCATGAAGCCGGTGAACGACACGCGCCTCGCCCGCACCGTCGAGCGACTGAAGGAACGGCTGTCTCCCGTCCCCGACAAGGCCGGCGACGACGGCCTCGCGCACCTCGTCGAGCAGATGCGCGCCCTGCTGCCCGCCGCCGCCGCACCGGCCGAGCGCTTGAGCGTGATCCGCGCCGCCGTCGGCAACATCATCCGCATGATCCCCGTGCAGGACGTGGCCTATTTCCAGGCGCTCGACAAATACGTCAACGTGGCGAGCGGGGAAGGCGACGCGCTGATCCGCCTGAGCCTGAAGGACCTGCTGCCCCAGCTCGACCCGGACCAGTTCCGCCAGATCAGCCGCGGCGCCATCGTCAACATGCGCCACGTGGCGAGCGCCAGCCGCGACGATACCGGCAAGCTGACGCTGCACCTGCGCGACCGGACCGACAAGCTGCGCGTCAGCCCGCTGTTCGCGCACCTGTTCCGCCAGATGTGATCAGCGCACGGGGTCAGCGCACATCGAGCCTGAACGGCGCGGCAGGCAGGCCGTCGCCGCCGAACAGGTTCACGAACGGCGCATCGGCCCACGCGTAGCGCACGCGCGTGACAGCGGCCGTCGCGGCGCCGGGCAGCACCACGGTGTCGCCCGATACCCGCGCGTCGGCATAGCGGCACGCCTTGCCCGCACAGACTTCGAAACCGATGGCGCGGTCGGCCGAATACGTCTTCAGGCCGCCGCCCGTGTCCCTGAACGTCACGACGATGTCCTTGCCTTTACGCGCCGCCGCGACGGCCGTCGGGCTGCCCGGCGCCCCCGTCGCGCCATACACGACGACCCGTGCCGCGCGCGCGAGACGCTCGCCGACGACCGTCTTCTGGGTCGGATGGATGTCGAAGCGGTCGCCCACGTCGAGCGTGACGGCCAGCCCCGCGTGCGCATCGAGCGCGACCGTGTCCGCCTGCGCGGCACGCAGCTCCGCCCACAGGGAGTCCCCCGGCGCGGTCGCCGTCGAACCGTACGACGTCAGCTGCACGACGAGGAAAGGCAGCGCCGGTTGCGCGAAGCGCTGGCGCCAGTCGCGCATCAGCATGGGGAGCAGCGTGCGGTATTCCTCCGCCGCGTCGGCGTTCGCCTCGCCCTGGTACCACGCGACCAGTTTGAACTTGTAGCCGACCAGCGGTGCGATCATGCCGTTGTACAGCGTCGTGTAGCTCGTCAGCATGTCCCACGGCGCCGGCGGCACGGCGAGACCCGTCAAGACGCTGCCGCGCCGGACCTTCCACGCGGCCGGCAGCGGGATCGACTGGCCGTCGTTCAGGCCGATGGTGCGGTTGGCCGGCGCGCCCGTCGGTCCCGCACTCAGTTGACTACCCAGCACGCGCATGACGATCACGTTGCGTCCTGCCTTGAAGACGCCGGCCGGCACCGCGTAGTCGCGGCCCAGCCAGGCAAGGCCGGCGCCGCCCACGCGCTGGCCGTTGACCCATGTGGTGTCGTACGTGTCGACGGGGCCCAGGTGCAGCGCGTTCGCCGCCCGCGCCTGCGCGTCCGTCAGCGTGACGGCCGTGCGGTACCACGTCACGCCGTCGACATCCTTCGAGCCCTCCGCTGCGGCGGTGGACCAGGCGCTGTCGTCGAACTCCGGCGCGACCCAGGCGCGCTGCGCGGCCGTGGCGGCATCGTGCGCGCGCCACCATGCTTCCGTGCGCGTGTCCTGGGCGCGCTGCGCGCCCGCGGGATCCTTGCCGTATTGCGTCACGAGGTCGACGCCCGTCCTGTAGTCGCCGAACGTGCGCAGCGACTCCGCGCCGATCCAGCCCTGGATCGTGGTGCCGCCCCAGCTGGCCTGGACGAAGCCCACCGGCACCTTGTACTCCGCCTGCAGCGCACGGGCCATGTAGTAGCAGACGGCCGACGCGTCGCCGACCGTGTCGGCGTTCAGCGGCGTCCACGCGGCCGGCGCGAGCAGGTCGTCCTGCGGCGCAATCGCGCTGTTGCGGGGAACGTTCAGGTAGCGGATGCGGTCGTTCCGCGCGCTGTAGGTCGCGCCGATGGCGTTCGTCGACGCGCGCAGCGCGAATTCCATGTTCGACTGGCCCGAGCACAAATAGACGTCGCCGACCAGGATATCGGCGCGGCTGACCGCCTGCCCGTCCGAGGCCACGGTCAATGCGTACGGCCCACCTGCCGGTTGCGGCGGCAACTGCACCTTCCACCTGCCCTGCGCGTCCGCGCTGCCGCTCGCCGTCCGGCCGCCCAGCGTCACGGTCACCTTGCCGCCCGCGCCGGCGGTGCCCCACACGGCGATGGGCTGGTCGCGCTGCAGCACGGCGTGATCGGAAAAGATGCGGGCGAGGCCGAGGTCCGCCGCGTGGGCGGGCGCGCAGGCGGCAAGCGCAAGGAGGAGGCTGGTGTGCTTCATAGTGTCGTCGTTCGCTATGCTCGAAAAAAAACCGCCGCGGCCGGAACCGCGGCGGCCGGTACTGCTTAGTTGGTGTAGATCAGGCCACGTCCGGCGCCGCTGAAGTAGATGCGGCCGTAGTTGTTCCAGTCGCCCGCCAGCGAGCCGATGCCGCCGTACTGGTGGGCGTCGTCGTTGAAGCGCGCCCAGGTCGCGCCACCATCGTCGGAGTGGTACACGCCCCACACGCCGTTGCGCGTGCCCACGACGTAGACCGCGGCCGAGTACGACGCGCCTGCCTGCGCCTTGCCCAGCGCGATCGAGGTGGCGCCTTGCAGCGCGCCCGTCGAGCCGCTGGCCGCGACTGTCCCGAAGCCGGAGAGCCTGGTCCAGCTCGAGCCCGAATTGGTCGAGTGGTACACGGCGTTGCCGTCGGTCAGCCACAGATCGCCCGCGGCGTTGGGGTTGGCCGCGATCGACGTGAGCCCGAACGCATTGGGCGCCAGGTTCGCCGCGACCGAACCCTGGATCAGCGAGAACGCATGGCCGCCATCGGTCGAGAGATAGACCTTGCCGGTCGTGCTGTTCCACGACGCGCCGCCGCCATCGAAGGCGTAGACCTTGTTCGGGCTCTGGCGGTCGACGACCAGGTGGTAGCCGTTATCCAGGCCGCCGTTCGGCGTGGGCAGGCCGCTGACCTGGGTCCAGTTCGCCCCGTTGTTCGTCGTGTAGGACGGGATCGAGTTGGCGGGTGCCCAGACGCTGTTGTTGCGCGACGTCGTCACGATGCTGGTCGCGTTGGAGAAATTGGTGGAAGCGCCGGTGGGGAGCGACCCGAACTTCGACCACGTGTTGCCGCTGTCGCCGGACCAGGAGCCGTAAGGGACCGTGGGCGAACCGGAGACGATGCCGACCGCGACGATGTAGTTCGGATCCGACCACAACACGTCGGCCGCGTTGCCGTTGCCCCAGGCGCTGTTGGGCGTCCTGGTCGGCGTCGTCGCGAGGTCCGTCTGGACCCAGTTGCCGATATCGCCGCCGCTGTTGACGAACTTGTACGACGCGCCGGCCGGCGGCGTGACGAGCGCCAGGGTGACGGTCTCCTCGAGGTTGTTGACCGGCGCGTCCCAGCTCGGGCTGGCCGCCGACGCGTTCCAGGTTTCCCAGACGCCGCCGCCGTGGATGTGCATGATGTGATCCTTGTTGGCCGGATCGATCTCGATGTCGTCGACCCAGCCCCGGTACCCGCCGCCCCAATGCTGCATGCCGTCGGCGATTTCGCGCCAGGAGCCGCCGCCGTTGTCGGACAGCTGGACGACCGGCTGGCCGGCGCTCCACGTTCCGGTCACTGCCAGCGCGATGCGGGCCGTCGAGCCGGTGCCGTAGACGGACACGCCGCCGTAGCCGCCCTGCGTGGTGGTGGCGAGCTGGGTCCACGTCTCGCCGTTGGCCACGCCGCCGAAGCGGTAGAGGTAGCCCGGACCGCCCGCGCCCTGTCCGGCGTTCTTGTTGAACACCACATAGTAGTTGCCGTCGGTGTTGCGCAGCATGTGCGGGACGAAGTAGCCGGACACGTTGGACGGCACCGACACCGGCGTCCACGAGGCGCCGCCGTTGACAGACTTGTAGAAGGTCGAGGTCAGGCCCGCCTTCTGCACGTAGTCCGGCGCGATGGCGGCGTACATGATCCACGTCGTCGCGCCGCCGCCCACGTTGGCGTTGTCGAAGACGATCTGCTCGACGCCGATCGGGGACGTGCTCAGCCCCTTGATGTCGGTGGCCGACAGCACCTTGCTCGACAAACCGGTCTGGGTCCACGTCTGGCCCGAGTTCGTACTCTTCCACAGGCCGGCCGTGCGCGAGGCGTAGAACAGCGTCGACGGATTGGTGGGGTCGGCCTTCAGGCGTTCGCCGATGGCACGGGCATCCTCGTTGCCGCCGACCGGGAACGGCAGGTCGTAGTGCGTCCAGCTGGCGCCGCGGTCTCCCGAGACATAGATGCGGCCGTTGATCGGGGTGCCTTGCCAGTCGTGCGAGGTAATGCCCGTGACCAGGTACACCTTGTTGTCGTTGGTCGGATCGAGCGCGAGGCTTTCCACGCCGTGGTAGCTGCTTTCGCCGCCATTGAAGCCGATGCCGTCGGTGATCGGCGTCCACGACCCGTTCGAATTGTTCCAGCGGTAGGCGCCGCCGACGTCGGTGCGGGCGTACATGACGTTGGCGCTGGTCGGATGGTAGATCAGGCCGGTGACGTACCCGCCACCGCCCCACTTCACGCTCGTGTAGGACGTGGCCGAGCCGACGGTGGCGGCCATGGCGGGGGCCTGCGCGCCGACGACGGGGCCGGCGGCGCGGTCGCCGCCGCTGCAACCGGCGACGAGGGCCGCGAGCGCGGCCGAGATGATGATGATGCTGTGCTTCCGATACATGGGATCTCCTCTATTCATTGGCTTGGGATGTAGCTCCGCTGCCTGGCTTGCTCCGACATGCGTGTGCCGGCGCTGTTATCGTGACAAAGCGTGGTTCCCTTGGACATCCCCGATCGGAGCGCATTAAGGCATGCGTATTTTTATTAACGATCATTAACGAGTTTAACGCTCGTTATTTTCGACTGTCAACAAAACTCGCGGTTACAGGGGATGTAACGGGAAAGAAACAAAAACCGCTGCGCGCCCTTCGGACTCCGCAGCGGTTCTGGATGACGTCGCGTTCGCGTCAGAACGAGTAACGCATCTGCGCCGTGTAGCGCGGGCCGGTCACGTACGCGCCGCGGACCTTGAAGCCGACGCCCTGCTGCATCAACTGCTTGTACATGGCGTTGTTCAGGTTCTGCGCTTCGAGGCCGAAGGACAGGTTCTCCGTGATCTTGTAGAAGATCGACGCGTCGACCTGGCCGTAGGCATCCGACCACGTCGGCAGCGCGTACGCCACGTTGTGCTGGCCGAAGGTCGGGCTGGCCGGATTGGTGTCCGTGCCGTCCGTGCCGTTCGTGCCGTTGGCGTTGACGGCCTGCAGCGACTTCGACCGCCAGCTGTAGGCCACGCGCGCCGAGATCGGGCCGCGGTCGAACAGCAGCGCCAGGTTGTACGCGTTCTTCGACAGCCCGTTGAGCGGCAGGTTGGCGAACGTCTTGCCGTCCACGTCGCAGCCGTTCAGGTTCAGGTTCAGGTTGTCGGCGCTGTTGCCGCCCGAGCAGTACGCCTGGTACACCGGGTGATACAGGTCCTGGTTGCTCTTCACGTACGTGTAGTTGGCCTGCATGCCGAAGCCAGCGAGCCAGCCCGGCAGCATGTCGAAGTACTGCTGGTACGCCAGTTCGATGCCCTTGGCCGTGCCGTTCGCGCCGTTGACCGGTGCGGTCGTGACGAAGTCGTGCATCGTGCCGCTCACGTCCGGCAGCGCGAAGTTGTAGCTCTGGTTGATGATGATGTCGCTGAGCTTCTTGTGGAATACCGCGGCGGTGAACGAGCCCGTCGGCGCGAAGTACCATTCCGCGGTCAGGTCCGTCTGCTTGGCCATGGTCGGCTTGAGCATCGGGTTGCCGCTGCCCTGGCCCGTCAGGCTGACGGTGTTCACGGTGACGACGTTGTTGGCGGTGGTCGTGCTCGTGTTTTCCGACAGGTTCGTGTAGGCCTGCAGCTGCGAGAAGTCCGGACGCGACATCGCCTTGCCGTAGGCGAAGCGGAACTGCAGCTTGTCGGACGCCTTCAGGCGCAGGTTCAGGGTCGGCAGCACGTTGCTGTACGCATTGTCGAAGTCCTGCTTCTGCTGGAAGTTCGGGATGCTCGGGATCGGCACCCCGGCCACCGCGGCGCCGGCCGGGATGTTCGGGGCCGTGAAGCTGAACACCGTGTAGCCGTGCGCGACCATGTTGGTCTTCACGTAGCGCACGCCGATGTTGCCGTCGACCGGGTATGGCAGATCGTCGAAGCCGAACCGCAGTTGCGTGTAGAACGCCTTGGTGCGCTCCTGCTGGTCGTTCGTGCCCGACGGGTCGGTGCCGAACGAGGCCGGCTTCCACGAACCGCAGCTGTCCAGCGTGCCGCCGCTGCGTTCCGCGCACAACACGTTGTAGTAGCCGTGCAGCTTGGCATAGCTGTCCGGATAGCCGTCGGCCAGCGACGTGTCCGGGAACACGACGGACGGCACCGACGCCTTGCCGTTGAAGAAGTTCGGGAACGTGTTCAGGTGCGTGCCCGACGAGAAGCGCGGATCGCTCAGGTAGGCGAGCTTGCTGAGCGGCTGCCACGAACCGACCGGGCCGACCTGCCACGGCTGCGTGATCGCCGCCCAGTTATAGCCCGGTACGGAATTGATCGTCGTCGCATCGCGGTCGGTCAGGCGCACGCCCATGCGCAGGTCGCGCAGGACCGGGTGGTCGAATTCGTACTTGACGTCCGTCTTCCAGGCCTTCTCGTTGGCGACGCTCGCATCCCGGTGCTCCATCGTGAAGCCCCAGTAGTAATTGTTCGGGTCGGCCATGAACGCCTTGGTGGCGTCGTCGAAGCCCAGGTGTACGGGTGTCGTGCTCATGTCCATCTGCATCTGCGGAATCTGCAGGCCAGTCGCGACCGTCGAGTCGAAGCTGCCGGTCGTGGCGCGCACTTTCTGCAGGTCGGTCGTGACGGACCACTGGCTGTTCAGGCGCCAGCGCAGGTTCCACGAGATGTCGGTGGTGGCCGACTTGCGCGTCGACGTGCGGGTGTCGTCGTTGAAGTTGACGCCGCCGTCGGTCGGGTCGGACAACAGGCCGCTGACCAGGGCGCCCTTGCTGTCATAGACGCCGTTCGCCACCTTGATGTTGTACGGCGCGGCCGCGCTGAAGATCGCCTGCTCGTCCCACTTCATCCGGTAGCGCGACTTGAAGTAGCTGAGCGACGACTGGACGGCGCTGTTCGGCTTCCACTGGAACGCGGCATAGGCGCCGTCGCGCTTGCGGTCGAATTCGAGCGAACGGAAGCTGGCGGCATTCGGCACCCAGACCGTCTGGCCCGGATTGACGTCGGTGCGCGGATAGTATGGCGAGACCTGGAACGCGTCGGTGCGGGTGCCGCTTTGCGAGGTCGCCAGGTCGAACAGGGCCCCGAATTCGCCGAACTGCGTCTTCCAGCGGTCGGAGAACATCATCGAGTACGACGGCTGGGGCTTGCCCTTCTTCAGCGTCGAATAGGTGTCCTGCGCCGAGACCGACAGCTTGCGGCCCTTGAAGTCGAACGGCATCGCCGTGCGCAGGTTGACCAGGCCGCTGATGCCGCCTTCGATCTGTTCGGCCGACGGGTTCTTGTAGACGTCGACGCCGGCCATCAGCTCGGGCGGCACGTCTTCGAAATTCAGCGAGCGGCCGCCGTTGGCCGAGAACGAGTCGCGGCCGTTCAGCTCGGAACGGACGTAGCTCAGGCCGCGGACCATCACGCCCGACCCTTCGACCGAATAGTGCTCCGGGTCGCCCTTGGCCATGGTGCGGTCGATGGTCACGCCGACCACGCGCTGCAGCACCTCGGTCACCGAACGGTCCGGCAGCTTGCCGATGTCGTCGGCGACGATCGAGTCGACGACCTCGTCCGCGTTCTGCTTGATCTTCTGCGCCGATTCCAGCGACGCGCGCTGGCCCACCACGATGACGGACGTGGTCCCGCCGTCGCTCGCGGGAGTGGTTTGTGCATATGCCATGCCGCTGGCGAGCAGCACGACCTGGGACACGCCGACGGCGATGGCCGTTTTCCTGAACTGATTCACATCGTCTCCTTGATTTGTCATACGCCGTCGTCGCGGCGCGAAACATTGTTAACGCCTATTCGTTTTGAATTAATGTAGCGTTAATCAAGTCTAAGCTTCGATGTTTTCGTTAGTCAAATTAAATAGGGATAATGTTCACCAGTGTGAACAAACAGATACACGCGGAAACTCACACGCCAGGCTGGCGCGCAATGGTGCAAGGAACAACAGGAGGTCTCAAGGACGGCGCGCGGCCGCGACGAGGCGCTGCATCGTCGCACGGGCGGTGATGCGGTCGTCGTGCCAGTAGGCGCTGACGGCTTCGCGCATGGCATCCTCGACCGCGGGCGGCAAGGCCATGGAGATGCCGGGAACGAGCGTGCCGCCCCGCGTGGCGGCATCGAAGGCGGCGGCCGACTGCTTCGCGCAGCGGTCGAATTTTGCCAGATCGACGTCCTGGCGCACCGGAATCGACCCTTTGACGAGGTTGAATTCCTCCTGCACGGCCGGGGACAGCAGTCCGGCGGCGAAGTCCTGCTGCGTGCGGATCTTGTCGGGCCCGTTCACCTTGAAAAGGGCGAACGAGTCGACCGTATAGCCATAGGCCTTGCCCGACCCGGGCGTGGGCACGCAGGCGAATTCCAGGGTGCCGCCGCGCTGCGCCGCCTGGAAGATCGGCTTGGCCCAGTCGCCCATGAACTGCATGCCCGCCTCGCCATTGGCCAGCCGCGACGATGCCACGTTCCAGTCGCGTCCCATCGCGGCGACATCGGTATAGGGCTTGATGCGGCGGAAGGTCTGCAGCGCCTGTTCCATCACCGGGCCGGCCAGCGCGTCCGGATCCAGCGCCACGAACGCCTTCCGATAAAAGTCGGGGCCGCCCACGCCCAGCGCCACGTTTTCGAACAGCAGGAAATCCTGCCACGGCTGCCCGCCGTGCGTGACGGCGATGTACCCCGCCCGCTTCACCGCGGCGGCGACGGCGAAGAAATCGTCCCATGTGACAGGAACCTGCGCATTGGCGCGCTTCAGGATGCGCATGTTAACCCACAGCCAGTTGAGGCGGTGGATGTTGACGGGCACGGCGACATAGCTGCCCTGGTATTTCATGGCGTCGCTGACGACCCGGGGCAGCACGGCATCCCATTGTCCCGCGCGCGCCGTGGCATCGAGGTTGGCGAGCGCCCCTTCGCGTGCCCATTGCTGGATGACGGGGGCTTTCACCTGGGCGGCAGCGGGCGGATTGCCGGACTGGACGCGCGAGCGCAGCAGGAACAGCGGAACGCCGTTCGCATCGGCCGCCACGGCGAAGTCCTTCCACGCATGGCCCTGGCGCCGCAAGGTCGACTTGAGCACGTCGACGGCCCGTGCGTCGTCGCCCACGTCCCAGAAGTGGAGCACCTCGAGTTCGCCCGCGTGGACCGCGGCGGCGCACCAGGCGGTAACGAGTGCGATTGCCGTGGCGAAGACTTTCATCCGTGCATATTAGCGTGAAACAACCGCGGATGGTAACGCGGTCAGTTATCCGTTAATATTAACGAATGCAACTTCTACTCGCCGAAGACGACCCCATCCTCGCAAACGGATTGACCGCGCAACTGCATGCCGCCGGCTTTTCCGTCGAGCATGCGCCGAACGGCCCGGTGGCGGAATACCTGCTCGGCCGGCAGAACTTCGATATCGCCATCATCGACCTCGGCCTGCCCATGGTCGACGGCCTGACGGTGCTGAAGAACGTGCGGGCGACCCGGCCCGAGCTGCCGGTGCTGGTCCTCACGGCGCTCGACCGGCTCGACAGCCGCGTGGCCGGCCTGAACGCCGGCGCGGACGATTACATGACGAAGCCGTTCGAGTTCCCGGAACTGGAAGCGCGCCTGCGTGCCATCCTGCGCCGGGCGCGGACGTCATCGACGGCCGCGCCCGCCGACCTTGCGCTGTCCGGCCTGCATTTCGACCGGGCCGCGCGGCGCGCCGTCATCCACGGCGAACCGGTCGAACTCAGCCCGCGCGAAGCGACCCTGCTCGACCTGCTGCTGGTGCATGCGGACAAGGTCGTCACGAAGGACCAGATCGCCACCGCGTGGGCCGGCGACGGCACCGAGGTCGGCGCGGGCAACACGGCGGAAGTCCACATCCACCGGCTGCGCCGCAAGCTGGAAGGGTCGGGCCTCGAGATCCGCACCGTCCGTGGACTCGGCTACCTGCTGGCCGTCGAGCGCGCCGATGGACGACCGGCCTGAACGGGGCAAACGCACACGCTCCCTGCGCCGCCAGCTCGTCATCTGGGTGCTGCTGCCCCAGCTCGTCCTGTGGGTCGCGGGCGGCTTCGCGACGTACCGGCTGGCCGTCCGCTACGTCAACCAGGCCGCCGACGCGACCCTGTCGCAGGCGACCCGGGCGCTCGCGCGCAGGGTCAAGCCGATCGGCAGCGGCCTGCTGATCGATTTCCCCCGTGCGGCGCAGGAAGTCCTCGAAACGGACCCCAATGACCGCCTGTTCTACATGGTCAGCACGCCGCCCGGCGAATTCATCCTCGGCAACAACAGCATCCCGATGCCGCCCCCGTCCATGCGGCCGCGCCTGAACGATCCGTATTTCTACGACGGCGAGATCCGGTCCGGCGGTCCCGCCGGGCGGCTCGGTCCGCGCGCGATGGTGAAGGTCAGGATCGCGGCGCTCTACCTGCCCTACCCCGCGCCGGATGGCAGGGAACAGTGGATGCTCGTGCAGGTGGCGCGCAACATGGCGCACCGCGAAGACATCTTCAAGATGATCCTGATGGACACCCTGCTCCCGTTGTCCGCCCTGATTCCGCTGCTGACGCTCATCGTCTGGATCGGCACCGGCGCGGGCCTGGCACCGCTGCTGCGCCTGCGCAAGCAGGTCGAGGGCCGCGCGCCGCTCGACCTGGCGCCGCTGCAGATCGAATCGGCGCCGCAGGAAGTGCGCTCCCTCGTCGGCGCGCTGAACACGCTGCTCGCGTCCGTGCGCCAGAACGTGAACGCGCAGAAACGCTTCATCGCCGACGCGGCGCACCAGTTACGCACGCCGCTGGCGGGCCTGAAGAGCCAGACGGCGCTGGCGATCGCGGCCACCGACGATCCGGCCCTGATCGAGCGGCTGAAACTGGTCGACCAGAGCGCGACGCGGGGCGCCCACCTGATCAACCAGCTCCTGATGCTGGCGCGCGCCGATCCCGAGGCCGCGGCGGCATCCGACAAGGCGCCGCTGGACGTACCTGCCTTCGTCCGGGAGATCGTTGCCGAATACGTGCCGCGCGCGCTGCGGGCGCAGATCGACCTCGGCATGGACGACGCGGCGCCGCCCGCGGAGGATGGTCTGCCCGGCCTGCTGCGCATCGAGGCCAACGCGCTGCTGCTGCGCGAAGCGCTGACGAACGTGATCGACAACGCGATCAAGTACACGGGCCGCGGCGGCGAGATCACGGTCCGGGTCGCCCCGGAGGGCGACGACGTCCTCGTGACCGTCACCGACAACGGCCCGGGCATCCCGGAGGCGGACCGCGCCCGCGTGTTCGAACGGTTCGTGCGCGCCACGGACCAGGGCGAAGGCTGCGGGCTCGGGCTGGCGATCGTGCGCGACATCGTCGCCCAGCACGGCGGCACCGTCGACCTGCAGGAGGCGGCACCGCACGGCCTGCGCGTGGCGATCCGCCTGCCGCGCAGGTAATCCGCGTAGGTAATCCGCGCAGGCAATCCGCGCAGGCAATCCGGTTTATACTCAAGCCCGACAACATCGTATTGACGAACGTGCCGACGCCGACATCCACCCTGCCGCCCGAACGCCCCCGCGACACGCGCCCGCTCGCGGCCGCCGCCATGCTGATCGTCGCGATCACGCTGACGCTCGCGGGCCTGCTGGTATCGAGCTACCACGACACCATCGAACGCGAACAGACGAACCTGCGCAACCTGGCGGAAGCCTTCGCGGCGCAGACCCATTACGCCACGCTCGCGCTGGACCTGGCCCTCGCGCGCGCCGCGGAGCATGCGCCGGACGATGGCGTGGGCACGCCGGCCGTACTGCCGGGCGAGACGCTCATCCCGGCGCAGGTCCGGCGGCTCGGCCCCGACGCGCCGCACCGGCCGGCGCCGGGCAGCGCGCCGCAAATCGGCATCGCCGTGCCGCCGGACGGCGGCGCCGCCACGATCACGCTGGCCCGCATCCTCCCCGACGGCCCGGCCGTCATCGAGGCGGACGCCGCCTACTTCCAGCGCATCTTCGATTCCGCCGACCTGGGCCACGGCGGCTCCGTCACGTTGCACCACCGCGACGGCACGATGCTCGTGCGCAGTCCGACCCTGCCCAGGGCCATCGGCCACTCGTTCATCCACACACCGCTGTTCCAGACGCATCTGCCGCGCGCGTCCGTCGGCGCGTTCGAGGGGACGAGCCCCATCGACGGCGTGCGCCGCCTGTACGGCTACAGCACCGTCGCCGGGTATCCCCTGCTGATCGTCACGGGACGCGACCTGGCCGACACGCTTGCCGTGTGGCGCGGGTGGTGCTGGATCGCCGCGCTGGCCTGGGCCCTGCTGTCGGTTACCCTGGCCGTGCTGGCCTGGCGCATGAGCCGCGAAGCGGCGCGCCAGGGCGCGCTCATCGCCCGCCTGCAGGCCAGCGAGCGCCGGCTCGCGGACGGTGCGCGCTACCTGGACGCCATCCTCGATTCGCTGGCCACGCCGCTGTGGGTGCTCGACGCCAGGCGGCGCATCGTGCTGTTCAACCGCGCCTTCCTGCAGTTCACGGGCCGGACCGCCGACGCCGTCACGGGGCACCTCGAGGCGGACGTGCTCGATCCGGCCGGCGCGGACGCGCGTGCGCAGCTGTATGCGGACAGCACGGCCGACGGCGCGGGTGACGGCGCGGGTGACGGCGTCCACGCGCTCGAAACGGAGGTCCGCGACGGCAACGGTAGCACCCGCACCGCCATCCAGCTCGCGGCGCAGCTCAGGAGCGAGGGCGACGCCGTCCAGATCGTCAACAGCCTCACGGACATCACGGAACGCAAACAGGTCGAACTGCGCCTGGCCTACCTGGCCGACCATGACCCGCTAACCGGCCTGCCCAACCTGAACTGCCTGCGCCGCGTGCTGACGGAAGCGCTGCAGGGCGAACAGGTCGTGCTGCTGCTGATCGCGCTGGAGCGCCAGCAGGAAGTGGCCGACCTGCTTGGCATCGAAGCGGGCGACGACGCCGTGCGCCAGGTGGCCGCCCGCCTCGGCGTGCTCGCAGCCGCGCCCCTGTGCGTGGCGCGCGTGAAGGCCAACGAATTTGCCATCGTGTTGCAGCTGCCGGCGGGGCCGGGCCACCGCCCCGTGGACGCGATCGCGCTCGAACTGCACGCGCTGCTCTCGGACCCTGTGCGCGTGGGCGGCCGCGAATTCCACCTGGCGCCCGTGATCGGCATCGCAACGTATCCGCAGGACGCCACCTCCGCGAACGAATTGATGCGCCTGGCCGACATCGCCAAGCACCGCGCGCGCAGCGACGCGGGCGAGCCGGTGCACTTCCATTCCGATTCGACCCACATCCAGCTGGACGAGCGGCTCACCATCGAGGAACAGTTGCGGCATGCTTTGGCCCGTGACGAGCTGACGCCGCACTACCAGCCGAAGGTCGACATCGCGACCGGCCGGGTAACCGGGTTCGAGGTGCTGCTGCGTTGGAACAGCCCGGTGCTGGGCCCCGTGTCGCCCGCACGTTTCATCCCCATCGCCGAGCAGACGGGCCTGATCGTGCCGATCGGGACGTGGGTGCTGCGCACCGCCTGCGCGCAGGCGAGCCGCTGGGCGCGCGAGCATGGCATCGCGACCCGCATCGCGGTCAACCTGTCGATCCGCCAGTTCTACCAGAAGGATCTGTTAAGGGTGATCGCCGGTGCGCTGGCCGACGCGGGCCTCCCGCCGCACGCGCTCGAGCTGGAGATCACGGAAAGCATCGCGATGAGCCGCGTGGACGTCGTCGAGCGCCTGCTGGGCGGCATCCGCGACCTGGGCGTGGAACTGTCGATCGACGATTTCGGCACCGGCTATTCGAGCCTGGCCTACCTGAAGCGCTTCCCCGTGCAATACCTGAAGATCGACCGGGCGTTCGTGCGCGACCTGGGGCGCGACACCGACAGCGCGGCCATCGTCCGCTCCGTCGTCGCGCTGGGACACGGCCTGTCGATGCGCATCGTGGCCGAAGGGGTCGAGACCGAGGAACAGCTGGCGCTGCTGCGCGCGCTGGGCTGCGACGAATACCAGGGCTTCCTGTTCGCGCGGCCGATGGACGCCGCCGCCGTGCCGGCGCTGTTGGGCCGGACGGCGACGTCAGGCGCGTGAACGCACCGCGCGACGCGGCGGCCCGCCGGCCGGCGGCAACGGGTGGGCGGGACGCGACGGTGCCGGTACGTCGGCTGACGCGGCCAGGTCCGCCCACGCATCGAACCCCACCTTCAGCACGCGCAGGCGGTCGTAGGCGCGCTGCAGCGCGGCCCGGCCCAGCACGAGGCGCAGCGGACCACGGCCGGCCGCGACGGCCTGCATGATGGCCTGCGCGCCGCGCGCGGCGTCGACCTGGGCGGCGCCCCGGCCGAGTGCCCCGCGGTTCGTCATGCCGCTCACCATGCCGTCGTAGTCGGCGATGCCGACCGAACGCGGGACGGTCGCGTCGGTATCGTCGCCGCTGCCCGGATCGACGAGCGTGACGCCGATGCCGAGCGGTTCCACTTCATAGAACAGGGCTTCCGCGAGCGCTTCCAGCGCGGAGCGCGCGGCATGGCTGAAGCCTTCGAACGCGGGCGCCTGCACGGAGGCACGGGCCAGCATCACGATGTGGCCGGCGCGGCGCGCGCGCATGCCGGGCAGCACGCGGCGGGCCAGGTTGATCGGACCGAACACGTTTTCCTCGAACAGGGCGCGCATGGCGCCCTCCTCGCCTTCCTCGATCGCGCCCGGATAGCGCTGGGCGGCGCTCGTCGCCAGCACGTCGATGCGCCCGAAATGCCGCTCGGCGGCGAGGACGGCCATGTCGACGCTGGCGGCATCCGTCACGTCCAGCGCGAGCGCCAGCGCACGGCCCGGATGGCGGTCGACGAGCGCCTGCAGCTGTGCCGGCGCGCGCGCCGCGAGCACGGCATGCTGGCCGGATGCCAGCACGGCCTCTGCCAGCGCGGCCGCGAGGCCGGTGGTGGCGTCGGCGATGAACCAGACAGGTTGCGTGGGTTGCGGCATCGTTCCTCCTTGCTGCGTGCGGAGCGCCAGACGATAGGACCTCCAGGAAGATGATTCTAGATGCTGGGCGGGTAGGGTTCCATGGGCGATTTTCCGAAAGTCTTGCCTAAAATTCCAAGCATCATTCAATCGCCCGGCGGCACGCCGTAATAGTCGGGCGCGCCGTCCGGCACGACGTCGATCCGGTCCAGCACGACGCCCGGGTCGAGTGCGTGCACCGTCACCGTATGCATGCCCGGCGCCAGGCGCCCCACCCGCCACGTGCGCACCGCCATGTTGGCCAGCACGCCTTCCTTCCATCGCTCGCTGCGCCCGACCGTGGTCGTGTCGACCACTTCCGGCGCGCCGCCGTCGAGGCTCACGGCGAAGCGCACGCGGTTGGCCGCCGTGAGCGGATGCTCGGGGACGGCGACGAGGCGCAGCTGCGTGTCGTTATCGCCGGTGGCCGCGAACCGGTACACCAGCGGCGCGCTGGCGGCCAGGCCGGCAAGGCCGCGCGACGGCAGGTCGAGCCGCGCGCGCACCGCGCCGCCGGACGTGCCGAGACCCGGCTGCGGCGTCCAGTCGCGCGTGGGCGCGGCCGCGCCGGCGCGCAGCACGACGATGCCCCCTTGTCCGAAACGGACGTTCACGGTCTCGTCCCCGCATTGCAGCGACAGGGCCGGGTCCGCGCCGCCGTCGTAGCGCAGCGTGATGCGCACTTCATGGCCGTTCGCCGCATCCAATCTACCGCCGTTCGCATCCGCCTGCACGGCACGTGCTCCGCCGCGCACGGACCAGCGCGCGTCCCGGCCGCCGTAGCTCACCAGCGTCACCGTGCGCGTGGCCGGCCGCCCGCGGGGCAGCACGAGCCGGTCGCCGTCGACGGCAACCGGTGCCGGGTAGACGATGCCGCAGCCGCGCCGCGCCGACACGCTCCACGCCGGATACGCGGGCTCCGCGAACACGGGCAGCCGGCGCGGGGCGATGTCCATGATGCCGCGCCACTTGCCGCCCGCGAGCCGGTCGTACGCGGCCGAATCGGCGACGAGCGCCGCGTGCGCCGCCCGCGCGTGGCGCACGGCCAGGTTGGCGGACGGCCGCTGCTGGCGCGCGTATTCCGCCGCGAGGTCGAGTGTCAAGATGCGCGTGTTCAGGTTCGCGCTCGACCGGACGGGGTACAGCACCAGTTCGAAGTACGCATCGCGCAGCGGCGCCGGGATACGGGCGGCGAGGCTTTCCGCACGGGCCGTCAGCGCGCGGTAGTCGGCCAGTCGCCGCTCCGCCTCGTCGCCGCCGGTGCGCACATACGCGGTCGTGCGCACGGGGCGCGTGGGTTCCGTCTGGCTCCAGCCCATGAATTCGGGACGGCGTTCCCACGCGAGGCGGTAGTACTCGCGCAGGATCGACGCCGTTTCGATCGCGCGCTCGCGTCCGAACTGTGCCGCCGCCCATGCTTCCAGGTGATGCGCGGGGTCCTGCCGCAACACGTCCGCGTCGAACGCGGCGTCGAGGAAGTACTGGGTCAGGTATTCGGCCGGCTTGATGTCGCCCACGTTCAGCACCCACAGGCGGCGCGCCCCCGTCGCCCAGGCGCGCTCCAGCTGGTCGCGGATCAGCGCCGGATGCGTCGTGGCGAGCCACAGGTAGTCGTGCGGCCGGCCCCAGTACGACACGTGGTAATAGATGCCCTGCCCGCCCGCGCGCCGGCCTTCCTTGTCCGTCCCCAGTTGCGCGAGGTAGCCGTAGTTATCGTCCGGCCACACGAGCGTCACGTCGTCGGGCACGGCGAGGCCGAGGTTCCAGTAATCCAGCACTTCCTTGTACATCGTGAAGGCCTGCGGGATGCGCTCCGGCGGCTTGCCCTGTGCGCGGCCGAGCATCGCGCGCTGGAGGCGGAACACCTCCTGCAACGTATCGCGCGCCTGTTCGGGACTCGTCGCGCCCTCCATCGCGGAATCGTGCACGCCGCGCAGGCCCAGCGACGTGATCGTCTCCGTGGCTTTCACGTCGTCGATGCGCGTGCGCCAGTAGTCGACGAGGCGGTCGCGGTTCCGGAACCAGTCGAACGGGCCGAAGTCCTTCTTCCACTCGCCTACGTTATTGCGCATCATCGGCTCCGCGTGCGACGTGCCGACGACGATCGCGTAGTCGTCCGCCGTCCGCGCATTGCCCGGGACGGTGTAGAAAGGCCGCGTCGATTCGTGCATCGCGGGCCAGATCAGATTGGCCTTCAGGCGCCACAGCAGCTCGAACACGCGTGCGTACGTCCGCGGACCGATGTCGCCGGACGGGTCGAACGTCTGCGCGGCCCACGGCTGCAGGCCCCAGTCCTCGTCGTTGATGAAGATGCCGCGGTATGCCACCGCCGGCGCATTCGATATCCGCAGCGCGCCGTCGACGGCCGGCCGGTCCACGTGCGCCGGCGCGACGTCGGCCCACCATTCCCACGCCGAGACACCCAGTTCGCGCGACATGTCGACGACCCCGTACACGGCGCCGCGCCGGTCGGATCCCGCCACGAGCAGCAATGCGCGGCCATCCATCTCGCCTGCCACGCGCAGGTAGCGCTCGGACTGGCCGGCCAGCGGTTTCAGGTCCGCGCCCAGCGCCTGCGCTGCTTCCCGTACGAGAGGCGAATCGGCCGTGCCGACGACGATGCAGCGGCGCGGACAATCCTGCCATCGCGCCGCCAGCGCGGGCGCCGCGCCGCTCACGCGTTCGAGATCGCGTGCCAGCATGCCGGCCGCAAGGCGCATCGTGGGTTGGTCGGCGTGGACGATGACGGCATCGCCCAACGCGAACGGTTGGGCATGGACGATGTTCGCGGCGAACGCAAGGATGAGGGCATGGCGGCGCATGGGCCAACATGGTAGTGCGGCACCGCCGGCGAAACGATCAAGAAACTGATCGTTTGCATTTGACCGGGCAACTCTTCACGCATACACTGCAAATGGTTGCGCTACCATTCAGAATGTTATAACAACTTGCGCAGCTGCCTACCAGGAGGAGACTGTGCAAGACACGCATCGCAGGGCCGCACGCCGGCTCGTCACCACGCTCGGCATCGCCCTCGCGGCCAGCCTGCTGCCCGCCTTTCCAACCGTTGCCGCCAAATCCATCGACCGCGCCGCGCCGCGCCGGCACCTCCTGCTGGACGACGGCTGGCGCTTCCATGCGGGCGACCCGGACGGCGGTTCCGCGCGCTACCTGTACGACGTGCGGCCGGAAGTGACGGCATCCGCCGACGGCAAGGTGGCCGACGCCCGGCCCGAGGAAGCGGCGCAAGTCGCGCGCGCGGATGTGCCCGTGCTGAAACCGTGGATCCTCCCGAGCGGCAATGCGTTCATCCGCGATCCCGCCCGCCGCTACAAGCGTCCGGCGGCGGAACCGGCCGTCGACGCGCCGTTCGCCAGGCTGGCGTTCGACGACAGCGGCTGGCGCCCCGTCGTCCTGCCGCACGACTGGGCCATCGAAGGTCCGTTCCTGGCGACGGGCCCGTACGGCGGCATGGGCCGCCTCAAGACATGGGGCCCGGCCTGGTACCGGCGCAAGCTGGACATTTCCGCCGCCGATCGAGGTAAAAAAATCTTCCTCGACGTCGACGGCGCCATGTCGTACGCGAGCGTGTGGGTCAACGGCCACCTCGCGGGCGGCTGGCCCTATGGCTACAACTCGTTCCGCATCGACCTGACGCCGTGGCTGCAGCCGGGCGGCGCGAACCAGCTCGCGATCCGGCTCGACAACCCGCCGGAATCCGCGCGCTGGTATCCGGGCGCGGGCCTGTACCGCAACGTGTGGCTGACGACGACGGCGCCCGTGCACGTGGGCCAGTGGGGCGTGACGGTGACGACGCCGGACGTGTCCGCGGCATCCGCAAGAGTCGCGTGGCGGGTCGCCGTCGACAACGAAGGCGGCGCGCCGGCCAGCGCGACGGTGACGACCGAGTTGTATGCACTGGACGAACGGGGACGCATCGCCGGCAAGCCCGTCGCGACCGCGGTGTCGGCGCCGACGACCGTCGCCGCGGGTGCCAGCGGCACCGTCAGCGGCGCCACGACCCTCAGCAAACCGCGCCTGTGGGGCCCACCGCCCACGCAACAGCCGCACCGCTACGCGCTGGTGACGACGGTGCGCCAGGACGGCCGCGTGGTCGACCGCACCGAGACGCCGTTCGGCATCCGCACCGTGCGCTTCGATGCGGACCGGGGCCTGCTCGTCAACGGCGAACACATCCCCCTGCGCGGCGTGAACAACCACCACGACCTGGGCGCGCTGGGCGCCGCGTTCAACGCGCGGGCGGCCGAGCGCCAGCTGGAGATCCTGCGCACGATGGGCGCGAACGCCGTGCGCCTGAGCCACAACCCGCCCGACCCGCAACTGCTGGACCTGGCCGACCGCATGGGCTTCCTGGTGCTGGACGAGATCTTCGATTCGTGGGAGCGCAAGAAGACGCCGCTCGACTTCCACCTGATCTTCCCCGACTGGCACGAGCAGGACCTGCGCGCCATGATCCGGCGCGACCGCAACCACCCGTCCATCGTCATCTGGAGCATCGGGAACGAGGTCGGCGAGCAGTACACCGGCAAGGCGGGTGCCGCGGTCGCGCGCGCGCTGCACCGCATCGCCCGCGAGGAAGATCCGACCCGCCCGACGACGACGGCCATGAACTACGCCAAGTCGGACATGCCGTTGCCGGCGGAGGTCGACGTGATCGGCCTGAACTACCAGGGCGAAGGCATCCGCCAGGATCCGGAATTCGAAGGCACGGACCGGATCCGCACGCCGCCGCAGTACCCGCTGTTCCATGCGAGATTCCCCGACAAGGCGATCGTCAGCACGGAATCCGCGTCGGCCTTCAGCAGCCGCGGCGTCTATCTGTTCCCCGTGCATCCGACGAACAGCTCCATCGTGCGCGACGGCCGGGGTGGCGACTCCGCCGGCAAGCAGGTCAGCGCCTACGAACTGTACGCCGTCGATTTCGGCGCGTCCGCCGACAAGGTGTTCGCGCAGCTCGACCGCAACCCGTACGTGGCCGGCGAATTCGTCTGGACCGGCTTCGACTACCTGGGCGAGCCGACGCCGTATTACGACGCGCGCAGCTCGTACTCCGGCATCGTCGACCTGGCCGGCTTCCCGAAAGACCGTTATTACCTGTACCAGTCGCGCTGGCGTCCCGACCTGCCGATGGTGCACGTGCTGCCGCACTGGACGTGGCCGGAGCGCGTGGGACAGATCACGCCCGTGCACGTGTTCACGTCGGGCGACGAGGCCGAGCTGTTCGTCAACGGCACCTCGCAGGGGCGACGGAAGAAGGCGCCGTATGAATACCGCCTGCGCTGGGATGATGTGACGTACGCGCCGGGCGAGGTCACGGTCGTCGCCTATAAAAACGGCAGGGAATGGGCACGGGAGACCGTGAAGACGGCCGGAGCCCCCGCGGCGCTGCGGGCGCAGGCCGACCGCACGGCGCTCGCGAGCGACGGGCGCGACCTGGCCTTCGTCACCGTGCGCGTGGTCGACAAGGACGGCGTGCCGGCGCCACGCGCGCGGGACCGCGTGCGCTTCACGGTCGAGGGTCCGGCGGACCTCGTCGCCACCGACAACGGCGACGCGACGAGCTTCGAACCGTTCCAGGCGCAGGACAAGGCCGCGTTCAACGGCCTCGTGCTGGGTATCGTGCGGACCCGGCCCGGCGCGGGCGGCACCATCACCGTGCGCGCGGACGGTGCCGGCCTCAAGGGTACCATCGTCAAGCTGCTCAGCAAGCCGCCGGGCAACTGAAACGTGCATTTGTTCAAGAACTTTTTCACAAACATAACGTGACGAGGCGCATCGACGCTTGGTGCTAAGCTTGCCCTGCATCGCACCATCGGAGGGCCTCGGATATGCCGGAAGCACGCCATGAAGTCGTCGTCATCACGGGTGCCAGCGCGGGGATCGGCCGTGCGGCGGTCCAGCAATTCGCCCGCAGCGGCGCCCGCATCGCGCTGATCGCGCGCGACCCCGACCGCCTGGAAGCGGCGCGCGCGGAAGCCGAACGGCTCGGCGCGCCGCAGGCCATCGCCATCTCCGCCGACGTGGCCGACCACAAGCAGGTCGAGGCCGCCGCCGAGCGGGCCGAGACCGAGCTCGGCCCCATCGACATCTGGGTCAACAATGCGATGGCCACGGTGTTCGCACCGTTCGCCGACATCGCCCCCGACGATTTCCGCCGCGTCACCGACGTCACCTACCACGGCTTCGTGTGGGGCACGATGGCCGCGCTGAAACGGATGCGGCCCCGTAACCGGGGCACCATCGTCCAGGTCAGCTCGGCCCTCGCGTACCACTCGATCCCGCTGCAATCGCCATATTGCGGCGCCAAGCACGCGATCAAGGGTTTTACGCAAGCCGTGCGCACGGAACTCGAGCACGACAAGAGCAGCATCCACGTGGCCGTCGTCGACATGCCGGGCGTGAACACCCCGCAGTTCGAATGGTGCAAGACGACGTTGACGCACCATCCCAAGCCGATCGGCACGTATTACCAGCCCGAAGTCGCGGCGCGCGCCATCTTCTGGGCGGCCCATGCGCGCCGGGCCGAGATCTGCGTGGGCGCGCCTACCTTCTCCACCGTGCTGGCCGAGAAATTCGTGCCGCGCCTGCTGGACCTGTACCTGGCCCGCAAGGGGGTAGCGGGCCAGCAGGGCCCGCAGCCCATCCCCGCCGACCGGCCCGACAACCTGTGGCGGCCCGTGCCCGGACCGTATGCCGCCCACGGCACCTTCGACGACGGCGCCAGCACGCGCAGCCTGCAACTGTGGGCGACGACGCACCGCACGTGGCTGCTGGCGGGCATGGGCGCGGCCGGGCTTGCATTCGGACTGCGCCAGCTGCGCAGACATTAACCTATCGAGGACACGACATGAGCGAAACCGTAGGCGACTTCTTCGTCGAACGCCTGTATGAATGGGGCGTGCGTACCATCTTCGGCTACCCCGGCGACGGAATCAACGGCGTGCTGGGCGCGCTGGACCGCGCGGAGGGCAAGATCCGGTTCATCCAGGTGCGCCACGAGGAAATGGCCGCGTTCATGGCCGCCGCGCACGCCAAGTTCACGGGAGAGCCGGGCGTGTGCCTGTCGACGGGCGGTCCCGGCGCGGCCCACCTCGTGACGGGCCTGTACGACGCCAAGTGCGACCACGTGCCGGTGCTCGCGATCTGCGGCCAGGCGCCGACGACGGCGCGCGGCGCCCATTACCAGCAGGAGCTGAACCTCGATCGCCTGTTCCAGGACGTGGCGGACTATGTGTACGAGGCGAGCCAGCCGTCGCAGGTGCGGCACCTGCTCGACCGCGCCATGCGCACGGCGCTGGGCCGCAACGGCGTGTCCGTCCTCGTGCTGCCGAACGACCTGCAGGAAAAGCCGTACGAAGACCCGCCGCGCAAGCACGGCTCCGTCTTTTCCGGCATCGGCTACACGAAGCCGCGCGTCGTCCCGTACGAAGCGGACCTCGTGCGCGCGGCCGCCGTGCTGAATGCGGGCAGCAAGGTCGCCATCCTCGTCGGCGCCGGCGCGCTGCAGGCCACCGACGAAGTCATCGCCGTGGCCGAGCGTTTGAAGGCCGGCTGCGCGAAGGCCCTGCTGGGCAAGGCCGCCCTGCCCGACCACCTGCCGTGGGTGACGGGCTCCATCGGCATCCTCGGCACGAAGGCCAGCTGGGAGATGATGAACGATTGCGACACCCTGCTGATGATCGGCACGGGCTTCCCGTACGCGGAATTCCTGCCGAAGGAAGGCAAGGCACGCGCGGTGCAGATCGACATCGACCCGACGATGCTGAGCGTGCGCTTCCCGGCCGAGGTCAACCTGCACGGCGACAGCGCCGAGACCCTGCGCCTGCTGCTGCCGCTGCTGAAGGAAAAGACCGACACCGACTGGCGTGCGAAGGTCGAGAAAGAGGTACGCGAATCGTACAAGATGCTGGAAGAACGGGCCCTCGCCTCCGCGAACCCGATCAATCCGCAACGCGTGTGCCACGAACTGTCGCCGCTGCTGGCGCGCGACGCCATCGTCACGAGCGATTCCGGCTCGTGCGCGAACTGGTATGCGCGCGACCTCAAGGTCCAGCGCGGCCAGATGTATTCGCTGTCCGGCGGCCTCGCCTCGATGGGCGCGGCCGTGCCGTATGCGATCGCGGCCAAGTTCGCGCACCCGGACCGTCCCGTGATCGCGCTCGTCGGCGACGGCGCCATGCAGATGAATAACATGGCGGAGCTGATTACCGTGGCCAAGTACTGGAAACGGTGGAAGGACCCGCGCTGGATCGTGTGCGTCTTCAACAACCAGGACCTGAACCAGGTCACGTGGGAACAGCGCGTCATGGAAGGCAATCCGAAGTTCGAGGCGACGCAGCAGATCCCCGACGTCCCGTACCACCGCTTCGGCGAGTTGATCGGCCTGAAAGGCATCTTCTGCAACGACCCGGACCAGGTGGGCGAAGCGTGGCGCGAAGCGCTGGCGGCCGACCGCCCCGTCGTCCTGGAATTCAAGACGGACCCGGAAGTGCCGCCGCTGCCTTCGCACATCACGCTGGAGCAGGCCAAGCAGTTCATGACGACGATCGTCAAGGGCGACCCGAGCGAAGGTTCGATGCTGGCCGGCGTGGCGAAGCAGGTCCTCAGCACCATCCTGCCCGGAGACAAGAAGTGAACACGGCGGTGTCCGCCCACGCGCGCCCTGCAGCGCGTGCGCTCGGCGCCGCCACCCTCGGCCTGGCGCTGGGCGCCTTGCTGCTGGGACGGCGACGCCCCACACCACCTCGTCCCACCCCTGACCCGACTGCCCGGCGGCTATACCAGGCCGCCGCAATGCTGGCCGCGTCCGTGCTGAGCGACAGCGCCATGGAACACTACCGGGGCGGCTTCGAGAATCCCGGCATGCTCGCGCCGCTCGCCAGCGCGGCCGCAGTGCTGGCCTGTGCCATGCGCGCGCGGCCGTCCGCCACGCCGTATGCGACCGCCTGCGCCGTCGGTACGGCGGGTCTCGGCTTCCACGCGTACAACGTGGTGCGCCGGCCCGGCGGCCTGTCGTGGGCGAATTTGTTCTATGCGGCGCCGCTCGGTGCGCCGGCCGCGCTGACATTGGCCGGCGTGCTGGGCCTCGCCGCCCGTCCCGTCGCGGCGCGCGCGCCCACCCTGGCCGGCGTGCCGACCGGCCGCGCGCTGTGCGGCCTGGCCGCATTCGGCCTGACCGGCACCAGTGCGGAAGCGGCGCTGCTGCATTTTCGCGGCGCCTTCCAGCATCCCGCCATGTGGCTGCCCGTCAGCCTGCCGCCCGTGACGGCCGTGCTGCTGGCCGGCGCCGCGCTGCCCGGCCGGCCGCGGCCGAGGCGAATGACGGATGCGCTGCTCAAGGCCTGCACGTGGCTGGGTATGCTAGGGATGGGCTTCCACGCCCGCGGCATCGCACGCCAGATGGGCGGCTGGCGCAACTGGAGCCAGAACGTGCTCGCCGGCCCGCCGCTGCCGGCGCCGCCCAGCTTCACGGCATTGGCGCTGGCCGGCCGCGCCGCATTGTCCCTGCGGACGATGCAGGAGCGGCCATGAACGAGGACGCGCCCACACCGCGCTTTCCCGGCTACGACGTGCTGGCGAAATGGGACAGTCCGTCGTTCGACGGCATCACCCGCAACACACTCGCGGCCCGGCTGGACGACGTTCCGCCCCGCCGCTGGCTGACGCAGGACGAGTGGGACGTGCTGGACGCCATCAACGCGCGCCTGCTGCCCCAGCCCGACCGGGCGTCTCCCATCCCGATCACGCCGTGGATCGACGCGATGCTGCACGACGACCGCGGCGAAGGCTACCGCCATCCCGACATGCCGCCGCTGCGCGCCGCCTGGCGCCAGGGCCTGGCCGCCGTCGACGACGAGGCGCGCCGGCTGCACGACCGTCCCTTCGCCCGGCTGGATGCGGACGCGCAGGACGCCGTCCTGGAAGCCCTGGAAGACGGCCACGCCGCATCGCCCCGCTGGCAGGGCCTGGATGCGCAGCGCTTCTTCGTCCACCATCTGCTCAAGACGGCGGCCGGTTTCTATTACGCGCATCCGCTCGCGTGGAACGAGATCGGCTTCGGCGGCCCGGCGAGCCCGCGCGGGTACGTGCGCCTCGGATTCGACAGCCGCGACCCGTGGGAAGCGAAGGAGGTGCCATGATCGCACCGCGCACGGGCCGCGGCCGCGCGCCCGACGTGTTCGAACGGGGCGGCTGGGTCGCGATGCGCGACTACGGCGACGACGAGACCGTGGACTTCGCCATCGTGGGCGCGGGCGCAGGGGGCGCCACGCTTGCCTGCAAGCTGGCGGAGGCCGGCTTTTCCGTCGTCGTGCTGGAGGCGGGACCGTTCTGGCGGCCGCTGGAGGATTTTGCATCGGACGAGGAAGCGCAGCAGCAGCTGTACTGGCTGGAAGAACGCCTGTCCGGCGGCGCGGACGCGCTGGCCCTCGGCGGCAACAACTCGGGCTGGGGCGTGGGCGGGTCGACCGTCCACTTCAGCATGATCTCGCTGCGCTTCCGCCCCGAGTGGTTTCGATCCCGCAGCCGGCTGGGCTACGGGTTCGACTGGCCCATCACCTACGACGAACTGGCACCCTATTACGACGAGGCGGAGCGGGCGCTGGCCGTGTCGGGTCCCATCCGCTATCCATGGGGACCGCCGCGCGGGCGCTACCCGTACCGCGAACACGAGATGAACGCGGCCGGCCTCGTGCTGGCGCGCGGCGCCGAACGGATGGGCATCCCATGGTCGTCCGTGCCGCTGGCGACGGTGTCCGCCCCGCGCGGGAAATCGCCGCCGTGCGTGTACCGGGGCTTCTGCAATTTCGGCTGCGCGACGAACGCCAAGCAAAGCGCACTGATCGTGTGGATCCCGCGCGCGCTGGCCGCCGGCGCGGAAGTGCGCGACCTTGCGATGGCCGGCCGCATCGAGCTCGGGAGCGATGGCCGCGCGGCGGGCGTCCACTATCGCAGGAACGACCAATGGCGCTTCCAGCGGGCGCGCAACGTGGTCGTCGCCGGCTATGCGATCGAGACGCCGCGCCTGCTGCTGAATTCCGCGTGCGACCGCTTCCCGCACGGCCTCGCGAACGGCTCGGGCCTCGTCGGTACGCACCTGACGACGCATGCGGGGCCCGGCATGTGGGCCCGCTTCGACGAAGCGATCCGCTGGTACAAGGGCCCACCCAACATGGCCGTGTGCGAGCACTGGAACTACACGGACACGGGCAAGGACTTCCATGGCGGCTATGCCTTCATGAGCCAGGGCCCGCTGCCGCGCGCATGGGCGCAGCTGCTCGTCACGGAACGCCACCTGTGGGGCATGGCGTTGCGGCGCGAGATGCAGGACTACAACCACATGGCGGGCCTCGTCGCCGTCGCCGAGACGGAACCGCGCGCGTGCAACCGCGTCGAACTGGCGGACGTGCGCGACCGCCACGGCCTGCCCGTCGCGCACGTGACGTTCGAATACTCCGCCAATGACCGCCGCATGCAGGAGCACGCGCGCCGCTTCATGGGCGCGATGCTGGAAGCGGCCGGCGGACGGACGCCATGGACGAGCGACGACACGAGCCACATCCTCGGCACGTGCCGCATGGGCAGCGAGCGCGAGACGAGCGTCGTGGATGCCGACGGCCGCAGCTGGGACGTAAAGAACCTGTGGATCTGCGACGGCTCGCTGTTCCCGACGGCGGGCGGCGTGAATCCGTCGCTGACGATCCAGGCCCTCGCCTGCCGCATGGGCGTGCGCATCCGCACGCTCGCGGCGCGCGGGGAGTTATGAGGAAGGACCCGGCATGACCAAGGTGGCCAGCATCTTCGACCTCGAATGCCTCGCACGGGAGCGCCTGCCCGGCGTCGTGTTCGACTACATCCACGGGGGCAGCGAACAGCAGCTGACCCTGCAGCGCAACCTGGACGACATGCGCGCGCTGGCCCTGCGCCAGCACAGCCTGCGCGACGTGTCGCACCGCGAAACAGGCGTCACGATGGCGGGCGACCCCGCGCGCATCCCCCTCGCGCTGGGCCCCACCGGGCTGGCGGGCCTCACGTGGGCGAACGGCGAATGCGAGGCGGCGCGCGCGGCGGTCGACTTCGGCGTGCCGTTCTGCCTGTCGACGTGTTCCATCAATTCGATCGAGGACGTGGCGGAGGCGACCGGCAAGCCGTTCTGGTTCCAGCTGTACCTGATGAAGGACCGCAAGGTCAACGACAGCCTGATGCGGCGCGCGCACGACGCGCGCTGCTCGGCGCTCGTGCTGACCATCGACCTGCACACCCAGGGCAAGCGCTGGGCCGACGAAAAGCACGGCCTCGCCGTGCCGCCGCGGCTGACACCATCGAACATCATGCAGATGGCGAGCCACCCCCGCTGGCTCGCGAACATGGCGGGGAGCAAGCGCCACACGTTCGGCAATTTCGAGCACGAGATCAAGGAGGCCGGCTCCATCGGCTCGTTGTCGAAATGGATCGAGGAACAGTTCGACCCTGCGTTCGACGTGAACACGGCGCGCCGGGTGCGCGACCAGTGGCAGAGAAAGCTGATCCTGAAAGGCGTGATGAATCCGGACGATGCGCGCACGGCCGTCGACATCGGCGCGGACGCCATCGTCGTGTCGAACCACGGCGGCAGACAGCTGGACGGCGCGCCGTCGTCGATCTCCGTGCTGCCGGACATCGTGGACGCGGTCGGCGGCCGCATCGAAGTACTGTTCGACGGCGGCATCCGCACGGGCGGCGACATCGTCAAGGCGATCGGCCTCGGCGCCCACGCCTGCCTGTCCGGGCGCGCGTGGCTGTACGGGCTGGCCGCGCGCGGGCGCGAAGGCGTGACCTGCGCCCTCACCCTGCTGGAACAGGAACTGCAGGACTGCATGCTGCTCACGGGCCTCGACAACCTGCACGCCATCGATCCCGGCGTCGTCACGGCGCAGCCGCCGCTGGGGAGGCGTTGAATGCTGCCGTTCATGTTCGCCACCGGGATCGAAAACAGCGCGCCGACGATAGGCAATGGCCGCATCCGCCGCGACCAGATGGAGGAATGCGGGCATTACCGGCACTGGCAGACGGACTTCGCGCTCGTGCAGGACCTGGGCATCCGCACCTTGCGCTACGGCGTGCCCCTGCACCGCACGTGGCTGGGACCGGACCGCTACGACTGGGAATTCGCGGACCAGGCATTCGGGACACTCCGGCGGATCGGCATCGATCCCATCGTGGACCTGTGCCATTTCTGCGTGCCGGACTGGATCGGCAACTTCCAGAATCCGGAGTTCCCCACGCTGTTCCAGGGTTATGCGCGGGCGTTCGCGACACGCTATCCGTGGATCCGCCTGTACACGCCCGTCAACGAGATGTACGTGTGCGCGAAGTTTTCCGCGCTATACGGCTGGTGGAACGAGCAGGCGCACGATCACCGTTCGTACGTGACGGCGCTGAAGCACCTGGCCCACGCCAACCTGCTGGCGATGCACGAGATCGTGAAGTTGCGTCCGGACGCGGTATTCATCCAGAGCGAATCGAGCGAGTACTTCCACGCGACGCATCCCGACGCCGTGGCGGAGGCCGAACGCCGCAACCAGCTGCGCTTCCTGTCGCTCGACTTCAACTACGGCCGTCCGCTCGATCCCGTACAGCGCGAGTTCGTGCTGGCGCACGGCATGACGCCGGACGAGTGCCGGTTCTTCGAAGCGCACGCGCTGCGCCACCACTGCATCCTCGGCAGCGATTACTACATGACGAACGAACACGACGTCGACCCCGACGGCGCGGCGCGCGATGCGGGCGAAACCCTGGGCTACGCGATGATCGCGCGCGAGTACGCCGGGCGCTACGGCCTGCCGCTGATGCACACGGAGACGAACCTCGACCAGGGCCCGCATGGCGACGAGGCGGCCGAATGGCTGCGCTGCCAGTGGTCCCACGTGCGCGGCCTGATGCGCAGTGGCGTGCAGGTCGTCGGCTTCACGTGGTATTCGCTGACCGACCAGGTCGACTGGAACGTCGAACTGCGCGAAGCGCGCGGCATCGTCAACCCGCGCGGGCTCTACGACCTGGAGCGCCGCATCCGGCCCGTGGGGACGGCCTACCGCGCGCTGATCGCGGCGTGGGACGGACGGACGTGACGCCGCGGCACGGCCGCGGGTGCGGGTGCGGGTGCGGGTGCGGGTGCGGTCCCGAGACGGAACACGCTCACGAGGCGCGCCAGCGTTTCCGCCCGTTCGCTCAACGCGCCGGACGCGCCGGCCGCCTCTTCGACCATCGCGGCGTTCTGCTGGGTCACCTGGTCCATCTGGCTGATCGCCTGGTGGATCTGGTCGATGCCGGACTTCTGTTCCTGGCTCGCCACCGTGATCTCGCTCATGATGCCGGCCACGCGGCGGATGCCGTCGACAACGTCCTGCATCGTGGTTCCCGCTTCGTCGACGAGGCGGCTGCCGCTGTCGACCTTCGCCACCGAGTCCGTGATCAGTTCCTTGATTTCGCGCGCCGCGGCAGCCGAGCGCTGGGCCAGGTTGCGCACTTCGCCCGCCACGACGGCGAAGCCGCGCCCCTGCTCGCCGGCGCGGGCCGCCTCGACGGCGGCGTTCAGCGCCAGGATATTCGTCTGGAATGCAATACCGTCGATGACGGCGATGATGTCGACGATCTTGCTGGCCGAGCCGTGAATCGCGCCCATCGTGCGGACGACTTCGGCAACGACGGCGCCGCCCCGCGTCGCGAGCTGCGAGGCCGACGCCGCCAGGGCATTTGCCTGCTGGGCATTGTCCGCATTACGGCCGACCGTCGAACTGAGTTCCTCGACCGACGCCGCCGTTTCTTCCAGCGTGCCGGCCTGCTGCTCCGTGCGGGAGGACAGGTCCATGTTGCCGGCACTGATCTGGGCCGACGTCGCTGCGATCGTGTCGGTGCCGGCGCGCACTTCGCTGACGATGCGCGCCAGGCCCGCATTCATGTCGCGCAGCGCACCCAGCAGCTGGCCGAACTCGTTGCGCGACGTGATACGGATCTCGCCGCCCAGGTCGCCCTGCGCCACCCTGCGGGCGATGGCCACCGCCTCCTGCAGCGGCCGGCCGATGCCGCGCACGAGGAATACCGCTGCCGCGATGCCCGCCAGGATGCCGGCGCAGATGGCGGCCAGCATGATCCGGTCCAGCATTGCCGTCGATGCGCGGGCCGACTCGGCATTCTTTCGGCTGCGCTCGCCGAGGAAGGCGTGCAATGCGTCGAATGCCGGCTGGGCGCGCTTGTACGTCGGGTTGACCTGCCTGATCAGGATGCGTTCGGCCTCGTCCCACTGTCCGGCCTCGATGGCCCGGCTGGCCGCCGTCACGTCGTCGATGGCCAGGCCATGGCTGTCCTCATACCATTTGCGCACAAGGGCCTTCGCCTCCGGCGTCCGCAGCGACGCATCGAACGCGTCGTGCGCCTGCGCCAGCGCACGGGTATTGGCAGCGATGGCCTCGAAGTGCACGCTCAGCGGATGGTCGTGCATCTTCGCGAAATCCGTGCCCGGATTGTGCTGCAGTGCCTGCAACAACTGGCTGCGGTTGGTTTCCATGCGCAACATGAGACTGGTGATCATGCCTTGCTGCCGGGTGTCGCGCAGGGATACGCCTTCCAGCAGGTCCACGGCGTGGTGCGCGGAAAAATAGCCCAGGGCTCCGACGGCGCACGTCACGCCGATGAGCAACGCCGTGATGGAGGCAATCAGGTACTTGATACTCAGATGTTTCATGGTCGTTGTGGAGGATAATGGCCGGAATGGCGAGGAGCGGACATTATCGGCGAATCCGTCATATTTTGCCGTACGGAAACATTGCAGAACGTCCATAACAATTACCTTTTCGTCTTTACACCTTTCTCATGGACAGACTCTCGTCGCTGATCGGCCGCCATTCCTTCAACGCCCGCGTGTTCTTCAATGGCCAGTTTTGCGACGCGAACCAATTTGACGAAACCGCGCACGTGGGCCACCTGCATCTCGTGCGCGCGGGCCCGGTCGTGTTTACGCACGAGCACGCCGAGCCGATCCGCATCGATGCGCCGGCCATGGTGTTCTATCCGCGCGGGCTGCGGCACCGCCTGGAAGTCCCGCCGGGCGCGACAGCGTCGCTGCTGTGCGCGAACGTGACTTTCGCGGCCGGGTGCGCCAACCCGCTCGCGCGCGTGCTGCCCGCCTGCATCCGCATGGACCTGCTGGACGCGGGACCGCTGCGGCACACGCTGGACCTGCTATTCGCCGAGGCGGGCCACGAGGCGCAGGGCCGGGACGTGGTGCTGGACCGCCTGTGCGACATCCTCGTCGTCCAGATCCTGCGCGACCAGCTCGAACGGGGCACGGTCGATGCCGGCGTCCTGGCGGGCCTGGCGGATCCGCAGCTCGCGCCCGTGCTCGACGCGATGCATGCGCGCCCGCAGGATCCCTGGCAGTTGCAATCGCTGGCGGCGCTGGCATGCATGTCGCGCGCCCGCTTCACGGAACACTTCCGCGCCGTGGTCGGCATGCCGCCGGTCGAGTACCTGACCCGCTGGCGCATCGGGCGAGCCTGTGCCCTGCTGCGCCAGGGCATGCCGGTCAAGGCGGCCAGCGCGGCGGTCGGGTATGCGAGTCCGCCCGCGTTCACGCGCGCCTTCACGGACCACCTGGGCGTCTCGCCGCGCCAGTGGCTGCGCGAAGGCGCGGTCCCCGGCGAGGCTTGACGCGGCGGCCCGGCTGCGTTCTACTCCGGGCGCCACCACTACGTCCACGACCCATGACCTTCGCACCGCTGCTCGACGTCGTCAACCTGATCCCGCGCGGCCTGATCCTGCCTCCCGCCAACCTGTTCCTCGTCATCGCCATCGGCCTCCTGCTGTGGCGCCGCCGGCCGCGTGCCGGGCGCATCGTCGCCGGTACCGGGCTCGCGCTGCTGGCATTCCTGTCGACGACGGGCGGCGCGGGGCTCCTCGTCGCGCCGCTGGAGCGATTGACAGCCCCGCTGCAGGCGCCCGAACGGGCCGGCGCGCAGGCGATCGTCGTGCTGGCGGCGGGCCGCCTGCGGCATGCGCCCGAATACGAAGACCGCGACATCCCGGACTACTTCGCCCTCGCCCGGCTGCGCTACGCGGCGCACCTGCAGCGCAAGACGGGGCTGCCCATCCTCGTCAGCGGCGGCAATGGCGGGTCCGACAAGGGCAGCCCGAACGGCTCGGAAGCCGACAGCATGGCCGCCGCCCTCCGGGAAGACTTCGGCGTGCCGGTGCAGTGGCTCGAGGGCCGCTCCGGCGACACGGCGGAGAACGCGGCCTACAGCGCCGCCATCCTGCGCGCGGACGGCATCCGCCGGATCCTGCTCGTCACCGACGCCATGCACATGCCGCGCGCGAGCGCCGTGTTCGCGCGCGCCGGACTGGACGTCGTCTGCGCGCCCACGATGTTCTTCGGCCGCCAGCCGCTGTCGATCCACGCCTGGGTGCCCAGCGCGGAAGGCATGCGCCGTTCGTGGTATGCGACGTACGAGTGGATCGGCCTCGTCTGGTACCGCGTGCGCGCGGCCGGCGGCCGGTGAATCAGCCGGGGGCGAGCGTGGCGCACACCATGTTGCGCCCGCCACGCTTGGCGGCGTAGAGCTGGGCGTCGGCGGCGCCGATCAGCGCTTCCGACGATGCGGGCAGCACCGCCGCGTGCGGGGGCACGGACGCGATGCCGAAGCTGGCCGTCGCCTTGATGGCGGCATCGGGCGCGTCGGCAAAGGCCGCCCGGATGCGCTCCCCCAGCGCCTGCGCGCCCGCCAGGTCCGTCTGCGGCAACACGAGCAGGAATTCCTCGCCGCCGTAGCGGATCACGCTATCGACCGCGTCGCGCGTCAGGCCCAGGAGCAGGCCGGCGAAATCGGCGAGCACCTCGTCGCCGGCCGCGTGGCCGTACGTGTCGTTGATGCGCTTGAAATGGTCGATGTCGCACAGGACCACCGACAGCGGCGTACCGTAGCGGCGCGTGCGTTCCAGCTCCGCGTTCAACAGGCCCTTCTGCAGGAAACGGCGGTTGTAGCAGCCCGTCAGCGGATCGCGGTCGGCCAGCTGCTGCAGCTGAATCGACGCGCGGAACTGTTCGCGCTGCGCGACGTTGAAGCGGCGCGCCGCGATGCACCCGAGCGCATTGCCCATCACGAGCAGCAGCACGAGCGTCAACAGGTCGTCCGAATGCAGGTTGCCCTGCACGGCCAGCATCGCCGCGAACACGATGCTGGAACCGATACCGATCGCGGCGGCATAGATGTAGCGGTTCGGGAAGTTGACGTAAACGGCCATCAGGATCAGCGCCTGCGACATCGCGTTCCACGCCAGCACCTGCGGCTGGAACCAGCACACGACCATGAACACGGCCAGCGCGACGACCAGCAGGATGCTGGCGGCGCCGATCGACACGCGCACGGACCGGGGCCGGCGGACGATGGCCGCGTACCCGCCCAGCCCGACGAGCGCCACGCCGACCCGCAGGCCGGCGAGCATCCACGCGACGGCCGTGTCGCCCAGCGTGGCGAAGTCGGTGGACGCGAACGCGACGTAGAACGCGGCCGCGAACAGCAGGCTGGCCTTCAACTGGCGATTCCGCTCGGGCAGGAAATGGCGGATGAAGCGCAGTTCGCTGGCCCGGTCCGCGAATTCGGCGCGGCGGCGGTCGATGGTCAGGCTGGGGGTGTTGGAATGTCGAGGCAACACGGCGGGATCCGGTGGAGGCGGGAAAAAGGCAACCGCGTATTGTAACCCAAGGTAACTAAATTTGCCATGCGGAAATTTATAGCAACGTTACCGGCTTCCGAGTCGCGGCGCCACCGTCGCCGGCTGCTGCCACGGCGCCCTGAGTTCCGTGCGCGTCGTGTAATCCGTCAGGGCCAGCCCGAACAGCAGCACGAGCGTGACGGTCCCCGCGACCGCGGCGAGACGCAGCAGCGCGGGCGCGCGTTGCAGCCGCATGAACACGAACGCGACCAGCAGTGCCTTCGCCAGCGCCACCGCGAGGCTGATCGCCGTGTTCAGCCAGCCCAGGCGCAGCAGCGCACAGGCGGCCGTCACGGCCAGCAGCACCATCAGCGCGATCCACGTGAGCAAGAGGGGGCGTGCGGTCCGGTCCACGTCAGCCTCCCGAGCGCAGCGTCAGGTACAGCAACGGGTAGAGAACGATCCACACTACGTCGACGAAGTGCCAGTACAGGCCGACCAGTTCCACGGCCTCGCTGCGCGGCCCTCGGATCAGCCACAGGCAGGCCGACACGCCGATCGACAGGTGCAGCGCGTGCAGGCCGGTGGCGGCGAAGTACAGCAGGAAGAACAGCTCCATGCCGTAGACCGTGCCTGCATCCCTGCCGTCCGATGGATGGAAGCCGGCGCCGGGGAACAGGTGCTCGTCGAATTCCTGGTGCCATTCATAGCCCTTGATGGCGAGGAAGGCGACGCCCAGCGCCGCCGTCAGCGCGAGCAGCCGGACAGTCCGGCGGCGATCCTGCCCTTCTGCCGCATGCCCGGCCAGCGCCATGCACAAGCTGCTGGTCAGCAGGACGGCCGTGTTGACGGTCCCCAGCAGCATATCGGTGTGGCGGCTCGCCATGCCCGTCGCTTCCGGGTGCTGCATGCGCAGGTACAGGTAGCCGAACAGCAGCGGCCCGAAAAACAGCAGTTCGCTGGACAGGAACACCCACATGCCGAACGAACGCGCAAAGTCCTGCTGGGCGTGGTCGCGGAATTGCGGTTCGAGGACCGGCGCATTCATGGCCCCTCCGGCGTGTAGGCGTACGGCTCGCGCACGACGACGGGCGGCGTGGCGAAATTGTGTTCGGGCGGCGGCGACGCCGTCTGCCATTCGAGCCCCGTCGCCAGCCAGGGATTGGCGGCCGCCCGCGCGCCGTAGCGCAGCGACCACGCGAGATAACCGAGCGGCATCAGGTAGCCGATGGCCAGTGTGACGGCGCCGGCGGACGACAGCACGTGCAGCAGCTGGAATTCTTCCGGATAGCTGTGGTAGCGGCGCGGCATGCCCGCGTAGCCCAGCAGGTATTGCGGGAAGAACGTCAGGTTGAAGCCGGCGAAGATGACGAGGGCCGCGACCTTCCCCCACGTCTCCGAATACATCCGCCCCGTCACCTTCGGCCACCAGAAGTGGATGCCGCCCAGGTAGGCCATCACGGCGCCCCCCACCATGATGTAGTGGAAGTGGGCGACGACGAAATACGTGTCGGACAGGTGCACGTCCAGCGCGAGCGCCGCGAGGAACAGGCCGGTCAGGCCGCCGATCGTGAACAGGCCGACAAAGCCCAGCGCGTACAGCATCGGCGCGGAAAAGCGGATGCTGCCCTTGTACAGCGTGGCCGTCCAGTTGAACACCTTGATCGCGGACGGGATCGCGACGAGGAACGACAGCAGCGAAAACACCATCCCCGCGTACATCGACTGGCCGCTGACGAACATGTGGTGGCCCCACACGAGAAAGCCGATGACGGCGATGGCGAGGATCGCATACGCCATGAAGCGGTAGCCGAACACGGGCCGGCGCGCGAAGCACGGGATGATCTCGCTGGCGACGCCCATCGCCGGCAGCACCATGACGTACACGGCCGGGTGCGAGTAGAACCAGAACAGGTGCTGGAACAGCAGCGGGTCGCCGCCCAGCGCGGGGTCGAAGATCCCGACCTGGAACAGCCGCTCGATCGCGACCAGCACCAGGGTCATCGCCAGCACGGGCGTGGCCAGCACGAGGATCAGCGACGTGGCGTAGTTCGCCCACACGAACAGCGGCAGCCGGAACCACCCGAGGCCCGGCGCGCGCAGGGTGTGCACGCTGACGATGAAGTTCAGGCCCGTCAGGATCGACGAGAAGCCGAGCACCAGCACCCCGGACAGTGCCGCCACGACGTGCGAGTTCGAGAACATCGACGAGAACGGCGTATAGAAGGTCCAGCCGGTGTCGACGCCGCCGGCCAGCAGCGCCCACAACACGATGGCGCCGCCCGCCATGTACAGGTACCAGCTCGCGAGATTCAGCCGGGGGAACGCGAGGTCGCGCGCGCCGATCATCAGCGGCATCAGGAAATTCCCCAGCACGGCGGGAATCGACGGGATCAGGAACAGCCAGACCATGATGATGCCATGTGCCGTGAACAGCTTGTTGTACGTGTCGTCGCTGACGAGGTCACCCTGCGGCGTCGCCAGCTCCAGCCGGATCAGCGCCGCCGCCACGCCGCCGAGGAAAAAGAACAGCGTGATGGAGATCGCGTACAGGATGGCGATGCGCTTGTGGTCGCGCGTCGTCAGCCAGTCGGTCAGCCTATGGCCGCCCGCGAGGTAGCTCGTCATGCGCACTCTCCCTGATGTATTCGATGATGGCCAGGATGTCTTCCTCTCCGATCTGTCCCGCGAACGACGGCATGATGGGCGCGTAGCCGGCGACGACGTCCTTCCCGGGCACGAGGATGGAATCGCGGATGTACGGTTCGTCCGCGGTCAGTTCGCGGCCGTCCGCCAGATGCACGCGCCGGCCCAGCAAGCCGGTGAGGTCGGGCGCGTGCACGCTCGATCCGGCATCGTGGCAACCGCTGCAGCCGTAGCGGCGATACAGCTCGAAGCCGCGCGCCGCCATGCCCGGCTGGCGCGGGCCCGCGTCCAGCCATTGCGCGAAGGCGGCCGGCTGCATCACGACGATCCGGCCCAGCATCATGGCGTGTTCCGTGCCGCAGTATTCCGCGCAGTACAGCCGGTATTCGCCCGTGCGGCTGGGCGTGAACACGATGGACGTGTAGCGGCCCGGCACGACGTCCTGCTTCACGCGGAAATCCGGCACGAAGAAGCTGTGGATCACGTCCTGGGACGTCATCACCATGCGCACGGGCCGGCCCAGCGGCAGGTGCAGCTGCCCCTTTTCGCGCCGGCCGTTGCGGTGCTCCGCCTCCCACATCCACTGTTTAGCCACGACGAACACGGGCATCGCATTGGCCGGGGCCTGGTACAGCTTCACGTAGTCGATCGCACCCCATGCATAGATGCCGAGGAAGAGCAGCAGCGGGATCACGGTCCACGCGATTTCGACAGGGAAGTCCTTCCTCGGCACATGCGTGCGGTCGGCCTTCGAGCCGGCCCGGTAGCGGATCGAGAAGCCGACCATCAGCACGAACAGCACCAGCGCAACAACGCCCGTCAACAGCAGCAGGCACAGGGCGAGGCTGTCCAGGCGCGTCGCGGAGGCGGCGGCATCGGCCGGCAGCAGGCGAAACGCGGGGCCCATCGCGGGACTCATCGCGCTCCTCCCCGCCGGCGCCACAGCCAGCCGAGGAACAGCAGCGGCACCAGCAGCACGCCGGCACGCACCGCCGCCAGCGCCGCATCCGTGTGGCGGCCGGACGTGGGCGCAAAGTGGGCGCACAGCATCAGCACCTGCTGGCCGAACGATGGCGTCGGCGCGCGGATGGCCTCGCGCAGCGCGGCCGGATCGAAGCGCACGCCGGAGAAGGCGCGCGCAATGCGGCCCTCCGCGTCGAGCACGACGAAGCCGGCGGCGTGCGCCAGCTCGCCCGTGTCCTTGTCGGCGACCGTGCGGTAGCCCAGGGCGGCCTGCAGCCGCGCGAGCGTAGCCGCGTCGCCCGTCAGCAGCGTGAGATCCCGCGCGCCGCCGGGCAGCAGTGCGGCATAGGCGCGCTTCCTCGCCGCCGCCGCGGTGGCGCCGTCGCGCGGGTCGATGGACAAGCCCACGAGACGGTAATCGCCCGCCGCGAGCCCGGACAGCGCGAGCGCCTGCAACACGCCTTCGAACACCGTGCTGCACAGGTTCGGGCACGTGTAATAGCCGGGCACGAGTACGACCGGGCGGTCGAACAACGCGGCCAGGCGGACGGGGTGCCCGGCGTCGTCGCGCAGGATGGCGTCGAGCGGCAGCCGGGCGCCGGGCACGGGATCGAAGCGCGCGGCCGGAGGCGGCGGCAGCTGCAGGGCCTGGGCGGCGGCCGGGCCGCCACAGGCGAACATCAACAGCAGCGCGACGAGGCGTGTCATTTCGTCCCCTTCGCCGCCATGAGCTTCATGGCCTCGTCCAGTGGAATGCGGGCGATGCCGGCCTGGCGGTCGACCCACCCGTAGGTCTGCGTCGCGCGGCGCTTCTCGTCGAAGTAGGCGGCGCGCTCCGGTTGCGGCGCCGGCTGCAGCAGCGGCGCCTTGCCGGTGGGGGCATGCGGCGGCGCGTTCGCGGCCGGCGCCTGTTCGCGCAGCATCAGCGCGGAGACGCCAAGCGCGCATACGATCCCGCCCACGATGACGAGGGCGCCGCGGCGCAGGCCGCGCAGGTCGAGATCGCCGCCCGTGTGGTCAGGCATGGACACTCTCCTTTCCTGTTCGCTCCAGCGCGACCCACGCCGCCAGTCCGAACCCGGCCGCGACGAGCGGCGCGAGCCACAGCCAGTGGCGTGTCAGGTGCTCGACGGACGGCAGCACGAGCCACCAGCAATCCAGCAGATGCGCGGCGAGGAGTGTCCCGGCCAGCACGCCCATCAGCGCGGGCGCCGACTTCGCGTGGCGCGACAGCAGGATGCACAGCGGCCCCGCGACATGGCTCGCGACGAGGACCCATGCGACGGCCTGCCAGCCGGGCGCGCCGCGCCGCAGATACCACGCGATTTCGTGCGGCAGGTCAGCGGCCCAGATGATCAGGAATTGCACGTACGCGAGGTAGGCCCACGTCAGCACGTACATCATGAGCAGGTTGCCGAGGTCGGGCAGGCGCTTGCGCGCGGCGCCGCGGTCGATCAGCAGCACGGCCAGCGCGAGCCCCGTCAACATCTGGCCCGTGCCCGCGAGCCAGCCGAACACGCTGGAATACCATTCCGGCTGCAGCGACATGATCCAGTCGACGCTTGCCAGGCTGACCGAAAAGCCGTAGGCGACCAGGCACAGGGCCGCACGCGACGGCGACCGCCTGCGCGCCCGCGTCTCGACGATGGCCAGGCCGCTCCACAGCAGCAGGTAGGCGACGCCGCGGATCGTGAAGAAGACTGGGCTCAGCCACATCTGGCGGAACGCGCCATCCTGCACGCCGTGCTGCCACGGATACAGCAGCGGTGCGCCCAGCAGCACGGGCAGGAACAGGATGCAAACGAGCGGCAGCCAGCGCGCGGCGCGCAGCAGCGGACCGCGGATCGTTTCTCCCCACGCGCCGCCCGTCAGCTGGTGCAGCCACACATTGGCGAGCCCGCCCAGCAGCGCCCCCGCGACGAACCACCATGCGGCGAGATAGCTGGCCAGCAGCGCGCGCAAGTCCAGCCGCCAGCCCGCGACGGCGGCGACGGCGAGTGCCAGGACGGCGA
>Ga0187844_10000139_pt1 | contig 53740 bp, 51 predicted proteins | sample SpaLakP09_SKY_50_FD_134517 | JGI IMG/M metagenome (GOLD analysis project Ga0187844, IMG submission 134517) | Oligotrophic lake water microbial communities from Sparkling Lake, Wisconsin, USA - SP09_SKY_50 | ecosystem: Environmental > Aquatic > Freshwater > Lake | place: USA: Sparkling Lake...
AGTCGCAGACGCGCTTCGCGGACGGCTATCCGCTGCTGCTGATCGGGCAGGCGTCGCTGGACGACCTCAACGCACGCCTCGTCGCGGCCGGCCGCCATGCGCTGCCGATGGACCGCTTCCGTCCGAACCTCGTCGTCGACGGCATCGATGCCTGCGAAGAGGATTTCCTGGCGACGCTCACGATCGGCAGCGTGCAGATCCGCCCCGTGAAGCCGTGCGCGCGCTGCCCGATCCCGTCCATCGACCAGGCGACGGGCATCCCGGGGCCGGACCCGCTCGACATCCTGCAGACCTACCGCGCCAATCCGCGCATGGAAGGCGCCGTGTGCCTGGGCATGAACTGCATCGTGACGGCGGGGGCCGGTAGCGAGTTGCATCTCGGGCAGCAGATGGAAACCGAGATCGCGTTCTAGGTTTGGTGGGCACAGGGAGCCCAACATTCAGCGCAACCAGCATCTCGAACGGATAAATGCCCCGCCGGTGCCCATCGCTGAACGTCAGGTTCAGCGCATAAGCGCCCACCGGCTCGATGGCGGCCAGGCGCACGGCGGCATCTTCCCGCACCTCGACCCCGGCGCGCAGCCGCGCGTGCGTGACGCGGGCGCTGCGGCCGTCCGGCCAGGCGGAGTCGGACAGCGCCGCCAATAATGAGGCTCGAACTGCGGCGACGAGTACCGTGGGCGCCCCCTCAGCAAAGCCTAGCGCACCGGCCGCCGCGCGCCGCACTTCCGGGACCGGATCCTGGATCGCCAGCCGCGTCAGCGCATCGACCGCATCAAGACGTTTCAGGTAACCCAGCACGGTCACCGCTTCTCGCCGCGCAGGCGCTCGCCGATCGTGGGCGGCAGATAGGTGATTTCGAACGACACCGGCTCGTGGTCGAGCCAGCGCACGCGGTGGATCTCCGTCACGAGCGCGCCCGGCGCCACGCGCAGGCGCGCCGCGACAGCGGGCGACGCTTCGACCTGCGCGTGCTTCACGACGCGGTTGACGATCCGGTGGCCCTTGTGCGACATCGCCTCGCCAAAGCCTTCCAGCCGCGCCAGTTCCTGGCTCACGCCAAGGAGCGTGCCGATCCCGCTTTCCGACGGCAGGCGCGTCTGCGGGGCGTAGGTACCGTCGGCGATGCGTTCGCGCAGCCGTTCACGGACTTGCGAATACAGCGGAATGGCGGATGGTTCGATGGCGCGGAAGGTTGTCATTGTCTGGTATGTCCTGTCATGACAAGTCATGATTGCAAGGATGGTATCGACGAGCGGGAGCGTCGGGAACGAATGGTTTCGCGCTTGTTAATTCGGAAAACGCCTGAGTCGCCGGGTGTATATCAATATGCGGCGGATGCGCTAGACTGCGCGGATGACTTCCCTGATCGTCCTCCTGCACGGCGTCGGCCAGACCCCCTCCGACATGGCGCCGCTGGCCGACCTGATCGCCGCGCACGACCCGCACGCGCGCGTCGTCGCGCCGCGCGCCGCCCACCCATGCGACCGCGGCGGCGCGGGTTTCCAATGGATGTCCGTCGCCGGCATCACGGAAGACAACCGCCCGGGCCGCATCCGCGCCGCGCTGCCGGCATTCGTCGCAACGATCGGAGAATTACAGCGCATGCATGGCGCCGGTGCGGAACAGACGGTGCTGGCGGGCTTTTCGCAGGGCGCGATCATGGCGCTGGCCGCGTGCAGCGACCGCTATCTCGCGCGCCACGTGGTAGCCATCGCGGGACGCTGCGCGCCGCTGCCGGACGCGTGGGAGCGGCGCACGGCCGTCACCCTCGTGCATGGCCGCATGGACGGGACGGTGCCCGTGCAGCACAGCGAACGGATGTTCGAACGCCTCGCCGCGCTCGGGGCGGACGTGCGGCTGGACGTCGTGCCGCGCGCCGTCCACCTGCTGGCATCGCCGCTGCTGGAACGGGCCTGGGAGGCGGTGCACGCAACAACAAGATGACGTTTTGGCAATGTTGTTGACCTTACCTCATCATTTTCGTTTTCAAGCCGCGCAAGTTCGCGTAAATTAGGGTTTCTTGCTGAAGGGGAACCACACATGCACGAGCGCGGCGCCAGTGTGCGCGAACTCATCGCCGAGAACGAGGCCTTGCGCCGCCAGTTGACCAGCCTGATGGACCAGGCCGAGGGCAATCACGCCATCATGATGCGGCACCAGGCGTTCGACCTGGAGATCGTCGGTGCCGGCACGTTCCAGGAATTGGTCGGCACCATCTTCCGCCTGCTGCCCGTGATCTCCGACCTCGACGCCGTCACCCTGTCGCTCGTCGACACGGGCGCCGACATCTACACCGTCATGCACAAGCTGGGCGTCGATTTCGAAGCGTTTCCGAACCTGCTGTTCCACGAGAGTGTCGACGGGCTCGGGTTCGATGTCGCCAACGGCCGCGCGCCGAAACCACGACTCGTCCCGTTCGATGCGGCCACGCAGCGCCACGCATTTCCGCATCCGCCGGCAGGCCTGGCCAGCGTGGCGCTGGTGCCGCTGCTGCGCAATAAACGGCTGATCGGCAGCCTGAACCTGGGCAGCCGCGACCCGGGCCGCTTCACGCCGCTGCTCGGGACGGACTTCGTCGAGCACATGGCGTCGATCATCGCGATCTGCCTGGAGAACGTGATCAGCAACGAGATGCTGAAGTACATCGGCCTGACCGATGCGCTGACGGGCGTCTACAACCGCCGCTACATGGACCGCCGCCTCCTCGAGGAGATTTCCCGGGCGCGGCGCCAGTCGTACCGGCTGTCGTGCATGTACATCGATATCGACTGGTTCAAGCAGGTCAACGACACGTACGGCCACCTGGCCGGTGACGACGTGCTGCGCGAAGTCGCGGCGCGCATCAAGGCCGAACTGCGCATGACGGATGCGCTGGGCCGCTTCGGCGGGGAGGAATTCGTCGTGCTGCTGATCGACGCGGACCTGGGCAGCGCCAGCATGGTCGCCCAGCGCATCCGCGCCAGCGTGGCGGAGAAGCCGTTCGTGATGCCGGAAGGGCAGATGCTGGCCGTGTCGGTGTCGATCGGCGTGGCCACGCTCGACGATTTCGAGCGCGACCACGCGATCGAGGGCGTGGCGCAGCAGCTCGTCGCGCAGGCCGACCACGCGCTGTATCAGGCCAAGGAAGGTGGGCGCAACCGCGTCGTCGCCCGGACTTAGGACTTGCCCTCGATGCCGGCGGCGCCGCTGGCGCGGGCCAGGCTCGAGCGCGCGCCAGCCACCGCGCGCAGGCGCTCGTCAAGGTAGGTGCTCACGCGGGGATGCTGGCTGATGGCGACGTTGAAGCGGATGTGCCGGTCGGGCGTGTCGTTGGCCGAGAACGCGGCGCCGCGCATCATCACGATCTTGTTGCGGTAGGCATCCTGCACCAGCAAGTCGACGTCCAGCCCTTCGGGCATGGTGCCCCACAAGAAAATGCCTGCGTCGCCGGGCTGCTCGAACAGCACGCCGGCCGCGCTCAGTTGCCGGGTGCTGGCGTTGCGCGCCGCCATGATCTTGCGTTGCAGCCGCTCCAGGTGCTTGCGCAGGTTGCCGGCCTTGAGCACTTCCAGCAACACGTATTCGTTCAACGCCGGCAACGTCATGATCGCGTGGATCTTCGTTCGCATCAGCAGCTTCAGCAGGGCGGGCGCCGCCGCGAGGTAGCCCATGCGCAGGGCCGGGCTCAGCGCCTTGCACAGGCTGGAGTAGTAAATCACGCCATCCAGCCCGGACAGCGACGCCAGCCGTGTACTGTGGCCATGCTGGAAATGGCCGTGCACGTCGTCTTCGGCGATCAGGAAGCCGTACTGCTGTGCCATGACCAGCACCTTGTGCAGATTGGTGGCGCTGCTGCTCCACCCGGTGGGGTTGTGCAAAGCCGTTTGCACGAACAACAGGCGCGGACGGTGGGCACGGCAGGCGGCTTCCAGTTCGTCGAGGTCGAGGCCATCGGGGCGGCGCTTGATGGGCACCAGGCGCACGCCGTCCTGGCGCAGCCTGCCGAACATCAGGAAGTATCCCGGATCCTCGACCAGCACCGTATCGCCGGGCTGTAGAAACGTGCGGCAGATCAGGTCGATTGCATGGGTGCCGCCGAAGGTCGTGAGGATGTGGCTGGCGTCCGCGGCGATGCCGATGCCGCGCAACAGCAACGCGATCTGCTCGCGCAGTTCGGCCAGCCCTTGCGGCGGACAGCGCGAGGCCATGCCGGCCGCGCTGCGCGCCAGGCCGCGTTGCACGGCGGCCGCCGGCAGCGCGTCCTGCAGCCAGGCGGGCGGCAAGGCGCCGCTGCTGGCCAGCAGCACGCCCGGCCGCTGGTCGTTGGCTTGCTGGATCAGCCAGACCGGCTCCTGCTCCTGGCCCGCCTCGAGCGCAACCTCGTCGGGAATGGCGCGGCCGGCATCGCTTGGCGCGCGGACGAAGAAGCCCGCCGTGCCGTGCGTATCGATCACGCCTGCGGCCACCAGCCTGTCGTAAGCCATCACCACGGTGTTGGTGCTGACCGAGAGCTGCGTGGCGAGCTGGCGGATCGACGGCAGCCTGGTCCCGCCAGGCAGGACGCGTTGCGCGATTTGCCGGCGCAATGCGTCCTCGATCTGCTTGAACAGGGGAATGGCCGAGGAGCGGTCGATGGGGAACATCGTCGGAGTCTAGCGTAAAAACAGCACGGCGAGGACCGCCAGGATGGTCCCCATCGCCAGGTTGAAGATGCGCTGGCTGCGGGGCGCTTTCAGCACGTTGCGGATCGAGACGCCGAACAGCGCCCACATGGCGTTGCACGGCATGCCCACCATTGTGCCGATCATGGACACCAGCAGCGCGCTGGCGAGCAGGTTGCCTTGCGAAGGCATGAAGACCGATGCCATGGTGATCGCCTTGAGCCAGCTCTTGGGATTCAGCGCCTGGAACAGCGCTGCCTGCGTAAAGGACACGGGCTTCGGTGCGCCGTTTCCCGCCACCGAGGCGCCGGCAAGCTTCCAGGCCAGGAACATCAGGTACAGCGCACCCGCGATCCGCAATACCTGCTGCGCCATCGGGTACGCGACGAACAGGCTGCCCAGCCCCGCGCACACGAGCATGGTCTGCACGAAGATACCGGCCTGGATGCCGAGGATAACCGGCAGCGCACCGCGATAGCCGAAACTGGCGCCGGTGGTGGCAAGCATGACGTTGTTCGGCCCGGGCGTGGCGGACATCACAAGGCAATAGCTCATCAGAGGCAGGAGTTCGGTCATGGCAGGCGGTCCCGGCGTGGAGAAGGCCCCAGTCTAGAAGCACGGCACGGCAGGGACAAGGCACAAGGCGCCCTGTACAGGCACATGCTGTATCAGTCGAACGGCTGCAACACTCAGCGCAGCAACCGTCAGCGCAGCAACCGTCCCTCGGCGCGCGTGACCGCGTTGCCCGTTCCCCGCAGGACCACCACGTCGCCCGCCCGCAATGCCGTCTCCGGCGTCGGCTCGATGCGGTCGTTCCCGCGCCGTACGGCCGTGACTTCGGCGCCGACCTCGTCCAGCTCCAGCTCCGCGATGCAGCGCCCGACGGCGCCCGCATCGTCGCGCAGCGTGACGGAGTGCAGGCGCACGTAGTTGTGTTCCGTGCCGTCCGCGATGTCGCTGGCGCCGTGGAAGAAGCCGCGCAGCGAGGCGTAGCGCTCGTCGCGCGCGGCCTGCACCCGGTGCACGACGCGGCGCAGCGGCACGCCCATCACGACCAGCGCGTGCGAGGCCAGCATCAGGCTCGATTCCAGCGCTTCCGGCACGACTTCCGTGGCGCCGGCCTTTTTCAGCACGTCGAGTTCCGTGTCGTCGTGGGCGCGCACGATCACGGGCAGCTTCGGCGCCAGTTCGGTCACGAGGTGCAGCACCTTGACGGCGAGACGGGTATCCGCGAACGTGATCACGAGGGCGCTGGCGCGGTTGATACCGGCCGCGATCAGCGCTTCGCGGCGCGTGCAGTCGCCGTACGAGACGTTGATGCCGGCCGTGCGCGCTTCCTGCACCCGCTCGGGGTCGAGGTCGAGCGCGTACCACGGCAGCTTTTCTTCCGACAGCAGGGTGGCCAGCGACTGGCCGCTGCGGCCGAAGCCGGCGATGATCACGTGCTTCTGCGCGGCCATCGTGCGGCTCGCGATCTGCGTCAGCTGCAGCGATTGCAGCATCCATTCGTTGGTCGCCACCTTCATCACGAGCTTGTCCATGTGCGCGATGACGAAGGGCGCGACCAGCATCGACAGCACCATCGACGCGAGCACGAGCTGGATGACGAACGGGGCGATCAGGTGCGAGCCCGAGGCGAGGCTCAGCAGCACGAAGCCGAATTCGCCGGCCTGGGCGAGCGCGAGGCCCGTGCGCATGGCGACGCCGTCGGTCGAGCCGAACGCCTTGGCCAGCAGCGCGATCAGCGCGAATTTCAGCAGCACGGGCACGGCCAGCAGGAGCAGGACGACCCACCAGTGCGCGATCACGAGCTGCACGTTCAGCAGCATGCCGATGGTGATGAAGAAGAGGCCCAGCAACACGTCGCGGAACGGCTTGATGTCTTCTTCCACCTGGTGTTTATAAGGCGTCTCGGAGATCAGCATGCCGGCCACGAACGCGCCCAGCGCCATCGACAGGCCCGCGTGTTCCGTGATCGCGGCCGCGCCCAGGGTCACGAGCAGCAGGTTCAGCATGAACAGTTCCTGCGAGCGGCGCTTGACGACGATGTTGAACCATTTGCGCATCAGCTTCTGGCCGAAGAACAGCAGCAGCGCCAGCACGGCGGCGGCCTTGATGCCGGCCCACGCGAGCGTCATCGCGAGTTCCTCGGCCGGTTTCGCCAGCGACGGGATCAGGATCAGCAGCGGCACGACGGCGAGATCCTGGAACAGCAGGATGCCGATGATGCGGCGTCCGTGCTCGCTTTCCAGCTCCAGCCGCTCCGTCAGCAGTTTCGAGACGATCGCGGTCGACGACATCGCCAGCGCCCCGCCCAGCGCGAGCGCGGCCTGCCAGCCGATCTGCATCGACGGCGGCAGGTAGCGCGTCCACAGCGACGCCAGCACCGTCACGACGATGGTCAGCACGACCTGCGCGAGCCCGAGCCCGAACACGATGCGGCGCATGGCGCGCAGCTGGGCCAGCGAGAATTCGAGGCCGATGGAGAACATGAGGAAGACGACGCCGAATTCGGCCAGGGCCTGCGTCGTGGTGCCGTTGTCGGCGAGGTTCAGCGCGTGGGGGCCGATCAGCACGCCGACGGCGAGATAGCCCAGCATCGGCGGCAGGTGCAGCATGCGGAACGCGACGACCCCGAGGACCGCGCTGCCCAGCAAAAGGAGAGTGAGTTCGAGGCCTGAGGTCATGGGGCGCGACGGCAAGGTCCCGTAAATATGTTGTTTGTTACGTCTGGCAAGTTTTTTGCTTTCCCAATTCGGCTATACTTTGTCTATGAGTGTAACCGATGAAAAAATAATGCTGACAAGTTTTAACGAGGCCCAGGCACAGCGCGCGCTGGACCTGGCCCGCGAGGCGCTGGATGTCGAAGGCGAGGCGATCCGCCAGCTGTCCGCGCGCCTCGGCCGCGACGACAGCGTGCCGCGCGCCGTCGCGTTGATGATGGCGTGCAAGGGCCGCGTCGTCGTGTCGGGCATGGGCAAATCGGGCCACATCGGCCGCAAGATCGCGGCGACCCTGGCCTCGACCGGCACCCCGGCGCTGTTCCTGCACCCGGCCGAAGCCGCGCATGGCGACCTCGGCATGGTGACGGCGCAGGACGTATTGATCGCCATCTCGTATTCCGGCGAAAGCAGCGAACTGGCCATCGTGATCCCGGCCGTCAAGCGCATGAACGTGCCCGTCATCGCCATCACGGGCAAGCCCGAGTCGAGCCTGGCCCTGGCGGCCGACGTGCACCTGGACGTTTCCGTCGAGAAGGAAGCCTGCCCGCTGAACCTGGCGCCGACCGCCAGCACGACGGCCACCCTCGCGCTGGGCGATGCGCTGGCCGTCGCGCTGCTCGAGCTGCGCGGCTTCAAGCCGGACGATTTCGCGCGCTCGCATCCGGGCGGCGCACTGGGACGCCGTCTGCTCACGCACGTGCGCGACGTGATGCGCAGCGGCGAGGCGGTACCGAAGGTGAAACCGGACGCGCTCCTCACGGACGCGCTGCTGGAAATCTCGCACAAGGGCATGGGCATGACGGCCATCGTCGACGATGCCGGCCGCCCGATCGGCGTGTTCACGGACGGCGACCTGCGCCGCCTGATCGAGAAGGTCCAGGATTTTTCCACGCTCGCGATCCGCGACGTCATGCACCCGAATCCGCGCCGCGTGCATCCGGAACAGCTGGCGGTGGATGCCGTCGCCGTGATGGAAGAATTCCGCATCAACCAGATGCTCGTCACCGACGCAGACGATGTCCTGGTCGGCGCACTGCACATCCACGACCTCACGCGCGCCAAGGTGATCTGATGGTGACTCCGCTGGCACACATGGAGCGCGCGGCGCGCGTCAAAGTCATGATCTTCGACGTCGACGGCGTTCTCACCGACGGCAGCCTGACCTATGGCCCGGACGGCGAAGTCACGAAGACGTTCTTCGTGCTGGACGGCCTCGGCATCCAGCTCCTGAACCGCACCGGCGTGCAGACCGCGATCATCAGTGCGCGCACGTCCCCCATCGTCATCAAGCGGGCAAGCGATCTCGGGATCACGCACGTGTTCCAGGGCCAGCACGACAAGCGCCTCGCGTTCGCCGAGCTGCTGGATAAAACGGGCGTGACGGCGGAGGCGTGCGGCTACATCGGCGACGACGTGATCGACCTGCCGCTGCTTTCGCGCGTGGGCTTTGCGGTGACGGTGCCGAGCGGGCATCCGGAAGTGCAGCACCGTGCCCATTACGTGACGAAGAACCCGGGCGGCCGCGGCGCCGTGCGCGAAGTCTGCGACATGGTGATGCGCGCCCAGGGCACCTACGAACAGGCGCTCGCGCCTTACTTCGGATAAGAGAGACCATGGCTCCCGCAAGCTACAAGCGTACCGCGCACCGCTGGCGCCTGCTGCTCCTGATGCTGTTCGCCGTGTTCTGCGCGTTCGGCAGCTTCTGGCTCGTGCAGGTGATGCAGGGCGAGGAAAATGCGGCGGGCGCGAGCGCGGGCAACGAACCGGACTACATCGTCGACAATTTCAGCTGGGTGCGCATGTCGGAGGCCGGCAAGCCGCGCTACGTGATCTCGGGCGAACGCCTGACGCACCGCCCGGTCGACAACACGGCGCTCGTCGACAAGCCGGTCGTGCAAAGCCTCACCGACGAGCATCCGCCGATGACGATGACGTCCAACAGCGCGCTCGTCAGCCAGAACCAGAACCAGATCGACCTGACGGGTAACGTCGACATCCGGCGTCCGGCTGCGCCGGGTGCGGACCCGATGCGGATCCGCACCGAGGTGCTGACGATCCTGCCGGACGACGAGATCGCGAAGACCGACAAGCCGGTCCACATGACGCTCGGCGCGGCATCGGTCGATGCGGTGGGCATGGTGGCCAACAACGCCACGCAGCAGATCGCGCTGGGCGGCCGCGGCAAGGTCTCCTATCCGCCCCGCCAGTCGCGCGCAAGCCACTAGAGAGGATAACCTAATGAAAAAAATACTCGCCGCCGCCATCTTCCTGCTGATGCCGCTGGCTGCCTCGGCCGAGAAGGCGGACGCACTCAAGAAAGTCGACATCGACTTCGACAACGCCAACGTCGACCAGGTGACGCAGAACTACGTCGCCACCGGCAACGTCATCATCACGCGCGGGACCATGATCCTGAAGTCCGACCGCGCCGAGGTCAAGCAAGCGCCGGACGGTTGGCGCACCTTCATCCTCACCGCCAATCCCGGCAAGCTCGCGACCTTCCGCCAGAAGCGCGACGGTGGTCCCGACCTGTGGGGCGAAGGCCAGGCCCAGCGCATCGAATACGACGAGCGCAACGATCTCGTGAAGCTGTTCTCGAAGGCCGTCATCCGCCAGCTCGAGGGCAAGAAGGTGACGCAGGAGCTGGCCAGCGAATTCATCTCCTACGACAACCGTAACGAGAAGCTGCTCGGCCTGAACGACGCCAACGGCGTGGACAAGCCGGGCAACGGCCGCGGCAGAATCACCCTGGAGCCGCGCCGTACGCCCGCCGCCGCCGCCGCTCCCGCTCCCGCTCCGGCAGGCAAGCAATGACGGAGGCACGCACGATGGAAGCAGGCACGCAGGTGCCGCCGGCGGAATGCGGCGGCAGCACGCTCGTCGTCAAGGGGCTGCAGAAGAGCTACGGCAAGCGTCTCGTCGTCCGCGACGTGTCGCTGCAGGTCGCGTGCGGCGAAGTGGTCGGACTGCTGGGGCCGAACGGCGCGGGCAAGACGACGTCGTTCTACATGATCGTCGGCCTCGTGCCGTCGGACGCGGGCAATATCGACATCAACGGCACCGACATCACGGGCCTGCCGATCCATCGGCGCGCGCTGCTGGGCCTGTCGTACCTGCCGCAGGAAGCGTCCGTGTTCCGCAAGCTGACGGTGGAAGAAAACATCCGCGCCGTGCTGGAATTGCAGCGCGAGAACGGCAAGCCGCTTACCAAGGCGCGCATCACCGAACGTCTCGACGAGTTGCTGACCGAGCTGCAGATCGAGAAGCTGCGCGAGAGTCCCGCGCTGTCGCTGTCCGGTGGCGAACGCCGCCGGGTGGAGATCGCGCGTGCGCTCGCGACCGATCCGCGCTTCGTGCTGCTGGACGAACCGTTCGCCGGCGTGGATCCAATCGCCGTGATCGAGATCCAACGCATCGTGCGCTTCCTGAAAGAGCGCGGCATCGGCGTGCTGATCACGGACCATAACGTGCGCGAGACGTTGGGTATCTGCGACCGCGCCTACATCATCAACCAGGGGGCGGTGCTGGCATCCGGCCGACCCGACGACATCATCGCCAATGAATCGGTGCGCCGCGTCTACCTGGGCGAACACTTCCGAATGTAGTCATGAAACAGACGCTGCAACTCAAGACCTCTCAGCACCTTGCACTGACGCCGCAACTCCAGCAATCGATCCGCCTGCTGCAGCTGTCCACCCTCGAGCTGCACCAGGAAATCGAGCAGGTCCTGAGCGAGAATCCGCTGCTCGAACGGCTCGACGATCCGCTTGACCGCTCCGTGCGGTTGCTGGCGGACGGCGCCATCAATAGTGCTGCAAACAGCGCACCGGCATCGCAGGCGGGCGAGGCGCCGGCCGCGCAGGGCAACGGCGAGGAAGGCGGCAGCGCGCCCGCCGAGAACGCCAATGGCGAAGCGAATGAGGCCGGCGGCGAGGGCGGAGAAAGCGGCGGCGAAGGCGGCGAGGACTGGGGCGAATACGGGCGCAGCAGCGGCAGCGGCGGCGAGGACGAGGACGGCCGCCCGCAGCTGGAAGCGAGCCCCGTCACCCTGCGCGAGCATCTGATGGAACAGGTGCGCATGACGTGCTGCGCGGCGCGCGACTGCGCGCTCGTGGAACTCGTCGTCGATGCGCTCGACGACAACGGCTACCTGGAAGAACCGCTGGAAGACATCCACGCGCGCCTGCCGGAAGAACTCGAGATCGAGTTCGACGAATTGCGCACGGCGCTCTCCCTCGTGCAAAGCATGGACCCGCCCGGCGTGGGCGCGCGCAGCGCGGCGGAATGCCTGGCCCTGCAGATCCGGCGCATGCCCGGCGTGCCGATGGTCACGCGGCGCATGGCGCTCGTCATCGTCGAAAAATACCTGACGTGGTTCGCGCAGCGCGAATTCAACAAGCTGAAGAAGGCGCTCGATTGCGACGACGAAGACCTGCGCGAAGCCCAGGCCGTCATCCGCCAGTGCAATCCGCAGCCGGGCGCGGCGTTCGCGTCGGACGTGTCGGACTTCGTCGTGCCGGACGTGATCGTGCGCCGCGCCAAGGATGGCTGGAGCGTGCAGCTGAATCCGGAAGTGATGCCGCGCCTGCGCGTGAACAGCCTGTACGCATCGCTGATGAAGCAGGGGAAATCGGAAACGCATTTGAATGCGCAGTTGCAGGAAGCCAAATGGCTCATCAAGAACATGCGCCAGCGCTTCGACACGATCTTGCGTGTAGCTCAGGCAATTGTCGATCGCCAGCGCAACTTTTTTTCCCATGGCGCAGTCGCAATGCGGCCCCTTGTTTTACGTGAGATAGCTGATACACTAGGTCTACACGAGAGCACAATTTCTCGAGTCACAACTCAGAAATATATGCTGACCCCGCACGGCATGTTCGAGTTGAAGTATTTCTTCGGGAGTCACGTTGCCACCGAAGCGGGAGGCGAAGCATCGTCGACGGCAATACGGGCCCTCATCGTACAACTCACAGGAGCAGAAGACCCCAAGAATCCATTATCCGACAGCAAGATCGCGGAGATGCTAGGGGAACAGGGAATGGTCATCGCGCGACGCACGGTTGCCAAATACCGAGAAGCGCTGAAAATCCCGCCCGTCAGTCTCCGCAAATCCTTGTAACAAACACTGTCCCATTGCGCCAGATGCGCGCACGGCAGGCAGTGCATCTTCAAAGGAGTGTGTATGAATCTCACAATCAGCGGACATCATCTCGATGTAACTCCAGCAATCCGAGAATACGTACAGAACAAGCTCGAACGCATCACCCGTCATTTCGATCAAGTGATCGACTCCCATGTCATCCTCTGCATCGACAATCTCACAGAGAAAGAAAAACGCCAGAAAGCCGAGATCAACCTGCGCCTCGCGGGCAAGATCGTCCATGTCGCCAGTGCCGCGCACGACCTGTACGCCGCGATCGACATGTTGATGGACCGCCTGGACCGCCAGGTCGTCAAATACAAGCAAATGCTCAAGGATCATGACAACGCGTGTATCAAGCGCATGTCCGAAGGCGGAGAGGAAGAGCCCGCCGCGGCGTGATGCCACGCGTGCAGTAGCACTCAGTAGCGAAGGGCGCATCGGCGCCCTTTTCGTTTTTATGGGCGCTACAATGTCGGTCTGACTATTTCAATAACAACGAGACATGACCGACTACGTTCTGACGCGGGTTGCCAACCGCACCGGCATCATCACCCTGGACCGCCCGAAGGCGCTGAATTCGCTGTCGCTGGACATGGTCCGCGCGCTCACCGCCACCTTGCTCGCGTGGCGCGACGATGCATCGGTCGATGCCGTCGTCATTGGCAGCAGCAGCGAAAAGGCGTTATGTGCCGGCGGCGACATCCGTTTTTTCCACGAGGCCGGCAAAGCCACGCCGCGCACCGGCAGCCCGCTGCTGGAAGATTTCTTCACCGAGGAATACGCCCTCAACCACCTGATCCACTTTTATCCGAAGCCGTTCATCTCCCTGATGGACGGCGTCGTGATGGGCGGCGGCATGGGCATCGCCCAGGGCGGGCCCGACTGCGGCCTGCGCATCGTGACGGAACGCTCGAAGATCGCCATGCCCGAAGTGAACATCGGCCTGTTCCCGGACGTGGGCGGCAGCCATTTTCTTTCGCACGCGCCGGGCCGCCTGGGCCACTACCTCGGCGTGACGGGCGTGACGATCGGCGCGGCGGACGCGCTCTACGTCGGTCTCGCCGACGTGTTCGTACCGGGCGCGCAGCTGGAGGCGCTGCGCGCGCTGATCGAGACGACACCGGGCGCGGAACTGCCCGCCGCGATCCGCGCGTTCGCCGCGCCGTTCTCCGCCGGCGCCAGCGAACTGGAAGCGCAGCGCGCGGCGATCGACCGCCACTTCGGCGCGGACTCCGTCGCGGCCGTGATGGCGTCGCTGGCGACGGATGCGAGTCCGTTCGCACAGAAGGCGCTGGCCACGATGCGCCAGCGCTCGCCGCTGATGATGTCCGTGACGCGCGAGATGCTCGTGCGCGGGGAGAGTCTCGGCGTGGCAGACTGCCTGCGCATGGAGCGCTCGCTCGTGCGCCGCACGTTCGAACATGGCGAAGTGCTCGAAGGCGTGCGCGCGCTCGTGATCGACAAGGACAATGCGCCGCAGTGGAACCCGCCCACGCTGGATGCCGTCACGCCGGAGATGGTCGCCTGGTTCTTCGCGCCTGTCTGGCCCGAACACGCGCATCCGTTGCGCGACCTGTAACCGGGTCGTGATCTCGCTGCGCTTCGGCCCGACTTGAAGGAAAGCCCATGAAAACACCCACCGCCTGGAAAGAACGCCTGGCCGGCTACCGCTGGACGCGCCAGGACATCGGTTGTTCGGAAGCGGACGTGTTCCGCCTCGATGCACCGGATCGTCCGGCGCTGTTCGCGAAATTCGAACCGGCCGGACCGCTGGCTGAATTGCGCGAGGAAGAAGAGCGATTGCGCTGGCTGGCCGGCACGGGCATCCCGTGCGCGCCGGTGCTGGATGCCGCATCGGAAAACGGGACGGACTGGCTGCTGCTGGGTGCCGTGCCGGGACGCGACCTGCTGGCCGAGGGATTGGAGCCCGCCGTCGCCGTCGCGCACCTGGCGGCCGCCTTGCGGGCGCTGCATGCGCTCGATCCGGCCACGTGTCCGTTCGACCACCGCGCGGCGCGGCGCATCGACCGCGCCCGGGCGCGCATGGACGCAGGGCTGGTGGACGAGGACGACCTCGACGACGAACACCAGGGCATGGCACCGGCCGCGCTGTTCGCCCGTCTCGCCGCACAGGCGCCGCGCAGCGAGGATCTCGTCGTCACGCACGGCGACGCGTGCCTGCCGAACCTGATCGTCGACGCCGGGGGAAGCACGGGCTGGATCGATTGCGGCCGCCTGGGCGTGGCGGACCGCTGGCAGGACCTCGCGCTGGCCACGCGCGACATCGCGGAGGAATTGGGGGACGAATGGGTCGCGCCGTTCCTGGCGGCGTACGGCGCGACGTTCGATGCCGCGAAGAGCAGTTTTTACCGGCTGCTCGACGAGTTCTTCTGACGCCCGGCCGTCAGTGCTGCTCGCGGTGGCGCACGACGACTCTTTCCGTGTCGCCGAAATACGCGCCGAGCCGCTCGGCCATGTACACGGAGCGGTGCTGGCCGCCCGTGCAGCCGACGGCCACGGTGAGATAGCTGCGGTTGTCCTTCTTGAACGACGGCAGCCACTTGGCGATGAACGCGCGGATGTCGGACAGCAGCTCGGCCGCCTGCGGCTGCGCGTCGAGGAAGGCGATCACGGGCGCGTCCTTGCCCGTCAGCGGGCGCAAGGTGAGGTCGTAGTACGGATTCGGCACGGCGCGCACGTCGAACACGAAGTCGGCGTCGAGCGGCACGCCGCGCTTGAACGCGAACGATTCGAAATACAGCGTCAGCGGCGCGTAGGTGACCTCGGCCAGTTCCTTGACCCAGGCGCGCAGCTTGTTGGCCGACAGTTCGGACGTGTCGATCACGTGGCCCATCTTTTCGATCTGGCCGAGGCGGTCGCGTTCTTCCGAGATGCATTCGATCAGCGTCCGGCGGGACGCGGGGTTCTCGCCCGGACGCAGTTCGTGCGACAGCGGGTGGCTGCGGCGCGTTTCGGAAAAGCGCGCGACGAGCGAATGCGTGCTGGCGGTCAGGAAGATCACCTTGACCTGGTGGCCTTCCTCGCGCAGCGCGGCGACCGTCGTCGGCAGTTCGGCCAGCGATTCGGCGCTGCGCGCGTCGACGGCGACGGCGATGCGTCTGGTTTCGTCGCCTTCGATGGTGCCGACGAGGGCGGGCAGCAGGGCAGGGGGCAGGTTGTCGACGCAGTAGTAGCCTGCGTCTTCGAGGACGTTCAGGGCGACGGATTTACCGGAGCCCGAGATACCGGTGATGAGTAGGATACGCATGGGGCGATGATAGCATCGGCCGGGGCGCCGCGCGCAGGTCAGGATGCCGGACAGGTCCGTTTGGGCAGCCACTGCCACTGGCCGCGCACCTTCGTCAGCTTGACTTTCCAGCGCAGCTTGTCGTTGCTTAGGCACTGTGCCATGGCGGTGAATTCGCCCGCGTCCGTCCAGGCCGGCGTGTCGAGCGACGTGTCGCTGACGCCCTTGCTCTTCTCGATAAAGCTGTAGCCCGACCACGAGGTCGTGCCGTCGGCCGCGTGGATCGTCCACACCTGGCCGTCGAGGCCATCGGGCGCCGTCTCGGCAAAGTAGGCGCGGCGGTCGTTCGAGAACAGGACTTCGGGGCCCGCCTCGGTCTGCCTGCCGCTGGCCTCGTCGATCAGCACGCCGTTGAAATCCGCCTCGTCTTCGACCAGCACGAGCGTGTAGCCGTCGTGGCGGTCGCAGAAATGGTAGTTCACGCCGTTCAGGGGCTCGTCATGCGGCGGCTTGTCCATGAAGCGCAGCACGCCTTGCGCGGTACGCACCGACAGCACGTGCTTGCTGTCGCGCCGCACGACGCCTTGCCCGCTGGCGGCGATGTGCTTCGCTTCGACGACAGGATCGTTGTCCTCGTAGCCGCAGGCAAAATGGGGGCCGGCGGCATGCGCCGGGCTCAGGCAGCCGGCCAGGGCCGCAATCAGCAGAGCAAAGCGCCGCGGAAGGCGCTTAGTCACTGCTCATTGCCTGACGCTGGCGCTCCATGAACTCCTGCAGCGTATCGATCCCGCGCAGCTGCAGAATGGTATTGCGCACGGCAGCCTCCAGCAGCACCGCGATGTTGCGGCCGGCCGCGACAGGAATCACGACCTTGCGGATCGGCAGGCCCAGCACGTCCTCGGTGGGGAAGTGGAAGGGCAGGCGTTCGACTTCCTCATCCAGCGCGCCGCGCTTGACGAGGTGGACGATCAGTTTTAATCGCATCTTGCGCCGCACGGCCGTCTCGCCGAAGATCGCCTTGATGTCGAGGAGGCCCAGGCCGCGCACCTCGAGCAGGTTCTGCAGCAGCGGCGGGCAGCGGCCTTCGATCATGTTCGGGGCGATACGCGAGAACTCGACGGCGTCGTCGGCCACGAGGCCGTGCGAGCGCGAGATCAGTTCCAGGCCCAGCTCGCTCTTGCCGAGGCCGGAGTCGCACGTGATCAGCACGCCGACACCGAGCACGTCCATGAACACGCCGTGCATGATGACGCGCTGCGCGAGCTTCTTCGACAGGTACACGCGCAGGTAGTCGATGACCTGCGCGGCCGGCAGCGGCGTCGAGAACAGCGGAATGTTCTGCTCGTCGCAGATGGCGAGGATGTCCGGCGGGGTGTCGAGACCCTGCGCGATGAACAGCGCCGGCGGACCGCCCGCGATCAGTTCGCCGATCAGGTGGCTGCGCGAACCGGATTTCAGGCGCTGGTAATAATTCAGTTCCTGGTGACCGAACACCTGCATGCGACCCGGGTGGATCAGGTTCAGGTGGCCGACCTGGTCCGCGGCGGAGACGGCGTCACCGGAAATCTGGCGTTCTCCGCCAGGGAATCCGGCGAACCAGCCCAGTTGCAGGCTGTCGCGGTTGTCGTCGTACAGCCGTTGGATGGTCAGCGGGGTTTGCAGCATGGTCGCTTTCGCAAGGTCAGCCGAGGGCTTGCAGGCTCGGTTGCCAGTTGATGATGCGTTCGTACACGGACTTCGGATCCGTGTCCGTGCTCAAGGCCGTGCGGATCGCCTCGTCCGAGAACAGTTCCGCGATCTCCGACAGGATTTCCAGGTGCTGTTGCGTCACGTGGTCCGGGATCAGGAGGAAGAACAGCAGCTTCACGGGCTGGCCGTCCGGCGATTCGAACGGAATCGGCTCGGCGAGGCGCACGAACGCGGCCAGCGGCGATTTGAGGCTTTTGCTGCCCTTGATGCGGCCATGCGGTACGGCGACGCCGTGACCGAGACCCGTCGACCCGAGACGCTCGCGCGCGAACAGGTTGTCCGACACGGTGGAGCGGGCGATGCCGCAGTTGTTCTCGAAGATCAGGCCGGCCTGCTCGAAGGCGCGCTTCTTGCTTGACACTTCGATGTCCAGCTGCACGTTCTCGAGCGAGAGGATTTTGCTTAGATTAGTCATAACACGCTTCTATTGCGGCGCACCCTAGGGTGCTTGCGAGCGGGAATTATAGGCCTGTTTTATGGCCGTGTAATTCGATTTTGCACGCCGTCCGGTACCTGTGTGATCCCTGCCGCAAACCTTTGCGTAAAGACTTCGCACCCGACCATCTGGCATGCGCAATTTCCGCCACGAAATCCTGGGAATGGCGCATGAAACGTCTTCCCAGGGCCTCTTTTACCGATTTTTCTAGCGCTAAGTTGCCGTTTTACACATCCGGGACCACCGTGGAGGATGTCGCCGGAAACGTACACTGTAGATGGGGACGAACGATCAAAAATCACCCATCCGCACTGTTCATTGACGCGCGGTACGCAGATTCGGCGGTTTGGCGGTGCTGAAATTGGCGCGCCACGGATTGATGTCCAGGCCGCCGCGCCGGGTGTAGCGGGCGTACACGGCCAGCTTGTGCGGCTTGCATTGGCGCAGGATGTCCGTGAAGATGCGCTCGACACATTGCTCGTGGAATTCGTTGTGCTCGCGGAAACCGATCAGGTAGCGCAGCAGGCTTTCCTGGTCGATCTGCGGACCGGCATAGCGGATCTGCACGCTGCCCCAGTCCGGCTGGCCGGTGACGAGGCAATTCGATTTGAGCAGGTGCGACACGAGGGTTTCCTCGACCGCGGCTTCCTCCCGGTTGGCCTTGAGGAGTTCCGGCGACGGACTGTAATTGTCGATTTCGACGTCGAGGCGGTCGATCAGGAGGCCGTCCAGCTCGCCCATTTTCAGCTTGTCGAACTCCTCGGGCAAGGTCAGCGCCGCGTGCACGGGAGCGCCGACCGCGTTCGACAGGTCTTCGCGCAGCAGGGCCAGCAGGGCGTCCGTGTTCGCGAGGCGGGTCTGGTTGAACGAATTCAGGTAGAGCTTGAAGGACTTCGATTCGACGATGTTGGGCGAATCGGCCGGCACCGTGAAGGTCGCGATGGCAACCTGCGGCTTGCCGCGCATGTTCAGCCACGACAATTCATAGGCATTCCAGATGTCGACGCCGAAGAAGGGCAGCGTGCCCGTCAGGCCGAGTTCGTCGCGCTTTTGCTGGCGCGGGATGGGAAACAGCAGCTCCGGCGCGTATTCGGTCTGGTAGGCCGAGTTTTTGCCAAGAGGCGATTGTTCAGGGGTATTGGTCATGGTGTGTTCTCGATGCCGGGCGTGCTCGTGACGGTGCCGGTCCGGCGGCGGCAAAGCGGCGTATCGTACACCTTTCCCGCGATCGTTGCGCGCCCGGTTAATGCATGACTTCCGGACGCGCCCTGGAGGAATGGATTACAGGAACAGCTTGTAGACCGGATTCGCGCTCTCGTCCCAATGACGATAACCGAGCGTCGCGAGGAACTCGCGGAACTCGTCCATCTCGCCCGACGGCACTTGCAGGCCGACGAGGATGCGGCCCACGTCGCCGCCCTGGTTCCGGTAGTGGAACAGCGAGATGTTCCAGTTCGGCGCCAGGGTGTCCAGGAAGCGCATCAGCGCGCCCGGGCGTTCCGGGAATTCGAATCGGTACAGCAGTTCGTCGTGCGCCAGGCCGCTCTTGCCGCCGACGAGGTGGCGCACGTGCTGCTTGGCCAGTTCGTCGTGCGTGAGGTCGAGGGTCTTGAATCCGTGTTCCTCGAACGTGCGCGCGACCTTGCCCGACTCGCTGCGGCTGCCGATCTGCACGCCGACGAAGACGTGCGCCTCGCGCTCGTCGCTGATGCGGTAGTTGAACTCGGTGACGTTGCGCGGGCCGATCAGCGCGCAGAAGCGCTTGAAGCTGCCGCGCTGCTCGGGGATCGTCACGGCGAACACGGCTTCGCGCGCCTCGCCCAGTTCGGCGCGTTCCGCGACGAAGCGCAGGCGGTCGAAGTTCATGTTGGCGCCGCAGGCGACGGCGACGAGCGTCTCGCCGCGCACCGGATTCTTCGTCATCTGCGATCGTTCCACATAGGCCTTGGCACCCGCGATGGCCAGCGCGCCGGACGGTTCGACGATGCTGCGCGTGTCGGTGAACACGTCCTTGATGGCGGCGCACAGCGCGTCGTTGTCGACGATGATGATTTCATCGACCAGTTCCTGGCACAGGCGGAAGGTTTCGGCACCGACCAGGCGCACGGCGGTGCCGTCCGCGAACAGGCCGACGTCCGACAGGGTCACGCGTTCGCCCGCCTTGAGGCTGCGCGCCATCGCGTCCGAATCGTTCGTCTGCACGCCGATGATCTTGATGTCCGGGCGGATCTGTTTTACGTAGGCGGCCACGCCGCTGATCAGGCCACCGCCGCCGATCGCGAGGAAGATCGCGTGGATCGGCGCCGAATGCTGGCGCAGGATCTCGACACCGATCGTGCCCTGCCCGGCGATGACGTCCGGATCGTCGAACGGGTGCACGAACGCCAGCTTCTGCTCCTTTTCCAGCATCTGCGCATGGTTGAACGCATCCGTGTACGACTCGCCGTGCAGCACGACCTCCACGTTGCTGCCGCCGAACGCGCGCACCGCATCCACCTTCACGCTGGGCGTGGTGGTCGGCATCACGATCACGGCGCGGCAGTTCAGGCGGGCCGCCGACATGGCGACGCCCTGCGCGTGGTTACCGGCCGACGCGCAGATCACGCCGCGTTTCAGTTGCGACTCCGACAGGTTGGCCATCTTGTTGTAGGCGCCGCGCAGCTTGAAGCTGAACACGCTCTGCATGTCCTCGCGCTTCAGGTAAATCTTGTTGTCGGTGCGCTTCGACAGGCTGGGGGCGTATTCCAGCGGGGTTTCGACGGCCACGTCGTAGACGCGCGCGGTGAGGATTTTCTTGAGGTAGTCGGTAGTCATGATCGTTGCGGGCTGTTCTGGGTTCCGGGGCGACGCTGACTGTCCTGCTTGGTGGGTAACCGAGGCGAGCAGTGCGGCACGTAAGCTTGGTAGAGCCTGGGGTACCGTGTCGTTACGAGGTGTTTCTCTTCATTATAATGTAATGGACCGGCGCTCTTGCCGTCCATCCTTTCCTGCCGATGATCGAATCCGCCGTCCTGTGGCTGCTGAAATTCCTCGCCGTGCCCACCGTCGGGCTCACGTCGGTATTCCTCATCGCCTTCGTCTCCGCGACCCTGCTGCCGCTCGGCTCCGAGCCCGCCGTGTTCGCCGTCGTGAAAGCGAATCCCGCGATGTTCTGGCCCACCGTCCTCGTCGCCACCCTGGGCAACACGCTGGGCGGCATCGTCGACTACTGGATCGGCTACCGCGCCAAGGTCGCTTTCGCAAAGGAGCGCACGTCGCGCTGGTTCCACTGGCTCAAACGCTACGGCGCGAAGACGATGCTGCTGTCCTGGGTGCCGGGCATCGGCGACCCGCTGTGCACCCTGGCCGGCTGGCTGCACCTGCCGTTCTGGCCCAGCGTGATCTATATGGCGATCGGCAAGTTCGGGCGCTATGTCTTCATGACCGTCACGCTGTTGTACATCCCGAACGGGTGGTGGAAGTGGCTGGGGGAGATGACGAGCCGGGTATTTGGATAGACGTAGATGGTTTATGCCGAATGGCGTGTGATCGTGATCGGATTTATCGTTGAGGCTAACTACGCGGCATCCTTCAATCGACGCTGGCACGCCGCGAGCCGATCAACTTGCATCCGCATTCGGTGACGCAGCCTTCAACGGCTACGGCAATGCCACCAACGGATAAGGTGGCATGGGCGGTAATGATCTTGTTAATGCCGTGTGGTTTGCCGCCTGGGTAGTGCTGCGGACAATCCACTTGGTCGCCAAGCCGCGCGATAGGCTTGCCGTCGACATCGTGCGATGGCGAGCCACTGATTACCTTGCCGCCGTGATCAGTCGAGTCTCCGACTACAATAATCTTGAGCGGCATAGCAATTTAATCGTCGTGTTAGTTTGCGTATTCATGAAATAGGCTCAGTTCACCTTAAATCCACACCCTCCATCGCCATCGGAAGAATGGTAAAAACTTATTGGTTTTGCAGTTTTGGATTTTCTATACGTAACCATTTTACCTTGCCTGATCCCGGAGCCGACCTGAGCAAAAACATACTCACCGCCAATCTTCCCGCCGATTACCTCAACTCGGGTGAGTTCGTAATTTCCGGCATCTGGATCGTCCTCCATATCCGTTCTCACGAAATTCGTGAACACCAGTGGGATTATGCCCTTCGATCCCACATATTGCACGACAGCGCCAACCTCCCTGTTTAGGTCCGTATCCTTATAGGCCTTCAGAACAAATTGAATCTCCTTGTCGGAGCCACCTCGTGCCGCATGGGTCCAGCACGATTCCTCCACCCGCACTTCAGCGTGCACTATGCTCGTCCCAAGGATCGTTGCGCAAAACAAAGTATATAGTTTATTCATTTAAGCACCTGGTCTCTGTTTATCAAGAGGAACGGAAATTTGCCAAGAGGGAATCCTTAAGAAAAACCTTTTTTTTCGTTGACCGTGTGAGTCCAGTTCCTCCGTCGGTTCTTTTTCACTATTTCTTCTCCAGTCGAAAGTTATGGTTTCCGATGTTGCTTCTGCAACCCAGTCGAACAGAACATCTCGCAAGAAGAGGATACTCTGGAGCCGGGAATCCAGGCCATTCAGGTTTTCGATATGGCTTCCCCCTCCATTGACGGCTTTACTCGCATCAATCGCATCGCTTTGTGCGATCCCGTGGTCCATAATTCTCAATAATCCCCGTTTATATAATACAAAGTAAGCAGCTGAATCAGCGCAGTTCGCCGCATTGAAGTTCGTGTTGTCGCGTGCAATGTAAATGTCTGGGTTCCAGCCTATCTCGTTATATATGTCGTTGGTGATTGTATGCGGAAAGCCACGGAAATTCCCGTATGATCTGTAAGTATCCTCCCAAGTCAACTGAATTAAGCCGCGGCCGTAGTACGGATAATAGGCTTTCGACTGGAGGTAAGTCGGTCCACCACCTTCTTTCATCAGCGTCAAATAACCAGTCTCCGGAATGACATGGGCAAAAAAATGGAGAAGTCTTTGTCTTGTTTTCGCGACCCCGTATTTCCTTGTTGCTTTGTTAAAATGCACAGCCCAGCGCGTCGCGCGTGCAAGTGCATCGATCCATCTACACGGAACATCATGAAAATTCGTACCTTGCAAATGTAATTGCTTTCGAGGAAAACATTGCGCAAGCTCCAAGCTGCTAAGCCATCCGCATTTTGAGAAGTGACGTATAAACGCAGCTGGGTGAAAATGCCACTCCGCGTTTTTGAAGTTGTCCGGCAGACCGTCTATGCCCATCGCTTCCAGATGTTTTTTCGCCTTGTCCCAACTCGCAGGATTTTCGGCGATGTCCGGTCGGTCGCTCATGAACTTATAGCGAGTCTCCAACGTTGCCTTGTCCCACTCATTCGGGAATTTGCAGATGACATGGGCCAGCTTTAGCTGCACGTCTTCATTGCCGATACGTCTCGCCAATTGTTCGAGGTCGTTCTTGCTGTCCGGAGCCGCAGGATCGGCGATCAAGTTCTTGAGCTTGTCTGAACCGCATTTTTGGTCGTTGGGACTATCGTCGTCATCGTAGCAATTCCAGCCTATGACAGGCAGAAAGTCGGCATCGCTGAATTTACGAGTCCCCTCCGCATTCAAGTCCGCCCACACGTCCGTTCCGGCAATCGTCCGGATTTTTCTCCAATGCATAGCATCATCTGGCAGCGTGTCCTTGTCCGCCGCGCTTCTGCCGATATTGCGGCCGAAGCGCAGTAACTCGTACCAACCACTCGGACTGCTCCTCGCGGCACCGGACTGCACCGCACTCTTGTGGCGCGCTGCCGCTTCCTCATCAAGGGTATATTCAGCGCTAGTCTCCGGCGTCCGGCAACCGATCAATTGCCCGGCCGTGTTGTAGGTGCTGAAGACACAGGTCCCGGGTGCCATTCCGCTACCGCCAAAGTTCATTTTGACCCATTGAGCCTCACCTAAAACCGCAGTGCCATGATATGCACTTCTCACGTGCACATTTGGCTTGGCTGCAGTCAGGATGACCGGCGTCGACGCAGGCAGATAAAAATAAATGTCGCCAAATAAGGAGTCAGTCCGGCCGTCGACTGCGGGTGTTAGCTTGGGATCTTGCCATGTCGGTTCGCGGCCGATCAGCTCATGCAGGTTGTTGCGGTCGCAAGCAATGCTCAGCTCGATTTGTCCCGCGTGGTTGTAGATCGCCCCTGATTTGCCGAGCTTATCCTTGCGATAAACTGCCTTGCCGACTACGACCGCTGTCTCAATGTGCGACAGGTGCATGTAGCTGGAGTAAAAGGTCACAGACGTTATCGTGTCGCCGTCCGCTCCGATATCGGTTGTATGTTCGATTACGACCATGCCATTGTCCGACCAGCTCGAGGTTGCCCCGAACGGGTTGTAGGCTTGGCCGTCGTTTGGATCCTCGACTTTCAGACGCGGCTGGTGCACGAAGATGACCTTTCCGTCGGCAATGGCGCGTACGGGAGCGTACCCGGCATCAGCGATCTTCGGTGCCTGTAAATGCAATCCTGTGTGCCACATGAAAGATTGGCTCACTGGATAATTTCCTTCCGGAGCCAAAGTAGTCGCCTCACGTGCCACAACTGGTTGGAGACCTGTCTCAAAAATGTCCTTCTCGTCGTGCCTGTCAGGCAAAAAAGGTGGGCTAATTAACATGATTTTTTTCTGCACTCATGAGTTTCAAGAAATTTCGACTTTGAAGCTTTTCTTTTCACGAATGTGGCTTCACTTTATTGATTCGTACTCGTCAACTATCGATTTCCAGAAGCAGATCGATCTCTCGGGCGGTCGCTAGCCCGCGACTAATGCCGCGTTCAAACGGAAAGTTTTAATTTTGTCTCCACCTGCATTCGTTTCACCACCGGCATATCAGGCGTCGACAGATTTTTTGGCTCAATAAAACTGTGAGTTGCAGCGTGCGCGATGAAAGAGCCGCTTGTGCCGAGCTCAATGCCTCTGACGTCGAACTTCATATAACTACCTCCGCCATTGATGACGACATCTTCTTTGGCACTGATGGTGATACGGTTTGCAGTCTGCGTAATCGACAGTTTCGCCAAAAGATTGATATTGTTGGAGAGCGCCTGAATGTCGATGTCGCCGGCCGCAGCCACCATTTTCATGCCGGCCTTCTGGACGAATAGGCGGAAGGTTTGACGGACGGTGGCGAAGAAACTTGTCCCTGCAGCCAACGAAAGGTTTTTCCCGGTTGTGATGGCCGTATGGCGGTCGCTGGCAATGTGGGTGTCGCCCGCAGTAGTTGTTGCAATTCCTGAAGGGCTCGCCAGCACCAGATGCGGCTCCGTCAGCTCAGGAAAGCCATTATTTGCCGAGGAGGGGCCGGTAATCGCGTCATTCTGCGTCTGGAGTGAAAGAGCGACGTCCTCCTGGTTGCTGCTGATGTCTTGGGCGCCATTTTTTTGCGCAATCTCGCCCAAGAGTCGATGCTGCTCTACAGCGAGGTTGAGGCGCCGGGAAGTTTCGTCGATATCCTTGATCGCCCCGTGGGCGCCCTGTCGAGCTTCAGTGGTAATCAGCATGCCCTTTGCCGCGCGGGCAACGCCGTGTCCATCAGTGCGTAGTTCCCATCCTTCTCCGCGCGCATCCTTGCGTCCGCGAGTGTCTTCAATGCGAGTGATATAGCCGAGAGACAGCTGACTGTGCTGATGATCGCTTTTCAGCTGTGCCTGGATCTTCCCGGCTGTATCGTCAAGGATCAGGTGATTACAGCGAGTGCTGCCGAGTTCTCGGCTTCGCAGTCCGGTCAGTGCCTGTTGTTCGGGCAATTGCCAAGGCGGCATGTGCGTGAAGTTGTGCAACGCCCCAAGAATCACCGGATGATCGATGTTCCCATCGAGATAAACCACCGCCACTTCCTCACCAACCCGCGGCAAGCGAATATTCCCGAATTCGCTGCCGGCTCCCGGCGACATCACACGCAGCCAGGGCGAACTGTTCTCGTCGTAATTGCCCAGCCTGTCCCAATGAAACTGGACCTTGACGCGCCCGTAGCCGTCGGTGTGGATCTCCGAACCATCGGGCCCGACGACGATCGCCGTCTGAATCCCGGGATAAGTGCAAGGCTTGCTGTTGTAGTGCCGGCCCGGACGCCACTGGATATCCTTGCGCACGCACCGGAACGAATTCTCGTAATGCGACGGCGCACCCGGCCCGGCCTGGTAGTTGTTGCTGGCCTCGTGGTCGACGGAGAGGATCAGATAGTCCCGATTCGCGATGCTGGGATGGGGCGCTTCACCCCATTTGGGCGCTTGCAACTCGGCGCTGAAATGCCCGCCGAGCTTGAAGCACCGGCCCGGCTGGGCGGTGCGATCATTGCCCCGGGCTTCGAAATACTGGGTATTCGCATCGCGCTCGGCCATGCGCTGCTGCGCGAGTCTTTCGCCGTCGTCGTGGGTGCGGAAACCGTACGATCCCGTGTTTTCGTAGATTTCGTACGGAAAGACGTCGCCCTGGTTATTGAGTGACTCGGCGGTCGACCGCTGCGCGACCGGATTCTTGTAATCGAAGCTGGCCAGGGTCGTCTGGCCGGAACCGACACGCCGCACGGGACTCCATTCGCGAATGCCGTCATCTTCGAGCGAACCGGCCTTGTCGCGGAACGGCATCTCTCCGGAATCGTCGATCCCGGACGGATCGATGGGTTGTGCGAGCGTGCTCTTGTCGCTGAGCCAGAGCGTATGCCCATCCGCCCGATGCTCGTACCAGTAGTGCAGCCCGAGATCTTCCCAGCGGCGGTGCAGGTGGTTGTAGTCGGTCTCGTCGTACTGATTGGCACAGGTCATGCGCGGATAGTCGCCGACGATGGCCGCATGCCAGTCGGCCTGGCGGTAATGAGCAAACGTCAGTTCGGTCAATTCGATGACGCTTTTGCCGTGAAACGACACGTTGTCCTTGCGCAGCCTGGTAAAGGCCAGCCAGGGTTCGAGCACCATGCGATAAAACGCGAAACCACCGTCGGCGCGCATGAATTGGAATTCGGTGACGTAGCCGTTGAAGTAGCGCAGCGAGCCGTCTTCGCGCACGATGGAAATCGTCACCATCCTGGCCATCATCGCCTTCAGGGGAATCCGCGCGTCATCGGACAGGAGTTCGACCTCGACACGGAAGCAGCGGGAGATTTCTTCGCGTGCCGTCATCCGGTTCGGCAGGAGGATGGGATCAGGCCCGTCGCCCCGGGGGAATTCCAGCCGCATCAAACGGTCGTGCTGCGCGCCGAGACCGAATACCGACAGCGCAGCGCCTGCCGCGATCGCTTGACTTCCATCCATGTATTGCCTCCGATGGTTTATCTGGAATCAGATTTACCATCAGCTAAGGTAACCAACAGAGCTTGAATGATCTTGATAGGAAGCAAAAACGGGTTTCGCTGGGCCTCTTGTGCCCCGGAGGCAACGAATGCAATTGATTCGTGCCTCCCTACGCCGTAGCCATGTCCCGCGGAAAATTTCTGGAGTTGATGTAGCCTAAGTGCAGTGAGGTACTTCGTACAAGTACATATGGCACCAAGATTAAGTCGACGTGGATAAGACGCCCTCGCGACCACGATGCCGAGCTTTCGTCGGAAAATATTGCGTTCAGCCAAAACAAATTTGAGCAGAAGCGTGGTTTTCCGTCCGTTTCTGCTTGTTGACCGTTGCAAAAATTATTCCTTCCCCAGCGTGGTGCATCGCAATAAGCTAGAATAGACAGTCCTACGCGTCAGTACGACAGTCGATCTCCCCATGAACGCTCCTGCCAATATCCACGCCCTGCTCGAAGAAAACGCGCCCATCCGGCTGCGCGAAATCCCTTATAACTACACGTCGTTCTCCGATCGCGAGATCGTGATCCGTCTGCTGGGCGAGTCATCGTGGCAGTTGCTGGACGAATTGCGCGGTGCCCGCCAGACCGGGCGCTCGGCCCGCATGCTGTACGAAGTCCTGGGCGACATCTGGGTCGTGCGCCGTAATCCGTACCTGCAGGACGACCTGCTGGACAACCCGAAGCGCCGCGCCAAGCTGATCGAGGCACTGCATCACCGCCTGGCGGAAGTCGACAAGCGCCGCCTGACGGTCGATGCGGGCGAGTCCGATCCGGTCACGGCCGCGCGCCGTAGCGCCGCCGTCGAGCAGCTGCTCGTCGCCGCGCGCAAGGCCGTCGACGACTTCGGCCGCGAGTTCGCGGACACCTACGACCTGCGCAAGCGCGCCAAGGCCGTGCTGGGCCGCTACACGGACAAACGCAACATCCGCTTCGACGGCATGCACCGCACGTCGCACGTGACGGACGCCACCGACTGGCGCGTCGAATACCCGTTCCTCGTCCTCGTGCCGGATTCGGAAGACGAGATGGCCGGCCTCGTGAAAGGCTGTATCGAACTCGGGCTGACCATCATTCCGCGCGGCGGCGGCACCGGCTATACGGGCGGTGCGATTCCGCTGTCGCCGATGTCGGCCGTGATCAACACGGAAAAGCTGCTGCAGATGGGCGACGTCGAGATGACGCGCCTGCCGGGCGTCGACCGCGACTACGCGACCATCTTCACGGGCGCCGGCGTCGTCACGCAGCGCGTATCGCAGGCCGCCGAGAAGGCCGGCTTCGTGTTCGCCGTCGACCCGACGTCCGCGCACGCCTCGTGCATCGGCGGGAACATCGCGATGAACGCGGGCGGCAAGAAGGCCGTCCTGTGGGGCACGGCGCTGGACAACCTGGCGTCGTGGCGCATGGTCGACCCGAACGGCGACTGGCTCGACGTCACGCGCGTCGACCACAACCTGGGCAAGATCCACGACGCGCCGGTCGCCACGTTCAAGCTCGAATGGACGCATCCGTCGGAAAAGGGCGCCCCGAAAGGCCAGCCGTTCCGCACCGAGACGCTGGTCATCGAAGGCCGCCGCTTCCGCAAGGAAGGCCTCGGCAAGGACGTCACCGACAAATTCCTCGCGGGCCTGCCGGGCATCCAGAAAGAGGGCACCGACGGCCTGATCACCTCAAGCCGCTGGATCCTGCACAAGATGCCGAAGTTTACGCGCACCGTCGCGCTGGAATTCTTCGGCCAGGCGCGCGATGCGATCCCGTCGATCGTCGAGATCAAGGATTACCTCGACAGCCTGCCGAAGAGCGGCAAGCCGGAATTTGCCAGCCTGCGCCTCGCGGGCCTGGAACACCTGGACGAGCGCTACCTGCGCGCCGTCGGCTACGCGACGAAATCCAAGCGCGGCATCCTGCCGAAGATGGCGCTGTTCGGCGACATCGTCGGCGACGACGAGAACGCCGTCGCGCTGGCGACGTCCGAAGTCGTGCGCCTCGCGAACACGCGCGTGGGCGAAGGCTTCGTCGCCGTCAGCCCGGAAGCCCGCAAGAAATTCTGGCTCGACCGCTCGCGCACGGCCGCCATCGCGCGCCACACGAACGCTTTTAAAATCAACGAAGACGTCGTGATTCCGCTGAACCGCATGGGCGAGTACACGGACGGCATCGAGCGCATCAACGTCGAGCTGTCGGTCAAGAACAAGCTGCAGCTCGTCGAGGAACTGCACGCCTATTTCACGTCCGGCACGCTGGAAGTGACGAAGGCGGACGATGCGACCGGCGAAGGCGTGTCGAAGGAAGAGATCCTCGGCGACCGCCCGCAGCAGGCCGACGATCTGCTGGCCCGCGTGTCCGCGCGCTGGACCTGGATCATGGCGAACCTCGACCAGCCGCTGGGCGCGGTGCTCGACAAGCTGGCCGACTTCGGCCTCGACGGCCTCACGGGCACGTTCCAGGCGCGCCTCGCGCAGCAGCCGCAGGCGACCCTGTTCGACGTCGTGCAGGACCACACCGTGCGTGTCTCGTGGAAGAACGAGATCCGCGCGCCGCTGCGCCAGATCTTCAACGGCGCCGCCTACACGCCGATCCTGGACGCGGCCACCGCGATCCACAAGCGCGTGCTGCGTTCGCGCGTGTTCGTCGCGCTGCACATGCACGCCGGCGACGGCAACGTGCACACGAACCTGCCCGTGAACTCGGACGACTACGCGATGCTGCAGGATGCGCACAAGGCCGTCGAGCGCATCATGAAGCTGGCGCGTTCGCTGGACGGCGTCATCTCGGGCGAGCACGGTATCGGCATCACGAAGCTGGAATTCCTCACCGACGACGAGATCCGCGACTTCCGTGACTACAAGCAGCGCGTGGACCCGGAAGGCCGCTTCAACAAGGGCAAGCTGCTGAACAGCGACACCGCGTATGCCGACCTGCGCAACGCGTACACGCCGTCGTTCGGCCTGATGGGCCACGAGTCGCTGATCATGCAGCAGAGCGACATCGGCGAGATCGCCAACAGCGTCAAGGACTGCCTGCGCTGCGGTAAGTGCAAGCCCGTGTGCACGACGCACGTGCCGCAATCGAATCTGCTGTACTCGCCGCGCGACAAGATCCTCGCGACGTCGGCGCTGATCGAAGCGTTCCTGTACGAAGAGCAGACGCGCCGCGGCGTGTCGATCCGTCACTGGGAAGAATTCGAGGACGTGTCCGACCACTGCACCGTGTGCCACAAGTGCGTGACGCCGTGCCCGGTCAACATCGACTTCGGCGACGTCTCGATGAACATGCGTAACCTGCTGCGCAAGATGGACAAGCGCAGCTTCAAGCCGGCCCAGCGCGCGGGCATGTTCTTCCTGAACGCGACCGATCCGACCACCATCAACACGATGCGCAAGGGGATGATCGACTGGGGCTACAAGGCCCAGCGTCTCGGCGCGACCGTGCTGAAGGCCGTCGCGAAGGAACAGACGAAGGCGCCGCCTCCGACGACCGGCAAGGCGCCGATCCGCGAGCAGGTGATCCACTTCGTGAACAAGAAGATGCCGGGCAACCTGCCGAAGAAGACGGCGCGCGCGCTGCTGGACATCGAGGACGACAAGATCATCCCGATCATCCGCAACCCGAAGGTGACGAACGCCGATACGGAAGCCGTGTTCTACTTCCCGGGCTGCGGCTCCGAGCGCCTGTTCTCGCAGGTGGGCCTGGCCACGCAGGCGATGCTGTGGGAAGTGGGCGTGCAGACCGTGCTGCCGCCGGGCTACCTGTGCTGCGGCTATCCGCAGCGCGGCGCCGGCCAGTACGACAAGGCCGACAAGATGGTGACGGATAACCGCGTGCTGTTCCACCGCATGGCCAACACGCTGAACTACCTCGACATCAAGACGGTCGTGGTGTCGTGCGGCACCTGCTACGACTCGCTGGCGAACTACGAGTTCGACAAGATCTTCCCGGGCTGCCGCCTCATCGACATCCACGAATACCTGATGGAGAAGGGCGTCAAGCTGGAAGGCGTCACCGGTACGCGCTACATGTACCACGACCCGTGCCACACGCCGATGAAGCTGCAGGATTCGGTGAAGACCGTGAACGCGCTCGTGCAGACCGCCGACAACGTCAAGATCGAGAAGAACGACCGCTGCTGCGGCGAGTCGGGCACGTTTGCCGTGAGCCGTCCGGACATCTCGACCCAGGTCCGCTTCCGCAAGGAGCAGGAAATGGTGAAGGGCGCGGACAAGCTGCGCGAAGACGGGTTCAAGGGTGACGTCAAGATCCTGACGAGCTGCCCGTCCTGCCTGCAGGGCCTGAACCGCTACAACGACGATTCGGGCACCACGGCCGACTACATCGTCGTCGAGATGGCCCGCCACCTGCTGGGCGAGAACTGGCTGCCGGACTACGTCGCCAACGCCAACAACGGTGGCATCGAGCGGGTGCTCGTATGATTGGCTGCGAGCTCTGCGAACTGTCCGTGCCGACGGTCGTCGACAACGACAAGTTCGCCGTGATTCTCGTCGACGATGCGAACTACCCGGGCTTCGCGCGCGTGATCTGGAAGGCTCATGTGCGCGAGGTGAGCGACCTGGCGGATGCGGATCGGCTGCTGCTGAACGATGCCGTGTACAGGCTGGAACTCGCGGTGCGCGACGTGATGCAGCCGCTGAAGGTCAACGTGGCCAGCCTCGGCAACGTGGTGCCGCACCTGCACTGGCACGTGATCCCGCGCTACGCGGACGACGCGCACTTTCCCGCGCCCGTGTGGGCGCAGGCGGCGCGCACGACGGACGAGGCGGTGCTGGTCGCACGCCGGGCGCTGGTGCCGCAGCTGGCGGAGGCGATCGCACGCAGGTTCGCGAGCCGGTAAAATAGCGTCACCCTGAACGTCGTCCCGGCGAAGGCGGGGACCCAATTTGCCGGCGTCTTCGCGACGCATGCAGAACTTGGGCTCCCGCCTGCGCGGGAGCGACGGTAATTAACGTTTCCGATCCTATTATGCCCACCCCCACCAACCTCACCATCCGCCAGCAATCGAAGATCCTGGAAATCGCCTTCGACGACGGCGCCGCCTTCTCCATCCCGTTCGAGCTGCTGCGCGTGTACTCGCCGTCGGCCGAAGTGAAGGGCCACGGTCCGGGCCAGGAAGTACTGCAGGTCGGCAAGCGCGACGTGGGCATCCACGGCGTCGAGCCGGTCGGGAACTACGGCGTCAAGCCGCTGTTCACGGATGGCCACGAATCCGGCATTTTCACGTGGGATTACCTGTACAAGCTGGGGAACGAGCACGACGCCCTGTGGCAGGACTACCTGGGCCGCCTGCATGCGGCGGGGTACGAAGGCGACAGCGGCCGCGAGGCGAGTGCCGTGCCGGCGGCCGGGCCGAAAGGCGGCGGTTGCGGCAGTGGCGGAAGCTGCAGCCACTAACGAAAAAAAAGCGGAAAAAAAGCGCCGGTGTTACACACGGCGCTTTTTTCGTTTACCGGCCTGGTGGGCCGGCGTTATCCGGTCTGCGGTCCCGGTCGGGATTATTGCGGCTGGATGTTTGCGGCCTGCTTGCCTTTCGGGCCCGAGGTCACGTCGAAGCTGACGCGCTGGTTTTCCGCCAGCGATTTGAAGCCGGCCGAATTGATGGCCGAGAAGTGTGCGAACAGATCGTCGCCACCATCGTCAGGTTTGATGAATCCAAAGCCTTTTGCGTCGTTGAACCATTTCACGGTGCCAGTCGCCATTATTTCTCTCTCTTAATAGATTTTTTTAACAAGTATGAATTATCGCCGGCGGCACATGGTTAAGCGATAAGGCATCCCTGTTCCAGACTGTGCGCAAGCGAAAACCATTATAAGCAGAGTTTTAACAGATACGATACACAATTGATACTGTGTGTGGCAAAGCCGACATCATGGCCGGGTTGTCGGCCATCATCGGCCGCCTTCCGCCGTGATCGTGTAGCCGCCCGTCCGATACGGCGTGAAGATCGCGGCATCGACCGGCGGCACCGAGCGCCAGGTGCGGCGCGGTGGCGGCCTCGACGCGGTGCTCGGCGGCGGTCATCGCGCCCGCGGCCGGGACGACCAGGGCGAGGGAAGTGCACAAGGCAAGGCGGGTGGCGGTCATGGGACTCCTCGTTGCAATAGTCTCAACAATTATAAATCGCGCCGTTTCCGTTTTGCATTACCGGCAATGCGGCTGCGGGTAAGACAACTTTAAGCTGAGCGCGACACCCCCCCTTGTATAATGTGGCAAGACTAAACGGCTTGCTACTATGACCAACACCACCCATTTCGGCTACAAGACCGTCTCGGAAGACGAGAAGGTCCACGAAGTAGCCAAGGTATTCCACTCGGTCGCGTCCAAATACGACGTGATGAACGACCTGATGTCCGCCGGCCTGCACCGCGTGTGGAAGGCGTTCACCATTGCCCAGGCCGGCATTCGTCCCGGCTTCAAGGTGCTCGACATCGCGGGCGGCACGGGCGATCTGTCGAAGGCGTTCGCCAAGGCGGCGGGGCCCAGCGGCGAGGTCTGGCTCACCGACATCAACGAGTCGATGCTGCGCGTGGGCCGCGATCGTCTATTGAACAAAGGTCTGGTCACCCCCACCTTGTTGTGTGACGCGGAAAAATTGCCGTTCCCGGACAATTATTTCGATCGCGTGAGCGTGGCCTTTGGCTTGCGCAACATGACGCACAAGGATCAGGCACTGGCGGAAATGCGCCGGGTGCTCAAGCCGGGCGGCAAGTTGCTCGTGCTGGAGTTTTCGAAAGTGGCGGCGCCGCTGCAAAAGCCGTACGACGTGTACTCGTTCTCGGTGCTGCCGTGGCTGGGCCAGCGCATCGCCAACGATGCGGAAAGCTACCGGTATCTGGCGGAATCCATCCGCATGCACCCGGACCAGGAAACGCTGAAGTCCATGATGGAGACGGCGGGCCTGGAACGCGTCCAGTACTACAACCTGACGGCCGGTGTGGCCGCACTGCACACCGGCATCAAACTTTGAGGTGAGCTGATGAAAAAGTTTTTGGCCAGCATGATGATCGCGCTGATGACGCTGTCGAGCGTCGCCGATGCGCGTCCGGTCGGCGGTGGCCGTTCCTTCGGCCGCCAGTCGCAATCCGTGAGCCGCATGCGCGCTCCGGCGCCGGCACCGACGCCTGCGCCTTACCAGCAGCCGTCGTACCAGCAGCGTCCGGCCCCGGCCCCGATGGCACCCCAGGTCCCGCAGAAACGGCCGAGCATGTGGAAAGGCGTGCTGGGCGGTGCGTTGCTGGGCCTTGGCCTCGGCGCGCTGTTCTCGCACTTCGGCATCGGCGGCGCGATGGCCAGCGCCATCTCGTCGATCCTGATGATCCTGCTGCTCGTGTTCGCCGTGATGTTCATCATCCGCATGTTCCGCCGCAAAGACACGCCGGCCAACCCGACCTTTACGGGTTTTAACCAGAACCCGGTGCCGGCCTCGGCCACGCCGGAAATCGGTTCGGGCCTGAACAGCGGAAGTTCTTACCTCGGCAACCAGGGCGGCTTCCAGTCGGGCTTCTCGAATGCGCCGTCGCTCGAGAAGGCCGCGCCCGCGCACGAGCAGTGGGGCGTGCCGGCCGGATTCGACACGGACGCCTTCCTGCGCCACGCCAGGGCGTCGTTCATCCGCATGCAAGCGGCCTGGGACCGCGGCGACCTCGCCGACCTGCGCGAATTCACGTCGCCCGAGGTGTATGCCGAACTGTCGCTGCAGATCCAGGAGCGCGGCGGCCAGCCGGACTTCACGGAAGTCGTCAACATCGATTCCCAGCTGCTGGGCATCGAGACGACCGACCGCGATTACCTGGCGAGTGTCCAGTTCAACGGCATGATCCGCAACGCGCCGGGCGCGGCGCCGGAACCGTTCGTCGAAGTGTGGAACCTGGCCAAGCCGCTGGCCGGCAATGGCGGCTGGGTCCTGGCGGGCATTCAGCAGATCACTTAAAATTTTCGCAAGAAAAGTTACGTGCACTGGGGTATATGCTCTGGTGAACTGGTAAGATCGAAACCGCCCGACCTATGCCGGGCGGTTTTATTTTGTGTAGATGAAAATGGTCATGTCTTCGACTCCCTCTTTCCTGTCACCCTCGGCACCGGCCGTGGCGACGATCAATCACCTGCTGGCACAGGAAGCGTGGGCGCGCGACGCGCTGATGCGCCACGCCGGCAAGGTCGCCGTCATCGATACGGGTCACCTGGCCCTGCGCATGCGCGTCGCGCGCGACGGCATGCTCGAGACGGCGGGCGTCGATGACGCGGCCAGCGTCACCATCCACGTCAAGTTGTCCGACCTGCCGCTGATCCTGCAGAACCGCGACCGCGCGTTTTCGTACGTACGGATCGACGGCGATGCCGAGTTCGCCAACACGATCTCGCAATTGTCCAAGGGCCTGCGCTGGGATGCCGAGCACGACCTCGAACGGGTGGTCGGGCCGATCGGCGCCGTGCGACTGGCCGGCGGCGCGCGTTCCGCGGTGACGGGTGCGGCCACGGCCGGACGCCGGCTCGCGGAAAACGTCGCCGAATTCCTGCTGGAAGAACGCCGCGTGCTCGTGCGCCCGGCAACTGTCGATACTTTCGCCGACGACGTCGGCCGCCTGCGCGACGACGTCGAGCGCACGGCCAAGCGCATCGCCAAACTGGAGCAGAAGCTGGCCGCGCGCAGCGCTGGCCCCGTTCCGACGACCCCTGACACGCCTTCGGACCACTGATGATCCTGAAATTCCTGCGCCTGCTGAAGATCTTCACCGTCATCGTCAAATATGGCCTGGACGAGATCGCGATTTCCGGCCTCCACGTACCCCGCACCGCCCGCCTGATCAATACCGTCTTCTTCTGGCGCCGCATCACGTCCCCCCGCGCGATCCGCCTGCGCCTCGCGCTGGAAGAGCTGGGCCCGATCTTCGTGAAATTCGGCCAGGTGCTGTCGACCCGGCCCGACCTGATGCCGCCGGACATCGTCGAAGAACTGTCGCTGCTGCAGGACCGCGTGCCGCCGTTCGATTCCGACCTGGCCGTCGCCCAGATCACCCGTTCCCTCGGCGCGTCGCCGGAGAATTTGTTCGCGTCGTTCGAGCGCACCCCGGTCGCGTCCGCGTCGATCGCCCAGGTGCACTTTGCCACGCTCAAGAACGGCAAGGAAGTCGCCGTCAAAGTGCTGCGTCCGGGCATGAAGACGACGATCGACGAAGACATTGCCCTGATGCAAATGGCCGCCGGCGTCATCGAAAAGGTGTGGGCCGACAGCCGCCGCCTGAAGCCGCGCGAAGTCGTGGGCGAGTTCGACAAATACCTGCACGACGAGCTCGACCTCATGCGCGAGGCCGCCAACGCGAGCCAGTTGCGCCGCAATTTCGCGAATTCCGATTTGTTGATGGTGCCGGAGATGTACTGGGACTATTGTTCCAGCAGCGTGATCGTGATGGAACGCATGAACGGCATCCCGATCTCGCAGACGGACCGCCTCGTCGCGGCCGGTGTCGACCTCAAGAAATTGTCCAGTGACGGTGTCGAAATCTTCTTCACGCAAGTTTTTCGAGACGGCTTTTTTCATGCGGACATGCACCCGGGTAATATCCTCGTGTCGATCGATCCGGACACGTTCGGGCGCTACATCGCGCTGGACTTCGGCATCGTCGGCACCCTGAACGACTTCGACAAGGATTATCTGTCGCAGAACTTCCTCGCCTTCTTCCGCCGCGACTACAAGCGCGTGGCCGAGGCGCACATCGAATCGGGCTGGGCACCGCGCGAGACCCGCGTCGACGAACTGGAAGCGGCCGTGCGCGCCACCTGCGAGCCGATCTTCGACCGTCCCCTGAAAGACATCTCTTTCGGCCAGGTGCTGCTGCGCCTGTTCCAGACGTCGCGCCGGTTCAACGTCGAAGTGCAGCCGCAGCTCGTGCTGCTGCAAAAGACCATGCTGAACATCGAGGGCCTGGGCCGCCAGCTCGACCCGGACCTCGACCTGTGGAAGACGGCGAAACCGTACCTGGAGCGCTGGATGGCCGAGCAGGTCGGCTGGCGCGGCATGGCCGAGCGCCTGAAAGCGGAGGCGCCGCGCTTCGGCCAGATCCTGCCGCAACTGCCGCGCCTCGTGCACCAGGTCTTGCACAAGCGGGCGTACAGCGACCTCGACATGGGCGACCTGATGGCCAAGCTGGTCGACCAGCAGCGCCGCACCAACCGCCTGCTGGCCTTCCTCGCCTGCGTGACGGGCGTGCTGACGGTGATCGTCGTCGGCCTGGAGGTCGCCGGGCACCTGCACTGGACGCCGTGATGGCGGCACCGCCGGATTTCGCCAGCCGCGATCCGCTGTCGCCGCAATTCTGGGACGAGCGCTTCGAGCGCGACTTCACGCCGTGGGAGCGGGGCGGGGTGCCGGTGGCGTTACGGCGGTTCGTGGCGTCGTCCCGACCACTCGCTACGCTGGTGCCGGGCTGCGGCTCCGCGCACGAACTGACGCTGATGTGCGAGACCGGCTGGGACGCCACCGCTATCGATTTCTCGCCCGAGGCGGTCGCGCGCGCCCGTACGCTGGCCGGCCCGTGGGCGGACCGCATCCGGCAAGCCGATTTCTTCGCCTATGCACCGGACAAGCCGCTGGACCTGGTCTACGAACAGGCGTTCCTGTGCGCGCTGCCGAGGGCACGCCGGCCGGACGTGACGCGGCGCTGGGCCGAATTGCTGGGGCGGGGCGGCCTGTTGGCCGGCTATTTCTTTTTCGACGATGTGGAGAAGGGACCGCCGTTCGGCATTGGGCGTGAGGAACTGGATGGCTTATTGGCGCCCGCGTTCGCCTGCGTGGCCGATGAGGCCGTTGAGGATTCGATTCCCGTGTTCGCCGGCAAGGAGCGCTGGATGGTCTGGCAACGCCGATAAAAGAAAAGGGCCCGCAAGCGGGCCCCGATTTAAAGTGCTTTTCTTCGGTATTGCGGCGGGCCGGAAGCCGGTCGCGCAAACTTCTGTTTCTTAATCCTTGTGCAGCATTGCTGCTAAGAATGCTATTTAATCAGTTAAGTTGATGTTCGGCAAACAGAACCCAATCGTGCGCTGACGAAAAACAACACTGTTTCCACAGTGCAGCAAGCTGGCCAGGCGTCCATCCGCTCCATAAAAGCTTTATAATTCAGGGTTTTGATGATTTTTGCGGAGTATTCAGATGCCGATTTACGCCTACCGCTGCGATGAATGCGGTTTTGCCAAGGATGTACTGCAAAAGATTTCCGATCCGGTTCTGACCGTTTGCCCGTCGTGCGGCAAGTCATCGTTCAAGAAGCAAGTCACCGCCGCCGGGTTCCAGTTGAAAGGGACCGGCTGGTACGTGACCGACTTCCGCGGTGGCTCCGCGCCGGCAACGGGCGCGGCACCAACGACGACGCCGTCCGACAGCAGCAGCACGGGCAGCGCGGAAACGACGGCCGCGCCGGCCCCGGCCGCCGCACCGGCGAAAGACAGCAGCAGTACCTGACCGCGGCGCCGGCCCGCCGCGGCCGGCGCATAATGAGCACCCGACAAATCCGTCACGACAATCGATGCGTAAATATTTCATCACAGGCGCGCTGGTCCTGGTTCCCCTGGCGATCACGGCCTGGGTGCTGAACTTCGTGATCAGCACGCTGGACCAGTCGCTCGTGCTCGTGCCGAGCGAGTGGCAGCCGCGCACGTACATTCCGGGCCTCGGCGCCATCATCACGCTGGCCATCGTGTTCCTGACCGGCGTGCTGACCAATAACCTGGTCGGCAAATGGTTCGTGCGCCTGTGGGAGCGGCTGCTGCAGCGCATCCCCGTCGTGAACTCGATCTACGGCAGCGTCAAGCAGGTGTCGGACACGCTGTTCTCGTCCTCGGGCAACGCATTCCGCAAAGCCGTGCTGATCCCGTACCCGCACGAGAATTCGTACACGATCGCTTTTCTCACCGGCGTGCCGGGCGGCGACGTCAAGAACCACCTGGTGGGCGAGTACGTGAGCGTGTACGTGCCGACCACGCCCAACCCGACGTCCGGCTTCTTCCTGATGATGGAGAAGAGCCGCGTCGTGGAACTGGACATGACGGTCGACGCGGCCCTCAAGTACATCGTCTCGATGGGCGTCGTGGCACCGCCGCCGCCGCTGGATGCAGCGGCCGGGGCGCCCGCCGTCGCCACCGCGAAATAGAACCAACAAGGCAGCAAAGAATCCAGGACCGGCCAAGAGCAGGTCCACCGAATCAACCAACCAGGATCGAAAAACTATGTCCTCCATGCGTACTCACTACTGCGGCCTCGTGACCGAAGAGCTGCTGGGCCAAACCGTCAGCCTGTGCGGCTGGGTGCACCGTCGTCGCGACCACGGCGGCGTGATCTTCATCGACCTGCGCGATCGCGAAGGTCTCGTGCAGGTCGTCTGCCACCCCGACAATGCGGAGGTCTTCAAGGTCGCCGAGCACGTGCGCAACGAGTACTGCCTGCGCGTGACGGGTACCGTCGTGAACCGCCTGGAGGGCACCGCCAACGCCAACCTGAAGTCGGGCAAGATCGAGATCAACACCACCAAGCTGGAAGTGCTGAACGCCTCCGTGCCGGTGCCGTTCCAGCTGGACGACGACAACCTGTCGGAAACCACGCGCCTGACGCACCGCGTGCTCGACCTGCGCCGCCAGCAGATGCAGCACAACCTGCGCCTGCGCTACAAGGTGTCGATGGAAGTGCGCAAGTACCTGGACAACCTGGGCTTCATCGACATCGAGACCCCGATGCTGACCAAGTCCACGCCGGAAGGCGCGCGCGACTACCTGGTGCCGTCGCGCGTCAACCCGGGCAACTTCTTTGCGCTGCCGCAGTCGCCGCAGCTGTTCAAGCAACTGCTGATGGTCGCCAACTTCGACCGCTACTACCAGATCACCAAGTGCTTCCGCGACGAAGACCTGCGCGCCGACCGCCAGCCGGAATTCACCCAGATCGACTGCGAAACGTCGTTCCTGACCGAGCAGGAAATCCGTGACCTGTTCGAAGACATGATGCGCGTGGTCTTCAAGAACGCCGCCGGCATCGACCTGCCGAACCCGTTCCCGGTGATGGACTTCGCCACCGCCATGGGCTCCTATGGTTCGGACAAGCCGGACATGCGCGTGAAGCTGCAGTTCACCGAATTGACGGAGCTGATGAAGACCGTCGAATTCAAGGTCTTCAACAACGCCGCCAACCTGCCGAACGGGCGCGTCGTCGGCCTGCGCGTGCCGCAGGGCGGTTCGATGCCGCGTTCGGAAATCGACGCGTACACGCAATTCGTCGGCATCTACGGCGCCAAGGGCCTCGCCTACATCAAGGTCAACGAGAAGGCCAAGGGCCGCGACGGCCTGCAATCGCCGATCGTCAAGAACATCTCGGACGACGTCCTCGCGAAAGTGCTGGAGCTGACCGGTGCCGAAGACGGCGACCTGATTTTCTTCGGTGCGGACAAGGCCAAGGTCGTGAACGACTCGATGGGCGCGCTGCGCGTGAAGATCGGCCACTCGGAATTCGGCAAGAAGGCCGGCCTGTTCGACGACGTCTGGGCGCCGCTGTGGGTCATCGACTTCCCGATGTTCGAGTACGACGAGGACGGCGACCGCTGGAACGCGACGCACCACCCGTTCACGGCACCGAAGGACGGTCACGAAGACATGCTCGAGACGAACCCGGGCGCCTGCATCGCCAAGGCCTACGACATGGTCCTGAACGGCTGGGAACTGGGCGGCGGCTCGATCCGTATCCACCGCGAGGAAGTCCAGAGCAAGGTGTTCCGCGCCCTGAAGATCGATGCGGAAGAAGCGCAGCTGAAGTTCGGCTTCCTGCTCGACGCCCTGCAGTACGGCGCGCCGCCGCACGGCGGCCTGGCGTTCGGCCTGGATCGCCTGATCACGCTGATGACCGGCTCCGAGTCGATCCGCGACGTGATCGCGTTCCCGAAGACCCAGCGCGCGCAGGATCTGCTGACCAACGCGCCGTCGGAAGTCGACGAGAAGCAGCTGAAAGAGCTGCATATCCGCCTGCGTAACGAGCCGAAGGTCGCCTAAGCCTTCGTTATTGTTGGCAGATGAATCGTCGTCCCCGCGCAGGCGGGGACCTGATTTTGCATGCGTCTCGACTGCGCATGGAACTTGGATCCCCGCCTTCGCGGGGACGACGTTTTTAATGCAGCGCTATACAATGGCGTCATGGCCCACAAGATTCCCGAATCCGTCCTCGTCGTCATCCACACCGCCGACCTGGACGTGCTCCTGATCGAACGCGCCGACCGCCCGGGCTTCTGGCAATCCGTCACCGGGTCCCTCGACCGTCCCGACGAACCTCTGCTTGAAACGGCCACGCGCGAACTGTTCGAGGAAACGGGCATCGTCGCCGACGGCGACCAGATCGTCCTCGTCGACTGGCATCTGTCGAACATCTACGAGATCTACCAGACCTGGCGCCACCGCTACGCGCCCGGCGTCACCCACAACACCGAACACGTGTTCTCCGTCTGCGTCCCGCGCGACATTCCGATCACCCTCGCGCCGCGCGAGCATCTGCAATACGCCTGGCTGCCGTTGCTGGAAGCGGCCGACCACTGCTTCTCCGCGTCGAACGCGGAGGCGATCCTGCAGCTTCCCAGGCATGTCACGGGTACCCGATGAACCTTCCCTACGAATGGGTCATCGGCTTGCGCTACACCCGCGCGGGCAAGCGCAGCAGCCGGAACAGCTTCATCTCCTTCATTTCCCTGATCTCCGTGGCCGGCATCGCGCTGGGCGTGGCGGCGCTCATCGTCGTCCTGTCCGTCATGAACGGCTTCGAGAAGGAAGTCACGGCACGCATGCTGTCGGTGGTTGCGCACATCGAGGTCTTCGATGCGCGCGGCAGCATGCCGGACTGGCAGGCCGCGGCGCGGGAAGCGGCGCGCAATCCGCAGGTGCGCGGCGCCGCGCCGTTCGCCGAGACCGAGGCCATGCTCGTGCGCGACGACACGATGAAACCGGTCGTGCTCCGCGGCGTGTTGCCGGCCATGGAGCCGCAGGTGTCGGATGTCGCGCGCCAGATGCGCGAGGGCAGCCTGGACGCGCTGCGTGCCGGCTCGTCGAACATCGTGCTGGGCAGCGCACTGGCGCGTGCGCTCGGCGTGCGCACGGGCGAGCGGATCACCGTGCTGACGGCGGCGCCGGCCGCGCCCGGGCAGGGCGGCGTCGCGGGCATGCTCCCGCGGCCGCACACCTTCACGGTGGCGGGCATCTTCGAAGCCGGGCATTACCAGTTCGATTCGACCCTGGCATTCGTCCACCTGGACGACGCCGAACGGCTGCAGGGCATCACCGCGCCCGCCGGCCTGCGCCTGCGGCTGGCGGACATGGACGCGGCACCGCGCGTGGCGCGGGAGCTCAAGCGCAGCATGACGGGCGACCTGGTCATGCGCGACTGGTCGCGGGTGAACGCCACGTGGTTCGCGGCCGTGCAGTCGCAAAAAGGCATGATGTTCATCATCCTCGCCATGATCGTCGCGGTGGCCGCCTTCAATCTCGTGTCGACCCTCGTCATGACGGTGCGCGACAAACAGGCCGAGGTGGCGATCCTGCGCACGCTGGGCGCGTCCCCGGGCGCCGTCATGCGGATCTTCATGGTGCAGGGGACGCTGGTCGGCCTGCTCGGGACGCTGATCGGCGTGGGGCTCGGCGTCGCGGTGGCGCTCAACGTCGGCACGATCGTCCGGTTCATCGAGCACGTGTTCGGGGTGCATTTCCTCGACAAGGGCATCTATTTCATCAGCGAGATGCCATCCGACCTCCTCTGGAGCGACGTCGCACGGGTGGGCGGCGTGGCCGTGCTGCTGGCCTTTGTCGCAACGCTGTACCCGAGCTGGTCGGCGGCACGCGTCAAGCCGGCCGAGGCGCTGCGCTACGAGTGAATCACGGTTACGAAATCGTCCATTTCAACCGTGCGCGGCGGAAACTGTGCTATTTTGCCTTGCCTTATAGCAACCGACTCCCGCACACCCCCGCATGCGCAGCGCAAGACACCTGAAGTTCGTCGCCCTGGCCGTCTTCATCGTCATGGTCCTGATCGCGGCGGTGCCGTTCTGGCTGAACCGCTCCGTCAACGATCTGCTGGCGCAATCGCGCGCCGAACTGATCGCGCAGCAGCGCCTCGACGACATCCTGACCGCCATGCGCGACGCCGAGACGGCGCAGCGCGGCTTCGTCATCACCGGCAACGACGTCTTTCTCGCACCGTACGAGCAGGTCCGGCGCACGCTTCCCGGTGCGCTGCACGATGCCAAGAACAAGGCGCCCACGGATGCCGAGCGGGCCATCGTGTGGCGTGTCGCGCGGCTCGCGGAGCTGAAGCTGGCGGAAATCGACGAGACCATCATGCTCCGCCGCCGTGCCGGATTCGAGGCGGCGGAACGCGTCGTCAGCTCCCTGCGCGGCAAGCAGTACATGGACGACATGCGCCGGCTCGTGGCGGCGGAAGATGCGCGCAGCATGGCGCGGCACGACGCGCTGCAGGCCGACCTGCTGGCCCGCTCCGCGCGTTCGTTCACCGTGAGCGTCGCCGCCACGGCCTGCAACATCGTCGCATTGGGGGCCCTCCTGCTGATCGTCATGCGCATGCTGCGCGCGCGCCGCGTCGTCGCCGGGCAGCTGGAGACGCAGGCCGGCCAGCTCGCGGAAGCCGTCGCCCTGACGACGCGTCACAACCGCGAACTGAAGCAGGTCGCGGAACTGCTGCGCGCCGTGGAGGCCGTGCCGTCCGTGCCCGATGCCGCGCCCGTGATCGCGCGCGCGCTGCCGAAGCTGCTGCCCGGAGTGTCCGGCACGCTGTTCATGCTGCGCGACGAGGACGAGCATGTGCTGGACCGGCATACGCAATGGGGCACGCCGTCCGGGCAGCCGCCCGAGATCGGGATCGAATCGTGCTGGTCGCTGCGCCACGGCGCGCGCTACCGCACGGGATCGAGCGCCGATCTGCCGTGCGCGCACTACCGCAAGCCGGCGGATGACGCCGCGGGACGCCTGTGCATCCCGCTCGTCACGCACGATGAACTGGTCGGCATGCTGCACCTCGAGGGCCTGGACGCCGGTCCGGCTTACGAAGAGCAGGAGCGCCTCGCGGTGACGGTCGCCGAGCAGCTCGCGCTGGCGCTGGGGAATGCGCGCCTGCGCGAATCGCTGCGCCGCCAATCCGTGCTCGATCCGCTCACGGGCCTGTTCAACCGGCGCCATTTCGACGCCGCGCTGAAACGCGAGCTGGCCCGGGCGCGGCGCAAGAACGTCTCTGTGAGTCTCGTGCTGGTCGACATCGACCATTTCAAACGTGTCAACGACGGTTTTGGCCACGCCGTCGGCGACGCGGTGCTGCGCACCATCGCGCAGCAGCTGCGCCTGGGCATCCGCGAAGGCGACATCGCCTGCCGCTACGGCGGCGAGGAAATGGTACTCTTGCTCCCGGAGTGCGCGGCCACGGACGCGGGCGCGCGCGCGGAAGCGATCCGCATCGCGCTGGCGGCCATCGCGCCGTCTCCGGAAGGCGACGGACCGGCGCAGGTGACGGCGTCGTTCGGCGTCGCGGCCTATCCCGCCCACGCCCAGGATGCCGAAGCGCTGTTCTGGGCGGCCGATAAGGCGCTGTACCGCGCCAAGCAACAGGGCCGTAATCGGGTGGTGATGGGCGCCTGATTGTGTCGTAAGTTCCACATGGAAACAAATGTTTCTTGACCGAAATGGGTGGAAATTGATACTTTCGGTTGTGAAGGAGGCGCAATCATGGCCGATACAATCACTATCGCAATCGACCAGGTCCAGATCGGCCTGTATGTCCACCTGGACCTGAAATGGTTCCAGCACCCGTTCGCGTTCAGTCATTTCAAGATCAAGACCGAGGACCAGTTGCGCATCCTGCGCGGCCTGGGCTTGACCACGGTCCGCGTCGATCCCGCGCTCAGCGACGGTCCGGTGCCCTCGCCGGCAGCGGCGCCGGCCCAGCCGGTCCCGGCCGTGCCCGTCCCGGTGGCGCCGGAGTCGCGTGCCGAGTCGCCGGTCATGGCGGCGAAACGGGAAATGATGGAACGCATCCGCGAACAGCGCGAGAACGCGGCCCGCATCGAGCAGGCGTTCGTGAATACGGCGCGCGCCATCCGCGACATCGACCGCAACCTGTTTTCCCAGCCGGCCGAGACGGTGCGCGTGGCCGGCAAGCTGATCGGCCAGATCACGGATTCGATCCTGTCCGCGCCCGAGCTGGCGATCAACCTGATGGGCGACAAGCTGGGCGGCGAGGAAATCTATGTCCACTCGCTCAACGTCACGATGCTGTCGATGATGATCGCGCGCGACATCAAGCTGCCGCACGAGGTGGCAAGCCTGCTGGGCATGGGCGCGCTGTTCCACGACGTCGGGACGAAGAACATCCCGGACAAGGTGTTGAACAAGCTCGATGCGTACAACCACGCCGAGCAGGCACTGGTCGAAACGCACAGCCACGGCGGTTTCGAGATCGCCCAGAAGCTGGGCCTCGGGGCGCCGGCGCTGGCCATCATCCGCGACCACCACGAGATGTTCGACGGCACCGGCTATCCGCGCCATCTGCAGGGGGAGGCGATTAACATCCTCGCCCGCATCGTCGCGATCGCGAACCACTACGATGAATTGTGCAATCCGCGCAATCCGGCCGAGTCGCTCACGCCGCACGAGGCGCTGTCGCTGATGTTCGCCAAGATGCGCAGCCGCTTCGACCCCAAGCTGCTGCAGGTGTTCATCCGCTGCCTCGGCGTGTATCCGCCGGGGACGATCGTCCAGCTGGCCAACGGCGTCGTCGGCATGTGCGTCAACGTCAACACCGCCAAGCCGACCAGGCCGCAGGTCATGATCTACGAGGCCAGCGTGCCGCGCGAGGAAGCGATCGTCGTGAACCTCGAGACGCAGCCGGACCTGAACATCGCGAAGTCGATCCGTCCGTCGCAGGTGCCGAAGGACATCTACAACTACCTCAGCCCGCGCAAGCGCATCAGTTACTACTTCGACGCGGGCGACCCGGCGCGCAGGAGCCACCATGAACCTGCACCAGCTGATGGTCGACCACAGCCCGCACATGATGATGCTGGTCGATCCGGCCGACCTGCGCATCCTCGCCGCCAGCCGCACGGTCGAACAGATGCTCGGTTACGGGGCCGCGCAGTTGCGCGACATGGTCATCACCGACATCGAAAGCTCGCTGCAGGACGTGTTTTATTGGGAGGACGTGCGCGGCGGCCAGTATCTCGACGTCGAGGCGCAGGAGGGCGAGTACCTGCGCGCCGACGCGTCGATGCTGACGGTCATGAAGTCCGTGCGCGTGATCCAGGAAGGCGACCGTCCGCTGCTGCTCGTGCGCGCGCAGGACTGCCGCCACGAGCGCCAGGTCGAGGCCCTGCTCGAGCAGACGCTGGCCCAGTTGCGCACGACGCTGGAGTCCACCGCGGACGGTATCCTCGTGATCGACTGGCACGGCAAGATCACGAGCATGAACCGGCTGTTCTCGGCGATGTGGGAGATCCCGGCCGCGCTGCTGGAGGCCGGCGACGATGACGGCATCATCGAATACATCGCAAGCCAGGTGGAGCAGAGTGACCTGATCCGCATCCGGCTGCGCCAGGTGGCCGATGCGACCGAGACGCAGGACCTGTTCCGCCTGACGAACGGCCGCTTCTTCGAATGCCGCTCGCGCCCGCAGTTCCTGGGGGAACACATCATCGGGCGGGTGTTCGGCTACACCGACGTCACCGAGCGCCACCGCGCCGAGGAAGCGCTGCGCGAGTCGCGCGACCAGCTCGAATCGAAGGTGCGCGAACGCACCCGCGACCTGCAGGAAGCGAATGCGACGCTGGAAAAGGAAAAGGCGCGCCAGGCGGAGCTGATCAAGAAGCTGGGCGAGGCCCAGAGCCAGCTGCTGCAGTCGGAGAAGATGGCGTCGATCGGCGTGCTGGCGGCCGGTGTCGCGCACGAAATCAACAACCCGATCGGCTTCGTTAATTCGAACCTCGGCAGCCTGCAGCGGTACGCGCAAGGCATGCTCCGGCTGCTCGACAGCTACGCGGCGCTGGAAGGCGCGTTCAGCCCCGAGGACCGCGCCGGGATCGAGCGGGTGAAGGAGGAGGTCGACGCCGAGTACCTGCGCGAGGACCTGGAACCGCTGCTGCGCGAATCGCTCGACGGCATCGACCGGGTGCGCCGCATCGTGCAGGACATGAAGGATTTTTCGCACGTCGACGGTGGCGACCTGCAATACGCCGACCTCGAGGCGGGCCTGAACAGCACCCTGAACGTGGTCTGGAACGAGATCAAGTACAAGGCCGAGGTGACCAAGGAGTACGGGAGCATCCCGCAGATCGAGTGCTACCCGTCGCAACTGAACCAGGTCTTCATGAACCTGCTGGTCAATGCGGCCCACGCGATCGAGAAGCACGGCCGCATCACCCTGCGTACGGCCCACGACGAGAAGGACGTGTGGATCGAAGTGGAGGACACCGGCACCGGCATCCCCGAGGACCGGCTGGGACGCATCTTCGAACCTTTCTTCACGACCAAGCCGGTAGGCAAGGGCACGGGCCTCGGCCTGTCGCTGTCGTACGGGATCGTGCAAAAGCATGGCGGCCGCTTCGAAGTGCACAGCGAAGTGGGCGTGGGCACGCGCTTTCGCATCGTCCTGCCGCGCTTCCGGCCGGTACCCGAGGCGGGCGTCGTCATCTAGGCCCGGAACTTCCTGACGCTGCTCAGGTCAAAATTGGCAGTGCATCGGGTACTGCACACGCATCAACCTGCGCGATTGTGAGAGTTTTGGTGCGACCAATTCTGCCCGATTGTTACATCAGGCGATTTCCCCTCATTGTATAAACGGAATTAAATTTACTCAAATTCGATGCACACGATACAATCATTTGTTTGACAGCTAGAAATGATTTCATTAAGTTCCACAAGTCGTTTCTGGCGACTTTTCAATTTAGCAATGTCCAACAAAGGGAGGAATCATGAGCGAACGCAGACACGAGCAGAAGGTCAAAGACGTTGGCGTCGATAACGATTACCTGTGCATCGAGCTATTGAGCGGTCTCCGCCTGATGGGCCCGTTGCGCACCAACCCGGTCTACCGGGACCCCGTCATGCCACCTGAAGCGCGTCCTCTGCCGAACGGCGATTACATGCGCGCCGTTGCCCCCTGAGCAGTTCCCAACGCCTTTCCTGGCTGGACGCCGGGGAAGGCTCCCACCGGCGCACGATTGCGCTCCCCGCCCCGGAAAGGCACGGACTGATGGGGTTACAATGTTCCCATGAAAATCCGTGTTGCGACCTACAACATCCACAAGGGCGTCTCTTCCTTCCGTAGTACGCCGCGCGTGTTGGCGCTGAAAAAAGCCATTGGTGCCTTCGATGCGGACGTCGTGTTCCTGCAGGAGGTGCAGGGCCGGCACGACCGCTACCAGGCCAGCTACGGCGAAAAAGTGCGCAGTTCCCATCACCACTGGCCCGAGAAGGCCCAGCACGAATTCTTTGCGGGTGAAAACCTGCATGCCGCCTATGGCATGAATGCCGTGTACGACCACGGCCACCACGGCAACGCGCTGCTGTCCGGCTTTCCGATCGCGAACCAGAACAACCACGACGTCTCCGACCACGCCTACGAACAGCGCGGCATCCTGCACTGCGTGCTGGAGACGCCGTCCGGCAACGTCCACTGCTATGTCGTGCACCTGGGCCTGTTCGAAGTCAGCCGCCGGCGCCATACCGAGGCGCTGGTCCAGTGCGTACAGGATTCTGCCCGCCCGGACGAGCCCGTCATCATCGCCGGCGACTTCAACGACTGGCGCAATACCCTGAGCGACTGCCTGCGCCTGAAGCTGGGCGTCGTTGAGGTATTCGATGAACTGGAGCGGCCGGCGCGTCTCGGCGTACGGATTGGTGATATGGTGCGCAATGCGGCCGGGCGCGAGAAACGCCTGGTGCCGGCGCGGACGTTTCCCGCCGCGCTGCCCTGGTTCCGGCTCGACCGGATCTATGTGCGCGGCTTCCGGGTCGAGCATGCCGAAGTGCTGCACGGCCCGCAGTGGGCGCGCTTGTCGGACCACGCACCGATCGTGGCCAACCTGCAGCTGGCATAGCGATGCGCACCGTTACGTATGTAGCCAACAACGACGTCACCCTCCTCGAAAGCGGCAGCACCTATTTTCCGGCGCTGCTGGCCGCCATCGACGCGGCGCAGCACGAGATCCTGTACGAGACGTATATCTATGCCGAGGACGACACGGCGCGCGCCGTCACCGACGCGCTGATCCGCGCCGCCAGGCGCGGCGTTAAGGTGCGCGTGCTGGCCGACTGGTTCGGCACCGGCAACCGCACCGCCTTGCGCCTGAAACAGGCATTCTGCGCGGCCTGCGTGCACTACCGCATGTTCAACCCGTGGTTCAAGCGCGGCGCCGCGCGCAGCCACCGCAAGATCGCCGTGATGGACCGCCAGGTCGCCTTCGTCGGCGGCATCAACACGAACGACGACAACCTGCACGATTACGAGCCGCATGCGCCGCTGCCGGCACCCCGCTGGGATTTCGCCGTGCGCGTGCAGGGGCCGCTCGTGGCGGAGATCCACCGCGAAGCCCAGGCCCAGTGGGCGCGGGCGGGGCATTTGGCGCTCGTCCGACGGATCAATTTGTTCCGGGAAATGCGCAAGCAGCCGGCCGCGCTGGGCGACCATCCAATGCGCGCGGCGTTCGTCGTGCGCGACAACCTGCGCAACCGCCGCACGATCCAGCGCGCCTACCTGCAGGCGATCGGCCGCGCGCGCAAGCGGGTGCTGATGGCCACACCGTATTTCGCGCCGGGCCGCAAGTTCCGCGAGGCACTGTGCCAGGCCGCGCGGCGCGGCGTCGACGTCTGCCTGATGATCGGCGTGGGCGAATTCCGCATGCAGGATGCCGTCGCGTCGTCGTTCTACCCGCAGTTGCTGGCGGCCGGGGTGCGCATCGTGGAATATCGCAAGACGCAGTTGCATGCGAAGGTCTGCGTCGTGGACGACAACTGGGCCACGGTCGGCTCCAGCAATTGCGACGGACTGTCGCTGTTCGTCAACCAGGAAGCGAACGTCGTCGTGCGCGACGCGCAATTCGCGGGTACGCTGGCGCGCCAGATCGAGCTGGGCGTGGCCGATGGCGAGCAGGTGTGCATGGATGATTTGCGGCAACTGAGTTGGGTGCGCCGCTGCGGCCACGAAATGGCCTATCTTCTCTATAAAATGACTATGCGGGTCGTTGCGATCGGCTATGCATGATGGAAAGACGCTATGACAGAGAATGACAATGTAAGGATCGACAAATGGCTGTGGGCCGCGCGCTTCTTCAAAACGCGCTCGCTGGCGGCGGATGCGGTCGACCGCGGGCGTGTGCGGATCGGCGGCGAACCCGTCAAACCTGCCCGCTCGGTCAAAGTCGATGATAAGATTTTCATCGACAACGGTTCGAATCGCTGGGAAGTGGTCGTCCTGGGCCTGTCCGACAAGCGGGGGCCGGCGCCTGTCGCCCAGGCGCTGTACCGCGAGACGGAAGAGAGCATCGTGCGCCGCGAAAACGACCAGGAAGCACGCCGTTTGTTCCCCGAACCGGGCAGCACGATCAAGGGCCGCCCGACCAAGCGCGACCGTCGCGCCATCACCCGTGCAGGCGGCTGACAACACTAGAACGTCGCCTCTAAGTTCCCGTTTGACATTTATCGGCTGGTAGATAATAGTACGAGCGTTCGGATTTTTTCGGTCAGATGAAATCCTTTCTTACGCGAGGCAATTATTAATACGACAGCTAAATCGATGAGCATGCGCAAGGGCGAGATGACGCGGGCCGCCATCCTCGACGTTGCGCTCGAACTCGCCAGCCGCGACGGTCTGGAAGGCCTGACGATCGGCCTGCTGGCCGACCGCATGAACATGAGCAAATCGGGCGTCTTCGCGCACTTCGGGTCGCGCGAAGACCTGCAGATCGACGTGCTCAAGCTGTACCACCGCCGCTTCGAGCAGGAAGTCTTCTTCCCCAGCCTGAAAGAAGCCCGCGGCCTGCCGCGCCTGGAAGCGATGTTCAATCGCTGGCTCAAGCGCGTCTCGGTCGAGATCGCGTCCGGCTGCATCTATATCAGTGGTGCCGTCGAATACGACGACCGTCCGGGCCCGATCCGCGAAGAACTCGTCGCCATGGTCCGCACGTGGCAGGGTGCCCTGCTGCGCTGCGCGCAACAGGCGATCGACTGCGGCGACCTCAAAACGGGCACCGACCCCGAGCAACTCGTGTACGAAATGTACGGCCTCGTGCTGGCGGTGCACCACGATGCGCGCTTCCTGCGCATCCCGGGCGCCGTCGACCGCGCGCACCGCGGCTTCGCGCGTCTGATCGAAGATTACCGCAATCCCAATAAGCAAAGCAGCCAGCCGGCTACCGCCAGCGCTCAGTAATTCATACCAAATATTTACCTGTCAGGAGAACAACCATGGGTCAGTACGTCGCGCCACTTCGTGATATGCAGTTCGTTCTGCATGAGTTCCTCAACGTCACCGAAGAATTCAAGAACCTGCCGGCGTACCAGGAGATCGACGCCGATATCATCAACCAGGTGCTGGAAGAAGGCGCGAAATTCACGCAGGAAGTGCTGTTCCCGCTGAACCACAGCGGCGACCGCGAAGGCTGCCACTACGACGCCGCCACCAAGACCGTCACCACGCCGAAGGGTTTTAAAGAAGCCTACAAGCAGTACGTGGAAGGCGGCTGGGCGGCGCTGGCCTGCGATCCGGAATACGGCGGCCAGGGCCTGCCGGTCTCGCTGAACAACTCGTTCTACGAGATGCTGAACTCCTCGAACCAGGCATGGACCATGTACCCGGGCCTGTCGCACGGCGCGTACGAGTGCCTGAAGGAACACGGCACCGACGACCAGAAGAAGTTCTACCTGCCGAAGCTCGTCTCGGGCGAATGGACCGGCACGATGTGCCTGACCGAAGCGCACTGCGGCACCGACCTGGGCCTGCTGCGCACGAAGGCCGAACCGCAGGCCGACGGCACCTACAGCATCACCGGCTCGAAGATCTTCATCTCGGCCGGCGAGCACGACATGTCGGAAAACATCGTCCACCTGGTGCTGGCCCGCCTGCCGGACGCACCGGAAGGCTCGAAAGGCATCTCGCTGTTCCTCGTGCCGAAGTTCCTGCCGAACGCCGACGGTTCGGTCGGTGCCCGCAACGGCATCACCTGCGGCGCCATCGAAGAAAAGATGGGCATCCACGGCAACTCGACCTGCCAGATGAACCTGGACGGCGCCATCGGCACGCTGATCGGCCAGCCGCACAAGGGCCTGAACGCGATGTTCGTGTTCATGAACGCCGCCCGCCTGGGCGTCGGCATGCAGTCGCTGGGCCTGACCGAAGTCGCGTACCAGAACGCGCTGGTCTATGCGAAAGACCGCATCCAGATGCGCAGCCTGTCGGGCCCGAAGGCACCGGACAAGCCGGCCGACCCGATCATCGTCCACCCGGACGTGCGCCGCATGCTGCTGACCGCCAAGGCCTACGCGGAAGGCGCGCGCGCCCTGACGTCGTACGTCGCGCTGCAGATCGACCGCGAACTGAACCACCCGGACGAAGAAGTCCGCAAGGAAGCCGCCGGCGAAGTCGCGCTGCTGACCCCGATCGTGAAGGCCTTCATCACCGACAACGGCTGGATCGCCACGTCGGAAGCGATGCAGGTGTACGGCGGCCACGGCTACATCAGCGAGTGGGGCATGGAGCAGTACGTGCGCGACGCCCGCATCAACATGATCTACGAAGGCACCAACACGATCCAGTCGCTGGACCTGCTGGGCCGTAAGATCCTGATGGACAACGGCGCCAAGCTGCGCGCGTTCGGCGAGAAGGTCAAGGCGTTCGTCGAAGAGAACGGCCTGGACGAGCAGATGGCCGAATTCGTGAGCCCGCTGGGCGAACTGGGCGAGAAGGTCGGCAAGCTGACGATGGAAATCGGCATGAAGGCCTTCCAGAACCAGGACGAAGTGGGCGCCGCCGCCGTGCCTTACCTGCGCGTCGTGGGCCACATGGTGTTCTCGTACTTCTTCGCGCAGATGGCGAAGATCGCCCTGGCCAAGAAGGATTCGGGCGACAAGTTCTACGAATCGAAACTGGCGACCGCACGCTTCTACTTCGCCCGCCTGTACCCGGAAACCGCGATGCTGATCCGCCAGGCACGTTCGGGCGCAAGCAACCTGACGGCGCTGGACGCAGACCTGTTTTAAGTAAAACCATCACGTACAACCAAGTACGAACGCTACATTGACCCGTCATCCCCGCGCAGGCGGGGATCCAAGTTCAGCGCAGTGTCTGCGCATGCAAACTTGGGTTCCCGCCTCCGCGGGAACGACGACTAATCAAAGGATAACGAGTATGTCCAATTTCATCGTCAAGAAAGTCGCCGTGCTGGGCGCCGGCGTGATGGGCGCGCAGATCGCTGCGCAC
>Ga0187844_10000143_pt1 | contig 52213 bp, 49 predicted proteins | sample SpaLakP09_SKY_50_FD_134517 | JGI IMG/M metagenome (GOLD analysis project Ga0187844, IMG submission 134517) | Oligotrophic lake water microbial communities from Sparkling Lake, Wisconsin, USA - SP09_SKY_50 | ecosystem: Environmental > Aquatic > Freshwater > Lake | place: USA: Sparkling Lake...
CAGGCCGCGCGCGGCCTGATGGAGGCCGAACGCAAGCTGGAAGCGGCCGAGGACGCGCAACGCACCGCTGCCCCGCAACTGGACCGCGCGAAAGCCCTCGACGCCACGCTGGAGACGCTCGCGCCCGCACATGCGAAGGCGCGCGCGGCGCTCGACGGCGTACGCACGGAAGCCGCGCAGGCCCGGGCCACCCGACAGGCCAAGGCCGATGAACTGGAAGCGAGCCGGCGCGCCCTGCACGACGCAGCAGGCTGGCTCGCCGCGCACGGCACGCGCGAACTGCTCGCCACGCAATGGACGCGCTGGGACCAGCGCCTGGCCCAGGCCGAGCAGGCCGCACGCCAGGATGCGTCCAGCGCCCAGGCCCTGAACGCGGCCCGCACAGGCGCCGAACAGGCCGCCGCGATGGCGCAGCGCACGGCGCACGCGCTATCGGCCTCCGTCGAACTGCTGGACGTGCGCGAGGCGGCGCGCAGGCAGGCGGTTGCGGCGCTGGACGGTATCGACGCCGATGCCCTGCGCGCGGAACGCCGCACGCTCGACAAGCGGCGCGAACACCTCGCCTCGCTCGACCACACATGGCAGGCATTGCGCACGCAACGCGGCCGCCTGGCCGACCTCGATACGCAGACCGCGCAGGCCACCCAGGCGCAAAGCAAGGCCCAGGAAGGGCTCGATGCCGCACGCACGGCGGGCATCGTGCTGGACGTGGCCGTCAACCAGGCCGAACGCATGCTGAAGACGGCCCAGCTGGCTTGCGCCGACGGCGTCGAAAAGCTGCGTGCCACGCTCGTGGACGGCGATGCCTGCCCGGTATGCGGCGGCACGGAACATCCCTATCGGCACCAGGACGACCGGCTGCATGCCGTGCTGGACGAGCTGTCCGCCGAACTGGCCGCTCGCCGCGCCGAACAGCGCGCCAACGTCGACCAGCAGGCCGGACAGCGCGCCGCTTACGATGCCGCAGGCGAACGGCTGGCGGCGCTGGCGCGCGAACGCGACAACCTCGCCGCCGCGCTTGCCCAGCTGGACGCGGAATGGGCCGATAATCCGCTCGCGGCGGATGCGCCGGACGGCGATGCCGGCACCGATGCGCGCGGCCGCTGGCTGGCGGCGGAACAGGCCGCGCTGCGCAAGGCCTACGAAGAACTCGAGACGCGCGACGGCGACCTGCGCCGCGCCGAGCTCGCGCGCGATGCCGCCCAGCAGGCCTGGGACCAGGCCAACCGCGAACACGCACGCCTGCTCGACGCGGCACAGACGGCACAAGGCACACTGGCCCGCCTGGATGCCGATATCGCCGCGCTCGCCGCCAAGCGTGAGGCGGCCGCGGCCACGCTGGCCGAATTGCTCGCGGAACTGGATCCCGTGCTGGCGGATGCGTGCAGCGACGGCTGGCAGATGGAGTGGCAGCGCGACCCGGCCGGCTGGCGCCAGGCCCGCGCCAACGAGGCGCGCGAATGGAACGACCAGGCGGCGCGCCAGACGCGGCTGCAAGGCGCCATCGGGACCCTCGACGCCGAACACACGGCGCTGGCCGCGCGCGTGGAGCATGCCGGCCAGCGGCTCGTCGAGACGGAGGCCGAATTCACCCGGCTCGACACCGACCTGGCCGCGCGCCGAGCCGAGCGCGCGGAACTGTTCGAAGGCCGCGCCGCACGCGACGTCGAGCAGCTCCTGACGGGCGCCGTGAACGCGGCACGCGAAGCCGTCAACGCCTGCCAGGCCGCGAGCCTGCAGGCTGCGCAGGCGGAAGCGCGGGTGCGGGAAGCGCAGTCGCTGGCGGCGCGCCGCATCGCCGACCTGCAGGGCGAGCTGGCCGACGCGGGCGAACGCCTCGCGCAATGGATTCACGATTTCGACGGCAGCGACCCTGCGCTCGAAAGCGTGGCCAACGAACAACAGTTGGCCGCCCTGCTCCAGGTCGGTGCGGCCTGGATCGCCCAGGAACGGACTGCCCTGCAGGAACTGGACACGGCCGTGCGCCAGGCGACGGCCGTGCTGGCCGAACGGCGCGCGCAGCGCGAACAGCACGAGCAGTTGCGCGAAGAGGTGGCGCCGACGGAAGCCGGGCAGCCGGATGCGCCGGCCGGGGATGCATCCGCAACCGCGCCTGCCCAGGACGCCGACTCGGTCGCCGCCGCCCTGCGCCGCGCCCACACCGAACGCGACGCGGCACAGGAAGCGGCGTCCAGCCTGGCCATGCGCATCCGCGAAGACGAGCAGCGGCGCGAGCGCGCCCGCTCGATGATGGCCGAGATCGAGCGCCAGCGCGCCATCGAAGACCGGTGGGCGAAGCTGGCGGAACTGATCGGCTCGGCCGACGGCAAGAAGTTCCGCAACTACGCCCAGCAATTCACGCTCGACGTGCTGCTCGGCTATGCCAACACGCACCTGGCCCAGCTGGCGCGGCGCTACCGGCTGGAGCGCGTCGTCAGCACGGCCGGACCGTCGCTGGCGCTGATGGTGCGCGACCAGGACATGGGTGGCGAAGTGCGCTCCGTGAACTCGCTGTCAGGTGGCGAATCGTTCCTCGTGTCGCTGGCGCTCGCGCTGGGGCTTGCCTCGCTGTCGTCGAACCGCGTCAAGGTGGAATCGCTGTTCATCGACGAGGGGTTCGGCAGCCTGGACAGCGATACGCTGGGCGTTGCGATGGATGCGCTGGACGCGCTGCAGTCGCTGGGCCGCAAGGTCGGCGTCATCTCGCACGTGCAGGAGATGACGGAACGGATCGCCACCAAGGTGCTCGTGCGGCCGGCCGGCGGGGGCAGCAGTGCGATTACCGTGCAGTGCTAAAATGCGCCCCTTCCATTGATCTGTCATTCGGATTCATCATGACCAAACCCGCCCGTTTCCTGACCTTCAAGTGCGCCAAATGCGCCAAGCCGGTCAAGGTCACCCTGCAAAAAGTGTCCGCCTGCTCGCACATCCAGCCCTACCAGGGCATTTGCGAATGCGGCGAAATCAAGCGCCACGCGACCGGCAACCCGGATGCCGTGAAGTCCTTCGTCGAGTCGAACGAACTCCACTGGCATCACCACCATTGATCGGACGCGGCGATGACGACTCACGACGGCGCGGCGCGCATCCACTGGATCGAACACGGCGAGGAACGCTCGGCGCACTGGCGCTCGGAAAGCGGCTGGCCGGCGCCGAAGAAGGTCGTGCTCGCGGACGACACGATGAGCGCCGATGCGGCCTGGCGCCACGCGCTGGACGGCACGGCGCTGCTGTGGCGCGGCGACTTCCAGAACGCGCGCCAGCTGCTGCAGGCGCTCGTGCGCCGCGTCGACCATAAAGGCCCGCGGGCCAAGCGCGCCAAGGCGGGCAAGGCCCCGGCGTCGCTCACCGAACAATTCCACCGCCATCGCCTCGCGCAGCTGCAGCGTGCCCGCACGCTGGCCATGCTGCTGATCCCGTTCGACGCGGAGCACGGCATCCCGCTGCGCCGCGCGCCCGACGTGCGCGAAGCGTGCACGGAAGCCTACGGTCCGGCGAAGGAACCGTACGTCGCGTCGCTGCGCGAACTGCTGGGCGTGATCGGCGCGCACGAATGGCGCCGCAAGGGCGTGTTCATTCCCGCCCTCGACGAGCGCATCCACCCGTGGTACGGCGTGTTCTCGCCGGTGCGCGGCGAATATGTCGAGCTCGTCGCACAAGCCCCGTTGCCGGCCGGCGCGAAGCTCGCGTTCGACATCGGCGCCGGTACGGGCGTGCTGTCGGCCGTGTTGGCGCACCGCGGCCTGCAGGGCGTGCTTGCCACCGACGTGGACGAGCGCGCGCTCGGCTGTGCCCGCGCCAACGTCGAGCGCCTCGGTCTCACCGGGCAGGTGGAGATCGTGCGCGCGGACCTGTATCCCGAAGGCCGTGCCGACCTCGTCGTCTGCAATCCGCCCTGGCTGCCGGGCAAGCCGAGTTCCGCCATCGAATACGCCGTCTACGATCCCGACAGCCGCATGCTGAAGGGTTTTCTCGCGGGCTTGAAAGACCACCTGCGCGACGGCGGCGAAGGCTGGCTCATTCTGTCCGACCTGGCCGAGCACCTGGGCCTACGGTCGCGTGATCAATTGCTCGGCTGGATCGCCGAGGCGGGCCTGGACATCGCCGGCCGCCACGACATCCGCCCGACTCACGCGAAAGCCAGCGATCCCGACGATCCGCTGGCGGCGGCACGCATGGCCGAGGTGACGTCGCTGTGGCGCCTGCGGGTGGCCTGAGCGCGGCCCGGACATAGCGGTTTGGAAATCCGATTTGCGCTCCGGCGCCGATCGCGCTAAAATAGCGTTCTCAGACGCGGGGTGGAGCAGTCTGGCAGCTCGTCGGGCTCATAACCCGAAGGTCACAGGTTCAAATCCTGTCCCCGCAACCAAATACCGTAACAACAAGCCCGACTCTTGCAGCCGGGCTTTTGTTTTCTGGGCCAGCGCAGCGCATGAGAGACAAGAAAGACAACGCGACCTTCGACCTGCCCGGCTTCGAGCCGGCGCCGCACGACGATGCCGCCGCGCCTTTTTCTTCGTCTCCGCCCGCGGATCCGGCGCCCGTAAAGCGCCCCCGGGCGCGCCGCACGGCACAGAAACAGGAACAGCTGATGCTGATGAACCTGACAGAAACGGATGCGACCGGCCTGCCGGTCTGGAAACACGATCCCGATCTGGACCTCACCGGCTTGCCTGTCTGGAAGCCGGCACCCTGAAGTACGCGACATGAACGCCGGTTCGTCGCGCCAACGAAACGCCGACACCATGTCCGACACCGCATTCTCCTCGCTGCAGCTCGCAGCCCCCTTCCTCGCCAACCTCGACCAGCTCGGCTACAAGGACATGACGCCCGTGCAGGCGGCCACGTTGCCGCTCGCGCTCCAGGGCCGCGACCTCATCGCGCAGGCCAAGACCGGCAGCGGCAAGACGGCCGCGTTCGGCATTGGCATGCTGCTGAAGCTGAACCCCACGCTGTTCGCCGTGCAAGGCCTCGTCATGTGCCCCACGCGCGAGCTGGCCGACCAGGTCGCGAACGAGTTGCGCCGCCTGGCGCGCGGCATCGGCAACGTCAAGGTCGTCGTGCTGACGGGCGGCATCTCGATGCGGCCGCAGATCGCGTCGCTGGAGTTCGGCGCGCACATCGTCGTCGGCACCCCGGGCCGCATCCGCGACCACCTGCAACGCCGCACCCTCGACCTCGCGCGCCTGCGCACCCTCGTGCTGGACGAAGCCGACCGCATGACGGACATGGGGTTCTACGACGAGATCGCGGCCATCGTGCGCGAATGTCCCGCGCATCGCCAGACGCTGCTGTTCTCCGCGACGTATCCGGACGACATCCGCGCCGCCACCGCGCGCTTCCTGCGCGATCCGCTCGAGGTCGCCGTCGACACCGCGCACGCGCCGGCCCGCATCGAGCAGCGTTTCTACGAGATCGGTTTCGACGGCCGCATGGACGCCGTCGCGCGACTGCTGCGCCATTACCGCCCCGCGTCCGCGATCGCATTCTGCAACACGAAGGCGCGCTGCCGCGAAGTCGCGGACGCCCTGCGCGACCAGGGCTTTTCCGCGCTCGCGCTGTACGGCGAACTGGAACAGCGCGAACGCGACGAGACGCTGGTGCGCTTCGCCAACCGCAGCTGCTCGGTGCTTGTCGCCACCGACGTGGCGGCGCGCGGCATCGATATCGCCGGCCTGGAAGCGGTCATCAACGTGGACGTGTCGAAGGATCCGGAAGTGCACGTGCACCGCGTCGGCCGCACCGGGCGCGCGGGTGCGAACGGGCTCGCGCTGTCGCTGTGTGCGCCGAACGAAAAACGCTGGGTCCGCCTGATCGAGGAGGCGCAGGGCTTCACGGCCGAGTGGCATGCGCTCGCCGAACTGGCCGACGACGACGGCGCGGTCGATCCGGCACCGATGATCACGCTGTGCATATCCGGCGGCAAGAAGGACAAGCTGCGGCCGGGCGACCTGCTGGGCGCCCTCACCGGCGACGCGGGCCTGCTGAAGGAGCAGGTCGGCAAGATCGCCATCTTCGAATTCGTCAGCTACGTCGCGCTCGACCGCCGGGTCGCGCAGCAGGCGTTCGACCGGCTGAACAGCGGCAATCCGCTGGGTCCGGAATTCGGCGCCATCAAGGGCCGCAACTTCAAGATGCGTTTCATCGACGACTGATTCGTGCAACGCCGCGCTTGTAACAGTTGTAACAGGCGCGCACGGTTGAGTTGTGCTCGGGCACCGGTGCTACAAATCTGGCATGATTTTGCCAAGCCCATGCCTTAGCAAAATGACCAGCCTAACTACCATCGGACCGGAGCAGCAGCACCTCGAAGGCCGCACCGTCCGGGACATCGTCGAGTACAGTCCCGAACAGGTCAACGAAGTGTGGTGCCGCAAGATCTTCCGCCAGATCCTGCAGTCGCTCGAACTGCAGTACGCGATGCACATGCCGCATCGCGCCATCACGCCCGACACGATCGTGTTCCACGAGAATGGCGAGCCGCTGCTGATTCCCACCGACGTCGGCCCGCCGGAAGCGCAGGAGGCCGAGGACCTGAACGCCCTGGCGCGCATCATCCACTACGCCATCACACGCGAGCTCGCACCGACGGGCCCGCTGGCCGGCCGGGCGGAAGGCTACAGCGATTCGCTCGTCAGTGCCGTCGACCGCTGCATGGATCCCGACCCGGCGCGCCGTCCGCACAGCATCGAGCAATTGCGCGACCTGCTCGGCATCGTCCCGCTCGGGCCGCCCGTCGGGGCTGCGGTGGCGTCGCACATGACACCGCCGCTGCCTCACGACATGCCACCGCCCGGTTTTGGCCCCGATCCCGGCCCGGCGCCGGCGGCGCCCGCAGCCGTTCCGCCTGCGCTCATGCAGACGGACGAACGGCCGCGCCGACACTGGAATCTGAACCGCTGGCAACGCTGGGCCGTCGCGGCCGGCGGTGGCGCCGTGCTCATCGCGCTGGCGCTCGCCATGTTCGCGGAAATGCGCGACTCCGGCTCGTTCGACCACATCGTGCTGACCTTGCCGCAACAGGGCGACAAGCCGTCCGCCACCGGTGCCGGCGGCGCCGCCGCGACCGGCGCCGCGGCCGCGGGCGCACTGGACAGCAGCGAGCGCTATGTTGCACAGGACACGCCGGTTTCGCGCCCGGCAGACGTGCCGCAAACGCCCGCCATCCCGTCCGCCCCCGTCGCCGCCAGCCAGGCCCAGCCTGCACCGGCCACACGCCTGCCCGGCGTCGTCGTCACGCCGAACGGCAATGAGTACAGGCTGCAGATCCAGCCGTGGGGCGTCGTGTACGTGGACGACGTCGACCGCGGCGTCAGTCCGCCCGTCAAGCGCCTCGTGCTGACGCCCGGCCGCCACACGATCCGCGTGACGAACCCGAATTTCCACGACCGCGTGCTCGAGGTCGACACGGCGAACGGCGATGGACAGATCGCCGTCGACTTCAATACAGAGCCCCGATGAGACCGATGATCACCCACCGCTTCACCCAGGCCATCGTGCTGGCCGCGACCACCGCCCTGCTCGGCGGTTGCGCCGATTTCCCGCTGTTCGACAAGAAACCGCCCCGCACCCCCAGCCATCCGAAGGCGACGGGGCCGGTCGAACGGGAGGCCCCGGTCGCGCGCGAAGCCCCGCCGCGCCCCAAGGAAAGACCGCGCGACCGCGACGAGGCGCCCGCATCGCCCAGCGCCGGCCTGCAGGAAGGCATCCGGCTGTACAACGACGGCGATTACAACGGCGCGATCAAGCGGTTGTCCGCGCGCGACGTGAACAATGGCCCGCTCGCCACGCGCCTCACGGCCTTGAAATACATGGCGTTCAGCTATTGCGTAACGTCACGGCCGGGCCCGTGCCGCCAGGCGTTCGACCGCGCGCTGCGCCTCGACCCGTCGTTCGACCTGGCACCGGGCGAGCACGGCCATCCGCTGTGGGGCCCCGTCTTCACGAAGGCCAAGCAGGCGGCGACGCCGCGCTGATCCCGGGGCGGACCGTGTGAGCGCCGTTCCCGCCCATTGCGACCGCCCGCTGGCCGACAGCACGCCCGTCAGCGGCCACGCCGACCACCCGCACCTCGTCCTCGCGACGTCGATCCTGTCGAGTAGCCTCGCCTTCATCGACGGTTCCGTCGTCAACGTGGGCCTGTCCGCCATCGGCCGCGACCTGGGCGGCGCGGGCGCGGACCTGTCGTGGGTCGTGAGCGGCTATCTTTTACCGTTAAGCTCGTTGCTGCTGCTGGGCGGCGCGGCCGGCGACCGCTACGGCAGGCGTCGCATCCTGCTCGCCGGCATCGCGGCCTTCGCGCTGGCGTCGCTGCTGTGCGCGTGGGCGCCACGGCTGTGGCTGCTCGTGGGCGGACGCGTGCTGCAAGGCATTGGCGCCGCCTTCCTGTTGCCGAACAGCCTTGCGATCCTCGGCGCGACGTTCGACGGCAAGGCGCGCGGCAAGGCCATCGGGATCTGGGCCGCGGCCGGCGCGGCGGCGGGTGCCATCGGGCCATTGCTTGGCGGCTGGCTCATCGATACGGTCGGCTGGCGCACCGTCTTTTATATCAACCTGCCCATCGCGGCGCTGGCGATGTTGCTCGGCTGGCGCTACGTGCGCGTGCCGCGCGGCGACAAGCCCGTCGCGCTCGATCCGGCCGGCGCGCTGCTGGCCAGCGTCGGCCTCGGCTGCCTGACGTGGGGCCTCGCCGCCGCGTCGGCCGACAAAGGCATCGCGGCCGCGTCCGGCGGCGCGATGGCGGCCGGCGTGCTCGTGCTGCTCGGGTTCCTCTGGGCCGAGCGGCGCGCGGGCGACAAGGCGATGCTGCCTTTGAAACTGTTCGGGTCCAGCAGCTTTTCCGGCCTGAACCTGATGACGTTCCTGCTCTACGGCGCCCTCGGCGCGCTGATGCTGCTCGTGCCGTTCGTGCTGATCCAGGCGCTGCACTACTCCGCGAAACAGGCGGGTGCGGCGCTGCTGCCGTTTCCCATCGTCCTCGCGATCGGCTCGCCCCTGATGGGCAAGGTGGCCGGCAGCCACGGCTCGCGGCTGCCGCTGTCGATCGGGGCGCTGGTCGTGGCGGGCGGATTCCTGCTGGGCATGCGCATTGGCGACGGCAGCTATGCGACGACCGTGCTGCCCGCGATCCTCGTCATCGCCGTCGGGATGGCGTGCGTGGCGGCGCCGCTGACGACGGCCGTGCTGTCGTCGGTCGACGGCCGCCACACGGGCGTCGCGTCCGGCTTCAACAGTGCCGTCGCGCGCGGCGGCGGACTCATCGCGACAGCGCTGCTGGGCGTCGTGCTGACGGCGCAGGGCCGCGCGCTGTTCGCACCGTTCCACGCGGCGATGGCGGTGTGCGCCGCGTGCGCGCTGGCAGCATCGATCTGCGCGTTCGTGTGGGTCAGGCGCGAACGTTGACGGACGCCGGATACGTGGGCACGCGGCGCCGCTGGCTCGCTTGCTCGTACGCATAGGCCATCGCGATCAACGCCGCTTCGCTCCACGCGCCGCCGACGAACGACAGCCCGACGGGCAACCCGTGCACGAAGCCGGCCGGCACCGTCACGTGCGGATAGCCGGCGACGGCCGCGGGCGACGAAAAGCTGGGGCCGTCGTGGTCGCCGTTGATGTAGTCCGTCAGCCAGCCCGTGCCGCCCGTGGGCGCGACCAGCGCGTCCAGCGTTTCCTCGCGCAGGATCCGGTCGATGCCCTCCTCGCGGCTGTAGCGGCGGTTGTTGGCGAGTGCGTCGCGGTAGGCCCTGGCATCGAGGCCCGGGCGGGCCGCGGCCGCGATCAGGTGTTCCTGGCCGAAATGGCGCAGCTCTTGCGATGCGTGCTTGTCGTTGAACGCGATCACGTCGGTCATCGTCTTGATGGACGCATGGGGCGCGTAGCCGGCGAGATAGGCTTCCAGGTCGGGGCGGAATTCGGACAGCAGGACTTCCAGTTCCGTGTCGCCGTACTTGTCGACGTTGGGCACCTGCACGTCGACGAGCGTCGCCCCCTGCGCGCTCAGGATCGCCAGCTCGGCCTCGATCACGGCGTTCACGGCAGGGTTATTGAAGAAATTGCGCGCGACACCGATGCGGCGGCCGCGCAGGCCGTCTGTCCGCAGGGCGGCCGCGTAATCGCCCGGCTTCCCCTGCATGGAGCCTGTGGCGGCATCGTCCGGGTCGGCACCGGCGATCGCGGCGAGCAGCAGCGCGGCGTCGGCCACGGTGCGCGTCATGGGGCCGGCCGTGTCCTGCGAATGCGCGATCGGGATGATGCCGCTGCGGCTGACGAGCCCCAGGGTGGGCTTGATGCCGACGATGCCGCAGATCGACGACGGCGACACGATCGACCCGTCCGTCTCCGTGCCGATGGCCAGTGTGGCGAGCCCGGCCGCCATCGCGGCGCCCGAGCCGGAACTGGAACCGCTCGTGTTGCGGTCGAGCGCGTACGGGTTGCGGGTCTGGCCGCCGCGTCCGCTCCAGCCGCTGACGGAATGTGTCGAGCGCATGTTCGCCCATTCCGACAGATTCGTCTTGCCGAGGATCACGGCGCCGGCCGCGCGCAGGCGTGCCGCGACGAACGCGTCGCGCGTGGCGCGCACGCCGTCCAGCGCGAGCGAGCCGGCGCTCGTGCTCATCTTGTCGCCCGTCGCGATATTGTCCTTCAGCAGGACGGGAATGCCGTGCAGCGGGCCCCGCACCTTGCCGGCCTGGCGTTCGCGGTCGAGGTCGGCTGCGATCCTGATGGCGTCGGGATTCAGTTCGATGACGGCATTCAGGCGCGGCCCGGCCTTGTCGACGGCGGCGGTGCGCGCGAGGTAGCGCTGCACGAGCGCCTTCGACGTCAGCTTGCCCGTTTCCATCAGCGCCTGCTGCTCGCGCACGCCGGCGTCGAGGATGGCGTCAAGCTCCTTGCCTTTGACCGGGGCGGTCACGCCGGCCGCGGCGCTCGCCGCCAGTCCCAGTCGAACGAAATCCCTGCGATCCATGCATCCTCCCTGAAGAATGCATCAGCATAACAGCAAGTATGGACGAAAAAAAACGCTGCCCGATGGACAGCGTTTTTTTCAGAGAGCGCGTCGGCTTAGTTGCGGACGACTTTCTTGTACTCGGCGGTACGGGTGTCGATCTCGATGACGTCGTCCTGATTGACGAACAGCGGCACCTGGATGGTGAACTGCTTCGACTCGATGGCGTTCTCGAGCTTGGCTTCCTTCAGGACGTTGCCCGAAGTATTGCCCTTGACGGCCGGTTCCGTGTAGATGACCTGGCGTGCGATGGTGATCGGCAGTTCGACCGAGATGGCCTTGCCGTCGTAGAACACGGCTTCGCATTCCATACCGTCTTTCAGGTAGTTGATGGCGTCGCCCAGGTTTTCTTCTTCGATTTCGTACTGGTTGTACTCTTCATCCATGAAGACGTACAGCGGGTCGGCGAAGTACGAGTAGGTCACCGGCTTCTTGTCCAGAACGACGACGTCGAATTTGTCGTCGCCGCGGAACACGTTTTCCAGCGGTGCGTTGGTGAGAAGATTCTTCATCTTCCACTTGTACGTGAAGCCCGTGCGGCTCGAGCCATTGACGTCGGAGCGCAGCACGATGAAAGGCTTGGCATCAACCATGATGATGTTGCCGACACGGATTTCTTTTGCGGGTTTCATAGGAGGGTTTTAACCTAAAAATGAGTTGCAGTAATCAAGCATGATACCATGTTCCTTGCCCGTCGCCTACCGCAGCGACCGGGCAAAATCCAGCAGGTTGCTCACCAAGTCGCCATTCGCCAACATCTCCGCCTGCCATTCGGCACTGCGTTTTGTAATCGTTGGCAAATCGGCTTTCAGGGTTGTCCACAGCGCCGGCCAATCGGCGGGCAGATCACCTGCCACGCCATTCCAGCACAGGGAAAATTCGATCAGGCTATCCAGGTTCGCTGCGTACGTTTGCAGGAACGCGCGGAGTTTAACATGATGCAAGTTTTCATCTTGCGGATAAATGTGCCAGATAAACGGTCGCCCGGCCCATTGCGCACGCACCCACGAATCCTCGCCGCGGACGACGTTCACGTCGCACGACCACAGCAGGCGGTCGTAGTCGTCCTGCGACAGGAATGGAATGACGCGGACTGTCAGATTGCCGTGTGTCGCCACCGTGCCGGCGCCGACGAATGCCGCCACCTGCTCGCGCGCGACGCCTTCCGGCACCAGGCATGTTACAGGCGTCCCGCCGTCGCGCCACGCGGCGAACATTTCCGCTACCGGCGCGTGCGGATAGCAGAACAGGCTGACCGTCAGCGCGGCCATCTCGTCCCGTTTGACGCCCAGCCGCGCCAGGAAATCCGCACGTGCCGCCGGATCGGCCTGGAAGCGGTCGCGGGCGTCGAGCAGCCCGCGCTCGCGCAGCAGGCCGCCTGTCTTGCGCGTAAAACCCGGGAAAAAGAAATGCTTCGTCAGCTTCAGGCGCGGATGCATCGACGGCAGCGAATGGCAACCCTCAACCCATGCCTCGGCGCTGAGGCCTTCGTAATTGATCCACACGGGACGCGGCTCGCACTGCGCCATCGCGGCGATATAACCCGGCGGGATGTCGACGCCGAAGAATTCGATGACGATGTCGGCCACGTCGGCCGGCTCGAAGGCGGCCTCCTGGTCGCGCCAGTGCAGGACGCGCACGCCGTCCACGATCTGCTCGACGGCATCGACGTCGACGGCCGGCCAGATGCGGCGGAAGCTGGCGAGGTCGTCGACCCACAACGTCACCGCGATGCCATGCTCGCGGTGGAACTGCCGCGCGAGGCGCCAGCAGATGCCGATGTCGCCGAAGTTGTCGACCACCTTGCAGAAGATGGCGAGTGTCGTGGAGCGTTGATCGTTGTGCATGGTCGCGGACCCAAAGAAAAACCGGAGCACCTATCCGCATGCGCGGGTGGTCTGCTCCGGTCTTTGACTGGCGTCCCCACGGGGATTCGAACCCCGGTACTCACCGTGAAAGGGTGATGTCCTAGGCCTCTAGACGATGGGGACCTAAAACTGTTTTTTGCTGCTTGCCGTATGCTTGGCGTCCCCACGGGGATTCGAACCCCGGTACTCACCGTGAAAGGGTGATGTCCTAGGCCTCTAGACGATGGGGACCCTGGAACTGCTACCGCTATGCCTGATTGCAGGCATGTTACACCAAAAGCTGGCGTCCCCACGGGGATTCGAACCCCGGTACTCACCGTGAAAGGGTGATGTCCTAGGCCTCTAGACGATGGGGACCTGAACTTCTCTACTACATGTTCTTGGTGGAGGTAAGCGGGATCGAACCGCTGACCTCTTGCATGCCATGCAAGCGCTCTCCCAGCTGAGCTATACCCCCAAAACAAAAGCCGCTCAAGGCGGCTTCCTTGCAACACCTGCTATTCTGCCGGGGTCAGAGCCCAACCGAGAAATTCGGGCTCTGACCCCAGTAGATAAAAATCTTGGCGTCCCCACGGGGATTCGAACCCCGGTACTCACCGTGAAAGGGTGATGTCCTAGGCCTCTAGACGATGGGGACCCTGGACTGTTACGGCTGTTTTTCCCTGCTTGGTGGAGGTAAGCGGGATCGAACCGCTGACCTCTTGCATGCCATGCAAGCGCTCTCCCAGCTGAGCTATACCCCCTACGGGAAAACAGCACTATAACACACTACATTTACTGCTTACGTCGTTTTTCAACGTCGCTGCCGAATCTGGCGTCCCCACGGGGATTCGAACCCCGGTACTCACCGTGAAAGGGTGATGTCCTAGGCCTCTAGACGATGGGGACCTGGACTACAACATATTGCACTTCAGAGTTGGTGGAGGTAAGCGGGATCGAACCGCTGACCTCTTGCATGCCATGCAAGCGCTCTCCCAGCTGAGCTATACCCCCGCAGCGCTGAAGTGCGAGCATTATAGCGGACGCACTTGCATTACGCAAATAGTTACAGCCCCTTATCAACGCGTGCAATCACGGTATCGCGGCCGAACAATTCCAGCACCGCGTCGATCGCCGGCGTCTGCAGCTGGCCCGTGACGAGCAGGCGCAGCGGCATGGCCAGTTGCGGCATCTTGAGGCCGTGCGCGGCGAGCACTTCCTTCATCATCGCGGACAGCGCCGGCTTGGTCCATTCGACGTCGCGCAGGCGTTCGGCGAACTGGGCCAGCGCGGGGCGCACGGCATCGGTCAGGTGCTGGGTCAGCAGCGCCGCGTCCGGCTTCGGTTCGCGGTAGAACAGCATCGCGGCATCGGCCAGTTCGTTGATCGTGTTGGTGCGCTCTTTCATGAGGCCCAGCACGGCGGCCAGCGGCGGCGCGCCGTCGAACTGGGCGCCTTCGCGCTCCATCTTCGGCCGCGCGAGACCGGCCAGGCGCTCGTTGTCCGCCTGCTTGATGTAGTGGTTGTTCAGCCAGCCGAGCTTTTCCGGATTGAACTGCGCGGCCGACGCGGTCAGGTGGTCGAGGTTGAACCACTCGGTGAACTGCTGCATCGAGAAGATCTCGTCGTCGCCGTGGCTCCAGCCCAGGCGCGCCAGGTAGTTCAGCATCGCTTCCGGCAGATAGCCCTGCTCCGGGTACTCCATCACGCTGACTGCGCCGTGGCGCTTCGACAGTTTCTGGCCGTCCGGGCCGAGGATCATCGGCAGGTGGCCGTACTGCGGCAGCTCCGCGCCCAGCGCGCGCAGGATGTTGATCTGGCGGGGCGTGTTGTTGACGTGGTCGTCGCCGCGCAGCACGTGGGTGATCTTCATGTCCCAGTCATCGACGGCGACGCAGAAGTTATAGGTCGGCGTGCCGTCCGGGCGGGCGATCACGAGGTCGTCCAGCTCCTTGTTGGCGATGGTGATCGGGCCCTTGACGACGTCGTGCCACGTGACTTCGCCGTCCAGCGGATTCTTGAAGCGCACGACGGGCTTGACGCCTTCCGGCACCGGCGGCAGGGTCTTGCCAGGTTCCGGGCGCCAGGTACCGTCGTAGCGGGGCTTGTCGCCGGCGGCGCGCATGCGCTCGCGCATCGCTTCCACTTCTTCCGGCGAGCAGTAGCACAGGTACGCCGTGCCGGCTTCCAGCATGCCCTTCACCACCTCGCGGTAACGGTCCATGCGCTGCATCTGGTAGAACGGGCCTTCGTCGTGCGCGAGGCCCAGCCATTCCATCCCCTGCAGGATCGCCTGCACGGCTTCCGGCGTCGAACGCTCCAGGTCGGTGTCTTCGATGCGCAGGACGAAGGTGCCGCCGAAATGGCGGGCATAGGCCCACGAATACAGCGCGGTGCGGGCGCCGCCGAGGTGGAGATAGCCGGTCGGGCTGGGAGCGAAACGGGTGCGGACGGTCATGGTCGGATGCGAAGGGAACGCATGAATATTAATGAAGCGGCTATTTTACCGCGAGGCCCGGCAATGGGGGAGCAGACACTCCCGCGACATGGTTACTCATGATGACTGAAAATTACTTTACAGAAATTGAAGTTTTAGCTACAGTCTCGTCCGGCTTTTCCACCCCATGCATATATCACCCTGCCCATGACGAACGATCCGAGCACCGCTGCCATTGCGCGTCTGCGCGGCGAATTCGCCTGCGCGACGGCGGAAATCGGCTTCCTGCACGCGCAGGCCCCGACGATCCTGCGCGACCTGCGCCGCGCCCTGATCGTGTGCTCGCTGTTCTACCTGATGTTCAGCGTGGCCGACGTGCTGGCCCTGGGCCTGCCGGGCGCGATGCCGTCCCTGCTCGCCCGCTCCGTCGTGCCGCTCCTCGCGTGGGCCGGCCTGCGCCATGCGCGCCGGGCCGTGGCACCCGTCACGACCGCGTACCGGGTGGCGAGCGTGTTCACGTTGCTGGGGATGCTCACCTATATGTTCATCGCGTGGCGCCGTCCGGCCGACACGCTGCTGCACGGCACGTCCGTCGGCCTGATGGCCGTCGTGATCCTGGTCTTCATCCCGAACCGCCTGCGCACGTCCGTCGCCATCGCGCTCGGCTCCAGCCTCGTGTTCATTGCGCTGGCGTGGATCCAGCACCTCGAATCGACGCGCCACCTCGTGTCGATGACGATGTTGATCCTGTTCGCCAACGCCTTCGGCGCCGTCGCCGCGAACCGCCACGCGCGGCTGTGGCGCGAGCAATATCGCACGCATCAGGTGCTGACGAACCTGTCCGTGCGCGACCCGCTGACCGGCTGCTACAACCGGCGCCACCTGAACGCGGCCCTGCTCGACGGCGAGATCGCCCGCGCGCGGCGCTACCGTTTGAGCCTGTCGCTGATCATGTGCGACCTGGACGGCTTCAAGGCCATCAACGACACGTACGGCCACCACGCGGGCGACGCACTGCTGCGCCGCTTCGCGGACTTGCTGCAGGCGATGACGCGCGACGCCATCGACACGGTGGTGCGCTACGGCGGCGAAGAATTCCTGATCATCCTGCCGGAGACCCGGCTGGACGGCGCCGTCGAACTGGCCGAGCGCGTCCGCGCCGCCTTCGCCGCCGAACGCATTCCATACGGCGACGCGGTGCTGGCCACGACCGCCAGTTTCGGCGTCGTCGGCGCCGACTTCGCGGCGGGCCAGGCCATCACGCCGCAGTCGCTCATCGCCGTGGCGGACGACCTGATGTACGACGCCAAGCGGGGCGGCCGCAACCGGGTGCGCGCACGCCAGATCGAGGCGGCTGTCTCACGCGTGGCATAGAATCGCCCGGATGAGCGACTCTTCTTTGCCCGACCTGCGCACTCACTACGATGCCATGTGGGACCGCGCCTGGCCGGACGTGTCCCGCGGCGACGTGGAGTGCGACAGCCACCTGGCCGGCGGGCGCGATCCGCGCCGGGGCCTGACCCTGATCGCGCGTCCCGACACGGCGCTGGCGGCCCGCTTCGAAGCCGTGCAGGACGCGTTGCTCGGCGCCGATCCGCAGCAATACCGGCAACCCCTCCCCGACCTGCACATGACGGTGCTGTCGCTGTTCACAGTGACGCCGGATTACGCACCGCACTTGGCCCGGCGCGCGGATTACGCGGCCGCCGCGCGCGCGGCGCTGGACGACCTGCCCGCGTTCGACATCGACTTCGAAGGCATCACGATCTCGCGCGGCGCCGTGCTGGCCAAGGGGTTTCCGCGCGACGGCACGCTGGAACGGCTGCGGGCACGCCTGCGCGCCGCGCTGCATGCGCGGGGGCTGGCCGGGACACTGGACCAGCGCTACCGGCTCGTCACGGCACACTCGACCGTGCTGCGCTTCATCGCCCCGCCGCTTGAACCGGCGCGACTGGCCGCGGTGCTGAGAGAGACGCGCGCCATGCCGCTCGGGACCATGCGGGTGGACACCTTGCAGCTTGTGGTCAACGACTGGTATATGTCGAGCGCGGCGGTCGAACCCGTCGCGACGTTTACGTTGCGGCCGCCGTCCGGCGCAACGTGACCGCTTGCTCGCCGGTGGCGCGCGCGCGCAACTGCCCGCAGCCCCCGTCGACGTCCTGCCCCGCCGAATCGCGCAGCTTGGTCAGGATGCCCCGCTCGAACAGCCAGGCCGCGATGTCCCGCGCCTTGTCCCACTCGGGCCTTTGGTACGGCAAGCCGGGATTCGTGTTGTAGGGGATCATGTTCAGCACGGCATATTTGCCGCGCAAGAGGTCGACCAGCGCCTCGAGTTCGTCCGGCCCGTCGTTGACGCCGTCCAGCAAGGTCCACTGGTACTGGATCGGATAAGCGGTCAGGCGCGCATAGCGTTCGCCCTCCTCGACCAGGTCGCGCGCCGTGTAGCGCGGTGCGCGCGGCAGCAGGCGCGCACGCAGGTCCGTCTTCGTCGTGTGCAGCGACAACGCCAGCGCCGGTTTCACGCGGCCTTGCGGCAGGCGCTCGAACACGCGCGGGTCGCCCACCGTCGAGAACACGAGGTTCTTGTGCGCGATATTGCCTTCGATGCCGAGCAGCTCGATGGCTTCCAGGACGTTGTCGAGGTTGTGCGCGGGCTCGCCCATGCCCATGAACACGACTTTTTTCACGGGCCGGAGGCGGCGCGCCAGCACGACCTGGGCGACGATCTCGCCGCTCGTCACCTGCCGGATCAGGCCGCTTTGACCCGTCATGCAGAACTGGCAGCCGACCGCGCACCCGACCTGGCTCGACACGCATACGCCGTCGCGCGGCAGCAGCACGGATTCCACCGTCTGGCCATCGGCGAGGCCGACCAGCAGGCGGGCCGAGCCGTCGTCGGCAGGGTGGGTGCTAATGACGCGGGCCAGCGCCTCCAGCTCGGCATCCAGCTGCGGCAGTGCTTCGCGCACGGGCCTGGGCAGGAAGTCGTCGGGACGGCGGCGGCCGCGGTCGTGGTCCATCACGCGAACCCAGTCGCGCAGCACGCGGTCTGCGTGCAGGGGCTGGGCGCCGAGGGCGTGCAGGCGGGTGCGGATTGCTTCGATACGCATTCTATTGTTGACGCATGAGCGTCGCCCCCGCGGAGGCGGGGGCCCAAGTTCTGCGAGCGCAGTCGAGACGCGAACAAAATTGGGTCCCTGCCTTCGCAGGGACGACGGGGTAACTCAGTCGTTCTTGACGACGATCGTCGGAAACTTCGCCGACATATCCTTCGACTGCTCCGCCACCTTCACGGCCACCTTGCGCGCGATCTCTTTGTAGATCGCGGCGATGGCCCCATCCGGCTCCGCCACGACGGTCGGCGTACCGGAATCCGTCTGCTCGCGGATCGACAGCTGCAGCGGCAGCTTGCCGAGGAAGTCGACGTGGAAGTCTTCGCACATCTTCTGGCCGCCGCCTTCGCCGAAGATCGCCTCGACGTGGCCGCAGTTCGAGCAGATATGGGTGCTCATGTTTTCCACGACGCCGACGATCGGGATGCCGACCTTCTCGAACATCTTGAGACCCTTGCGCGCGTCCAGCAGGGCGATGTCCTGCGGCGTCGTGACGATCACGGCGCCCGTCACCGGCACCTTCTGCGACAAGGTCAGCTGGATGTCGCCCGTACCCGGCGGCATGTCGACGACGAGGTAATCGAGATTCCGCCAGTTGGTCTGTTCCAGCAACTGCTGCAGGGCCTGCGTGACCATCGGGCCGCGCCACACCATCGGCTCGTCCGGATCGATCAGGAAGCCGATCGACGATACCTGCACACCATGGTTTTCCAGCGGCTCCATCGTCTTGCCGTCCAGGCTTTGCGGACGGCCATTCACGCCCAGCATCATCGGCTGCGACGGGCCGTAGATGTCGGCGTCCAGCAGGCCCACCGCCGCACCTTCGGCGGCCAGCGCCAGCGCGAGGTTGACGGCCGTCGTCGACTTGCCGACGCCGCCCTTGCCGGACGCGACGGCAATGATGTTCTTCACGTTTGGCATCACCTTCAGGCCACGCTGCACGGCGTGCGACAGGATCTTGCTCGTGACGTTCACGCTGACGTTGTCCACGCCCGGGAGCTTGCGCAGCGCGTCGATGACGGACGCGCGGATGCCCGCGACCTGGCTCTTCGCCGGATAGCCGAGCTCGATGTCGAGGGCGACGCTGGCGCCGTCGACCTGGATGTTCCTGACTGCCTTGGAGGTGACGAAATCTTTATGGGTGTTGGGATCGACGACAGCGGCCAGCGCGGCCTTGACGTCATCTACAGTGATGCTCATTGGGTTCTCCGGATGTGATGCGCAAGTTTAGCGCAAAACCGGGTAACGACTGTTGCCAGGCTGGCAAATGGGCACAGTACCCCCTGCGCGTTCAGGGTCATCCGCTGGTAAAATGCCTTTTTTCATATACCTTCCCAACCTTCGACCATGACACGCAAGCTGTTCGTCACCACCGCCCTGCCCTACGCCAACGCTGCCTTTCACATCGGCCACATGATGGAATACATCCAGGCCGACATCTGGGTCCGCTTCCAGCGAATGCAGCGCGACGCCGGTGCGCAGCGCGTCGTGCACTTCGTCGGCGCCGACGACACGCACGGCACGCCGATCATGATCGCCGCCGAGAAGGAAGGCGTGACGCCACAGGAATTCGTCGCGAAGATCGCGGCCGGCCGCGCGCAATACCTGGACGGTTTCCACATCGCGTTCGACAACTGGTATTCGACGGATTCTCCGGAAAACGTCGACCTGTCGCAGGGCATCTACCGCCGCCTGCGCGACAACGGCCTGATCTACACGAAGACCGTCGACCGCTTCTACGACACGGCCAAGGGCATGTTCCTGGCCGACCGCAACATCAAGGGCGAGTGCCCGGTCTGCCAAGCGAAGGACCAGTACGGCGACAACTGCGAAGTGTGCGGCGCCGCCTACCAGCCGACCGAGCTGATCAATCCGTACTCCGTGTTCACGGGCTCGACACCGATCCTGAAGCCGTCCGAACAGTACTTCTTCAAGCTGTCCGACCCGCGCTGCTTCCAATTCCTGAAGGAATGGCTGAACACGCCGGGCCGCCTGCAGCCGGAGATGGTCAACAAGGTCTCCGAATGGCTCGGTGAAAACGGCGAAAAGCTGGCCGACTGGGACATCTCGCGCGACGCGCCCTATTTCGGCATCCCGATTCCGGATGCGCCGGGCAAGTTCTTCTACGTGTGGCTGGACGCGCCGGTCGGCTATCTCGCCAGCCTGAAGAATTACTTCGAAAAGAAAGGCATCGATTACGAAGCGTTCCTGAACGATCCGTCCGCAGAGCAAGTGCATTTCATCGGCAAGGACATCGTGTCGTTCCACCTGCTGTTCTGGCCGGCGATGCTGAATTTCTCGGGCCACCCGATCATCGACAAGCTGAAGGTTAACGTCCACGGCCACCTGACCGTGAACAACGAAAAGATGTCGAAGTCGCGCGGCACGGGCATCTCGCCGCTGCGCTACCTGCAGCTGGGCATGAATCCGGAATGGCTGCGCTACTACCTCGCGTTCAAGCTGAACGCCCGGGTCGAAGACCTGGACTTCACGGGCGACGACTTCGTCGCGCGCGTGAACAGCGACCTGATCGGCAAGTACGTGAACATCGCCAGCCGCTGCGCCGGCTTCATCGCCAAGCGTTTCGACGGCAAGCTGGCGTCGACCTTGTCGGATGACGCGAAACAATGGATCGCTCGCGCCCTGAATGGCGAAGTTAATGGCAACCTCGGCGAGCGCCAGGCCGCGATCGCCGCGAACTTCGAATCGCGCGAGTTCGGCAAGGCGCTGCGCGAAATCATGGAAGTGGCCGACGTCGCCAACCGCTACGTCGACGAGAACAAGCCGTGGATCCTGGCCAAGGACGAATCGAAAACGGCGGAACTGCACGACGTGTGCACGACGGCGCTGATCCTGTTCCGCCAGCTGACGATCATGCTGTCGCCGGTGCTGCCGCACGTGGCCGCGCGCGTGCGCGAATTCCTCGGCGACGAGGCGTACTCGTGGGAAGACACCCAGGGCGAGCGCATCTACGCCCCGCTGCTGGGCCGCACGATCGGCGCCTACAGCCACCTGATGCAGCGGGTGGATGCGAAGATGGTCGAGGACCTGTTCGACAAGCCGGCGCCGGCCGCCGCCGCGGCACCCGCTGCCGCCGAGGCTGCAGAGGCAGCCACGGCCGCCGAAGCCTCGGACATCGAGGAGCTGGCACCGGAGATCTCGATCGACGACTTCACCAAGATCGACCTGCGCGTGGCGAAAATCGTCAATTGTGAGCACGTCGAAGGGTCGAGCAAGCTGCTGCGCCTCACGCTGGACGTGGGCGAAGGCCGCTATCGTAATGTGTTCTCGGGTATCAAGTCGGCCTATCAGCCGGAGCAATTGATCGGCAAGTTGACAGTGCTCGTGGCCAACCTGGCGCCGCGCAAGATGAAGTTCGGCGTATCGGAAGGCATGGTGCTGTGCGCCTCCGCGAAAGACGAGAAAACGAATCCGGGCCTGTACCTGCTGGAGCCGGTGAGCGGCGCCCAGCCGGGCATGCGGATCCGTTAAACCCGGCCTGGTGGCGTCAGTTGCTCTGCAGCGGCGCCATCAGCGAACTCTTGTTGTCCTTGTAATCCTTGCCGCCGATCTGGCTGACCATCTTTTCGGTGCGCTTGGCCGGGATGCGGCTGCCGGTGATTTCGGCTGCCGCGTCCGTCGTCGACGTGGATGCGGCGCCCAGTGCGGGCATGTCCGTGGCGGCAGGTTCGGTGGTGCTGGCGCAGCCGGCCAGGATGAATGACAAGGCGGCGCAATGCAGGACAGCTTTCATGGTTCACCTGTACGGGAATAGGTTGAGGGAAAGATAAATACCTTGCCAGAATACTATCAATTTCCGTACGCCGGTAGCAGTATAATGCGCTGTTTTTAAAAAAATAGGACGCGGGCAATGTACTGACGTCCATCCTCCACACTTTAGAGTAGTAGCGACTAATATGACCGAATACAAAGCCCTGAGGCACATCCCGCAAGCGAATCTGTTCCGCCAAGGTGACGTCTTCGTCCTGTTCGGCGAACTGTTCGGCCGCGGCTATGTGAACGGCCTGATCGACGAGGCGCGCGCCGCCGGCATGACGATCCTCGGCATCACCGTCGGCCGCCGCAACGACGACGGCACCCTGCGCGCGCTGACGCCGGAAGAACACGCGGAAGCGGAAGCCAAGCTGGGCGGCCGCATCATCAATGTGCCCCTGATGGCCGGTTTCGACATGGACGCGCCCCCGGGCGAGCAGAATCCGACCGAGATGCTGTCCGGCATTACCCTCAAGAGCTGGCAGGAAGACAAGCTGGACTGGACCAAGATCGAAGCCTGCCGCACCTCCGGCGTGCAGCGCTTCACCCAGTCCGCCCAGGCCGTCATGGCCGAGATCGACAAACTGATCCCGGACGGCGCCAACGTGTTCTTCGCACATACGATGGCCGGCGGCATTCCGAAGATCAAGGCCTTCCTCGCCATCGCCAACCGCATTTATAAAGGCCGTGGCGACCGTTTCATGTCGTCGCGCGCCCTGCTGGACAGCGACCTCGGCAAGCTGATCCTGATGAACTTCGACGAAGTGTCGGCGAACACGCTGAAGTACCTGATCGACGCCTCCGCCGGCATCCGCGCGCGCGTGGAGTCGAAGGGCGGCCAGGTGCGCTACACGGCGTACGGCTACCACGGTACCGAGATCCTGATCGGCGACGAGTACGCGTGGCAGACCTACACGAACTACACGCAGGGCTATGCCAAGATGCGCCTCGAGTCGATCGCCGAGGCCGCCTGGGCCCAGGGCATCGCCGCCACCGTGTTCAACTGCCCGGAAATCCGCACGAACTCGTCCGATATCTTCGTCGGCGTGGAGCTGTCGCTGTTCCCTTTGCTGCTCGCCCTCAAAAAAGAAGGTGGCGGCGCATGGGCACAGGAACAGTGGGACATCTGCCAGGGCCTGCTGGGCGAAGGCGTGTCGCTGCAATTGATCCTGGACAAGCTGGAAGCGTATCTGCAGACGGCCACGAGCGCCGCGTTCCGCAACTTCGAAGCCTGGCCGATGGACAACACGCCGGAACTGGCTGACCTGATGATCGGCACGTCCGACGAAATCACGTCGCTGCACACGGACAAGAAGGCGCTGATCACGGACCACCTGTCGGCCCTCGTGCTGGAAGGCACCGGCCCGCTGATGTTCCACGGCGCGGCCGAGAAGATCGCACCGGTGCTGTGGCTCAACCACGACATCATCGCCCGCGAGCTGAATGCACTGCACCAATAAGCCCTGACTCGCAGTATCATTCCTTGTTTTTATGATGCGGCGGCTCCCGATAAACGGGGCCGCCGTTTGTACGACTTGCCTAGAACAGCCATGAAACATATCCAGTACGAATCCGAGCACACCAAGTTCATCAAGCAACTGAAGGAAAAGACCCCTGGCATGGAAGAGCGCCAGCAGGCCGGCCGCTCGCTGCTGTGGGACAAAGCCCCCCTGTCGCTGGACGAGCAGCGCCGCATCGACGAATCGCGCCTCCGCCAGCAGGCGTATCCGTACCAGACCAAGGTCTGACGCTCGACCTGCCCCATTCCGAGGCCGACGACGATGATGCCCGAGCAGGCGCCGCCCGACGGGGGCGCCGATCCCGAAGCGGGCGACGGCATCGCGGCCTTCTTGCCTGAGTCCGCGGATGCCGACGCCCACGTCGACAGTGCCATCGCGCGCCTGTACGGCGAACCGCTGCTGCACCTGCCCACCGACCTGTACATCCCGCCCGATGCGCTCGAGATCTTTCTCGACGCGTTCGAAGGTCCGCTCGACCTGCTGCTGTACCTGATCCGCAAGCAGAACTTCAACATCCTGGACATCCCGATGGCCCAGGTCACGTTGCAGTACCTGGAATACGTCGAGCAGATCCGCAAGACCAACCTGGAACTGGCGGCGGAATATCTGCTGATGGCCGCGATGCTCATCGAGATCAAGTCGCGCATGCTGTTGCCCAAGCGCGTCGACGCGCTCGTCGAGGAAGCGGAAGACCCGCGCGCGGAACTGGTGCGGCGCCTGCTGGACTACGAGCAGATCAAGATCGCGGCCCAGCAGCTGGGCGCCCTGCCCCAGGAAGGCCGCGACTTCGTGCGCCCGCAGCTGCACATCGAGCAGGCGCTGGGCCCCATCTGGCCGCAGGTCGATCCGCACGACCTGCAGCGCGCCTGGATGGATGTACTGCGCCGCGCCAAGCTCACCCAGCACCACCGCATCGGCCGCGAAGAGTTGTCCGTGCGCGAACACATGTCGGCCATCCTGCGCACCTTGCAGTCGGCCCGCTTCGTCGAGTTCTCGGAACTGTTCGGCGGCCAGGCCAGCGTGCCCGTCGTCGTCGTGCATTTCGTCGCCATGCTCGAGCTGGCGAAAGAAACGTTAATCGAAATAACCCAGGCCGAACCTTTCGCCCCCATCTACGTGCGGCTCGCCTATTCTCCGGCGTGACCCATTACGAATCGATATCATGAAAATCATTTCCACCATTGACGAACTGCGCGACCAGCTGCGCGGACAACTGCGTACCGCCTTCGTGCCGACGATGGGCAATCTGCACGAAGGCCACCTGTCGCTGATGCGCCTGGCGCGCCGCCACGGCGACCCGGTCGTCGCCTCGATCTTCGTCAACCGCCTGCAGTTCGGCCCGAACGAGGACTTCGACAAATACCCGCGCACGTTCGAGGCGGACGTTGCCAAGCTGGAGAAGGAAGGCGTGTACGTCCTGTTCGCGCCGACGGAAAAGGACCTGTATCCGGAACCGCAGGAATACCGCGTGCAGCCGCCCGATGACCTGGGGAATATCCTGGAAGGCGAGTTCCGCCCCGGCTTCTTCAACGGCGTGTGCACCGTCGTGACGAAGCTGTTCTCCTGCGTGCAGCCGCGCGTGGCCGTGTTCGGCAAGAAGGATTACCAGCAGCTCATGATCGTCCGTAACATGGCGCGCCAGTTCGCGCTGCCGACTGAGATCATCGGTGCCGAGACGTTCCGCGCAGAAGATGGCCTCGCGCTGTCCTCACGCAACGGCTACCTGAGCACCGCGGAGCGCGCCGAAGCGCCGATCCTGTACCAGACGCTGCACTACGTGGCCGAGCAGACCCGCGCCGGCCACGCCGATCTCGTCGCACTCGAACGCGACGCGATGGACCGCCTGGCCGCGCGCGGCTGGCAGCCCGATTACGTCTCGATCCGCAAGCGCATGAACCTGCAGGCGCCGAGCCGCGAAGAATATGAAGCAGGCGCACCGCTCGTCGTCTTGGCCGCAGCCAAGCTGGGCGCGACGCGTCTGATTGATAATCTCGAGATCTGACTCTAATAGTTCCATTGTTGCAAATATGTTGTAGGAATTGGCAACTCTTCTTGCTAGACTCGGGGTTTGGCTTTTTACCCAAACTACGTAAAAAGAAGGAGTAGCGTCTTGACCGACCTCTCGATGCCTCAGATGCGCAAGGGTCTGCCCAAACCGGCGGACGCCGTCGACCGGATCCGCCCGGATTCGGGCGCCCATGAAATGCGCGACCCGTTCGACATCGGCGACGCGTTGACCACGCTCGCCCTCACCGGCGAGCCCGTCACTGTCTATCCCTACGGCTACGACGTCGCTCTGGCGCGCATCGACAGTGTCGATCCGGAGGGGAAGGTCTTCACGCTCGACCTGGCCGAGCCCGGCGCGGCGCTGAGCCGCAAGATCGTGTTCGTGGCGGCACTCGGCAGCAATGCGAAGATCCAGTTCGAGCTGGAAATGGACCCGGCGCCCGTCGCCGACCGTCCCGACCTGCTGCAATTCCGCCTGCCGGACGTCTGCCTCGTCCTGAACCGGCGCGCGGAGCCCCGCCTGGAATCGCCGGTGGGCATGAATTACGGTGCCCGCTTCACGCTGATGGGCAAGGTGTTCGAGATGCCCCTGTACGATTTCTCGCGCGGCGGCGTGGGCCTGCGCGCGACGCCGGGACAGGCGATGGAACTGTACGTGGGCAAGAAACTGGATAACGTGCTGCTGGAGATGGGCTCGTCGCTCATCGTCACCGCCGACCTCGAAGTACGCCTGCTGCGGCCGTTCCGCACCTTCCTGCTGGGCCAGCAGGTGCAGGTGGGCTGCCGCATCTCCAACCTCTCGATGCAGATGCGCCAGACGCTCGATCGGGCGGTCGACAAGATCCAGAAGCGCAGATAAGCAAAACGGCCCTTGATGGGCCGTTTTGCTGTGCGCCGTCATCCCCGCGGAGGCGGGGATCCAAGTTTTTCGTGCGCTGCGATCACGCGTGCAAATTGGGTTCCCGCCTTCGCGGGAACGACGGTTTATGCCGCCACGTTCTGCGCCCACGCCAGCGCCGACAGATGCGCCTTGTTGACGTCGGCCGGACTGATGTCCAGGGACGCCGCCAGCGACGCCACGAGGTCCGAATTCAGCTCGCAAGCCTCGGCCAGCGCGAGATAGGGTCCGTAGAGGCCCTCCCGCCCCAGCAGCGCCCGCACGACCTGCTCCGGCAGCTGGATCGTGTCCAGCACCTCTTTCATCGGCAGCCCCAGCAGGCGGTCCAGCAACGAGAACATGCCCGCCACGAACAAATGCTCGCCCTCGCCGCGCGGCAGGGCCGTCTGGCCCAGCAGCTCGCACAGGCGCGCGCGCACGACCGCGGTCTCCATCAGCACGGGCGAATAGCCGCTCGCGCTCGCCGTGGCCAGCAGCAGGACGAGCCAGCGGTACAGCGGCGCATAGCCGAGCATCGCGATCGCCTGGCGCAGCGACTGGATGTCGCGGCCTGAGCCGAAACCGGCAGAGTTAATGAAGCGCAGCAGTTTATAGATCAGCGCCGGGTCGCGCTTGAGCACGGCCTCGATCTTGGGCACGTCCTCGTTGTTCTGCACCATCTGCATCAGTTGCAGGATGATGGTCTGGGCCGGATTCATGCCCTTGACGGGGTTGCCCGGCCGCGGCGTCAGGTGCAGCTTGCCGACGAAGGCATCCAGGCCCAGCGCGGCGCAGGCGTCGAAATCCTGCCACGTCGACACGGGGCGCCCGACAAGGCGCAGCGCCGACTGCCTCGCGGCCGCATACGTGCGCGCCTGGGCCGCGACGTCGGCGCCGGCGAAGCGCACTTCGGCATAGGAAGCAAAGGGCGCCAGGTTCTTGCCCAGCAGGGTCAGGTCGGCGCCGCGGATCGAGATGCCGACGCCGCCGGCACGCAGCGCCTGCACGGCCGCACGGGTATCGGGGTTCGCGAGCGCGCGCACGGAGAGCGAGAGGACGGTGCGCTCCGGGGGCAGCGCGTGCAGCGCATCCAGCGACAGCATCGCGGGCACGGCGTCGAGAAACAGGATCTTGTCGCGCAGGAGCCAGCCCTGCTCCTCGTCGGCCACGTGTTCGGCGACGAAGGCGACGAGGCGTTCGAGGTCGGCATCGCCGAGTGGCCGGCCATCGCTCTGTTGCCAGCAGAGCTCGTACCCGATCACGCGTTGCTTCGGGTCGAGCAGGGGTTCACGGACGATGAAGTGAGTCTGGTGCATGTCTTGTAACGATCGCCGGGTGGAACGAAAAACGGCGGCTCGAGGCCGCCGCGTCGGGATCAGAAGCCCAGGCTGTCCAGCAAGTCGTCGACCTGGCCCTGGTCGGCCACGACGTCGCTATTGCCTTCCGGGTTGATCTGCGGACCGTTCAGCAAGCCATTGTCGAGCTCGCGCTTGATCTCGCTCGGAGCGAAATCGACGAGCACCTGCACCAGCTGCTTTTCCAGGTTCTGGGCAATGCCCGTGATACGCGAGATCACCTGGCCGGTCAGGTCCTGGAAGTCCTGGGCCATCATGATGTCCATCAAATGCGTCTTCGTGGCGCTGGCCGCTTCGCGCGATTCGGCCAGGCTGGCGACGGTGCGCTCGGCCAACGCTCGCCATTCGCCGTCGGCGCCCGGTGCAGCCAGCAGGGCCTGCCACGAACGGCTCAGTTCGGCGGAACGGCCGTCGATACCGTCTTGCAGCGGATTGGCGGCATCGGTCGCATCGAGCACGCGCTTGGCCGATTGCTCGGACAGCCGGACGACGTAATCGAGACGGTCGCGCGCATCGGGGATGTCGCTGGCGGCCTTCTCGATCAGCTTGTCCAGGCCCAGCCCGCGCAGGCTTTCGTGCAGCGCGCGGGTCATGTGCCCGATCCGGCTCAGGACCACGTCGGACGAGGTCGAGTCGGCGATGTGCTCGCTCATTTACGCGGCCTTTTCCATCTTTTCGAAAATCTTGTTCAGCTTTTCGTCCAGCGTGGCCGCGGTGAACGGCTTCACGACGTAGCCGTTGGCGCCGGCTTGCGCCGCCGCGATGATGTTTTCCTTCTTGGCCTCGGCGGTCACCATCAGCACCGGCAGCTTGGCCAGTGCGGGATCGGCACGAATGTTCTGCAGCATCGTCAGGCCGTCCATGTTCGGCATGTTCCAGTCGGACACGACGAAATCGAACTGTTCGCTGCGCAGCTTGGCCAGTGCCTGGACACCGTCTTCCGCCTCGTCGACATTGCCGTAACCCAGTTCTTTCAGCAGATTTTTGACGATGCGTCGCATCGTCGAAAAATCGTCAACAACCAGGAAACGCATCTTAGGATCAGCCATGAAATACTCCGTTGTTTCTCTTAACTCTGATTATGAGGCCTAATCAACCGGATTCGGTTGTAAACCTCTTGTGTGTTGGTAGGTTCGGCACTGCGATACAAGCTAAAGCATAGCATTTTTGTTGCTCTACGGCGATAAAACCGCAGTGAATGCACCGTATCCGGATCAAACGCGCAACGCCCGGCCTCCATGCGTTGCAAGATGGCCAAGCACGAGGCCCGGCAATGCGCCCAGAGCGGCCACCTCGTGGGCGGCGCCGATGGCGATCGCTTCGCGCGGCATACCGAACACGACGCACGACGCTTCATCCTGGGCGAAATTGTAGGCGCCCGCGTTCTTCATCTCCAGCATACCCTGTGCGCCGTCTTTCCCCATGCCCGTCAGGATCACGCCCACCGCGTTCTTGCCGGCCGCCTGCGCCGCCGAGCGGAACAGGACGTCCACGGACGGACGGTGCCGATTGACGGGTTCGCTTTGCTCGATCTTCGTCATGTAGTTCGCACCGGAGCGCGTCAGCAGCAAGTGCGAGTGGCCCGGTGCGATGTACGCGTGGCCCGGCAGCACCCGCTCGTTGCCGGCGGACTCCACGACGCTGATCTTGCACAGCGAATCGAGGCGCCGCGCGAACGACGTGGTAAAGCCTTCCGGCATGTGCTGGGCGATCAGGATGCCCGGGCAGTCGGACGGCATCTGCATGAGGAATTCGCGGATCGCTTCCGTGCCGCCCGTCGAGGCGCCGATGATGATCAGCTTTTCCGACGACGTCAGCGGGCTGCGCAGTTGCGGCAACGGCGTCGTGGCGCCGGCCGTGGCCGATTGCAGCGTGCGCGGCTTGATGCGGGCACGCGCCGCGCCGCGGATCTTGTCGGCAATCAGTTCCGTGTATTCGCGCATGCCGCTCTGGATCGAGATCTTGGGCTTCGTCACGAAATCGACTGCGCCCAGTTCCAGCGCGCGCATCGTGATCTCGGAACCGCGCTCGGTCAGCGACGACACCATCAGCACGGGCATCGGGCGCAGGCGCATGAGCTTTTCGAGAAAATCGAGGCCGTCCATCTTCGGCATCTCGACGTCCAGGGTGAGCACGTCCGGATTCGTGCGCTTGATCAGGTCGCGGGCGACGAGCGGATCGGGCGCGACGCCGACGACTTCCATGTCGGGCTGCGAATTGACGATCTCGGTCATCACGCTGCGGATCAGGGCGGAATCGTCCACGATCATCACTTTGATTTTTGTCATCGCATTGAAGCTCATTCTTTGCCTTTCTCTTCAGAACAAGTCGACGGCCCCGGAGACGGGCGTGACCTTGAGGCGGCTGGCGTAATCGAGCTCGCGCTTCGCCAGCGTATCGTTATGGGTTTGCATCAGTTTCTTGACGAGCACCTTGCCCGTGCGCGGAAAGAAATACACCTTGCGCGGGTAAATGTCGTTCAGGTCCTCGGCCAGCACGGGAATCCGCTCCGTCTTGAGGAAGTTGATGACGAACGCGGCATTGCGCTCGCCCACGTTCATTGCGGAAAAACCGCGCAGCACGGCACCACCGCCGAACACCTTCGCTTCCAGGTGTTCGCGCCGCGCGCCGGCCTTGAGCAGGTCGTTGATCAGCACTTCCATTGCATACGTGCCGTAGCGCATCGAGGCCGAGACGGGGTTGCCCGGGTCGCCGCCGTCCGGCAGCATGAAGTGGTTCATGCCGCCCAGGCCCTTCACGCGGTCGCGGATGCAGGCCGACACGCACGAGCCGAGCACCGTCACGATCAGCATGTCCTTGCCCGTGTAGTAGTACTCGCCGGGCAGGATCTTGGCCGCGTCGCAGTCGAAGGTGCGGTCGTAGTAGACGTTGGTGGCGAAATGGCTGTTCGTTTCCATGTGCAGTGTCGTGGGCGTCAGCCGTGGTTCAATTCGTAGACCGTCTTGCCGCGCAGGCGCAGCGAATCGGAGACGTACAGGAAGTTCTCGGAATGGCCGGCGAACAGCAGCGCGTCCGGTTTCATCAGGGGCACGAAGCGCGACAGGATCTTGCGCTGCGTGGCCTTGTCGAAATAGATCATCACGTTGCGGCAGAAAATGACGTCGAACGGGCCCTTGACGTCCCAGCTGTCGGCCAGCAGGTTGAGCGGGCGGAACGTGATCAGCTGGCGCAGTTCCGGGCGCACCCGCACGAGACCTTCCTGGGTTCCCTTCCCTTTCAAGAAAAAGCGGCGCAGGCGCGCCTGTTCCATCTTCTCGACGCGCTCGATCGGGTAGACGCCGGCGCTGGCTGTCGCCAGTACGTTCGTGTCGATGTCGGTGGCGATGATCTGCACCGGCGGCGTGAGCGTGTCGAACGCCTCGCACACGGTCATCGCGATCGAATATGGCTCTTCGCCGGTGGAGCTCGCCGAGCACCAGATCGTGAGCGGCGCGCCGTGCTTCGCGCGCGCCTTGAGCGCGTGTTCCGCCAGCAGCGGGAAATGGTGCGCCTCGCGGAAGAACGATGTGAGATTCGTCGTCAGCGCGTTCGTGAACGATTCCCACTCGGCCGGCATGCGGCCCGCTTCCAGCGCGTCGAGGTAGGACGCGAACGAGGCGATGCCGTTGGCGCGCAGGCGGCGCGCGAGACGGCTGTAGACCATCTCCTGCTTGCTGTCGGCCAGCGAGATGCCGGCGCGCTGGTAGATCAGGCCCCGCACGCGCTCGAAGTCGGCGCGCGTGAAGTTGAATTCCTTGCCCGTCTCTTGCTTGGTCGTATTGGTGGGCGGCACGTTATAACCTATGGATTGCTGTCGTTTTGCGGACCGCGTGCGGTCCGGTGTGTCCCCTGCGCCGCGCTGTCTGTCTTATGCCGCCATCCGGTCCATCAGGCCCATCTCGCTGGACGACATGAGGCGGTCGATGTCGATCAGGATGAGCATGCGTTCGTCGACGGTACCGAGGCCCGTCAGGTACTCGGAGTTGAAGGCGCTGCCCATCTCCGGTGCCGGCTTGATCTGGTCCGGCGTGAGCGTGGTCACGTCCGACACGCTGTCCACGACCATGCCCATGATGCGGCCGCCGATGTTCAGGATGATCACGACGGTGAACTGGTCATAGGTCGGCGTGCCCAGGTTGAACTTGATGCGCATGTCGACCACCGGGATGATGATGCCGCGGAGGTTGATGACGCCCTTGATGAATTCGGGGGCGTTGGCGATGCGGGTCACGGCTTCGTAGCCGCGGATCTCCTGCACCTTCAGGATGTCGATGCCGTATTCCTCGGACCCGAGGGTGAAGGCGAGGTATTCGCTGCCGCTGCCGTCGTGGGCATCGTTCGGCTTGTTCGTCGGTTGAGTGGACATGTCGGTTCCTTATCGGAGCAAAAGTAAGTTGAATCAGGAGATGACGGATTCGTCGGACAGCTGGCGCGACGAGCGCAGCAGCGCGCCCACGTCCAGGATCAGCGCCACGCCGCCATCGCCGAGGATGGTGGCGCCGGAGATCCCGGCCACCTTGCGGTAATTCGCTTCCAGGTTCTTCACGACGACCTGCTGCTGGCCGACCAGTTCGTCGACGAACAGCGCGGCCTTGCGCCCTTCCGCCTCGAGGATCACGAGGATGCCCTCGCACGGGTCGGTGATGCGCGGCTCGATGTTGAACATCTGGTACAGCGGGATCAGCGGCAGGTATTCGCCACGGACCTTCACCACGCGGCCCTGGCCGTGGATCTCCTTGACGTCGGCACGTGCCGGCTGCAGGGACTCCACGACGAAGCCCAGCGGCAGGATGTAGATCTCGTCGCCGCTGCGGATCGACATGCCGTCCAGGATTGCGAGCGTCAGCGGCAGCGAGATCAGGATCGTCGTGCCGAAGCCGCGCGCCGAACGGATGTCGATGGTGCCGCCCAGCGCCTGGATATTGCGCTTGACGACGTCCATGCCGACGCCGCGGACGGAGACGTCGGTGACGATCTCCGCCGTCGAGAAGCCCGGTGCGAAGATCAGCTGCCAGACGTCGGCATCGCTCATGTTGTCCGACACCGGCAGGCCGTTCTGTTTCGCCTTGGCCAGGATGCGGTCGCGATTCAGGCCGCCGCCGTCGTCGGCGACTTCGATCACGATGTTGCCGCCCTGGTGCGCGGCGGACAGGAACAGGCGTCCCGATTCCGACTTGCCGGCGGCCACGCGCGCGGCGGGCAGTTCGATGCCATGGTCGATCGAGTTGCGCACCAGGTGCGTGAGCGGATCGACGATGCGCTCGATCAGGCCCTTGTCCAGCTCCGTCGCGGCGCCGTTGGTGATGAAATCAACCTTTTTGCCCAGCTTGCCGGCCAGGTCGCGCACCATGCGCGGGAAGCGAGAGAACACGAAGTCCATCGGCATCATGCGGATCGACATGACGGCTTCCTGCAGGTCGCGCGTATTGCGCGTCAGCTGAGAGACCGACGCCAGCAGGCGCTGGTGCACCATCGGGTCGAGGCCGTCGCTGCGCTGCTCGATCATCGCCTGCGTGATCACGAGTTCGCCGACGAGGTTGATCAGCTGGTCGACCTTTTCGATCGACACGCGGATCGACGACGATTCGGCCCCCTGGGCGTGGCTGCCCTCGCCGGACTTCTTGGCGGCTTTCTTTTCGGCCGCCACTTCGGTGATCTCAAGAGGCTCCGGACGCACCGGGGCGGGCGGCGGTGCCTCGGCCACGATGCCGGCTTCGCGGCGGATCTGCTCGATCGGCTGGAAGAAGCCGTAGCCGAGTTCGTCCTCCGGCGGTTCCTCGGCGCCGGCGTCGACCGGGTCGGCCGGATCGAAGAAGCCGTAGCCCTGCTCGTCCTCGATGCGGGCGCGTTCCGCCGCCTCGCGGGCGCGCTGCTCGGGCGTGAGCGGGGGCGCCTCGAAGATCTTGAGGTCGTTCGGGTCGAGCACGAAGGAACAGATGGCGATGATGTCGTCCAGGCCCTCGTGCGTCATGATGATCAGCGCCGTGCGGCCCGCCGCGAGCGGCACGACGGACACGCGGCCCAGCAGGCCGAGTTCGTCCACGAGCGCGTCGACGTCGCGCTTGGCGAGGTCGGGCAACTCGATCTTGTAGCGGTGGGCGCCTTCGGTCACCTGCTGCTTCTGTTCGGCGTGCAGGAACGACGGCACGGTCGGCTGGTGCGTCGGCACGATCACGCCTTCGGACAGGTCGTGCAGCATCATGCGCACGTTGGCGACCGCCTCCTGGTCGACGTCCGCGCCGTTGCGGTGGCCGTCGAGCTGCATCTTGAGGATGTCCTTGGCCGCCAGGAAGGCGTCCACGTGCTGGCCGGTGAGTGCCATCTCGCCCTTGCGGATGCGGTCCAGCAGGGACTCGAGCACGTGCGTCACCTCGCTCATGTCGTTCAGGCCGAAGGTCGATGCCCCGCCCTTGATCGAATGGGCGGTGCGGAAGATCGCGTTCAGGTCTTCCGGGTCCGGCGAATCGATATCGACGGCCAGCAGCAGACGCTCCTTCTCGGCGAGAAGCTCTTCGGCCTCGTCGAAAAAGACCTTGTAAAACTGGCTGATGTCGATGGTCATGTCAAATTTCCGTCTGGTGCGATCGGTGTGCCGCTACGCAGCTCAGCCGATGACTTTCTTGACCACCTCGATCAGGCGCTGCGGGTCGAACGGCTTGACCAGCCAGCCGTTGGCACCGGCCGCGCGGCCTTTCGTCTTCATGTCTTCCGACGACTCGGTCGTGAGCATGAGGATCGGGGTCTTCTGGTAGCCCGGCAGGCCACGCAGCGACTTGATGAGGGTGAGCCCGTCCATCTTCGGCATGTTCTGGTCGGTCAGGACCAGGTCGACGGTCTGCAGCTTCGCCTTTTCCAGGCCATCCTGTCCGTCGACCGCTTCCACCACCTGGTAGCCCGCGGCCTTCAGGCTGAACGCCACCATCTGGCGCAGGGAACTGGAATCGTCGACTGCGAGAATAGTTTTTGCCATCTTTATGCTCCTGCTGTTTTTTCTGTAGTCAGTCGAGGTCAGAGCCCACCCGAGAAATTCGGGCTCTGACCCCATAAATTAAAACAACTCGACGTCGCCACTCTCGAGGTGCCGCTGCTCCACCGATTTGCGCAGCATACTCCGCAGCTCCAGCGACTGGATCGCCAGCGCCATGCTGACCTTGCCCAGGCGCTCGACGATCTCGTCGCCGTCGCTCTCCGGCAGGATCCCGTCGCCATGCTCGGACAGCGTCGTCAGGAAATCGCGCAGTCCGGTCACGCGGCGCAGCGTGCGGTCCAGCAGCTGGCTCGTCATGTCCTGGAACTGCATGCTCGTCACGGCCGCGTTCACGTGGCCGGCGATCTCGCCCGACATGCCCGTCAGGCATGCACTCTCCTCGGCCGTCGGCGCCTGGCCCGCCAGCAGGCGGTTGATCGCTTCCTGGCGCGAGTCGACCACGTGGTGGATCGCCATGAAGCTGCTCGTCAGCTTCTCGACCGCTTCCTCCAGCAACAGCGTCGTCTGCACGAGGTCGGTCTCGACTTCGGACAGGTGGCGCCGGCCATGGTCGGACACTCCCGACAACAGGCGCTTGACGTGTGACCCGAGAATCTTTTTTCTTGTCGTCATAAAAATCCTCCAGAACTCCCCGCCCGTTATTTCTTCCCGGCCGGCGCTGCCGCCGGTTGTGCCAGACCGCCCTGCCCGACGGGTGCCGCCACCCCGGCACCCGTCGCCTCGGCCACCGCCTTCACGGCAGCATCCGCGCTTTCGCCCGGCACGTCCAGCGGCGTGCCGTCGTGCAGCACGGCGTTCTCGGTCCGCTTGTTCATCACGAGAATGCTGATGCGGCGGTTGATCGGGTTGAACGGATCCGCGCGGTCGAGGTGGACGGCCGAGCCGAGACCGACCACGCGCAGGATCTTGGCATCGGACAGGCCGCCATGCACCAGTTCGCGTCGCGAAGCGTTGGCGCGGTCGGCCGACAGTTCCCAGTTCGTATATCCTTCGGCCGTCGAATACGGCGTCGAATCCGTGTGCCCCGACAGGCCGATGCGGTTCGGCACGTCGTTCAGCACGAGGCCCAGCACATCCAGGATGTCGCGGGTGTACGGTTGCAGCTGCGCACTCGCCGACGCGAACATGGGGCGGTTCTTTTCGTCGACGATCTGGATGCGCAGGCCTTCGCTCGTCACGTCGAGCAGCAGCTGGTTCTTGTACTTGCGCAGCAGCGGATTGGCGTCGATGGTCTGCTGGATGCGCTGCTTCAGCTCTTCCAGGCGCGCCGCCTCGGCCTTCTCGAGGGCTTCGCGCGCGGACTTCAGGTCCATCGATTTCTTGTTCGGTTCGATGTCGCCGTTCTTGACCTGGCCGTTGCGGCGCGTCAGGTCCTTGCCGCCGCCCTGCAGGATCGAATTGCTGTTGCCGGCGCCGGTGCCGCCCTGCATGGCGACCTTCAGCGGCGTCTTGAAGTACTGTGCGATGCCTTCCATGTCGCCCTTGGTCGTCGAGCCGAGCAGCCACATGAGCAGAAAGAACGCCATCATCGCCGTCACGAAGTCGGCGTACGCGATCTTCCAGGCGCCGCCATGGTGACCATGGCCGCCCTTCTTGACGCGCTTGACGATGATCGGCTTCTGGCCTTCGTCAGCCATGACGAACCCCCGCGCCGATATGGTTAACTCGCAGCATTACTTGCTCTTGGCCTTCTTGATGTGGTCCTCGAGTTCCGCGAACGTCGGACGCTCGGTCGAGTACAGCACTTTGCGGCCGAATTCGACGGCCAGCGCCGGCGCGTAACCGTTCAGGCTCGCCAGCAGCGTCACCTTCACGGTCTGGAACATCTTGCTCGATTCTTCCAGCTTCTGCTCGAGCAGGCTGGACAGCGGTCCAACGAAGCCATAGGCCAGCAGGATGCCAAGGAACGTACCGACCAGCGCGTGCGCGATCAGGATGCCCAGCTCGGCCGGCGGCAGGCCCACGGATTCCATGGTGTGCACCACACCCATCACGGCCGCCACGATACCGAACGCCGGCAGGCCATCGCCCAGCTTCGCGATACATTGCGCCGGAACCGCACCTTCATGATGGTGGGTCTCGATCTCGTTGTCCATCAGGTTCTCGATCTGGAACGCGTCCATGTTGCCCGAAACCATCAGTCGCAGGTAATCGGTGATGAATTCGATAACATGGTGGTCCGCAAGCACCAGCGGATACTTCGAGAACACGGGGCTCTGCTCGGGGCTCTCGATGTCGCCTTCGATCGACATCAGGCCTTCCTTGCGCACCTTCGACAGCACGTCGAACAGCAGCGACATCAGTTCCATGTACATCTCGCGCGTGTATTTGGAACCCTTGAACAGCGTGGGAAGCGCGCCCAGCGTCGCCTTCACGGCCTTCGGGGTATTACCGACGAAGAATGCACCGACGGCGGCACCGCCGATCATGACGAGCTCTAGCGGCTGCCACAGCGCCGCCAAGTGACCGCCGTTCATCGCGAAGCCGCCGAACACGGCAGCGAGCACTACAACGTAACCAACAATGACAAACACGGGACTCCCGATGCGTGATTCCGGGGTTCGCCCGGATTGGATCCAAGTTGATGAATCCAAAGAGAAATATTTACGTAGGGAACTAGATTAGCTTGAGAATGGCCCACGGGCAAGTAAAAGTGCCCGGACGACCGTCAAAATTGCCAAAGAAAGAGAATTTTCTTACTGTTAGTCGTCACAATGCGACGGTCGGGCATTCTCCCGGGAATGTCGAATTCGTAACTTAACAGGATGCTACCGGGCCGCATTTCGCTCTCTGCCTTGCGCCACAGCCCCGCCATCGCGGCCGGCGACAGATAGGCGAACACGACGTCGTAGTGACTGAAATTCACCGATTCGTAGTCGGCGCGCAGGAAGCGCGCGCGGCTGCCGGACAGTGTTGCGCGCACGCGGCTGACGAGCCATGGCAGCGGTGCCAGTTCGATGCCGTCCACCTGGGAATCCGGTCGGCGCCGCGCCAGGTCGAGCACGAGGCCCCCGAGGCCGCTGCCCACGTCGGCGATCGCGAGCGGACGGTCCCCGGGCAGCACGCCGGCGACGCCATCCCACGCGGCGCGTCCGGACGGGTAGTACGGCACCTGGGTGCGGAACGTCGACCAGTAGATGAGAAGGAACAGCACGAACAGCACGAGGAACAGGAACGGCGGCAGATCGAAGCCGCGCGCCAGCAGCACGCCGGTCGGAAATACGAGTTCGATGGCGCGCCACCACACGGCGAGACGCAGGCCCCAGGCCAGCAGCGCGGCGAAGGCGCCCTGGATGAGGGCGACGCCCTCCCACGACATGGAAACGCCCGTGCGGGCGAGCAGCCAGACGGCGATCAGGGTGAGGGGAAACGCGCCGGCCTGGGCCAGCAGCGCGCGGACGGACGGCGCCGCGAATGCGTGGCGCGAGGCAGGCTGGGTCATCGACCTGGAGGAAGAACCGCTCAGGCGGCGGCGAGTGCGGCGGCGTCCTTGGCCTTGCGGGTCTTGCCGGCGCGCGAAGGCATGTGGCACAGGCCGCACTGGTAATCGTTGTTCAGGTCGAGGGCGTTGACGACATATTTACCCTGGCACTTGGAGCAAGGCGCCAGCTGGAGCATATTGCCCTGGAAGAAGCGCACGAGGGTCCAGGCACGGGTCAGCGACAGCAGCGGCTCTTCGCCCGCGGCCGGCGGCATCTGTTCGAGGTACAGCTTGTAAGCCTTCATCACGGCCTCGATGCCCGTGGCGCCGGCGTACTCGACCAGGAATTTATAGATGTTGATGTACAGCGAAGCGTGGATGTTCGGTTGCCAGGTCAGGAACCAGTCGGTCGAGAACGGCAGCATGCCTTTCGGCGGCGACATGCCCTTCAGTTCCTTGTACAGCTTGATCAGGCGCTCGCGCGACAGGGAGACTTCGCTTTCCAGCAGTTGGAGGCGTGCACCGAGCTGGATCAGTTCGATGGCCAGCTGGATTTCCTGGGCTTCCGAGACGACGCTTTTCTTGGTCATGCTGTTCTCCTGACTTCGCTTGAGTTCGACTTCGACTTGCTTGGACTTGCTTAGGCGATTTCTTCTGCAGGCTGGCCGGCCATCAGGATCGCAGCGTGCGACTGGGCCAGGGCGCGGTCCTTGCTGTGGCTCGTCAGCATGCCGAGGATCGCGGCGTCGTCGAAGCGGAAGCGGGCCAGCATCATGTTGCCGCCGGCGAGTTTCAGGATCTGGGCGTTGCTCATGCCTTCGAGCAGGTCGGCGATGTCGGCCGAGATGCCGAGACGGAAGATTGCGGTGACCTTGTCTGCGCGGATCATCTGCTGTGCCAGCATCAGGTAGCTCAGGTTTGCATCACGAATTTCAGCCATCATGTCGTTCGCAGTCATTTCCATCTCTCCGTGTGATCTATCTGTGAGGCGTTGTGTGTTGCCGGTGAGATAGATTCTGACTGTGAGGAAACTTTTGGAGAATTGGAGAGTGTCTGTATTTTTCGTCCGGCAAAGACGAAGTCGATCCGTAGGAGTTTGTCTGACAAACCCTGCCGAATCGTGGTGGCTCCCCTATGAAAAGGGGCCGGAGGAGTGATGTGCAACCAGGGCCTTTTTCTGCCCTTCGACGTCGCCGACAACGTATTGCTGTGTTGGTTTACGTCAACGGTTTCGGGAACTTTAGGGTTCCTCAAAAAAAAATTTTTGTCCCTCAAGCAACCCTACTGACTCGTTATCGGGCCGTTTTTGCCGAACTTTAGGGTTTCGCCAAACTTTTTTTTGATCCAATCCGGGTCATCTGAGACCGTTATCGGCAACCTTTTTGGAAACTTTAGGGTTTTCGCAAAAATTTTTTTCGAGACCCTTTTCCGGGCATCTGGATGGGTTATCGGACGGGTTCCGGAGAACTTTAGGGTTAGGACGAAAAATTTTTAAAAAAATTTTCCCGCGCCGGATTGATGCAAAATTGGCTACACTTCCCGCATGAACGCACTTGCCTATACCACTGCCGGCGCCACCACGCGCGCGGCCTGCCTCGCGCTCGACGCTGCCGACCCGGTGGCCCCGCTGCGCGACCGGTTCGACCTGCCCGAAGGCGTCATCTACCTGGACGGCAATTCGCTGGGCGCCCGCCCGCGTGCCGCGCTCGAGCGCGCGCGCGACGTCGTCGCCCAGGAATGGGGTCAGGGACTGATCCGCAGCTGGAACACGGCCGGCTGGTTCGCCCTGCCCGGCCGCCTGGGCGACCGCCTTGCGCCCCTGATCGGTGCCGGGGCCGGCGAAGTGGTCGTCACGGACACGACGTCGCTGAACCTGTTCAAGGCGCTGGCCGCCGCGCTGGCGATGCAGGCCGACCGCGACCCGGCCCGCAAAGTCATCGTGACGGAACGCAGCAACTTCCCGACCGATATCTATATGGCCGACGGCCTCGCGCGCTGGCTGGACCGAGGCTACCGCATCCACCTCGTCGACTCGCCGGAAGAACTGGAAACGGCCGTCGGCGCGGATTGCGCCGTGCTGATGCTCACGCACGTGAACTACCGCACGGGACGCATGCACGACATGGCCGCGCTGACCCGCCACGCGCACGCCCGCGGCGCGCTGGTACTGTGGGACCTCGCCCATTCGGCCGGCGCCGTGCCGGTGGACCTGAACGGGGCGAACGCCGACTTCGCAGTGGGTTGCACCTATAAATACCTGAACGGCGGTCCGGGCGCGCCGGCCTTCATCTGGGTGCCGGGGCGCCACCAGGCCGCGTTCCGCCATCCGCTCACGGGCTGGTGGAGCCATGCGGCGCCGTTCGCGATGTCGCACGGCTTCGAGGCGGCCGACGGCATCGGGCGCGCGCTGTGCGGCACGCAGCCGGTCGTGTCGCTCACGCTCGTCGAGTGCGGGCTCGAGATCTTCGAAGCCACCGGCATGGCCGCCCTGCGCGCCAAGTCGCTGGCGCTGACGGACCTGTTCATCGCGCTCGTGGAGAGCCGCTGCGCCGCGCACCCGCTGGGCCTCGTCACGCCGCGCGACCATGCCGCACGCGGGAGCCAGGTGAGCTTCACGCATCCGCACGGCTACGCGGTGATGCAGGCGCTGGTCAACCGCGGCGTCATCGGCGATTACCGCGAGCCGGAGATCATGCGCTTCGGCTTCACGCCGCTGTACACGAGCTTCGCGGACGTCTGGGGCGCCGTGGACATCCTGCGCGACATCCTCGACCGCGAAGACTACGACACCCGCGCCGAACGCAGCGCCGTGACCTGAGGAGGCACCGTGGACACCGACAAGAAAGACGCGCAGTGGCATGGCGCGCAGATGGATTTCAGCCGCAGCATGAGCTACGGCGACTACCTGGGCCTGGACCAGATCCTGTCGGCCCAGCACCCGCTCTCGCCGAACCACAACGAGATGCTGTTCATCGTCCAGCACCAGACGAGCGAGCTGTGGATCAAGCTGATGCTGCACGAGCTGCAGGCCGTGCGCGCCCACATCCGCGCCGACGACCTGCCGCCCGCCTTCAAGATGCTGGCGCGGGTGGCGCGCATCATGGACCAGCTGGTGCATGCGTGGGACGTGCTGGCCACGATGACGCCGCCGGAATACAGCGCGATCCGCCCTTACCTGGCGTCGTCCTCCGGCTTCCAGTCGTTCCAGTATCGCGAGCTGGAATTCATCCTCGGGAACAAGAACGCCGCCATGCTGGCCGTGCACCAGACGTCCCCCGAGCACCACGCGCTGCTCGAACGCGAACTGCACGCACCGTCGATCTACGACGAAGCCGTGCGGCTGCTGTCCCGCACCGGCCTCGCCATCGCGCCAAGCCGGCTGGACGCCGACCCCACGCAGCCGACCGTCCACGACGATTCCGTGATGGCCGCGTGGCTTGAGGTCTACCGCGACCCGGAGCACCACTGGGCCCTGTACGAACTGGCCGAAAAGCTCGTGGACCTCGAGACGGCCTTCCGCTTCTGGCGCTTCCGCCACGTGTCGACGGTGGAGCGCATCATCGGCTTCAAGACCGGCACGGGCGGCACGGCGGGCGTGAGCTACCTGCGCAAGATGCTGGACGTCGTGCTGTTCCCCGAACTGTTCGCGCTGCGCACGGCGCTGTAGAAGCGCGCCATCGTACAATGGCCGGCATGACCACACTGGAGCGAACATGAAGTGCGACATCCTGACCCTGGCCGGCCTGTGGAACTCGGGCCCGCAACACTGGCAGACCCATTGGGAACGTAAATATCCCGCCTGGACGCGCGTGCCGCATCGCGACTGGAACAACCCGGACCGGGACGAATGGGTGGCCGAACTGGATGCCGCCATCGCCGAATGCGAAGGCCGGCCGATCCTCGTCGCGCACAGCCTCGCGTGCATGCTCGTGGCGCAGTGGGCGCAGTCCGGATCGAAGCTGAAGATCGCCGGCGCCTTCCTCGTCGCGCCGAGCGACGTCGAAGCGGTGTCCTACCCCATCGACGCCAACGGCTTCAAGCCGATCCCCCTCGCACGGCTGCCGTTCCCGTCGATCGTCGTCGCCAGCAGCAACGACGAATACGTGTCCCCGGACCGCGCACGCGCGTTCGCCGACGCGTGGGGCAGCAAGCTGGTGGAAATCGGACCGGCGGGCCACATCAACGGCGGCAGCGGCTACGGTCCCTGGCCGGAGGGCGAGGCGATGCTCGACGAATTCTGCCGCGACCTGAATCCGTAACGCCCGCACCACACCATGACCCCGGCGCGGGCCGGCGCGCTCGACGCGCGCTTCTCCCTCTACCTCGACGTCGCGCGCGCCTGCGCGGCACTGGCCGTCGTAGTGGCGCACTTCGGCTACTTCCGTATCTTCGACGACGCCCAGATCGCCCGCATCCCCGACTTCGGGCGCGAAGCGGTCATCGCGTTCTTCGTACTGTCCGGCTTCGTGATCGCGTACAGCGCCGAACACAAGAACCTCACGGCGAAGAGCTACGTCGTGGCGCGCGCGGCGCGGCTGTACTCCGTCGTGCTGCCCGTGCTGGCCCTGTCGTTCATCCTGGCCATCGGCGTGCGGGACCTCTTGCAGGTGCCTGTCGGGGACAGCTACGAACTGCGCCGCCCCTGGCTGTACGTGCCGTTCCACCTGGCCTTCCTGGGCGACGTGTGGAGTTTCGTCGAGCGGCCGCCGTGGCTCATCCCGTACTGGTCGCTCGATTACGAAGCGTGGTACTACGTGCTGTTCGGCGTCTTCCATTTCACGCGTGGCCGGCGCCGCTGGCTCGCCGCGGGCGCCGTACTGGCCCTCGTCGGCCCGCGCCTGTGGCTGTTGCTGCCCGTGTGGCTGTCCGGCGTCGCGCTGTACCGCCTGCAGGGCCGCCTCGCGTTCGGCTCCGCCCTCGCGCGCGCGGGCTGGGTGCTCTCCGTCGTCCTCATATTCCTGTGGGGCCGGTTCGATCCGGAGCCGTACCTGCGCGGCGTCGCCAACGGCCTGTGGCCCTTCTCTGGCATCCGCATGGGCAGCGCCGACCGCGTGCTGGCCGACTACGCCGTCATGCTCCTCGTGCTGCTGAATTTCGCGTGCGCGCGCCGGGCGGGGTTCGACACGCTGCTAAGGCTGGCGCGCCCGATCCGCTTCGTGGCCGGGCACACGTTCACGCTGTACCTGTCGCACGGGGTCGTGATCGGGCTGTGGCAAACGCTGCTGCCGATCGAGCGCGGCGCGGCGCTCGAGATCCTCGCGATCGGCACGGCGATCGCCGTCGCGGCGCTGGCGTTGAATCCGCTCACGGAAGCGCTGCAGCGGGGGCTGCGGCGCGGGCTCGAGGCCGGGTTCGCGCTCGGGGCGCGGCTGGGCATGAAGGCGAACTAGGCGTCGAGGCCGAGTTCCCGCACGAGCGCCGTCGTCAGCTGACCCGTCCTTGCAAATCCACGCGCGCCCTGTTCGCGCACGATGGCGCCGCGCGTCTCCACGTCGAACTCGCCGGACTGCCCGACACCGAGCGCCCGCTGCAGCGCCTGGACCTGGCCGCGCGCGACGATGCGCTCCTCGACGAAATTCAACGGGCCCTGGCGGACAGTGGCGGCGACCGGCGGTGCCTGCGCCGCAATGGCGTCCGGGTAGGCGGGGGTCGCGGGCGCTACGGGCGCGGCGCGGTCGGGCACCGGCCCCGCCAGCCTGAACGGCAGCAACGTGCTCAACAGCTGGAACCACAGGGGAGCGCCGATGATGCAGGTGCACGCCATGACCAGGAACCCGACGGCCGTCCAGGTCACTTCGGCAGCGAGGTCGAGCGGCGTCGGATGACGCATGGCCCGGTACCAGCGCGCCGGCCAGCCGATCGGTAGTTCGGCGGCAAGCCCGCGGCCGACCTCGGACACCACTTTGTCGGGCGGTGCCTCCGGCGGCCGGTTCGGCTGATAACCGGCGAGGACGCGCTGGCCGTCGCCGGAGACCTGTTCGGCCAGGTGCGGATCGTTCCACAGGGCGCGCGCGACATGCACGGCGTCGATATTCAGGACGATCGCGCACAGGAGTCCCGCCACGAAGCAGCGCCGCTGCGCCCCCCGTTTGTACCAGCCCGACACGCGGTCCATCAACTGGTCGAAATAGGCCGCCAGGTTGCGCTCGAACAGGGCCGCATCGCCATTCGCCTGGCGCCACAGGAAGCGCAGCATGCCGCCGACATGGACCTCCTCCGGCAGCGCGGCGATCGCCTCGCCGATCCCGTACGGCGCCTGCACGGTCTCGTGTTTCCTCAGGCCGACCAGCGTGTCGACCAGCGCGGCCGCGAAGACGGGCGAAGGCAGGTAGGAGGCCCGGTCGTCGTCGCTGCTCGCCAGCGACGCGATGGCAGGATGCCTGCGCAAGGCGGCGGCGAGCGCGCTGCCGATCTCGTCCTTCCCCAGCAGCCTGTCGATGCCGCCCCACAGGCATTTCGCGCGGCGGTTGCGGGCGGTGTTGAAGATTTCCGTCACCGTACTAACGAGAACGGAGAACACGAAGAACACCAGGAGCATGCTGCAGATGAAGTTCAGTGCGCTCGGCATCGCGGTCCTTTCAGCGTCCGATGGGGCTTCCCGCCGGCACGAGCGTGGCGTCGAACTCGCGCAGGATCTGGTCCAGCGGGGAAAAGTAACAGCGTCCATGTACGCGATCCATCCCGACAAGAATACCGATCGCCTGGTTATTATCGTCGCGCAGCAGGGAGCCGCTGTCGCCGCTGATCGCCGCCACGGGGAGCGCCGTCTGGATCAAGCCACGCAACGGGACGTACACCGTTCTTGTGGCCACGCTGCGGCCCAGCTCGTACAGGTAATAGCCGAGTTCCACGTCCGCGTCGATGTGCTGCACGACGGTCGTATGCGTCATGCCGCTGGACGCTCCCGTAAAATGCACCGTTTCCTGCAAGGCCGGCGGCGCGGCACGCAGCGCGCTGGGTCGGAAGTCCTGGTGATCGGCCAGCATCTGTGCGGTACGCAGGCTGACCGCGGCGATCGCCGCATCCCGAGACGACCCGTACGGGATCCCGCTGCTGCTCACGGGCATGTCCCAGTTACGCAGCAGCCCCACCTCCCACGATGCCCCGATATCGCATTCGACGACAGGCTGCCTCGACGGGTCGACGCCGAGCAGCGGCGGCGCCAGCACGTGCGCCACGCACAACATCGCGTATTCCCCGTTCCAGCGCACCAGGCAGCTGAGCGTGCCCGCGTCGCCGGGCACTGCCAGGTTACGGACCTTGATCGCGCTCACTTGGCGGCGCACTCGGTGGGAGGAGGTTTGGCGGAATCCTTGATCTGCTGGATAAAGGCCTCGTCCGCCAATTGCGCCGACGTGGGCTCGCTGGCGCCCGGATGCAGCGCGCGCCACTTGATACCCAACTTCGTTTTGAGCTGGGTTGGCTCCGTCAACTTCGGGTCGAGCGACTTCATCAGGCACTTGTCCTGGGCGAGTTTGGCGATCGTGAGATCGATATCGCCAGGCGCCGCGGCCGGGGCGGCGTCATCTACGCTGCCCTTTCCGGACCCGTCCGGCTTCAGCGTGATCGTGAGCGGCACCGCGTTGCCGGCGACCCCGATCGTGTACAAGCTCAGGATGACGGGCGTTTCCTTGGCGACGGCTTTCGTGTAATTGAGCGTGACCTGCGACTGGGTCGGCGTCAAGGTCACGATCTGCGGCCGACCCAGCGCGGCATTGGCGGCGGTGGGATCGCCGCCGTAGTCGGCCCAAGGCGTGCCGCTGGGTGTGCTGGTCACCGTGAACGTCCTGGTCGCGCCGGGCGACATCTCGAGCTGGGTACCAGCCAGCGACACGGTGATCGTCGGCAGGGCCGGTACGGCGGGCGAATACGTCGTGCAGGAGTCGAACGCCGCGGGCGACTGCGGTTCGGGAATGACGCACGCGGCGGCGAATTCCGTCACCGCCTCGTTCAGCGCGTTCAGAGCCTTGGCCATATCCTGATCCGACGTGGTGCCGTCTCCCGTTTGCGAACCCCTGCTGTCGTCGAGCTTGCCCTGGGCCTGGAACAATGCCATTTCCGACTTCATCAGGGCGGTCGCGGTGGCCGGCGACACGCTCGCGGTCCTGATCTGGAAATTGGTGTCCGTAACGATCTTGCGGGCGGCGGCCTGCATGTGGTCGGCCGCGGCGGAGATCGTCCTGTCGAGCCCGGTGTACTGCGCAATGGCGCTGCGCGCCGCCGTTACATAGGTGTCGCGCTTGAGTGCCATTTCCGCGGTCGGCTTCTGGAGCACGTCGACGACGCCGATCTGCTTCGTCACCGCATCCATCTTGGCGTTACACGTCTTCGCGTCCGGCCGCGTGAGGTTGTATTTGGCCGCCTCATCCACCACGCACGCCAGCCGCGCCTCGGCCAGCAAATACGTACTCTCGGGCGAGCCCGAGATCAGCGCATTGCGCGTCTCGTAAGCCGCCCCCATGAGCAATCCCCCGCCCAGGATGCCCTTGCGCGCCCCTTCGGACGACCGGGTCGCCGTCCCGTACAGCAGCAAGCCCGTCAGCGGAAACGCCAGCGCCGACGACCAGGAATTGAGTTCCGCCCGGTCGACGTAAGCCGTGCGCGTTCCTTCCTGCGTCTTGACGACGGCATCGCGGACAGCGATGAATCGCTGCACCGTGCCGCATGTCTGGGCCGTCGCGCACGCCGCGCCGCTGTTCAGCGTACGGGTATCGATATAGGGATTCGTCAGGGAGCAGGCGGACGTCGCAACGGCGGTCACGCACGCGAGCAAACGCATGCGTCCGCCATGCCGGGGCAGATGGTTCATCAGGACTCCCTTGGGTTGTTATCGTCTAATGCTTGCGACTGCTCAACGCAGCTTCTGCCCATTACTGTAATCGAATGGTATTTACGACAACAGCCCTGCCCCATGAACTATCGGTCATGCATGAAAATCGATGATCTGCAGTTGTTTTTCTGATACAACAAAATAGAAAAGCCGGGCAATGCCCGGCTCCGTGCTGCGCTGCGCGTGCTTACTTCGCCGTCGCCAGCAGCATCTCGTTCAGGCGCTTCACGAACGCCGCCGGGTCCGTCAGGCTGCCGCCTTCGGCCAGCATGGCCTGGTCGAACAGGATGTGCGCCCAGTCGCCGAAGCGCGGGCTCGCGGCGTCTTCGTACTTCAGGCGCGTGACGAGCGGGTGGTTCGGGTTGATCTCGAGGATCGGCTTGCTCTCCGGCGCGTCCTGGCCGGCCGCCTTCAGCATGCGCACGAGGTTCGCGGACAGTTCGTGTTCGTCCGCCACGAGGCAGGCCGGCGAATCCGTCAGGCGGAACGTCACGCGCACGTCCTTGGCCTTGTCGGCCAGCGCGCCCTTCATCTTCTCGACGAGGTCCTTGTACTGCGACTCGGTCTCTTCGTGTTCCTTCTTCTCGGCTTCGTCTTCGAGCTTGCCCAGGTCCAGGCCACCCTTCGCGACGGAGACCAGTTCCTTGCCGTCGAAGTCGTTCAGGAACGACAGCATCCACTCGTCAACGCGGTCCGTCAGCAGCAGCACTTCGACGCCCTTCTTGCGGAAGATTTCCAGGTGCGGGCTGTTCTTCGCCGCGTTGTAGTTATCCGCCGTGACGTAGTAGATCTTGTCCTGGCCTTCCTTCATGCGGCCGATGTAGTCGGCGAACGCAACGGTCTGGTCCGAGGAGTCCGTGTGCGTGGACGCGAAGCGCAGCAGCTTGGCGATGCGGTCCTTGTTGGTGGCATCCTCGCCGATGCCTTCCTTCAGCACCTGGCCGAATTCCTTCCAGAAGGTCGCGTACTTGTCCTTGCCTTCCTGCTCGTCGCTGTTGGCCATTTCTTCCAGCATGCCCAGCACGCGCTTGGTCGAGCCTTCGCGGATCACGCGCACGTCGCGCGATTCCTGCAGGATCTCGCGCGAGACGTTCAGCGGCAGGTCGTTCGAATCGATCACGCCTTTCACGAAGCGCAGGTAGACCGGCATCAGCTGCTCGGCGTCATCCATGATGAAGACGCGTTTCACGTACAGCTTGATGCCGCCGCGCTTGTTGCGGTCCCACAGGTCGAACGGGGCGTGGCCCGGCACGTACAGCAGCTGCGTGTATTCGCTGCGGCCTTCGACGCGGTTGTGCGTGTACGCGAGCGGCGGCTGGAAGTCGTGCGAGACGTGTTTATAGAATTCTTCGTACTGCTCCTGCGTGATGTCCGACTTCGAACGCGCCCACAGCGCGGACGCCTGGTTGACGGTCTCGAATTCGTCCTTGACGACGGTTTCCTTCTTGTCCTCGTCCCACTCTTCCTTCTTCATCACGATCGGGAGCGAGATGTGGTCGGAGTACTTGCGGATGATGGACTTCAGCTTCCACGATGACAGCAGCTCGTCCTCGCCTTCGCGCAGGTGCAGGATGATGTCGGTGCCGCGGCTGGTCTTCTCGACCTGCTCGACGGTGTAGTCGCCCTCGCCCGTCGACTCCCAGCGCACGGCCTCCAGAGCATCGGCGCCCGCGCGGCGGGTCTCGACGGTGACGCGGTCGGCCACGATGAAGGCCGAGTAGAAGCCCACGCCGAACTGGCCGATCAGCGCGGCGTCGGCCTGCTGGTCGCCCGACAGCTTGCTGAAGAATTCCTTCGTGCCCGACTTGGCGATGGTGCCCAGGTGCGAGATCACCTCGTCGCGGCTCATGCCGATGCCGTTGTCGGAGATGGTGACGGTTTTCGCATCCTTGTCGAACACGACCTTGATCTTCAGCTCATGGTCGTTGCCGTACAGGCTGTCGTTGTTGATCGCTTCGAAGCGCAGCTTGTCGGCCGCGTCGGACGCGTTGGAAATCAGTTCTCGAAGGAAAATCTCCTTGTTCGAATACAAGGAGTGAATCATCAGTTGCAGCAGTTGTTTGACTTCTGCTTGGAACCCAAGGGTTTCTTTTTCGGCGACAGCCATCTTATATCCTCGTTGATAACAGGGTTGGACAGACCGGTCCGATATTGGGATACCGGCAAGGATTTCAAGAGCTAATTTTTTCCTGACCGAATCTCTTATACATACACTAAGTTTCTCGACTTTTTGACCAAGTCGGCATAACGTGGCGCTCGGCCGAAATTTTTTTGCGCGAGCGTGTCGAAACCGTGGAAGCCCGCCCGTCGTACGGATGGCGGCACCGAAGCCGCAACCATTTATCGGAACAGGAGACCATCATGACCCAACCAGTCCGCCCCATCCCCGAAGGCTTCCACACGATCACCCCGCACCTCGTCTGCTGCGGCGCGGCCGACGCGCTGACGTTCTACACGCGTGCCTTCGGCGCCGTCGAGACGATGCGCCTGCCCGCCCCGGGCGGCAAGCTCATGCATGCCCAGATGCGCATCGGCGATTCGAACTTCATGCTGGCCGATGCCTTTCCGGAGTCCGGCTGCGTCGATCCGCGGGCGCTGGACAACACGCCCGTCTACATCCACCTGTACGTGGACGACGTCGATGCCGTCTGGACCCGTGCCGTGGAAGCGGGCGCCAAGCCGCTGATGCCCGTGACCGACATGTTCTTGGGCGACCGCTACGGCCAGATCGAGGACCCGTTCGGCCACCGCTGGTCGATGGCCACCCACAAGCGCGACCTGACGCCCGAGCAGATGCAGGAAGAAATGCAGAAGTCGATGGGCTGCGGAGGAGAACAGCAATGAAATTCATGGTGATCGTGAAGGCCAGCGCGGCCTCGGAAGCCGGCATCATGCCGAGCGAAAAACTGTTCACGGACATGGGCAACTTCAACGAGGAACTCGTCAAGGCCGGCGTCATGCTGGCCGGCGAAGGCCTGCACCCCAGCAGCAAGGGGGCCCGGATTCGTTTCAATGGCGACCAGCGCACCGTGATCGACGGCCCGTTCACGGAAACGAAGGAACTCGTGGCCGGCTTCTGGCTGATCGAGGTGGGCTCGAAGGAAGAAGCCATCGAGTGGTTCAAGCGCTGCCCGAACCCACATGAGGGTGTCGAGAGCGAGATCGAGATCCGCCAGATCTTCGGCCCCGACGACTTCGGCACGTCCCTCCCCGACGACGTGCGCGCACAGGAAGACCGCCTGCGCGACGAAATGGCTGCACGTTAAGGAGACCGCCATGCAGTTCATGCTCATCCGTACCGACAACGCCACGCGCGCCGCCGCGGCCGATCCGCAGGCCGTGCTGGACGACCTGCTGCGCCGCCTGCCCGGCGGCCAGGCGGCAACGGCCGACGGTCCGCGCGCGCCCGCGCTCGCGCTCGCCTTCGAACCGGACGCCGACGCGCGCCGCCTGAAACTGTGGCCAGGCGGCGAAACCGTGACGTCCGGCCCCTTCCCGCCCGACGAGCGCCTGCCGGCCGGCTTCGCCGTGTTCGAGGCACCGTCGCGTGCCGCCGCGCTGGCATGGCTGCAGGCCAATGGCGTGGTTTCCGCGGGCGGCGACGTCACGCTGGAATTGCGCGAGACGGGCTGCCCGGGTGGCTGCGCGGGCATCCCGCCCGGCGCGGCCGGGGACGATACGTGCTACGCCATCCTGCTGCGGTCCGACGCCGGCACCGAGCGCGACGCCATCCCGCTGCAGGACAAGCTGGACCGGCTGAACGCCTTCAATGCCATCCACGCGGCGGCCGGCACCCTGCTGGCCGGCGACGGCCTGAAATCAACGGCACGCGGCCACCGCGTGCGCGTGGCGAACGGCGGCGCCAGCATCATCGATGGCCCGTTCGCGGAAGCCAAGGAATTGATCGCCGGTTTCTGGATGATCCGCGCGCCGTCGATCGACGCCGCCACCGACTGGGCGCGCACGCTGCCGTATCCGACCGGGCCGGACGTCGAGGTCGAGATCCGGCCGGTGGCCCTGATCGCAGCGCTGGGCAGGCACGCGCCCGTCGATGCCGCCACGTCCCGGCTGCGCGAGGACGCCAGCGTGCGCGCCGAACAGCTGGACGCCGCCCTGCGCGCCGAGCTGGCCCCGCAACCGGCATGGAATCGTCCGTGACATGACGCGCGGCACCCTGCCGTTCGAGATCGGCAAGATCGTCGAGGCTGTCTGGCGCATGGAGTCGGCCCGCATCGTCGGTGCGCTGACCCGCATGCTGCGCGACCTCGGCCGGGCCGAAGAACTCGCGCAGGACGCGCTGCTGGAAGCGCTGGAGCGCTGGCCGGCGGACGGCGTGCCGGACCGCCCCGGCGCCTGGCTGATGCAGGTAGCCAAGCGGCGCGCCCTCGACCACCTGCGCCACCACGCGATGCACACCAGCAAGGAAGGCGAGCTGAGCTGGGAGATGGACAACCTGCTCGCGGACGGCGGCAGTTTCCGCGACCAGGCCGAACTGGCCGCGCTGACGCAGGAGACCGCGGGCGAGATCGACGACGACGTGTTGCGCCTGATCTTCGTCTGCTGCCACCCGGTGCTGTCGGCCGAGGCGCGCGCGGCGCTCGCGTTGAAACTCCTGGGCGGCCTCGCCACCGGAGAGATCGCCCGCGCGTTCCTCGTGCCGGAAGCGACGGTGGCCCAGCGCATCGTGCGCGCCAAGCGCACCCTGGCGGAAGCCCACGTGCCGTTCGAAGTGCCCCGTGGCGAAGAACTCAGGCCGCGCCTCGCGTCCGTGCTGCAGGTGATCTACCTGATCTACAACGAAGGCTATTCCGCCAGCGCGGGCAACGAATGGCTGCGGCCCACGCTGTGCCGCGAAGCGCTGCGCCTGGGCCGCGTGCTGGCGGAATTGATGCCCGACGAAGGCGAAGTCCACGGCCTCGCCGCGCTGATGGAAATCCAGTCCTCGCGCGAGCGCACGCGCACGGGCCCGGACGGCGCGCCGATCCTGCTGATGGACCAGGACCGCTCGCGCTGGGACCGCCTGCTGATCGGGCGCGGCC
>Ga0187844_10000144_pt1 | contig 52179 bp, 48 predicted proteins | sample SpaLakP09_SKY_50_FD_134517 | JGI IMG/M metagenome (GOLD analysis project Ga0187844, IMG submission 134517) | Oligotrophic lake water microbial communities from Sparkling Lake, Wisconsin, USA - SP09_SKY_50 | ecosystem: Environmental > Aquatic > Freshwater > Lake | place: USA: Sparkling Lake...
CCTTCCATACTCAGGCCTGTGCGGTATTGCGCCGTGGTGTCGATTGATACCCAATTGCGCGTTCCCGGCCGTTTGCCGACGATGATGATCGTATCGATCTCGTCGGCCTGGCTTGCGCGCACGTAACGCGACGTTTGCAGCCAGTGATTCAAGCCATCCGATGCGGCGGCGAAAGGCGCGCAGAAAAGCAGCGGCACGAGCATGCCAAGCCTTGTCGTGTTCATGGATTTTTCTTGATCGTCTTAGTGGAAGGAAATGACTATCGAGCGATAGCCCATTCAGTCGACTCTATTGGACTGTTGAATTGCGAACAAGCGCCGCGCGGCTCGCATTTGCCCTGCGTCAGACCGAATGCGTTGCAGTAATGATTTAAGAAATCATTAGCCCAGTGCGGACTCTAGCCCGAGCGCTAAAAAATCTGACTATTCAGCCGGTTCGGCCCGCAGCGCGCGCCGGCCGCGCCCGCGGGTGAGCGCCTCGCGCACCTTCTTCGACAGGTCGCTGCGCTTGTAGGGTTTGCCCAGCAATTGCACGCCCTCGTTCAGGCGCCCCTTGGTCACCAGCGCATCGCGCGTGTAACCGGAAGTAAAGAGCACGGCGATGGTGGGCAGGATTTCCGCCGCGCGCGTGGCCAGCTCCACGCTCGACACCGGTCCCGGCATCACGACGTCGGTAAACAACAGGTCGACGATGCGGCCGTTTTCCAGGATGCGCAGGGCCGATTCGCCATCCTCGGCCTCGATCACCGCATAGCCCAGTTCCTGCAGCGTGACCAGCACCGTGGCGCGCACGTCGTGGTCGTCTTCCACCACCAGGATGGTTTCATTGCCGCCGACACTGCTTTCCAGGGGGCGAATTTCCACCCCCGGCAGCATGTCGAGCGAACGCGGCAAATACACCAGCACCGTGGTGCCGGCGCCCGGCGCGCTCTCGATCGTGATGTGTCCGCCGCTTTGCTTGATGAAGCCGTAAGCCATGGACAAGCCCAGCCCCGTCCCCTGCCCCACGCCCTTGGTGGTGAAAAAAGGCTCGAAGGCGGCGGCCCGGACCTCGTCGCTCATGCCCTTGCCGGTATCGGCCAGCGACATGCGCACATAGTCGCCGGGCGGCAAATCGCCGATCGCGGGGCCGGCGCCCTGGTTGCGCAGTTCGACCGTGAGCACGCCGCCGTCGGGCATCGCATCGCGCGCATTGAGCGCCAGGTTGAGGATGACGTTTTCCAGCTGCCCCGTGTCGGCCGAGATATTCCACAAATCCGGGTCGGCGTGGATCGCCACCTGCACCGCCTGGCCCAGGGCGCGCGAGAGCAGGTCGTCCATATTGCGCACCAGCGCCAGCAGGTTGATGACGACCGGCTCGAGCGGCTGGCGCCGGGCGAAGGCCAGCAGCTGGGTCGACAGCTTGGCGCCCCGGTCCACGGCCGACTGCATGTGCTTGAGCCTGGCCTGCAAGCGTTCATCGGCCGGCCGCATCACTTGCAGCAGCTGCACATTGCCGCTGATGACATGCAGCACATTATTGAAGTCGTGGGCGATGCCGCCGGTCAGCTTGCCGACCGCTTCGAGCTTCTGGGCGTGCTGCAGCGCGGTGCGCGCCTCCTCCAGCGCCACCGAGCGTTCCGCCTCCAGTTGCTGGGCCTGCTTGCGTTCGCTGATATCGCGCATGAAGGCGCTGGCCGCATGGCCGGCCGGCGTGGGGAAGCCGGCGATCGCCAGTTCCACCGGCACCAGGCGCCCGCTGCGGTGCAAGGCCGTCACCTCGACCACCTGCTGGGTGAAGGTGCGCTTGCCGCTGGCCACGAAGTGGGCAAAGCCGCGGTTGTGCGCGGCCCGGTATTCTTCGGGCACGATCAGCTCGGCCACGGTCTGGCCGATGGCCTCGGCCGCCGGATAGCCCAGCATTTCCTCGGCCTTGGCATTCCAGTCGGTGATGCGCCCGTCCGGACCGACGGCGATGAAGGCGTCGTGCGAATGCTCCAGGATGACCTGGATCCGCTTCTGCTCGGACGCCAGCCTGGCGTAGGCTTCGCGCAGGGTATGTTCGTCCTGCTTGGAACGGGTGATGTCGGTATGGGTGCCGATGGTGCGGGCCGGCAGGCCGAGCACATCGCGGGTGACGGCCATGCCGCGCGCCAGGATCCAGCGCCAGCTGCCGTCCTTGCAGCGCATGCGGTATTCCGCTTCGTAGGTCTGGTGGGTGCTCTCGGCATACTGCTTGAGCGTGGCCGACACGCGCGCCACGTCGTCCGGGTGGATCAGGCGTTCCCACTCGGCGGCGGTGTCGCTCAATTCCCATTCGGCGTAGCCGAGCATTTCCTTCCAGCGCTTCGAGTAGGAGGACACGCCGGTCGAGCGGTCCCAGTCCCACACCCCGTCGCCGGCGCCTTCGAGCGCGTATTTCCAGCGAAATTCGCTCTCGCTGAGCTTTTCGGTGGCATCGTGGGCGTGCAGCACGGCATGCTGGCGGCTGGCCGCGAGCAGCCACACCACCCATGCCAGCAACAGGCTGGCCAGGGCGCCCACCAGGGCGATGCTGAGCGGCCGGTAGGAATCGAGCCGCGCCGCGAAGGCCGGCGTCGACGCCATTTCCAGCGTCCATTCGCGTCCGGCCACGGTCAGGCCGCGCACGGCGCGCAGCACCGGCGCGCCCGACGTGTCGGGGACTGCATGGTCGGACGTGTACATCCTGGTGCTGTCGGACGCGGGCGCGCCGTCGTAGATGGTCAGGGCGATATCGGGCACGCGCTCGCCGAACAGGCCCGTCATCAGGTCGTCCATGCGGAACGGCGTCCCGACCCAGCCCACGATATTGCGGCGCCGCTCGGCCTGGGTGGCGCTGGCGAAGCCGCGCCGGTAGACCGGCAGGTACACCACCATCCCGGCCTGTTCGTTCACGCCGCTTTCCTGGATCAGGCGCACCTTGCCCGAGGCCGCGGGCTCGCCGCTATCCCTGGCGCGCTCCATGGCAAGGCGGCGCACGGGGTCGGTGAGCATGTCGTAGCCGATGGCGCGCAGGTTCGAGCCGGCGTAGGGTTCGATCTGGATGATGGACGAATAGGTGCTGCGCTCGCCGGCGGGACGGATGGCGTAGGCGGGAAACTGCTGCTGGCGGGCGGCCGTATGCGAACGCAGTTCGGACAGCGGCACCAGGCGCACCAGGGCGATGCCCTGGATGCCGGGGAACTTCTCGTTCAGGCGCAGCGTCTGTACATAGGACTTGAAGTCGTCGGCCGGCACCTCCGTCGAACCGAGCAGGAAGGCTTGCACCCCGCGCTGGACCTGCTGGTAGGTCGCCATGCGCTGCTCGATCAGGCGTATCGTTTGCCGCACCTGCACATCGAACTCGGCCTGGCGCCTGGCATCGAGCTGGCCGCCGGCCAGTTCCCACGATGCGAAGGTGGCCACCAGCGCGGCGCACAGAGCCCCCATCGACAAGATGAACGGGGTCCGCTTTGCAAGCAGGGCAGTTTTACCGGCGCGTTCGATGATCCATTCCTGACTCTGCCCCATGGCTGGGCTTTCTCAAATGCAGCCCATTATGCATGGGAATGCGATTTCCCCGCGCCCGTTTATTTGGGACTGACTGCGCCGCCTGCCGGCCAGGTCGTGTCGCCTATCCGCTTGAGGTGCATTTCGAAGAAACGCACGGCTTCCTTGCCCGGCATGATGCGCTCGCCCACTTCGCGCCAGCTGCCATCCTTGATCGTGGCCACGTAGCGGATCGTCATCGGCCCGGCCGGAATTTCCCAGCTGAAACCGTCGCCGGTCAGCTTGAGGGTATAGTCGCCCACATACCCCATGGCATGCGAATGGATGGTGTAGGTACCGGTGGCCGCGTTGAACGATACCGTGGCCAGGGCATTGAAGCTGACCTTGCCATCGCTGTCATAGCCCTTGCCTTCGATGACCCGGATGGCGCCGTCAAGGAAAGGGCCGGCCCGTTCCGTCTGTGTGATCTCGTGCTTGCTGCCGTTTGGCAAGATGGTCGATGCCGGGCCGCGCCACTGGCCGTCCAGGAAGGACAGTTTGCTCATGGCCTCGCGCTGCACGGCGATGCGCTGCGCGGGACTGTCGGGGGCTTGGGAAAATGCAGGCGCGCTGGCGAGCAGCGTCAATGCGATGGAGACCGAAGGAAACAGTTTCATGTGAAAGCTCCTGGGTGATTTGCCATCGAACGATCGTACTTTATCTTGTCGGCAATTGCAATCATCCCTCGCCGACGATGACCACGGAAAAGAAGGCCAGCGAAGCGCCGTTGTACAGCTTGAGCAGCAAGGTATTGCGCCCCTTCTTGAAATGCAGCTTGCGCTTGCCCTCGGACAAATTCCATTGCGCAATATCGTGCGGCAGGCCGACGTAGCCGGGGCTGCTGTACCAGGCCTTGTGGCCTTCGCCGCTGACCCAGACCAGGCGTTCATTGAGCCACAGCTTGGAATCGTCGTCGCTGCCGATGACCAGCACCAGCTCGCCCGCTTCGGCCATCACCACTTCGGTATAGGCGTAGTAGACGGCGTCCTGGGCGCGCAGCAGCGGCACGCTCGGGTAGTCCGGATTGGTCAGGTAATCCCAGGCCAGGGTGCGGCCGCGCGCGCCGGCGTACCGGGCGTCGAGGTCGACGCTCATCTCGGGTGGATGGACGACGTCGATCGAATGCCGGCCATTGCCTGCGAACGGGCCGGAGATGTGCCAGCGGTTCAGGAAGATGCGGTCGGCGAACGGCGCGCCCTGCCCGATCGCATGCGCGGTGATCTTGCGCGGCTTTCCGGAATCCACCGGCGGCGTGGGCACAAAGGCGCCGTAGCCGCGTTCGACGCCATGCCCGGGCGCGGACAGGTCCCATGATCCGCCGCGCGGCGCCTGCCCCAGGCCGATGCCGGTCTGGTTGATATAGCCGGTGATGGCGATCATGGCCGCGTTGGGCACGTCTTCGCCCGGCATGCCGGCCTGGCCCGCCCCGCCCTTGCCCGCCTTGCCGGTGCCGCCGTCGCCCATGCCGGCCAGCTTGCCGGCCTTGCCCTCGCCGCCATGCTGCGACGCGCCCGCCAGGCGGGTGCCGCTGCGTTCGCGTTCAAGCTGCTGCTCGCGCTGCAGGAGCGCCGCGCGCGCCTGCTGCTGGTGCTGTTTCAGTTCGGCCAGCGCTTGCTTGCTGTCGGCGACCGCAGGTTTCGCCTTCACTGCGGGCGCCGGCAGCTTGCGCAGGGCTTCCGCTTCCGGAATGGCAAGCAGGCGCGCCAGCTCGCGCGCCTTGCTGGCGCGCTCCAACTGCGCGATATCGTCGGCCAGGCGGCGCGCCTGTTCCAGCATCTGCTGCGGCGTGGCGCCGTCCACGCGCTGTTCGCTTCCGCCCGTGCCGCCCTTCTGGCTGCGCTGGAGCAGCGATTTGATTTTCTGCAGTTCCTCCACGCGGCGCTTGAGGTCCGTGTGTTCGGCCTTGCGCGCGTGCCGTTCGACCGTGGCGGCGCGGATGCTGTACGGCCCCGCATAAAACACGGCCAGCAGCACGCCCGCATGCACGGCGAGCGACGCGATCAGATAGGACCGTCGCATCGTCAATCCCGCGTGTGCATGGCGACATTGGTCAGCCCGTCCAACTGGCACAGGTCGAGCACGCGCACGATGTTCTGGTACGGCGTATTGCGGTCGCCATCGATACGGATCCGGCGCCCGGGCCGCAGCTGCGCTTCGTTCGCCAGCAGGGTATGCAGCGCCTGCAGCGAGACCGGCTTGCTGTCGACGAACAGGCCGCCGTCCTTGTCGATGCCGATGACCAGCGCGTCGATCGCCGCGCCGCTGCGCACCACCGACGCTTCGGCCGAGGGCAGCTGGACGTTCAGATCCTTCTGGCGCTGCATGTCTTCCTGCTGCTTGAAGGTGGTGGCCAGCATGAAGAACATCAGCAGGAAGAAGATACAATCGATCATGGCCACCAGGCCGATTTCAGGCTCTTCGTGATCGGACAGGTCGACCCGCATCTCAGGCCACCGCGCGCAGGTCGGCCGGATTGCATTCGTCCAGCACCGCGTTGATCGCCTGTTCCAGGCGCAGGCCATAGGACACCACGCGGTGCTTGAAGAAGTGGTGGGCGCCCAGCGAACACAGGGCCACCGACAGGCCGGCCGCCGTGCACACCAGCGCTTTCGAGATCCCGCCCGCGAGCAGGGCCGGATTGCCCATCCCGCCCGCATACGCGATGGCATGGAAGGATTCGACCATGCCCACCACGGTGCCCAGCAGGCCGATGATGGGCGCCACCGTGGCCACCACCGCCAGCGCATATGCCTTCTGCTGGTGCTGGCGCAGTTCGCGCGAGGCGATGTCGGCGCAAGCGCCCGACAGCGCGGCGTGGTGCCGGTGGCGCTTTTCGACCATGTAGGCGATGACGCGCGCCAGCGTGCTGTCGCTGGCCTGGGCGAGCTGGCCGACCTGCTCGAACTTGCGTGCGTGCCACAGCGCCAGCACCTCGGCGGCCATGCCGTCGGGGACGATGGCCTGCAGGCGCAAGTGGCGCGCGCGCTCGATGCTCACTGCCGCTGCCAGGATGGACAGCGCGAGTATCACGTACATGGCGACGCCGGCGTGGATGACCTGGTCGAAGATATTCAGTTCTGGTGTCATGGTTGATTTTCTCCGTGTTCTATTAACGCAGCACGCTGGCCGGACGCATCAGCAGCGCACTCCAGGTATGGCGCAGGCTGGCCAGCAGCGTCACCGCGGCCACGCCGCCCAGCGCCAGCCATGGCATCGAATACACCATGGGCGCATGCTCGACAAAGCCGGCCTGGTAGCGGCTGACGGCCAGGAAAGCCAGCGGCAGCCCCAGTACCGCCGCGCCCAGGATCAGGCGTCCCAGGTCGCGCCCGAGCAGCATGGCGATGTGCCGGCGGCCGGCGCCATGCAGCTTGCGCAGCACGATTTCGCGCGCCCGGTGCTGCACCATGTGGGCCGACAGCGCATACATGCCGAAGGCCGTGATGGCCAGCGCGATGCAGGTGGCCAGCGCCAGCAGCCGCGCCAGGCGCGCATCCTCGGCGTAGTTGGCGGCCAATAGCTCCCCGGCGCGATGGGTCTGCGGGATGGCGTTCGGGAAGAAGCGCGGCCACAAGGCAGCGACCGCGCGTTCGACCTCGGTCACGGAACCGGTGGCGCGCACGCTCAGGGTGCCCGCCCAGTCGGTGCCCAACTCGAACACGGTCGCGCGCGGCGCGTCGTGCAGGGACACGAAGCGCAGTTCGGGCGCGATGCCGACGATGCGGTGGCTGAGCATTTTTCCATCGTCGGCGGGCCGCAGCACCGTCTGCCCCACCGCCGCCTCGGGCGAGGCGAAACCGAGCTGGCGCGCCGCGATGGCGTTGACCACGACAGGCACGACATCGTTTTCCTTGTCGAGGCGCGGATCGAACAGGCGCCCGGCCACCGGTTTCAGGCGGTACACATCAAAGAAGCCGGTATCGACGAACTTGGCCTCGACCGACACGCTGGCGCCGGCGTCGCGTTTGAGTTCATGGATGACGCCATCGCTGTAGCGCCCCACCACGTGCTCGGTCAGCACCAGGCCCTGCACGCCGGGCTGCTGCGCCAGTTCGGCCATGAAGCCGCGCACGGCCTCGTTCTTCTTGCCGCGTTCGGGCAGGTCGACGATCAGCAGCGGCGCGGGGTCGAAGCCGGGGGAGGCGTTCATGGCGAAATTGGTTTGCAGCGAAATACCCATGGCCACGCTGCCCAGGCCGATGGCCGCGGCGATCTGCAGTACGGTCAGCGCACGGCGCACGCGGTTGCCCGTGGTCGATTCGGCATTCCCGCGTCCCGCGAGGGCCTGGGCCGGCATCACGCGCAGCGCGGTCCATGCCGGCTGTATGCCGGCCAGCACGCCAAGCAGCGCGCCCATGGCCAGCGCCAGGATGACATTCGGGAGCGACAGCATGGTGTCGAGCTTGCGGTCCACCAGTTCGCCAAACAGCGGCAGGGCCAGCCAGGCCAGGAGCAGGCCGAGCGCGGTGGCCAGCATGGACACCACGAGCGACTCGGTCAGGAACTGCAGCACGATCTGGCGCACGCTGGCGCCCAGCACCTTGCGCATGCCGATTTCGCGCTGGCGCCGCAGCACGCGCACGGTGGCCAGGTTGACATAGTTGATCGCGCCGATCACGAGAATGAGTACGGCAATGGCGGCCAGGCCGGCCACGGTGGCCTTGTCGCCGCGCGCGCCAGGCGTGGACATGGGATTGCGGGCGACCTGCTGGTCGAAATAGGCTTCGCGCAGCGGCGACAGGGCCAGGTCCATGACCTTGCGCTCGCCGAGGCGGTCGCGCACGCCGGGCGGCACATTCTGCACGCCGGGCGCCTTGTCCAGCGCGGCCTGCAGCGCCACGGCGATGCCTGCCACCTGGCTGCCCGGCGCAATGCGCAGCAGCACCCTGCCCCACGATCCGCGCTCGCCGGTTTGCAGTTCGCTGCGCATTTCCGGGCTGGCGAGGATGGAAGTGACCCCGTACAGCGCTTCGAAGGGGATGGTGGTGTTGGCCGGCGGATCCTGCAGGATCGCGTCCACGCGGATGGTCTTGTCGCCGATCTGCATGGTCCTGCCCAGCGCGTGGGCGGTACCGAACAGGCGCACGGCCGTGCCGGCGGTCAGGGCCAGGCCTTCGGGCCGGGTGAGCGCCGCCTCGACATCGCCTTCCAGCGCCACCAGGCCGAGCACCTGCGCGAAACGCGGCAGCACCAGCAAGGCCGGCATTTTCTGCAGGGCGCTGCCGATGCGCACGACCGGCGCATCGACCCGGAAAAAGGCCGTGGCGTCGGTGACGCCGGGCGTTTTCAGGGCGGCATCGCGCAGCATCAGGGGCGCCTGGTCGAACCAGGGGGCGACGGGATCGACATTGAAGCGCTGCTTGACCACGTAAATCTGGTCCACATCGGGCACATGGGCGTCGTAGCGCCAGGAATACTGCACGAAACCGAGAATGAGCATGCACGCCGCAAAGCCGATGCTCAGGCCAAGAATGGCGACTGCCGAGAAGAGCGGCTCTTGCACCAGGTGGCGCACGCCGATACGAAAGTTTTTCAGTTTCATGTTCACCCGTGAAAACGTTGACATATCAAACAGATATCCATGCAATATACTTCATAAATACTACTCAATGAACATATTTTTGCTACTCTATAGCAATTCCATAGAAACAAGAAACTGTTGCGCTGAAACTCTTGCTTACGTGTGATACAGCTTGGCGACTTTCTGCGGGGGCTTGCGGGCGTACGATGCATTGCCTAACCCGGAAGGAGCCCGTCATGACCAGCCTGAAAGCGTTCTTGCTACCACTTGCGTTGATTGCCGCGCCGCTTGCGCACGCCCAGGAATGGCGCGAGGTCACCCGGAACGACGCGCCGCGCGCGGTGTACTGGGATGGGAATTGCCGGGTCGAGCAGAAAATCGACCGCGACGGCTATCTGCTGGAAAGGCGGCGCTGCCGTGGCGACCGCGCCGCCTACGCCCGCGCGGCGCGCGACTATGACGACGACCGCGCACCGCGCCGGGAAATCGCGCGCCAGTACGAAGAGGCACCTGCCCCGCTGCCGGTCGAACCCGACGAGGAAGCGCTTGCGCAGGCGCCACGCATCGTGCCGAAAATTGAACCGGTGCTGCAGGCGCCAAGAATCATTGTGAAAGCCGCGCCCGTGGCGAAGGCCGCCGAGCCGGGCCCTGTCATGGCGCCCGTGGCCAAAAAGCTGAAAATGGCGGCTGTGGCGCCTCCGGTCCTTGCAAAAGCGGCGCCGGTAGCCGTGGCGGCGCGCGTTGTCGCCAAGCCGATTCCCGTACTGCACCCGGTCAAAGTCGTCGCGCACGCGGTCGCTGTGAAACCGGCGCCCCGTCCGATTGCAAGGCCGCCTGTACGCATGGTGGCGAAGCCGGCGCCGGCGCCGAAAGCGCCGCGCATCGTCGCCAGGGCGATTCCGCTTGCCAAGGCGCCGCGGGTTGCGGCCAGGCCGGCACCGGTCGTGAAGGCCCCGCGCGTGATCGCCAGAGTGGCGCCGGTGCCAGCGCCGGCCAGGGCGATTGCCAGGATTGTCCACCGGCCGGCGCCAGCACCGGCGCCGAAGGTGATTGCAAAGGTGCACCCTGTGGCAGTGGCGCCACGGGTGATCGCCAAAGTGCACCCTGTGCCAGTGGTGCCGCGTGTCGTCGCCAAAGTGGAAGCGCCAGTCGAAGCGCCGAAAGTGGTCGCGAAAGCCGAGCCCGTGGAGAAGACGTCGCGCGTTTTCGTGAACTCCGACTGGCTGGTCACGCTGGAGCCGGAGGCGGACAAGCCTGCGCCCAAAGCGGCACCCGTCGTCCGGGCCAGCGCCAACCGAACCGCCCAGTTGAGGCAGTTCGAAGCCTACGTGATGAGCAAGAAGAACGATCCCTACAGCAACCTCAGGTGATTGGCGCGCCCGACGCCGGCGTGGGTACGGCATGATTGGCCTCCAAAACGAGGTGCCTTGTTTGGCGCCTCGTTTTGTCTTGTTCGCATTTTCCTTGTATTGAAGTTGCCAATCCGCGCCGCGCGCTCCCGAAAATGAAATTGGTCACGCCGCTGTCATGCTGCGTTGCTACGCTTGACTCATTAGTGAAAAAACAATGTTTTCACAACCACCAGGAGCCAAAGTGAACGCCCATACATCCAAGGAATCAACGTTTCTCGCCCCGATCGTGCTGGCAGCACTGTGCGGGACCATGCTCGCCGCCTGCGGAAGCGACCCGGCCGACTTGCAAAACCCGGGGGCCGCATGGCCCGCGAAGCACGCGGTAACGGGGCACCGCGGCGCGTCGGCATTGCGCCCGGAACATACCCTGCCCGCCTACCTCCAGGCCATCGAAGACGGCGCCGACATCATCGAACCCGACCTGGTGGCGACCAAGGATGGCATTCTTGTGGCGCGCCACGAAAACGACATCACGGGCACCACCAACGTGGCCACCGCAAGCCAGTTCGCCGGCAGGAAGACCACCAAGAATATCGATGGAATCCCCGTGACCGGCTGGTTCACCGAAGACTTCACGCTGGCCGAACTGAAGACCCTGCGCGCCAGGGAACGCATTCCCGCCAACCGCCCTGCCAATACGGCCTACGACGGCCAGTTCGAGGTGCCGACGCTGCAGGAAGTGATCGACCTCGTCAAAAAGGAAAGCGCCGCGCGCAACAAGGTCATCGGCATCTATCCGGAAACCAAGCACCCCAGCTATTTCAAGTCGATTGGCTTGCCGCTGGAAAAACGCCTGGTCGACCAGCTGGTGGCCAGCGGCTACCGCGGCAAGGCGGCAGCGGTGTTCATCCAGTCGTTCGAAGTGGCCAACCTGAAAGAGCTGCGCGGCATGACCGAGATGCGGCTGGTGCAACTGATCGACAATCCAAAGAACCCGCCGGCGCCGAACGGCGCACCGCGCAATGCGCCGTACGACTTTGTGGCGTCGGGCAGCACGCGTACCTATGCCGACCTGGTCAGCCCGGCGGGATTGAAGGAGATCGCGGTGTACGCCGACGTGGTGTCGCCTTACAAGGAAGTGATCATTCCGCGCACGGCCAACAACGACCTTGGAACGCCGACCAGCTTCGTTGCCGACGCCAGGGCGGCGGGCCTGAAAGTGCATACCTGGACCCTGCGGCCGGAGAATCCCTTCCTGCCGGTGAGCCTGCGCAAGCCGGACGTGGCATCCCTGACCCAGCGCGGCGATGCCGCGGCCGAGATCAGCGCCTACTTGCACGCCGGCATAGACGGCTTTTTCACCGATGACCCGGCGGTCGGCCGCGCCGCCGTCAGCGCTTTCAAATAGCACGGCACCGGGTATGCGTACCCGGTTTTCTGTTGCATCCAAAGTTGAGCGAAGAATGACTTTATTGTGTATGGTAACCTTGCAGACAATAACATTCACCATGCAATGAAAGCCGAACATCGATATGACCAGTGACGCGCCGCTCTACAAGAACCAGGTAATGTTTTTGTCACAGACGTTTTTCGTCAAGGATAACCAGGCCGAACTGCTACTCTGCGCCCACAAATACGACTTCGACATCATCTTTTTCAATGAGGTGCAGGATTTCGTCATGGCCGTCGAAAACGACCATGACGACTCGCTGTTCGTGATCGACCTCGATGCCCTGCACAACCTGCAGTCGGACATGCAAGACAGCCGCAAGACGCTGATGCTGAGCGAACTCCTGCAGCGCCTGCCGGGCGGACAGAGCTATGTCTACCTGCAGTCGGCGCGCCAGGGCGGCCGTTTCCTGTTGCAGCAGCGCCTGGTCGACAGCAATTGCCTGGCCTATGCGGAAAAGCCGATCGCCAACGACGTGCTGGTGGACAAGCTGTTCACCCTGTTCGTGCAAAAGAAACGTGGCGACCTCGTGCGCCTGATGTATCTCGGCGAAACCGTCGAACTGGACGAAGCCTTGCTGCTGCAAGGGCGCGTGGAAGTCATCCACCACACCGATGCGCAAACCCTGCACCTGCGGGTCAAGGACTTGCAGCCCGATATCGTGCTCATCACCGACACCGAATACGAGCGCACCGAAGCGATTGTGCGCGTGCTCAAGAAAAATATCGAAGCCGACCCGGTGCGCGAAATCACCATGCTGCAGCGCTTGCCGAATGCCGACCTGACGCGGCACGCCATGGCCAGCGGCTTCGACGAGATCGTACTGATGACCGACGCCGACGTGCTGGCCGGCCAGATCATCAATCGCGCCAACAAGATTCGCGTGAACAAGGACCTGATCGGCAAGGACCGCGCCACCGGCCTGCTGAACAAGATCGGCCTGCAAAAGAAGGCCCAGGAACTGATCCGCCAGGCCGCGCGCGAAGAGAAATCCATTGCCTTCGGCATTGTCGACATCGACAAGTTCAAGACCATCAACGATACCTGGGGTCACTACTTCGGCGATATCGTCATCAAGCGCCTGTCGCTGACGCTGGCGCCGCATATCGGCGACCGCGACCTGCTCAGCCGCTTCGGCGGCGAAGAATTCGTGGTCGTGTTCTGGGATTGCACGCTCGAGGAAGGCTGGCAGCGACTCGACGCCATGCGCAAGTCCTTCGGCGCGATTCCTTTCGAAACCAGGCCCGGCGAATTGCGCCACTTTTCTTTCAGCGGCGGCATGGCGGCCTATCCCGAGTACAAGAGCGAGAACGAACTGTTCCTGCGCGCCGACGCCATGCTGTACGAAGCCAAGGAAGGCGGGCGCAACCAGATTTGCATCGCGCCGACCGGGCATGGCAAGGTGGCGGCGCACTAAGGCTTGTCGTCAATCCCGGAAAACAATTGGATACAAATTGACAGGCTAAACGAGCGTATATTCAATGATGTCCCCACCATCCAAAGCAGGATCCGCCATGAACAAGCTCATTTTCCACGCCGCCCTTGCCCTCGCTTGCCTGGCGCCCGGCGCCGGCGCGCTGGCAGCGGCGAAAGTTACCTTTGTCAATCCGGAGAAAATGACCGACGTGCCCCGCCACGAATCGGACCGCGAGTCGATGAAGGCGATACTGCTCGATCATTTCAATGTCCTGGCGGCGCGCCTGCCTGCGGACCAGGAATTGAAGATCGAAATCATCGACGTCGACCTGGCCGGCGATGTGTTCCCACGCGTCTCCATCCGCGATGTGCGGGTGCTCAAGGGCCTCGGCGACCGGCCGGCCATGCACCTGCGCTACAGCATCGAACAAAATGGCAAGGTGCTGCGCTCAGGCGAAAGCCATCTGTCCGACGCCGCCTACCTGATGGGCAGCAACCGCTACGGCAACGATTTGTACGGGCATGAAAAGCAGATGCTCGACGACTGGTTCCGCAAGGACGTCATCGCGAAGCGCTGACCCGGCATTTTTCGAGCAGGAATTCCACGAATACCCGCACCCGCTGCGGCATGTGCCGCTGGCTGGGGTACAGGATGCTCATCGGCCGCGATGCACCGCCAAACTGCTGCATCACCTCGACCAGGCGCCCGCTCGCCAGGTCGTCGGCCACGATGAAGCGATAGGTTTGCGCCAGCCCCAGCCCAGCCCGGGCCGCGGTAACCAGCCCCAGCACGTCATCGCTGATGCAGATCGCGCCGGCCGTCCCCACTTCCACATCCTTGCCACCATCGCGCAGCAGCCATGGTATGACCTGCCCCGTGCGCGGCCGTTCGAACTGGATGCAGTCGTGCCGCCCAAGGTCGTCCAGCGACTGCGGCGTGCCGTGCGCCGCCAGGTAGGCGGCGCTGCCCACCACCACCAGCTCGGCATCTTCCAGCTTGCGTGCGATCAGGCCTGAATCGGGCGTGTTGCGCGCGCGAATGGCCAGGTCGATGCCGTCGGCAAACAAGTCCGCGCTCTGGTTGCTCAGCTGAATGTCCAGACGGATGTCCGGATAGGCCCGGCGAAATTCGCCCAGGATGGGCAGGACGCGATAGTGGCCATAGGATGTGGGCAGGCTCATGCGGACCAGCCCGCTGGTGACGGCCTGCTCGCCCGTCAGCTCGCGTTCCGCCTCGGCCAGCTGGCCGAGCGCCTGGCGGCACTGGTCGTAATAGGCACGGCCGCGCTCGGTCAGGCGGACGCTGCGCGTGGAGCGGACAAACAATTGCACGCCCACCCGCGCTTCCAGCCTGGACACCGACCGGCTCACCGCCGCCTGGGTCACGCCCGCCTGCACACCTGCCTTGGTAAAGCTCTGGAGTTCAGCCGTCTTGCAGAACAGTTCTATGCTGCCGAGCATCTGGGTATCGTAGCCACGCGCCATAATCATTACACAAAGTTATAAATGTAATGTCATATTCTATATTTATTCACTTCAAAGCAGGCAATAAGATGCAAGCTCGATCAACAGAACGGAGCAGCACATGCCCTACATCAACATTCAGGTAACCCGCGAAGGCGTCACCAAGGAACAGAAACGCCAACTGATCGCGGGCGCCACCGAACTCGTCGTCGACGTGCTCGGCAAGGACCCCGCCACGACCTTTGTCGTCATCGATGAGGTCGACACCGACAACTGGGGCGTGGCGGGCAAGCAGGTCACCGAACTGCGCAAGCAAACCGGAGAAATCAAATGAGCAAAAAGATCGTGATCGCTTTTCACAGCGGCTACGGCCATACGCGCCGGGTGGCGGAAGCTGTCGCAGAAGGCAGCAAGGGCACGCTGCTCGACATCAATGCCGACGGCGCCATTCCCGAGCAAGGCTGGGACTTGCTGGCCAATGCCGATGCCATCATCTTCGGTTCGCCCACCTACATGGGCAATGTGAGCTGGCAGTTCAAGCGTTTCGCCGATGCCACGTCCAGCGTATGGAGCAAGCAGGGCTGGAAGGACAAGCTGGCCGCAGGCTTCACCAATTCGGCATCGGTGGCGGGCGACAAGCAGACCACGCTGTACACCCTGTTCACGCTGGCCCAGCAGCACAGCATGATGTGGGTGGGCACGGGCATGATGCCTAGCAATTCGATGGCGTCCACGCGCGACGACGTCAACTACCTGTCGTCGTTCGCAGGCCTTGCGACGGCCGCGCCTGCCGATGCGTCGCCCGAGCAAATGTCGCCGGGCGACCTGCGCACCGCCTTCCTGTTCGGACAGCGCGTGCGCGCCGCGGCGGAGCGCCTGACGTGAACGCGCCAGGCTTGCAGGCGGCAATAGACGCTTACTGCCAGGGCATCTACCGCGGCGATATTGCACTGCTGCGCTCCGTGTTCGATCCGAAGGCGGCCCTGTTTGGCGACGTGCGCGGCGCGCCCTACTACCGCACGCTGGACGACTACCTGGATGTGGTGGCACAGCGCAGCTCGCCGCAAGCACTCGGCGAGCCTTTCCGCATGGAGACTGTCACGCTCGAGGTGACGGGCAACATCGCCCTGGCAAAGCTGCGCTGCCCCATCTTCGAATTCGACTACACCGACTACCTGTCCTTCGTGTGCCAGGACGGGCAGTGGCGCATCGTCAGCAAGGTGTTCACGGACGTTCCAGCGCCAGCCTGATGACGCGGCCCGGACGGTCTTCGACCAGGTAGATGTTGCCGTCAGGCCCCAGCTTGACGTCGACCGGCGCGCCCATGTCCTGCTTCGGTTTGCGGCTCCAGCCGTGGATCAGGTTGACCATCCTGCCGCGCGGCTCGCCTTTCTTGTCGGGCAACAGGGCGACCAGCCGGTGGCCGTACTGGCGGTAGCCATGGAAGCCGATGACCAGGCTGCCCTTGTACTTCGCGGGGAATTGGTCGCCGGTATAGAAGACCATGCCCAGCGGGGCCGCGTGGGGCGGGAGCAGGCGTTCCGGCGCCTGGTAGGCGCTGCATTTGGCGGCCGGATACTCGGGGCTGGCCTGGTTATTGTCGTAGCAATAGGGCCAGCCGTAGTGCCGGCCTTTCCTGACCAGGTTCAATTCATCGTGCGGCAAATCATTATCGTTTTTCAGGCCCGGCATGGCGACCTGGATCGCATCGCGCGCATTGTCCGCCTGCCACAGGGCGTTGTTCGCCGGGTGAAATGCCAGCGCCATCGAATTGCGCAAGCCCTCCGCATAGACCTCGAACTTGCCCACCGTGCCGGCCGGCCACTGCATGGCATATTTGCGGATGACGCCCTTGGCATTCGGCCCTTGCGCCTCGCCGCACAAAGCCGTTGACACCGGCGCGCTGCCGTCGGCGCCTTCGCAATGGTCGCTGGCCGATCCGATGTTGACGAACAAATCGCCCCGCTGGTCGAAGCGCATGGTCGTCAGGCCGTGGCGGCCGGTACCGGGAAGCGCGTCAATGACATCCTTCATCGTGCCTTTGGGATCGCGCGGATCGAAACGGAAGATGCGCCCGACCACGCCCACATACACCAGGCCGTCTGGCCCCAGCACGATACCGTTCGGACGGTCGAGTCCGTTCAGCAAGCGCGTGCGCTGGTAGGCGCCGTCGCCCGGCTTCAACAGCCAGACACTGCCCACATTGGCTTCCCAGCTGCCCATGTCGACGACGATGAGGTCGCCGTTGGGCAGCGGCTGTATGCCGCGCGGAAAGTCGAACTTGTCGGCCAACAAGGCGACACAGAACTGGTCCGGCGTCTTCACGTCCAGCCGGGGGAATCCGCCGCAGGTGGCGGCGCCGGCTTCGATAGCAGTGGCAAGCAAGGCAAAGCCGAACGAGGGAATGCGCATGTGATTGGTGATCCACAGAAAAATTGCACTATAACTCATAAAATCAGTGTTATAGTACGCTACATCACCACGTCACTATTTCACTACACAAAGGATATTGAACGATGAAGTCGCTCCTGAAACCACTCGCATTCCTGTTTGCATTGCATGCCACCGCCCAGGCGGGCGTACTGAAAGACCATCCCGGCCACTGGATGGGGGAGCTCAAGATTCCAAACGGCCCGACGTTCAAGAGCGGCGTCGAAATTTTCGCCCGGGCCGACGGATCGACCTGGGCAAGTTTTTCCAGTCCCGACCAGGGTGGATACGATATTCCGATCGCGCATATCAAGGAAACTGGCGATGTCGCGGAATTCGATCTTGTATTTGGTGCCATGAAACTGACCTGGGCCGGCGATCATTTCAAGGGCGAATGGACCCAGGGTGGTGCAACTTTCCCCATCGAGAAACTTACCCAGGTGAAGGAATTTCCAAAAAAGAGCCGTCCGCAGACGCCTGCCGGACCATTCCCGTACAAGGAAGAAACGGTCGCCATTCCCAGCATCGACGGTGTGATGCTGGGCGCCACACTCACCACGCCCATGGGCAAAGCCCAACCCAAGCTGGTCATCCTGGTGCATGGCAGCGGACCGAATACCAGGGAAGCAGAACATGGCGGCCATCGCAGGTTTACCGTACTGGCCGACTATCTGGCGCGCCAGGGCATTGCGGTGCTGCGCTACGACAAGCGCGGCATCTCGCGCTCAACCGGTGATTATGCGAATCATACCCAGTCGCAACTGGCGGGCGATCTGTACGCTGTCGTGCAAGCCATGAAAGCACGCAAGCAATTTCGGCGGGTCGGCATCCTGGGCCATAGCGAAGGACCGATGATTGCGGCGGCCGTCGCTGCCAGGCACCCGGCGTCTGTCGATTTCCTGGTGTCGCTGGCCGGCGTTGGACTGCCGGGCAAACAGTTGATCGAAGCACAGGACCGGCTGCTGGCAAAGGACAATGGCGCCAGTCCGGCAGAGGTCGAGCGCTTGATGGAATACGTCAGCCGCTTCTATGACATCATCATCGCCCAGCCCGAATCCGAAACGCGCGTGGCGGCATTGAAGGCCATGCGCGCAGCCCTGCCTGCCGAAGACAAGGAACTGGTGAAGAAGTACAAGATGAACGGCGGCAGCCTGTCGATCGAGCTTGCCAGCCAGCCCGCGCTGCGCGTGGTGCTCATGGCCGATCCGCACAATGACTGGCGCGGCGTGAAATCACCGGTGCTGGCCCTGAACGGCAGTCTCGACCACCAGGTGCCGGTGGAAAGCCTGGCCGGCATCCTGGCGTCGCTCAAGGCAGGCGGCAATCGGAAAGTGGAATCGGCGATCCTGCCGTCGATCAATCACCTGTTGCAGACTGCAAAAACCGGCGCCGAAGACGAGTACGACGTCATCGAGGAAACTATCGCCCCCCTGCTCTTGCAGCGCGTGGCGGCCTTCGTGAAAAAGCAGGGCTAGAAGCGCAGCGAGAGGCAGCTCAGGCCGCCGTCCATTTTCTGGTATTCGGACATATCCAGCGCGATCACGGCATAGCCGAGATCGCGCAAGGTCGTTTCCAGCAGGGGGAAGCCGGTCGCCATCAGCACATGCTTGTTCACGCGCACGCAGTTGGCCGCGTAGTCTTCGCTGGGCGCCACGCGGACCAGGTCGAACTGCGCGATTCCTGCTTCCTTGGCCAGTGAATCGATGACCACCATGCGGTTCTCGCCGATATAGGCGATGCCGCTTTTCAGGTGCAGGATGCCGGCCGTCTGGCGGATATCGACGAACGACGTGGTGTAGCCCAGTTGCCCGAGCCAGGCCGCCAGTTGCCGGGCGCCCTCCTCGTTGGTGCGCAGCGAGATGCCGATCACGAAATGCTCGCCCGCTTCGCAGATGTCGCCGCCGTCGAGCGTGCCCGGCGCCACGATCTCGGCCAGCTCGGGATAAAACGCGGGCAGGACCGCGCGCATGTCGGCCACTTCGCCGGCGCGGCTGTCGGCACCGGGGCGGGTCATGATGGCGCCGCGTTCGGTCAGGATGGCGACGTCTTCGACGAAGGTGGAATCGGGATAGCGCGGGTCGGCATCGAGGTGGGTGAGTTCCAGGCCGCATTCGCGCAAGGCGTCGCAATAGCGCTCATGCTGCGCGATGGTCTTGGCAAAGTCGGGCGTGCCCAGCGAGACCGTGGTGAGGCCGTCGGCGAAGTTGCTGGCAGGGAGACGGACGATTGCTTTTGTGAACATGGGTACCCTTTCATTGTTTTTGACGATGTCGCGGATGTCTCTTGATGCGTCGTGCAGGCATTCGATGGCCGTGGACTCGGCCAGGCTGCCGGAGGCAATCAATAACTGAATCGCCTGTTTGCGGCAGATTGTGCAGGGATTGCTACTGTAAATCCAGTGGAGCAAATCTGAAAGCGCCGGCGAATTGTTTTCTTCACAGACATCGATCACGCTGCTACCAAGAAAATGCGCCTCATCGTCATCGATCGTCAGTTCTCGCAGCGCAGCCAATAGCAGCGTTTCGTCGCCAGTGCGAAAGTTATGAATAAACAAATCGATCACTTCCGCATCGTCTGGCGAAAAAGTCCCGCCCATTAGCCTGGCGCGGCCAAGATCGCCCAGCCGCGGATCCTTGAGCGTTGATAAAGCCTTGAGCGCTGCGGCGCGCAATTCTGCCGGACCATCTTGTGCCAGGGACCAGATCCGGTTATCGAAACGCGGGAGTGTCGCTTTCCGGAAAATCCAAAGCATGCGCAGGCATGTCTCCGGATTGGATTCGACATGGAGTTCGTCGAGGATGCGGTCCAGGTGTTCGGTGCTGGCCCAACGCCCGAATTTCATGAACGGGCCTTTCCCCGTTCTATCGTGATTGGCTGCGGCAGCCAGGATACGCGCGACCGGATCGTCGCGTAGCGAATCGGCACGCAAGCGTTCCAGGAGAGTCGATTGGCCAGCCTCCGACTTATTTGTTTCGGAGCGCGCTTCTTCTTCTTTTTGTGCAGCGAGGTAGACGGAAATTGCAGCGTCGTCGGCGGCCATGCGCTGCAATTCTGCCATGGCGTGGTCGAAAAGAGGCGTGCCTTCGGTAAGGGTATCAAGCGAATCAAAGTATTCGCCTGGATGCTCTTGCAGATAGTGGCCCAATCGGCGGGCCACTTCAACGACGGCAGGAATGCCATCGAGAGAAATGACGGCAGAGGCGCCTGTCAGAAAGCCATCATCAAGCTCCTGGGCCCAAACATAATCGCGCACGGCCGATGCCGCACGCACGTCCCCATCCCTGCCCATCAGGGCCGCGATTGTACAAACCTGCTCACTGTCGCGATCTATTTCATTGCCCTGCATGAACTCAACAATGAACTCGGAAACGCGGGCGCAAACAGGCGTGTTCCGGATCATTTCATACATCCAGCGAGCGCGATTCCCCTCACATTGACCATCGTATGCCTGATTTTCAAGGCAGGCACTCAGTATCAGGTCTTCGAGGCCATCCATGCCGAAGGCCAGCACATGCATCAGCGCCTTGCCGCGCCCGTGATGTAATGCGAGCGCAAATTCGTCGTAACTTAGCTTTGCAACGTTCGCTGATTCGATAATTTGCTCCGAAGTGAGGATTCCTGAAAGTCCTGTTGCAGTATGTATTTCTGGTCAATTTTACCAGTCCGGTTTCAGCGGCTTAACTATCTGTGCGTCATATTTTTTTCCTTTCTGTCATGATCGTTGCTCAAAAAATTCCGGGAGCTATTGTGTGGTGGGAAAGAAGCTGGATGACCGTACAGAATGAATTTTCCGATCTCGGCAACGCGGAAGACATCACGCGCCTCTGTGTTCGCCTGCTGGTCGCCGTCACTCTAGGCGGCTTGCTGGGCTATCAGCGCGAATCGGTAGGCGCCGCCGCTGGCTTGCGCACGCACATGCTGGTGTCGCTGGGCTGCGCCCTGTTTGTGATCATTCCTTTGCAGGCGGGCATGGAACTAACGGACCTGTCGCGTGTGCTGCAAGGCGTAACGGCCGGCATCGGCTTTCTTGGCGCCGGCGCGATCCTGAAGCTGACCGACGAAAACCAGATCGTCGGCCTGACCACTGCAGCCAGCATCTGGCTGACAGCCGCCGTCGGCATCGCGGCTGGCATGGGCAGAGAAGGCACGGCGGTCGTGAGTGCACTGTTCGCCTTTGTCATTCTTTCGCTGCTAAAAAAGCAGAAAACCTGATCCTTCCGCCTGCCGTTTGTAAAGTTACGTAAGTCTGCGTTGCGAATTGTTAGCCAGACAATTCGCCTGGCAAGCCAGTGCTAATATCGCCCGACGATCTGACACACGCACAAGGCCCGATGCACCAATTCCTGATACGCGTCCTGCTCGCAGGCGCGATTGCCGCGTTCGCCAGCGCCGTTCCGGCGGCCGCCCCCGTCCCCGCGAGCACCTTGCAGCTACGCTGGCAACTACTGCGCAATGTGTTCACGCCCGACCTGCCCAACGGCAGGTCGCTCGCGCGCCTGACGCTGACCAATGCCGGCAGCACGGCCCTGCCTGCACAAGGCTGGGGCCTGTACTTCAATGCACTCGAAGGCATGGTGCCCGGCCCCGTCAGCAGCGGCCTGGTCGCCGAGCAAGTCAGCGGCCAATTGTTCCGCTTCCGCCCCGGCCCCGCCTTCACGGGCCTGGCGCCCGGCGCCGCGCTGGACATCGATTACTACCATCCATCCATCGTCATGAAGACCGACAAGGCGCCAGTGGGCCCTTACCTTGCCTTCGACAATCTCCCCGAGTCGGGTGTGGCCATTGCCGACTACCAGATCGCTGTCATGACGGCACCCGCGCAGCTCGACACCGGCCCGGGCGAACTGACGCCCCTGACCACGCCGCAGATGCTGCATGCGCGCAATGCAGGCACGGCCGACCTGCCCGCCAGCGCCCTGCCCCCGGTGTTTCCCACACCGCTGCTCCACGAACGGCTGCCGGGCAGCCTGCGCATCGCATCGATGCCGCGTATCGATGCACTCCCGGCCCTACGCAACGAGGCTGCCACGGCGCGCGCGCTATTTGCCGCCCACGCCGGCCCTGCGACAGCGCAAAGCACTGTGCTGCAGCTGCGCATTGCTGCAATCAAGGGCCAGGCGTCACCGGAAGCGTACACACTGGTCATCGATCCCGCCAAAGGCATCCGCATCACGGGCGCCACGCCGGCGGGCGTGTACCGGGGCCTGCAATCGCTGCGCGACCTGCTGCCGCTGGCCGCCAACGGTCCCTTCGACCTGGCGGCGCTGCGCATCACCGACGCGCCGCGCTTCACTTACCGCGGCTTCCAGATCGACGTGGCGCGCAATTTCCAGTCGAAGGAAACCATCTTCCGCCTGCTGGACCTGATGGCGCGCTACAAGCTGAACAAACTCCATTTCCACCTGACCGACGACGAAGGCTGGCGCCTTGCCATTGCCGGCCTGCCCGAGCTGACCACGTTTGGCGCCCGCCGCGGCCATACCCTGTCGGTAGCCGAACACCTGCAGCCAGCCTACGGTTCCGGCCCGTCGCTTGACGATGCGCACGGCAGCGGCTTTTACACGCGCGCCGACTACATTGCCATCCTGCGCTACGCTGCGGCGCGCCACATCGAGGTCATTCCCGAAATTGAAATGCCGGGGCATGCCCGCGCTGCCGTTATGGCAATGAGAAGTCGCTGCAAATCGGACAAGGCCTGCCTGCTGAACGACCCGCAGGATGCTTCCGTCTACACCTCGCCCCAGCTGTACAACGACCACGTGCTCAATCCCGGCATGCCCGGCACCTACGCCTTCATCGAGCGCGTCGTGGCCGACATCGCTGCGATGCACCGGGAAGCGGGCGTGGCCCTGCATACCATCCATGTGGGCGGCGACGAGCTGCCCACCGGCGCCTGGGAAAAATCGCCGGCAAGCCTGGCGATGATGAAGAAGCATGGCCTCGCAACCAGCGCCGATCTGTGGGACTACTTTTACGACCGCGTCGACGCCATCCTGAAAAAGCATGGCCTGTTCGCGTCCGGCTGGGAAGAACTGGGCGCGCGCAAGGTGACGCAAGGCGGCCAGTCAAAGCTGGTCCCGAATCCGGTATTTGCGCGGCGCGGTTTCAATGTCTACGTCTGGAACAATCTGGGCGACGCCGCGGACCTGGCCTACCGCCTGGCCAATGCCGGCTATGGGACAGTGCTCGCGCCAGTGACGAATATGTATTTCGACATGGCCTACAACAAGAATCCGGAGGAGCCGGGCGTCCACTGGGGTGCCTACATCGAGCTGGAAGACGTCTACAATTTTGTCCCCTTCGATTTCGCGCCACAGGGCAAGGAGCGCCTGACCGACCTCGGCAAGGCGAATATCCGCGGACTGGAAGCCACGTTGTTCACCGAGACCGTGCGTGACGTAGCCAGGATGGATTACCTGGTCATGCCGCGCATGCTGGCACTGGCCGAACGGGCCTGGGCAAGCGCGCAGGAGGCGGAAACCGGCTGGACGCTGTTCGCCAACCAGCTGGGCAAGCGCGTCCTGCCACGCCTGGATGCCGATCGCAGCGGCATTGCCTACCGCATCGCGCCGCCCGGCCTGAAACGCGATGGCGGGCATGTACTGGCCAATCACCAGCTGCCCGGCTTTACCTTGCGCTATACCAGCGACTGCAGCGAACCGCACGCCGGCAGTGCCCTGGTCACCGGACCGATCGCCGACAAGGGCATTATTCGCGTTGCAGCATTCGCCAGCAATGGCCGTGCCGGCGCATCGTCGCACATTACCAACCCCTGAACGCCGTAGTGTTGCAAGGAGGATACGACTTCGCGATTTTTTGTCGTAGCGACATTATTTTCGCCACTTCGTGAGCATTGGAGAGTATTTTTGCCAATATTGTGTGCAATATTCATTGTTTCGCAAGCAATAATACTGCCCTGGCGCTTCGCATCGTGTTCGGCGTCCGACGGACTTTGGGAGAAATATGTCACGTTTTGCCGCTGCAATTGGCGTTGCCTTGCTCAGTACGCTGCAAGGTTGTGCCGCGCTCTACAACCCGGACAGGGACAAGGCCGCACAGGCGGCGCAGCAAGCCTTCAGTGACGCGGCGATTGGCCAGGCCATGCAGGACGAACGCAAGGTACTCCTGGCCAACCAGGCGGAGCGGCAGGCGCTGGTCAAGCGCCAGGAACTGGCGTTGCGCGACGCAACGCTGGCACTGGTCATCGACGGGACCACGCCGGCCTATACCTGGGACATGCTCAGGACCGAAACCGAAAATCGCCTTGCGGCCCTGCGCGGCGCGGTAAAGCCGCAGGCCCAGGGTTGCCATCCGCTGGCGAAAGATGCGCGCCAGTACCTGGTGGCCGAAACGGAAAAGGCGGCGCTGGGCGCTGCCCAGGTGTACCTGGCCACCATCGATAGCGAGCAAGCCATGTCGCTCTCCTGCCAGGCGATACCGAGCGCGCTGCCGCAGGGCGCGTCGCCGGTGGTCGCGGCACTGTTGCAAGGCTATGACGAGCAATGCGCGGTCGTGAACAAGGCCACGGCCTGCCTGGCATCGCTGGAAGGAAGCGGCGGTACCCTGGGCGCGATTTCCGCGCAGATCCGGCAAGCGCAGGAAGTCAAGGCGGCCTATGGCGCGGACATTGCCAAGACAAAAAAAGTCCTTGCCAAGCTGATTGCCGAGGCAGACACCGCCAAGGGCGGCCTGGGCGCGGCTGCAAATTTCGCCACCGGCGTGGAAGCCCAGCTCGCAAAACTCGAGAGCATCAAGCCTGGCAAGGCCAAGGGTAGCAATCCCCTGCTCGCCCGGCTGGCCGACGAAGGGCGCCTTGCGTCGCTCGAACAGAAGCGCGCGCTGCTCGAACAGTACCTCGCTGCACTCAATGGCGCCGGCAATGCCGACGCGACGCCGCCGCTGCATCGCACCAGGCTGATTGCGGACCTGGTCAATCACAGCACCGCAACGACCGCCCCGCCCACGGCGGGCATCCTCATGCAGGCCGAATTCTTCCGCCAGCAAATCGACACTGCCAAGGTCAGGAATGCGCGGGCGGACGCCATCATGCACATTGCCGAGGGCAAGCGCGCGGCCATCACCGCGGAGCTGGACTACCTGATGCAGGCGCAGGCCCACCTGAAGGAAGCCGCGCGCCATTGCGACCTGGCCAAGCCTTACTTCAACAGCATTGCGCGGGGATCGGGTTCCCCCTGCAGCAACCTTGCGTCCCGCGCCCTGCTCGCTTTCGCAGCATCCTGGACCGCCGGACGCCTGCCCGCGACCCAGGCCGACTACCGCCTGATCGAACAGGACGAGCTGGCCGCGCTGGATGAATCCGAGGCGGCCCTGCAACAGAGTGAAAGTGTGCTCAAGGCTATCTTCGCGCAGATCGCCAAGCTCAATGCGGCCGGCATCAAGCCGGAAGACATTGCCGGACTGTGGCAGGCGGCAGCCGCCACCGTGATCGCCATTCGCGTCAAGTAAGGGGAACACCATGAGATCGACATTCCTTACCCTGCTCGGCGCCTCCGCCCTGGCAGCCTGCCTGGCCGGCTGCGGCGTCATGCAAGACGATGCCGCGCAAGCGCGCGCCGATACCCGCAAGGCGGCATTGATGACGAGCGCATTGGCCAGCAGCGCGGCCAGCCTGCAGAAGCAGCGCGATGCCATCGCCACGGCAGCGCAGATCGAACGCAATGCCCTTGAAAATCGCGCGCTGCGCTTTGAAACCGAACTGATCGCGACGGCCGGATCGTGGCGTGTCGCGGGCCAGGCCGACCGCCTGAACATGTTCGATGCGGTCCGCGGCGAAGCCGACAAGCTGTCGCTGGCCACGGAGCAACAGCAGGCGCGCACGCGCGAACAGGCCGCCGCGCTTGCGAAAGTGCGCAGTGCGGTTGCCTTCCAGTCGGAAAAATTGCATGAAGCGGCCCTGGGCCTGATCACGCTCGCCGAACCACCGTCGCGCGAAGACGAGGCCAAATTCCTTTTCAATTTCGGAAAAAAGATCCGGGACGAAATCAAGACCGATAGCGAAGCCGCTGCCGCACAGGCACAGGAACGCGCCACCACACCAGCCAAAGGAGCGACACCATGAGCGCGACCACATTCCTGACAAACGCGGCGGCCGCGCGCGCCCCGCAGGCCGCCGAGAAGCCCGTCGGGGGAAGCCCGGGGGACCGCTATCTGCTGGCCCTGCTGGAGGCGCAACGGGGCTTGCGCGCCGCGACCAAGGCCCTGGTCGCGCGGGCCGCCCACGCCGGCAGCGATGAAACCCGCTACATCGCCATCCAGGAAGGCATGATCGACGCCGACTACCTGAAACTGAGCGCGATGGTGACTGCCTATCTTTCCAACGGCACGGTCATGACACCGATCTCGCAGGAGGAGCTGGACATGGTGCGGGCATTGCTGGAGCGGATCAGCGGCTATACCGCCACGCTGATCAAGGCCAGCCAGATCGTGCGCGACGTTGCCGCCATCCTGGCAACGTTCTCGGCGCCGGCCGAACCGGCCGAACCGGCGAAGCCGGCGTCCGACGCCGACCTGTCCGAGTTTATTTAGGTCCAGGAAAAACTACACGCCCTGGTCATCGACAACCAGCACCGGCTTCAGCGCCAGCAACTGCGATGGCGCCATGCCGAACATGTCCTTGAATGCGGTACTCAGATGGGCAGAACTGGAAAAGCCCGCCGCGTGCGCCGCGTCCGTCAGGGCGGCGCCGCCACGGGCGGCAGCCAGCGCCGCGCGCAAGCGGGTCCAGATCCGGAAGCGCCGGAACGGCACCCCGGTCTCGCGCTTGAACAGGTGCTGGAAACGCGACGCCGACAGCCCCGCTGTCAACGCCATCCCGGCCACATTGGCATCCTGGCCAGGCGTGTGCGACAGCGCTTCTACCGCGTCCCTGATGCGGCGGTCCGGCCGCGCACGTGTCAATGCCAGCGCTGACGCCAGCGCGGGACGGCTTGCATCCCAGCCGCCGGCGTCGGAGCCCATGGCGCAAAGCAGATCGATCAGCGGGTCTTCCCCGTCCAGGTGAAAGCTGGCGCGCTGGCCGCGCTCCCGGCACGCATCTCGAATAGTCCGCAAGTCGTGGCTCAAGGCGTCCAGATACAGGAAGGCGCAGTTGCGGCCCGAGCTTCGGATCAGGTGAAGTTCGTTCGGTTCGATCAGCGCCGTGCGGCAGGCCTGGAATCCGCGCTCCGTCTGGCCGGGAAAATGCGCGACGCCGAGATATCCATCGAGTGCGATGGCCAGCACGGCGACGGCATTGCGGTGGGCATCGAGCTGGAGTGAAGGTCCGATATAGAGCGCCCTGGCGCCCCAGCTAACCAGCATGGGCGCACGCGCATGGCAGCTCGTTTTTGAAAGCGCAGGTGGCAACGGCAGCGTAAAGTCGTTCACATCCAACCAATCAACAGACAAGGTTTAACCATGCACCGGATCGCGCCCGTCATGCTCGTCATCGCAGGTATCGTTCATCTGATACCGCTCTCCGGCCTGGCTGGCCCCGCACACTTGGCGCGCCTGTATGGCGTCACCATCACCGATCCCAATCTTATCATCCTGATGCGGCATCGCGCCGTGTTGCTGGCCCTGGTCGGGCTGCTGTTGCTGGCCGGCGCGCTGCGCGCCGAACTGCGGATCACCGCGTGCATCGTGGGCATGGCAAGCGTTGTGTCTTTCCTGCTGCTGGCAATCGGTGAAAACAACTACAACACCTTGATCCTGCGCGTCATCTATGTGGACTTGTTTGCTACGGCCTGCATCCTGACCGCCGTCACCGCCGAGCGGCGCGTCTTGGGCTAGGCGGCGTCGCTACTGGTAAATTGGCCAGCGCATCTTGACCGGCCGCACGTCCAGCCGCAAGCGGTGTATGGAGTATGCCGACGACGTGGCCGATGCGAATCCTGCGCTGTCTTTCGTGCGGCTGAAGCGAAATTCAAAACCAAGATCGGCCTCGCCATCCTTGTCGCGCCCGAAGGCCAGGCCGATGGCGTCAAGCTGGTCGCTGTCGATCAGCCGGGACATCAGGTCAACCACCGTCGTGTTACCCAGGATGTCGGCATAAAATATCTCGCCCAGATTGCCGGGGCTACCTGCATCGACACGGCCGTCGACCTTGTCGGCCGATGGCGTGAAGGCGCCGGTGCCGAGATGGTAGCGGTCGCCGCTGTCAAGATAGCTGATCTGGACACCGCTGATATTGAACTTTCCCGGCTCGCTGCGGGCCGACGACAAGTCCAGCACGATGCAGCCTTTGTAGCCGATGACTTCCATGTCGCGCCGGGCGTTGACCACCACGGCCGAATTCTCGTCGATGCCTATGCCCAGCTTGTAGCCTTTCTTGAGCATGGCCGGCAGCATGCGCGCGAATCGTCCGCGGATCAGCAAATGCTGGTCGACAAACACATCGTTGCCGATGAAGCCCAGGCCAGGCGCAATCTCGCGCCCGTCGTTGACGCCCAGCTTGAGCGTGGCCAGCACCGTCTTGGCGTCATCGAACATGGTGCTGCTCATGACGGCGGCGCCGGCGCTGGTGCCGGCGATGACGCCACCGCGCCGGTACATGTCCCACAAGGCGTCCAGCACCAGCGTATTGCTGCCATCGGGACGACGCAGCGCCTTGGTGATGCGGCCCTGGTCGCCGCCGGCGAAATAGGCGCCGCCGGCACTGCGCACCTGGGCGGCGAGCGTGGGATCGTCCGCCAGGGCGGCATAGTCCGTGCCCGCCAGCTTGACCGCAATAGGCACCACGAATGCATCGGCTCCGTACGAACGCAGGCGCTGGGCATTGCTTTCCCCTGCCTGCTGCGGCCTGCCTGCCGCCGACGCGAAGACCGCAATGCGCGCGCCCTTGCCGCCGGCCAGTTGCACAATCCGCTCCCACACGGGTGCATTGTCGGTGCGCAGCGCGCCGCCGATGATGACCAGCGTGCCCTGTGGCGCAGCCTGCACACTGCCGGCCACCAGCAGAAGGACCATCCATACCAGACGTGACACCAATTTCATCTAACGATCTCCTGAGTGAATTTCCTGAAAAAATGACGCATTTCCATCAAACCGCAGTGTGCCATCGAAGTCCATGGGGCAGTACTTCCGGACCGAACAGGAAGTGCAGCACCCGCCGCTGGCTGGCGCCGGAGGCTTTCGAGGAGGCGTGCAGCAGCAGCGGCTGCATCACCAGCACGCCGCCGGCGCCAACTTCGCACGACACCACGCCTTCTTGCCGGCGCGCGGTGGCGGCATCGTCAGGCGATATTTTGCCGCGGGTGTGCGAACCTGGCACGATGTGAAGGGGGCCGTCGTCGGGGCCGCAGTCGTCGAGATGCAGACGGACGGCGACGAGCCGCTCCAGCAAAGCGATTGGCGGCTGGACAAACAAGCCGCCCTCCTTTTCCGACCATCCGCCCAGTCCTGGCGCATCGACACGCTCCGCGACGGGTATGCTCAGGTCCTGATGGATAGGAACCAGCCAGTTGATCGACGCCGACTTGGTGAAGAAGGTGCATTGTGAGGCCACATGGCCGACCGGCAGCAGCGCCGCAATGGCCGGGTGCGCACGCAGTCGCGCGGCCAGCCGTTTGCACCAGTCGCGTGACAGCAGGCAGCGGCTGCCCGACGCAGCGCCAGGTTCGGTGGCCAGGGCCGCGATAAGCTTCAGGCACTCCGGTGGAGCGACAATGGCTTCGATGACCGCGTAGCCGTCGGGGGGAAACGTGGAAGTAGTCATGCGGCCAGCTTACCATTCCTGGTCGCGCCATCAGGGTGAAACGAAAGCGGCCGCCGCGCGAACTGAAGTAAAGTATACGTTTCCTGGAGACGCACAATGAGAATGGCCGTATTCAGCGCCGAACCCTACGACCGGCGTTTTCTCGACGAGGCAATCGCCCATTGCCAGTCGCAGCCAGCGCTGGAACTGGCGTACTTCACCGACCCGCTTTCCTTGTCGACCGTGGTCCTGGCCCACGGTTGCGAAGCGGTCTGCGTATTCGTGAACGACGTACTCGACGAACCGGTATTGTCGGCCCTGGCCGCAGCCGGTGTGCGCGCGGTGCTGCTGCGCTGCGCCGGCTTCAACAACGTCGACGTCCCAGCCGCGGCCAGGCTTGGTCTGTTCGTGGCCCGCGTACCGGCCTATTCTCCGCAAGCGGTGGCTGAACATACGCTGGCGCTGATCCTGACACTGAACCGCCACACGCACCGCGCATTCGCCCGCGTGCGCGAAGGTAACTTCGCACTCGATGGCCTGCTTGGCAGCAATTTGCACGGCAAGACCGTGGGCCTGGTGGGGCTGGGCAAGATAGGCTTGGCGGCCGCGCGCATCTTCCATGGATTTGGCTGCCGGGTGCTGGGACATGACCCGGCCCCGCCGCCCGCTTTTGCGGCGCTGGGTACGGTGGTGGCGCTGCCGGCATTGCTGGCCCAGTCCGACATGGTGTCCCTGCATTGCCCGCTGATGGCGCAGACTTTCCATATGATCGATGCCCCGGCGCTGGCGAGCATGAAGCCCGGCGCCATGCTGGTCAATACGTCGCGCGGCGCGCTGATCGATACCCAGGCGGCCATCGATGCGCTCAAGTCACACCATCTCGGCGCGTTGGCGATCGATGTCTACGAACAGGAGGCAGAGCTGTTCTTTCATGACCGCTCTTCCGATATCATCGCCGACGACGTGTTCCAGCGTTTGCTGACGTTTCCCAATGTGCTAGTCACGGGGCATCAGGGTTTCTTTACCATTGAAGCCTTGCGCGAGATTGCCGCGACCACGATGGCGAACCTGGACCATTACAGGCGCGGCCAGGCCTGTCCGAACCAGGTTCTTGCCGCCTGAAACCACGTGGACCGTTTTTCAGCCTAGCGCAGTCGAGCGAGCTTGCGCTACGTCTCGCTTAGCCTGTTCGCCCCCTGATGGCTTGACTGCGCTGTCACCGCGACGGCCATGGCGTTCAGCGCAATCTGCATCTGGCCGAGCAAGCCACCAACCGACGACGCCAAGTAGTCGTCATAGCCGACGACACCCAGCGTTTTCGCGATTGTCGACGAATCGATGAAGCGCATCATCTGGGCCTTGAACTGTCGGCTCTTGACGATCTGCGGTATTTGCTGGATCGCGGACGCCAACAGTGCGGGGTAGTCCACCACCCCATAATCCTCGATCTTGGCGACCACGAGTTCCGGAACGAGCTTGGCGCCGCGCGATGCCATCCAGGCCAAGTCCCAAATGTCACGGTGGCGAATCCTGGCCGAGTCGGAACCGACCGGCCGCCCTTCGTTGTCCAGGAGCGAAGTCGGGAATGCCAGCACCTTGTCCGCCATGATCTCGTCGAGCGACTCGGCGTTGACCAGCACCATGGGCATGCCGCCCAAGACATCGTAGTTGGCTCTGAGCGGCACCAGTTCGCGCGTGTGGGCCGGGATGTTCGCGATCTCCAACTTGATTTTCTGCATAGGCATCGCGCGATTCTCTGACGCGGTCTGAATCGAGATCCACCACTTGTCGACTCGGACATGCTTGATTCCATCCTCGCCCACCTTGGCCGGCTTGTTACTGACCAAGACTTTCAGGCCGAAGCGCGCACCAATGCGCTTTTCGACGCAGTCCTTAATCTTCTGCATGCTCGCGGATGAGAAATTCACGCCGCCGGCGAAATTCAGGTCCTCGCTGAACCGATCCGAACCGCGGCACAGCCGCAGCGAGGTGCCGCCTTGGAACACCAGGTCTTTCAGCAGTCCCTCCGCGTCAAGCGCCTGAAAGATCTCGTAATGCAACAGCTCCTTCTCCACGACCGGCCGCATCGCCGACAGGCCCGGATGGGCCATGACCAAGTCGACCAGCTCGTTGAAATCCTTCATGTCCTCGCTCATGCATCGTCTCCTTGCGACTCGCCTGCGAGTTCGCTGCGATCTATCATGTTGACATTGCGCCCTACGCGCAAAAGGTCGCGGATGGCCGCTTCCTTGCTTGCGATACGAAGCGGCCGGCCTTTGGCCAACAAGGTGCGCTTGATGATCTCCGCGACCCCACGTTTGGTGTGCGTGAACTCGATCGTTCCGAAGGGGGTGTTGACCACGCCGCTCTTCCCGGTTGTCATCACGGTCATGCGGTTGATCGGAATTTGGGAGATCGCCCCATACTCGGACAGGATCGATTCCAGGCTGACGTAGGACAGGTAGCCAGGGCGCAGGGCCTTGGCGATTTCCTCCGCGACCCAGCGGTTTTTGCTCGTCGCGGCGGGGTTCAGGTAGAGCCCCTTGGCCACGCGCTGCAGGAGGCCGTCCGCGACCATCCGCTGCAAGGACTTTTCCATCGCCTTCTCACCTTCGTCGGGAAAAATTTTCTCGATATCGCGTCGGGCCAAGACATGCACCCCGCGCCGATCAAGTTCCGAGAGCTTCCGAATCAGTTCGATTTTCTTCATGAAGTATCTTTGAACTCGAATGCAAGGTAGGGGATCAATAGGCTTAGTATAGCCCCCTGCCGAACCGCGGTCCAGATCAAGTTACCTTATACCCTATATTTTAGTAGGGTTTTAGAGTACTTGATGTACTGTTCGATATTGTCGGCCGACGGCGGCAATGACAGGCCAGCGCTACGTCGATTCTGGTTTGCCCGCATGATCGATAGTTTCGATCATCGACCCGCAGTACTGACGGGCGTCGGCCATCTGGAGCTGGAATTCCTACCCCCCTGCGTACCCCCCTGGCGACGCTGGATTGGGTCGTTTTCGGCAGGCCGTGGCTGAGACAGCACATACGCCGTTTCTTCTATGAGGAAGCTTTTTTCGTCTTATCGGCGGAGAGCGGCGCCTCAGGCGCCCCGCCGCTTCGCGGCGGAAGATGGGCGATTCGGAGAGCCTCGCGCGAGTACGCGCGAGTCTTCGAATCCCACCCTCTCCGTCCGTAGCAAAAAAAATGGCCACCCGCAGGGGTGGCCATTTTTCTTGCTACTGGCGGAGAGGGTGGGATTCGAACCCACGGTACGATTTAACGTACGCCTGATTTCGAGTCAGGTACATTCGACCACTCTGCCACCTCTCCGGTGTTTCGTTTGACTCTTGGCCAGTCGATTAGCTCAAGGGTGGTCTTCAATTCTTTTCGCTTGCTGCTGCGAGGACAAGATTATAGCAAAGCCTGAGGAAAACGGAAGAGGCAAAATTCAAAAACTTCCAAATTTTTCCTCATCCCTTCAATTATGCCGCCGGAACCAGGCGTTCCAGCCCGCCCATATAGGGACGTAATGCTTCAGGAATGACAACACTGCCATCGGCCTGCTGGTAGTTTTCCAGCACCGCCACCAGCGTGCGCCCCACCGCCAGGCCCGATCCGTTCAGGGTGTGCAGCAGCTCCGGCTTGCCCTGGGCATTGCGGAAGCGCGATTGCATGCGGCGCGCCTGAAAAGCTTCGCAGTTCGACAGCGACGAAATTTCGCGGTATGTGTTCTGCGCCGGCAGCCATACTTCCAGGTCATAGGTCTTGGCGGCGCCAAAACCCATGTCGCCGGTGCACAGCGACATTACGCGGTACGGCAGGCCCAGGCCCTTCAAGATGGCTTCGGCGTGGCCAACCATCTCTTCCAGCGCGTCGTACGACGTATCCGGATGGACCACCTGCACCATTTCCACCTTGTCGAACTGGTGCTGGCGGATCATGCCGCGCGTGTCGCGGCCATAGCTGCCCGCTTCCGAACGGAAGCACGGCGTATGCGCCGTCATCTTGATCGGCAGCTGGTCGGCCGGGACGATTTCGTCGCGCACGATGTTCGTCAGCGATACTTCCGACGTCGGGATCAGGTAAAAGGTCTCGCCCTCGCCTTCCGCGCCGCCTTTTTTCACCGAAAACAGGTCGGCTTCAAATTTCGGCAGCTGGCCGGTGCCGCGCAGGGAATCGGCGTTGACCAGGTAAGGGGTATAGCATTCGGTGTAGCCGTGCTCGCCGGTATGGGTATTGAGCATGTACTGGGCCAGCGCGCGGTGCAGGCGGGCGATGCCGCCCTTCATGACCGAAAAGCGCGAACCGGTCAGCTTGGTGGCGACGTCAAAGTCCAGCCCCAGGGCAGCGCCCACATCCACGTGGTCCTTGACCTCGAAATCGAAGGCGGGCGGCGTGCCGACCTTGCGCACTTCCACATTGCCGCTTTCGTCGGTTCCGGCCGGTACCGAGGCGTGCGGCAGGTTGGGCACGGCTTCCATGAAGGCGGCCAGCTTGGCCTGGACATCGGTGAGGGCGTGTTCGTTGGCTTTCAGGTCGTCGCCAAGGCCGGCCACTTCCGCCATCACGGCCGAGGTGTCTTCGCCCTTGCCTTTGAGCATTCCGATCTGCTTGGACAGCGAATTACGCTTGCTTTGCAGGTCTTCCGTGCGCATCTGGATCGCTTTGCGTTCGGCTTCGAGGGCGTTGAAACCTGCCACGTCGAGCTGGAACTTGCGGGTTGCCAGGCGTGCGGCGACGTTGTCGATGTCTTTGCGGAGCAGTTGAATGTCTATCATTGGTCGAATTGCCGGATGGGATAAACCGCAATTGTACCAAGTTGACAGGCCTGCGAGCGTGGATCAGTCCAGCGCGGCTTTCCCGGCAGGGGTCAGGCGATGCGGGGGAGTTTGATGCAGAGGATAAAACCGTGGCAGCATGGCCGATCGCATGCTGCCTGAAGATGAAACGGTACTACGCGGGTGCTGGCAAATTACAGTGCTGCTTTTTCGGCTGCGGTCAGGCGCTTGGCTTTGATCACGACCACGGCGACCTTGGTATCTGCTGCTGCGCTCACGACTGGCGCTGCCGGTACGTGTGCCGTTGCATAGGCGGCGAAGGTGGTGACGAAAGCAGCTGCAAGGAAGACTGCTTCAAGGTTTTTACGGACTTTCATGATGTTCTCCTGGTTGGTATGGTTGTACTTTATCGGCCTTCGCCCCGTCTTGCCATCGGCCTGCGACGAAACGTCGAAATCGCGGGACCAGCTGCAAAAAACAGCGACTGCGGCTTATTTCATTGCGGCCTTCTCGGCTGCAGTCAGGCGCTTGGCCTTGACCACGATTACCTGCACCGGGACGTCGCTGGTGGCTGCTTGCACGACCGCAGGGCTGGCGATCCGCGGTGCCGGCGCGTCGGCGGTGGCGTATGCGGCGAAGGTGGTTGCCACAGCAGCTGCGATGAAAACTGCTTCGAGGTTTTTACGGATTTTCATGATGCCCTCCTGGGTGATTGAGTTGGTATGGATGTACTTTACCCACGCACCAGAAGGACTTCCACCAGCATGCGACGAAGCGCCGGAACGCCGGCACAAGCAGTCGAAATAACGGCACGATCGGCCGCAGCCCGGCTATGAATCGCGCTTGTCCAGCAGCGCCCGCAAGGCTTGCGTGAGCACGCCCTGCTTCGGCGGATCGGCGTTCACACCGGGCTCCGGAAACACGCCCTCCCCCATCCCGCGCGGCTGTCCGCGCTGGCGTTCGTACTTTGCCGTTACCGCGTCGATGACGGCTTCGGCCGCTTCCATCGCGGCGGCAGTATCGCTGCGCCTGACCACGGCGTGGCATTGCGGGCACGCGGTATCGCGCGTGGCGTCGACCGGGCCGCCACACGCCAGGCAGCGCGTGTGCGTGCGTCCGATGCGCAGTTCGCGCTTGTCGTTGACGGCCTGGCCGGCCACGGTGATCGCACTGGCCAGTCGCTCCGGATCGAGCACGCCCACGGCCGACTGGCAGTAAGGGCAATGCGCGTGCGGGCGTCCGTCGAGCCCCGCGCCGCAGTTGGCGCAATGGAACTGGCGCCCGCCCAGCGTCAGCTGCGCCACGTCGGCCCAGGTCATCGGCCGCACGAAGCCCTTCTCGGCCAGGTACAGCATGAAGGTCTGGTAGTAGCCGTGCCCATGCGGGCATTGCAGCATCGACGTGCGGCCGAATTTGCTCACATTGAACACGCGCTTCAAGGGCGCGGCGCACACGGCGCAGGTCTGGTCCGGCGACATGACGGGGCTGTGATGGTGCCCATCGCTCATGGCGCCATGGATCACGGCGATCAGTTCTGCGATGCCGGGGCCGGCCAGGCGCGCGGACTCGATCGGGTCGAACCAGATCAGGCAGCAGCCGTCGCACAGGTCGATTTCGACGTTGTGCAGGTAGTGGCCGTCCAGGGTCAGCACACGCAGCGGTTCACGGCAGTTGCTGCAGCACAGATTGCGCGGGTTCGACATCAGGCTTTGGCGTCGTCGTCGAGGCTGCGCAGCCAGACCAGCTTGTCGGCGATCTTCGCTTCGATCCCGCGCGGCACCGGCTCGTACCAGCGCGGTTCGGCCATCCCGTCGGGCAGGTAGGTTTCGCCGGCCGCGTAGGCGTGCGGTTCGTCGTGCGCATAGCGGTACTCGTGGCCGTAGCCGAGCTCCTTCATCAGCTTGGTGGGCGCGTTGCGCAGGTGGACCGGCACTTCGCGCGACTTGTCCTTCTTCACGAAGGCCACCGCGCGGTTGTAGGCGTTGTAGCCCGCGTTGCTCTTGGCGGCAATGGCCAGGTAAATGACGGCCTGCCCCAGCGCCAGCTCGCCTTCGGGGGAGCCCAGGCGCTCGTAGGTGGCTGCCGCGTCGTTGGCGATCTGGATCGCGCGCGGGTCGGCAATGCCGATGTCTTCCCAGGCCATGCGCACGATGCGGCGCATCAGGTACTGCGGATCGGCGCCGCCGTCGAGCATGCGGCACAGCCAGTACAGGGCCGCGTCGGGATGCGAGCCGCGCACCGACTTGTGCAGGGCCGATATCTGGTCGTAGAAATTGTCGCCGCCCTTGTCGAAGCGGCGCGAGTTCAGCGTCAGCGCGTTGTCGACGAAGTCGCCCGTGATGTGGGTGATGCCCGACGTTTCAGCCGAGGTCTTGGTTTGTTCGAGCAGGTTCAGGAAGCGGCGCGCGTCGCCGTCGGCGTAGCCGATCAGGGTGGCGATGGCCACCTCGTCGAACGCCAGGTGGCCAAGGCCGCCGCGTTCGCGGGCGCGTTTGAGCAGCAGCAGCAGTTCGGCGTCGGTCAGGGCCCCCAGCACGTACACCTGGGCGCGCGAGAGCAGCGCCGAATTGACTTCGAACGAAGGGTTTTCCGTCGTGGCGCCGATCAGCGTGACCAGGCCCGATTCGACGAAGGGCAGCAAGGCATCCTGCTGCGACTTGTTGAAGCGGTGGATCTCGTCGATGAACAGGATGGTGTGCTTGCCCGTGGCCAGGTGGTGTTCGGCCTGTTCGATGGCGGCGCGGATATCCTTGACGCCCGACAGCACCGCCGACAGCGCGATGAATTCGCAGCCGAAGGCATTGGCGGTCAGGCGCGCCAGCGTGGTCTTGCCCACGCCGGGCGGGCCCCACAGGATCATCGAGTGCGGCTTGCCGGACTTGAACACCAGGCGCAAGGGCTTGCCCTCGCCCAGCAGGTGGCTCTGGCCGATCACGTCGTCTATGCTTGCCGGGCGCAGCGCTTCGGCCAGTGGCGGCGCGGGCTCGGTCTTGAATAAGTCGTCCATGCAATTTCTTCGTTGGGCACAAGCGCGTAGTCTAGCGCATGGCGACGGGGGACGTTAGTGCGTTCGCAAGCGTGTCAATCGCGCGCCATGGCGATCACGTCGCGCACGGCATTGAGCACCACGCCCGGCGCCGAGCTCCTTGCAGCAATGATGTGCTTGCCACGCGGCGACAAGGCCGCCATGCGCCGCTGGTGCTCGGCGCGCGCCTGCACGGCCGCGGACGGCGTCAGCCAGGCCATGATGGGCCGGGCGCCGCTGACCACGGCCAGCGGCACATCCGGAAACGGGGGCGCGCTCCCGATCTGGGCCACGCTTTGCGCCACATGGGCCATTTCCCCCATCGGATCCTGGCCGAACAGCGAGCCGCCCACCTTTTCCACCAGCCGCGCGATGGCCCCCTTGTGCGCTTCCATGGCCGCGTCGAGCATGACCACGCCGGCCACTTCAGCCGGATACTGGCGCGCGAACAGGTTGGCGATCAGCCCGCCCAGCGCATGGGCCACCAGCACATAGGGCCCCACGATGCCCTCGCTGCGCAGCAAGGCATGCAGGTCGGCCGCCATGACGGCGCCGGTCTGCGGCTGCTGCGGCTTGTCGCTCTCGCCCACGCCGGGCCGGTTGTAGGCGAACACGGTACCCATCCTGGCCAGCTCGGGCATCAGCTTGTACCAGGCTTCCACCGGGCCGCCAGCCCCGTTGATCAGGATGATGGCGGGCGAGCCGTGTCCGGCGCGCACGTATTCGGTCACCTTGTCGCGGCCGGATCGTCGCTTTGCGGTCAATGTCGCCATGCTGGGGCATTCCTTTTAGCCGAATGGCATAAGTAAGATGCCACATCATATAGCCAAAAGAATAATATTGCTAGTTAAGCTAGCTGGTTGGCTTATAGATAACGCGACCGAAAGTCGTATCGGTCTGCTCGCCTTTCAGGCTGGGATCGACGACGAACTTGCAGCTTTGCACGTACTCCTCGACCAGCTGGCCCAGCGCGGCATCGCGGCCGCTGCTTTCCGCCTTGACGCCCTTGGGCGTGCCGTCCGGCTCCACCAGCAGGCGCACCAGCATGCCGGTGGCATCGGTGGCGCTGCGGTCGAAGGTCTTGAAGCCGGCGAAGCGGTCGGACTGGACGCAGCTGCCTTCCACCAGGGCCGGGCGCATGGGCGGCGAACCGGTCATGGTCCAGACGAACTGGATGGGGAAAATATCGTGGTGCTCGGCTTCTTCCAGGCCGGGCTTGAACTTGCACTTGACCAGGGATTCAATGGCGGCATCGTCCAGGATTTCCCAGCCGCTGCTCTGCACCACATGGGCTTCTTCCACATGGCCTTCGGGCGCGATGCGGAAAGTGAGCAGGCTGATGCCTTCGATTTCGTAGCGGCGCGCCTCTCCCGGCCACTTGGGCGTGGCGCAGGATTTGGGCGACACCAGCAGCTTGGCCGGAAAGGCGTCGGCCAGCTTGCGCTGCTGGCGCTGGGCCAACGTGGTGCTGCCGATCCAAACGGCAACGCCTGCCAGCGCCGCAATGACGGCGATATGTTTCTTCTTCATGCCGTGTCGCAGGATCAGTTTTTAAAGACGTCTGCGCCCTTGGGGATGACAAACTTGAATTCCTGCGCGCCCAGGCCAGGATTTTTTTCGAATTTCTTGAACGCGAGCAGCGAGGTCTGGCCGAAGGCGTCACGCAACTCCATCGCTTCCGGCGCGCCGTTGCGCAGGCCGATCGAAATCTGCTGGAACTGGCTATCCTTGGCCTTGGGCGTGGCATTGAGCCATTCCAGGCCGTCGCGCGTGCCCGCTTCGGCCAGGGTGAAGTTCTTTTCCAGGTCGTTGCTGCCGAACAGGATGGCGGCCGGCGACGAACCGAGCGCATCGCCGAGCTTCTTGATGGTGACCTGGTTCAGGTCCTTGTCGTAAATATAGAGCTGCTCGCCATCGGCCTGCAGCAACTGCTCGTAGGGCTTCACGTAAGTCCAGATGAACTTGCCGGGCCGCGCGAACACAAAGGTGCCCGAGGCCGGCGCCGACACCTTGCTGGTATCGGATTTTTTGACCTGGCGCTGGGTGAATTCGCCCTTGGCCGCCTTGGTGCTGGCGACGAAGGACTTGAACTGGTCCAGCGCGCCGGCATGGGCCGTTCCGGCCATGGCCAGGGTCATGGCCAATGCGCTGGCCGCACTTTTCAGAATGTATTGCATTGTTACCTTTCTTTTATTCGGCGCTGGCGGCAGGCACGAGGATGTCGCGGTTGCCGTTGGATTGCATAGCGGAAACTACACCGCTATTCTCCATCTGTTCGAGCAGGCGCGCCGCACGGTTGTAACCGATACGCAAGTGGCGCTGGACCAGCGAGATCGACGCGCGGCGATTCTTGAGCACCACCTGGACGGCCTGGTCGTACATCGGGTCGGCTTCGCCGCCCGCTTCGCCGGCCGGCGCGCCATCGGATCCGCCCTCGCCTTCGAGCGTGCCGCCTTCGAGGATGCCTTCAATATAGTTCGGTTCGCCCGTGGTTTTCAGGTGCTTGACCACGCGGTGCACTTCTTCGTCGGACACGAAGGCCCCGTGCACGCGGATCGGCAAGCCGGTTCCAGGCGGCATGTACAGCATGTCGCCCATGCCCAGCAGCGCTTCGGCGCCCATCTGGTCGAGAATGGTGCGCGAGTCGATCTTGGACGAGACCTGGAAGGCGATCCGGGTCGGGATGTTCGCCTTGATCAGGCCGGTAATCACGTCGACCGAGGGACGCTGGGTCGCCAGGATCAGGTGCAGGCCGGCGGCACGGGCTTTCTGGGCGATACGGGCGATCAATTCCTCGACTTTTTTGCCGACGACCATCATCAGGTCGGCCAGCTCGTCGATGATGATGACGATGGTCGGCAGTTTTTCCAGCGGTTCCGGCGAATCGGGCGTCAGGCTGAAGGGATTCGGGATGTGCTCTTCGCGCTTGGCCGCTTCGGCGATCTTGGCGTTGTAGCCGGCCAGGTTACGCACGCCCAGCTTACTCATCAGCTTGTAGCGGCGTTCCATTTCGTTCACGGCCCAGTTCAGGGCGTGGCCGGCCTGGCGCATGTCGGTGACCACCGGCGCCAGCAGGTGCGGAATGCCTTCGTAGACCGACATTTCCAGCATCTTCGGGTCGATCAGGATCATGCGCACGTCGGCCGGGTCGGACTTGTACAGCAGCGACAGGATGGTGGCATTGATACCCACCGACTTGCCCGAACCGGTGGTACCGGCCACCAGCAGGTGGGGCATCTTGGCCAGGTCGGCGATCACCGCTTTGCCGGCGATATCCTTGCCCAGCGCCACGGTCAGCTGCGAAGCGCTGTCGTTGTAGATCTTGGAACCGACGATTTCGGTCAGGCGCACGATCTGGCGTTTCGGGTTCGGCAGCTCGAGCGCCATGTAATTTTTGCCGGGAATGGTTTCGACCACGCGGATCGAGGTCAGCGACAGCGAACGGGCCAGGTCGCGCGCCAGGCCCACGATCTGGCTGCCCTTCACGCCCGTAGCCGGTTCGATTTCGTAGCGTGTGACCACCGGTCCCGGATAGGCCGCCACCACCTTGGCTTCCACGCCAAAGTCAGACAATTTCTTTTCGATCAGGCGGCTGGTGAATTCCAGGGTTTCCACGGACACGGTTTCCTGCACCGCGGGCGGTTCGTCCAGCAAGGAGAGCGGAGGCAGGCTGGAGTCGCCCGGCAAGTCCTGGAACAGCGCGGCCTGCTTTTCCTTTTGCACGCGTTCGGATTTGACCACTTCCACCACCTGCGGCTCGATCTTCACGGGCGGGGCGGCAATATGCTTTTCCACATGCTTGGCGCGTTCGTGCACCAGCACTTCGTCGCGCTTGACGGCGGCCACTTCGCCCTGCTTGCGGTCTTCGCGGTCCTGGTAGCGCAGGCGGAACCAGTCGATGGCGTCTTCGATGGCGCCGCCGATCTTTTCGGCCACCGACATCCACGACACATGGAAAAACAGGCTGAAACCCAGGCCGAACAGCAGCAGCAGGAACAGCGTGGCGCCAGTGAAACCGAAGGCGATATTGGCATTGCTGCCGATAATCTTGCCCAGCACGCCACCCGGGGCGCGCGGCAATTGCACCGCCATCGACCACATGCGCAGGAATTCCAGGCCCAGGCTGCCGACGAACAGCAGCGCGAAGCCGATCCAGCGGATCACCGGTTCCTGGTGATGTTCCGGATCGTTTTCGGTCTCCATGACGAACTTATTGGTCAGCGAGCGATAGCCCTTCCAGACCAGGCGCAGGAAGCAGATGCACCACCACCAGGCCGAAAAACCGAAAATGAACAGCATCAGGTCGGCCAGATAGGCGCCCGCGCGGCCGCCCATATTGGCCACCGTGGCCACTTCCACCTCGTGCGACCAGCCCGGATCGCCTTTGTTGTACGTGAGCAATATCATCACGAAATACAGGAAAATCACGGCCAGCGCGATCCAGCGCGCTTCGGACAGCAGGCGCACAAGCCGGTTCGGCAGGGGCTGCCGAATTGTCTCTTTGCGGGTGTAACTCGAAGTTTGGGCTTGGCTAGTCTTAGTCATTCTGTGATGCAGGGCGTACCGCGGGAAAAGCGAATCCGATCATTCTAAGCTATATAAGTCGCGGCCGGCCCATCATTCATGCTCGGGCGCATCATGGACTATAATTCATGCTGCTTGATTTGCGACGCTTCCGGCCCCATTTTGTTCCCCTATACATTCGATTAGACCACTCCATGACCTCTACCAAACACGCCAAAGTCCTGATTCTCGGTTCCGGCCCCGCCGGCTACAGCGCCGCCGTGTACGCCGCGCGCGCCAACCTGAACCCGATGATGGTGACCGGTGTCGAACAGGGCGGCCAGCTGATGACCACCACCGACGTCGAAAACTGGCCGGGCGACCCGATGGGCGTGCAGGGTCCGGAACTGATGCAGCGCATGCTGCAGCACGCGGAGCGTTTCAAGACCGATATCGTGTTCGACCACATCCATACCGCCAAACTGAACGAGCGCCCTTTCCGCCTCATCGGCGACAGCCAGGAATTCACCTGCGACGCCCTGATCATTTCCACCGGCGCGTCGGCCCAGTACCTGGGCCTGGAGTCGGAAACGGCATTCATGGGCAAGGGCGTGTCCGCTTGCGCCACCTGCGACGGTTTCTTTTACCGCGGCCAGGAAGTGGCGGTTGTGGGCGGCGGCAATACGGCGGTCGAGGAAGCCTTGTACCTGTCGAACATCGCCACCAAGGTCACCATCATCCACCGCCGCGACAAGTTCCGCGCCGAAGCCATCCTGATCGACCGCCTGAACGCCAAGGCTGCCGAAGGCAAGATCGTCATCAAGTACAACCACACGCTGGAAGAAGTCGTTGGCGACCAGAGCGGCGTGACGGGCATCCGCATCAAGTCGACCGTGGACGGCACGATCAGCCCGCTGACCGTGCATGGCTTGTTCATTGCCATCGGCCACAAGCCGAATACCGGCATCTTCGAAGGCCAGCTGGAAATGAAGAACGGCTACATCGTCACCAAGACCGGCCTGGAAGGCATGGCCACGGCCACCAGCATCGACGGCGTGTTCGCGGCCGGCGACGTGCAGGACCATATTTACCGCCAGGCCATCACCAGCGCCGGCACCGGCTGCATGGCGGCACTGGACGCCCAGCGCTACCTGGAAGCGCTGGAAGACAGCAAGTAATCATGGCGTCGATGAAGGATTTTGCTGACCTGAAAGCCTTGAAGGACACCCTCAAGGTGCAGGACCAGGCACGCGCCATCGAAAAAGCCGAGCGCGAAAAGCGCGAACAGCAGGCCAGGCAAGAGGCCACCCTGTTCCAGAGCGCGCTTGGCGGCGTGAAAAAAATCCCGGAATCGAACCGCTATGTCCCGAACGCCCCGCCGGGCGTGAATGTCACGGTCAAGCCGTCCCGTCCGCGCACCCAGGCCGAGGACGACGCGGCCGTGCTGCGCGAATCGCTGTCGGACGCGTTCGAGGTCGACCACTTGCTGGAAGACGACCCCAGCCTGAGCTTCCTGCGCAATGGCGTGGGCTCGGACGTGTTGCGCAAGCTGCGCAAGAATGTCTGGCCGGTGCAGGACGAACTGGACCTGCACGGCATGCGGCGCGACGAAGCGCGCGACCAGCTGGGCGACTTCCTGCGCCGCGCGGCCATCCGCAAGCTGCGTTCGGTCTGCATCATCCACGGCAAGGGTTTCGGCTCGGCCGGCGGCGAACCGGTGCTCCGCTCCATGGTGCACAGCTGGCTGGAACAGAAGGACGACGTGATCGCCTTTTGCGCCGCCAATGTCGACGGGCGCAACCACGGCGCCCTGATCGTGCTGCTCAAGGCTGCGCTCACCGCGAAAACCTGAGCCCCCTTACCAAGCAGGCATCGGTCATGTTAGGCTAGCAACATGACACTAATCAAGTTTATTGAAATCATGGCGATCCTGGTCGGGGCGTTTTCGGGCTTTATCGAAGCGCGCCGCAAGCGGATGGACCTGGTTGGCGTCTTTACGGTCGCATTCATCACCGCGTTCGGCGGCGGCACCCTGCGCGACATCCTGCTCGACAAGCGTCCCCTGTTCTGGGTCACGCACCAGGAATATGCCATTCTCATCTTCGTGCTGGCCTTGCTGGCCGGACCCGCCATCCGCACCCTGCGCCAGATCGTGTCGGAACGGCTGATCGTGGTGGCCGACGCCATCGGCCTGGGACTGTTTTCGATCGCGGGCGTCGCGTCGGCGCTGGACGCGAACATGCCGATCTTTATTGCCTCGATGATGGGCGTGATCACGGGAATTTTCGGCGGCGTGCTGCGCGATATCGTGTGCAATGAAGTGCCGATGGTGTTCCGCGACGGAAAACCCTATGCGATCTGCGCCTTCATCGGCAGCTGGATGTACCTGATCATGAAAAAATTCGGCTTCGATCCCGACCTGGCCCTGTGGACCAGCGCCACCGTCATCACCGCGCTGCGCCTGGTGACGTGGAAGTTCGACATGCGGATGGGGCGCTGATTCGTCAGCCGAGCAAGGCCCGGGCCGGCGCCAGCTGTACGGTCAGCTCACGGGCGCCGCCATGCAGTTGAAACATGCTGACCGCCTTGTTCAATAGATTCGCCTGGTCTTTCAGGCTTTCCGCCGCCGCTGCCGCCTCCTCCACCAGGGCCGCGTTCTGCTGGGTCACATGGTCCATCTGGGTGATCGCCTGGTTCACCTGCTCGATACCGGATCCCTGTTCGGCACTGGCGCCAGCTATTTCGCCCATGAGTTTGGTTACCTGCGTCACCGATGCGACAATCTCGCCCATGGTCCGGCCGGCTTCGTCGACCAATTTGCTGCCAACGTCGACTTTGCCGACGGAGTCTTCGATCAGGGCCTTGATTTCTTTGGCAGCACCGGCGCTGCGCTGCGCCAGATTGCGCACTTCGGCCGCCACCACGGCGAAGCCCCGTCCCTGCTCGCCGGCGCGGGCAGCTTCGACCGCCGCGTTCAAGGCCAGGATATTGGTTTGAAACGCAATCCCGTCGATGACGCCGATAATGTCCGCAATTTTTCTCGAACTGTCCTTGATGGACGCCATCGTGTCGATGACTTTCCCCACGACCGTCCCGCCTCTCACCGCGATGTCGGAGGTAGCGTTGACCAGCTGATTTGCCTGGCGGGCATTTTCGGCGTTCTGCCTGACGGTGCTGGTGAGTTCTTCCATCGAACTGGCGGTTTCTTCCAGGCTCGATGCCTGCGATTCGGTTCGGGCGGATAAATCGGCGTTTCCGGACGCAATCTGCGACGAACCTACCGTGATAGTTTCCGTGGCCGCGCGCACCTTGCCGACCACGCCCGCCAGGCTGGCATTCATATCCTTCAGTGCCTGCATCATCTGGCCGGTTTCATCCTTGGAATCGACGTCGATCCGCCCGGTCAGGTCGCCAAGGGCGATCACATTGACAGCCGATACCGCGCGTTGCAAGGGACGTGTTATCGCGCGCGCAAAGAAGTAGGAAAGGGCTGCGAGCAAGACCACGGAAACCAGGGCAACGACAGCCATCACATTGCGCAAGGTTGTGAATTTCTGGTCGATATCCTGCACATTGGTGATGCCTTTTTTTTCAACCGCGGCGACAAATTTATTGCGCAGCGCCTGAATCTGCCTGAACAGCTTTTTTTCGATCTCGCCGACTTTTTCATCAGAATCTGTCGCGTCGACATGGGCCTCCACTTGCGCCAGCAAGCGATCGCTGACTTTCTTGTGCTCGGCGGTGACCTTGGGAATGTCATCCAAGAATTTTTGCCAGGCCGCGTCATTCTTCGCCAGGCGCGTCAGGATCGTTGCGGCCGCAACACTGCTACCATTAAAATTATCAAGCTGGTCAGTGATTTCTTCCTTGGCTTTTTCCTTCTTTTCCAGGTCCGCGCCGCGCAGCCAGACGTCCTTGGATGCCTTCGCTTCCCGTATGACGGCAATGTTCATGTTGTCGAGTTGCGCCACGACGGACGTCGTGTCGTTCGACGCCTGAATGACTGCCTTGTTGTTGTCGGAAAGTGTCGTCAGCTGGAATAGACAAAAGCCTAGCACCCCTAGCAACAAGATCAAGGAAACGGCTTGAACCGACATCACTTTAAGGTTGATATTGAGATTCTTGAACATGTCATTCCCCAGATGTATTCTTCGGAATATATGCCACCCGCGGCATCGAAGCGGGGCTCGCGTCGCGGTAAAGCGACCAGGATGCACGCCGCTTCGCCGGACGACAGCCGGGTGTTTGCCATGCCGCACGGCCACCCGTCCTTCTACCCCTTTGGTTCAAACGAGTGGGATTCGACTCAGGAACACTGGTCGAATTCTTCCGACCTGGCCGCGTAATCCTTGCAATGATCAGGGCCCCCGGCCTTGTTCAGGACCGGCTTGCCGTCGTAAGTCGCATTGATGACCTTGCTCTTGGTGATATCGACCCGGTCGTTTGCGCAGGCGGCGACAGCCTTGACGCGACAGGATTGCTCACTGTCCGCAGGGACCACTTTGATGCAAGACACCTTGCCGTCGCATTTCTTGAAGCTTGCTGCTTCTTGTCCCGGACAGGCTGTACGCGTGTACTTGACGTCGCAATTGCCCGCCATTGCCGTAGTTGCACTGATAGCAAGTATTAACGCAGATAATGATAACAATGTGGCTTTCATGAACTCTCCAATGGAAAATAAAAATCAAGCTGCCGCACAGCGCGGCAAACTGTTCTCAGAAACACCGCTTTGTGTGCCGGCACAGCCCGCCATCGGCCGCCACACAATTACCAAAAATCAAAAATGTGGCGCGTTTCCACGCCCTCGTTTGCGTACAGACTAGTTGCTCAGTGTACCCTCGAATTACCCGATAAACATATTTTTATGTACAGACCAGATGGGTTCCGCCACACTGTTGCGCAGGAACAACCTGGCCACTCAGCAGCTTAGCCCTGCAAAGAAACTGGAAACCAGATTGATCATCAAGCGGCTGACGATTGCCTTGAGGAAAACCACATCCGACAGGAAAGCGAGCGCCAGGAACAGGTAAGGGAAGTACCAGATCCCCACATAGTTGCCGAACATAATTGTTTGTAACCAATCCTGGTTAAACAGATAGACTTTTCCGGTCAAGGTAACCGCAGCGATCAGCACAAAAGCAGGCGCGAGCAGTTGCAACGCTGGCCGCCGCCAGAAGCCGGCGATCAAACCCAGCAGCACAAAGACGACACCGTTCGCCACACTGAACACCCTGATTTCGTGCAGGAGCGATTGCGCCACGTCCCTGTACTTGGATTCGACCAGCCGCGTCAGGCGGGCATTGGCTTGCTCGAGCTGGCTGGTGCCAACGTGGCTCTCGATGATCGCACGGGCGATCGCCAGCCTGCACTGACACCCCGGATCTGCCATGCGCCTTGTCACCTCCGCGATGATGGGCGCTATCTTTTCCGCCAAGGCCGTCCGTGCAGCGATTTCCCGTCGGTTCTTGCCGATGAGACTTTCCGCCGCGCGCGCCAGCGTCGGGCTGGAGACATTCTCGAGGCGGCTCGTTACCCGTTGCCGGACTTCCTGTGCAATGGCGTTCCGCGCCCACTGTTCGATCAGGATCGGGTTCAGGTAGGACAAGGCAAGGAGTAAGGCAAAGAGCGCAGTGCCGGCCAGTCCGGTGGCCAGCAGCGTCCGTCGCAGCAGCGCGTCATGGCGAGCGCTGAGTACAAAGTCGTTGGCGCCGTCCGTGCGCTTGCGCAGCCAAGGGTGGGTCCGTTCGGGTTCATCATCAAACTTCATTTGCGCGTGCCCGGACATTCATCATGTCCGTACTCTAGCGCGCAATTGCCCGAGGAAACTTAGTGTGGCCTTAATCCCTCAGGTGCGGAACCTATTCAGTTTGCGGGCCAGAAGTCGCGCCACAGGGGAAGGCCGTGCTTGAGGCGCACATGCCGGAGACAGGCCGCCATTGCCAGACCGAAGAAAGTGCTGCCGACCACACTTCCCACGATCGCCCCCGCTATCGGGTTCTCTGGCGTTCGCAGGAAATGAAACATCCACATGACAATCGCAAAGTAGCTGCCAAAGACAAATGCACACATGCCAAACGCCGCCATCTGCGGTGGCGGACAATCGATTCCCGAGCGCCACAAGGCCCTCAGCATCATTGGAGCCTGGCCGGCCTTCCAGATGCCCTTGCTTTGCATGAGCTGCAGGACCGCTTCGCGTTTGGCAGTAAGTTCCATAAGTGGCTTAAACCGCTTCCGGTCCCGTCTCGCCGGTACGAATACGGATCACCTGTTCCACGTCCTGCACGAAGATTTTGCCATCGCCAATCTTGCCTGTGCGCGCAGCCTTGATGATGGCATCGACCACCTGTTCGGCCATGCTGTCGTCAACTACGACTTCAATCTTCACTTTCGGCAGGAAATCGACGACATATTCGGCGCCGCGATACAGCTCGGTATGGCCCTTCTGGCGTCCGAAACCCTTCACTTCAGTCACCGTCAAACCGGTCACGTTGACGTCGGCCAGCGCTTCGCGTACTTCGTCCAGCTTGAATGGCTTGATCACACAGGTAATCTGTTTCATTGGTAACTCCTTAAAATTGTCGGAAAGGTCTCTGCCGTCATTCTAGCCGACAGTGTGGAACTTAATCCGGAATTCTCGCCACTTCCTGCATCCAGACCGTGGCCTCGGCGTCGCTTGGCGCGCGCCAGTCGCCGCGCGGTGACAGCGAACCGCCATTGCCCACCTTCGGCCCGTTCGGCACGCAGGAACGCTTGAACTGGCTGGTCTTGAAGAAGCGCCATACAAAGGTGCCCAGGTGCTTCTTGATGTCGGCCAGTTCGTACTTGCCGCCCCAGGCGGCCTGGGACAGGAAAGCCACCTTGTACGGCGAAAAACCGTAGCGCAGGATATAGAACAGGTTGAAGTCCTGCAGCTCGTACGGACCGATGACGCTTTCGGTGCTTTGCGACGGCGCCGCATCCCCGCCCTTGCCCGGCACCAGTTCCGGGCTGATTTCGGTGTCGAGCACCTGCAGCAGCACCTTGGCGTGGGCGCCGTCGATGGCGCCCGTTTCCGCCACCCAGCGCACCAGGTGGCCGATCAGCGTCTTGGGCACGCTGGCGTTCACGTTGTAGTGCGACATATGGTCGCCCACGCCGTAGGTGCACCAGCCCAGCGCCAGTTCCGACAGGTCGCCCGTGCCCACCACGATGGCCTGGTTGAAGTTGGCGAGCCTGAACAGGTGGCTGGTACGCTCGCCCGCCTGCACGTTTTCGAACGTGATGTCGTAGGTCTCTTCCCCATTCGCATACGGATGGCCCAGGTCCTTGAGCATCTGGATGCAGCTCGGGCGGATGTCGATTTCCTGCGCCGTGCAGCCGACGGCGGCCATCAGGTCGCGCGCTTGCTGCAAGGTGCGCTCGCTGGTGGCAAAGCCGGGCATGGTGTAGGCCAGGATATTCGTGCGCGGAAGATTAAGGCGGTCCATGGCCTTGGCGCACACCAGCAGCGCGTGCGTGGAGTCGAGCCCGCCCGATACGCCAATGACCACTTTCGCTACGCCGCTCGTGTGCAGCCGCTGCACCAGCGCCTGCACCTGGATGTTGTAAGCCTCGGTGCAGCGCATGTCGCGCAGCGCCGGGTTCTGCGGCACGTAGGGAAAGCGTTCGACCTTGCGCGCCAGCGGCATGCTGCAGGCACGGTCGATATCGAGCGCGAAGCGGATGACCTTGAACTTGCCGATGGCGGCGGCGTGGCAGCGCACCGACTGTCCGAAGGTGGTCGTGTGCATGCGGTCGCGCGACAGGCGCTCCAGGTCCACGTCCGCGTAAATGATGTGCGCCTGCTCCAGGAAACGTTCGCTTTGCGCCAGCAGTTCGCCCTTTTCGTAAATGAGCGCCTGGCCGTCCCACGCCAGGTCGGTCGACGATTCGCCCATGCCCGCCGAGCTGTAAAGATAGGCCGCCAGGCAGCGCGCCGATTGCTGGCCCACCAGCTGGTGCTGGTAAGTGTCCTTGCCCGCCACCGTGTTCGACGCCGACAGGTTCACCAGCACCGTGGCGCCGGCCAGCGCGCCGAACGACGACGGCGGAATCGGTACCCACATGTCTTCGCAGATCTCGACATGGAAACGCAGCAGCGGCATGCCTTCCACTTCGAACAGCAGCGCCGTATCGAAGGGGATCTCCTGGCCCAGCAGCGACACCTGGCGCGAGATGGCGCAGTCGGCGGAACTGAACTGGCGCGCTTCGTAGTATTCGTTATAGTTCGGCAGGAAGCTCTTGGGCACGATGCCCAGCACGCGCCCGTTGGCCACCACGGCGGCGCAGTTGAACAGCTGGTGGTCCACGCGCAGCGGCAAGCCGACCACCATGCAGACCGGCAGCCCTTTTGACGCTGCCACCACGGTGTCCAGCGCCGCCACGCAGGCGTCCAGCAAGGCCGCCTGGTGGAACAGGTCGTCGCAGGTATAGGCCGACAAATTCAGTTCGGGGAACACCACCAGGGCCGCGCCCTGCTGCTGCGCTTCGGTCGCCAGTGCGATGGCCTGCGCCGCATTGAAAGCAGGGTCGGCGATCTTGCCGCGCGGCGTGGCCACCGCGACGCGCGCGAATCCATGCGAGTACAGGTTGTCGAATGCGTTCGTCATAGTCATACGGCTTGCGCCTTTTTGCGTAGAATGGATCCATGAATTATCGCACGCATATCGTATCTTCCCTCTCCGAGATCGGCCAGCCAGCATGGGACGCGCTGGTCGCGGCGCAGGGCAAGCCCAACCCCTTCCTGTCGTTCGCCTTCCTGCACGCCCTGCACGAATCGGGCAGCGCCTGCGCCGACACCGGCTGGCAGCCGCAGTTCATCGTGCTGTTCGACGGCGATGCGCTGGCCGCCGCCATGCCGCTGTACGTCAAGATGCACTCCTACGGCGAATACGTGTTCGACTGGGCCTGGGCCGACGCCTACCAGCGCAACGGGGAGGACTACTACCCCAAGCTGCTGTCGGCGATTCCCTTCACACCGGTGACGGGACCGCGGCTGATGGGGCGCGACGCCGATGCGCGCGCCGCGCTGCTTGCCGTCCTGCGCGGCACCCAGAAGGCATCGAAGGTCTCATCGACCCACATCCTGTATCCCCCGGAAGAACTGGTGCCGGAACTGGAAGCGGCCGGCTACATGCTGCGCAGCGGCGTACAGTTCCACTGGCTGAACGCAGGCTACAGGGACTTCGACCAGTTCCTGGCCACGCTGGAAAAAAAGAAGCGCAAGAACATCCGCGCGGAGCGGCGCAAGGTGCACGATGCCGGCGTGACCATGCGGCGCATCCGCGGCGCCGACGTCACCCCGGCCGACTGGCACTTCTTCAACCGCTGCTACCAGCACACGTATGCCATGCACCGCTCCACGCCTTACCTCAACCTCGACTTTTTCGAGCGCATCGGCCGCACCATGCCCGACAATATCCTGCTGGTGATGGCCGAACGCGAAGGCAGGCCGATTGCCGCTTCGCTGGTCATCCACACTGCCGACACGCTGTATGGCCGCTACTGGGGCGAGATCGAACACGTGCCCTGCCTGCATTTCGAAGCGAGCTACTACCAGCCGCTGGAGTTTTGCATCGAACAGAAGATAGGCGCATTCGAAGGCGGCGCCCAGGGCGAACACAAGATGGCGCGCGGCTTCCTGCCCACCAAAACCTGGTCCGCGCACTGGCTGGCGCATCCCGCGTTTTCGGACGCGATCGAACGCTTCCTCGATCGCGAAAAAAACGGGATCGACGACTACATCGATGAACTGAACGACCGCAATCCATTCAAGGAGCTTGACCATAGGTGAACTAAACGTGTCGTGAAATGTCTAAATATGATCGTGGAAAACACGTTCATAACGTGATGTCGATCATCACTGTTTTTCTTCCAGGTTGTACGGCCTGCGCAACTACCGCAAGAAGTTGAACGAAGCACTGGAGAGCGACCATGCTGCTGGCACATCGCATTCGCATTGACTCGACTGACGAGCAGCGCAGCTATTTTTTCAGGGCTGCC
>Ga0187844_10000147_pt1 | contig 51124 bp, 48 predicted proteins | sample SpaLakP09_SKY_50_FD_134517 | JGI IMG/M metagenome (GOLD analysis project Ga0187844, IMG submission 134517) | Oligotrophic lake water microbial communities from Sparkling Lake, Wisconsin, USA - SP09_SKY_50 | ecosystem: Environmental > Aquatic > Freshwater > Lake | place: USA: Sparkling Lake...
CGCGACCTGCCGTCCGGCCCGTTCTACGGCTTCAACCGTCCGGGCGTGAAGCCGCAGGAAGGCATCATCCAGAACTGGTGGCGCCAGGGCATGATGGGCGGCGCCAAGGCCCACTACGACGGCGTCGTCGCGTTCTCGCAGACCGACTTCACGGCCGACCTCAAGAAGATCACCCTGCCCGTCCTCGTCCAGCACGGCGACGACGACCAGATCGTGCCGTACGCCGACTCCGGCGTGCTGTCCGCCAAGCTGCTGCAAAAGGGCACGCTGAAGACGTATAAGGGCTTCCCGCACGGGATGCCGACGACGCAGGCGGACGTCATCAACGCCGACATCCTCGCCTTCATCAAGGGTTAAGCAGGAGGGCGTGCATGGTGGGCACCCTGTGCCCACGCGTTCGCATGCAGGTCAGCGGCTGCGCACGCTCTCGATGCCCAGCTTCTCGGCCATGCGCACCAGTTCCGCCAGCGTACGGGTCTGCATTTTCTGCATCAGGTTGCGCTTGTGGACCTTGGCCATGATTTCGCTGATGCCCATCTCGTCGGCGATCTGCTTGTTCAACAACCCGCCGATGGCGAGACCGAACACTTCGCGTTCGCGCGGCGTGAGCTGGGCGTGGCGGCGTGCCAGTTCGTCCGCTTCGCGGCGCCGCGCGATGCGGCTGGCGTCGCTGGCCAGCGCCTCGTCGACGGCGGCCAGCAGCGCGTCCGGGTCGACGGGCTTGGTGAGGAATTCGTTGGCGCCGGCCTTCATCGCCGCCACGGACAACGGAATGGTGCCGTGACCGGTGAGGAAGATGACGGGCAACGCCAGGTGGCGCCCGGCCATGTGCTGCAGCACGCTCATGCCGTCCAGTTGCGGCATCTGCATGTCGAGGATCAGGCACGCCGGCACCGGCGGCGCCGGCTGCACGAGGAAGTCGGCCGCGTCGGCGAACGCACGCACGTCGTACCCCTCCGCCTCGAGCAGGTGCGCGAGGCCGGCGCGTACGTTGTCGTCGTCGTCCACCACCATCACCATCCGCTCGCCCATGCCTGCCTCCTCGTCTGTTGCAGACGCAAGCATAGCGGAAATCGCCGGTCCGTGCGGAGGGGCGGCCATCACTGGGTCACGTCCGGCGGCACCGGAATCGAATCGATCAGCGCGAGCAGGCAGTCGGCATCGACCGGCTTGATCAGCAGCGTCAGCGCGCCGACGCTGTCCGCCCGGTGTACGAGCGCGGGGTCGTCGTCGCCCGTGATGAAGATGACGGGCAGGCCCGGCGCGCGCGCACGCAGGCTTTCGCGCAGCGCGAAGCCGTCCGGCTCGCCGATGTGGATGTCGAGCACGGCGCAGTGGGCGCGCTCGGGGTCGCAACCATCGAGCGCGGCGGCGGCGCTGGGATACCCGAGCGGCGCGTAGCCGGCCGCGCGCAGAAGGCCGAGCATGCCGGTGCGGACCGCGTCGTCGTCGTCGACCACCACTACGGTCTGGCCGCCCTCAGGCTGCGCGGTCATCGCCGGCCTTGTTGTCCGGCCGGGCCGGCGGCGGCGCCACGCCGCTGATACGGCTCACGCACTCGGCGCGGAACCAGGAGATCGTGACGGGCTCGCCGGAGATCAGGCGCTTGGCGATCGGTACCGCCTGCTCGCCCACGAGCATGCCGAACAGGCCGATCAGCGCGATCGCGGGGGGCGCGGGCGAGCGGACTTGCAGCAATGCGTAGATGCAGCCGACCAGCAGGCCGACTGCCAAGGAAACCAGGTAGAACTTCATGCATCCCCCTGTCGTTGAATGGCGGGAGCGGCCCCGGACCGGATAGGTGCGGAGCCGCGGACGCGCGCACGGGGCCGCCGCATGCGGCGGCGGCGCGCTCGTTATGTCAGCGAGCCGGTACCGGCGCCAGCGTCTCGTGGCTGGTGGTGCCGCGCTGCGGCGCCTTGTGCACCATGGTGTACGCGTAGTCGATGCCCATGCCGTACGCGCCCGAGTGCTCCTTGGCGATGCCGGTGACGGCGTCATAGGTGTCCTTGTGCGCCCAGTCGCGCTGCCACTCCAGCAGCACCTGCTGCCAGGTCACCGGCACGACGCCGGCCTGGATCATGCGCTGCATGGCGTAGTCGTGGGCTTCCTTGGTCGTGCCGCCCGAGGCGTCCGCGACCATGTAGATCTCGTAGCCGCCTTCGAGCATCGCGCACAGGGCGAAGGTGGTGTTGCAGACTTCCGTCCACAGGCCGGCGACGACGACTTTCTTGCGGCCGTTGGCGGCCAGCGCGTCGCGCACTTTCTGGTCGTCCCACGAGTTCATCGAGGTGCGCTCGAGGATGGGCTGGTTCGGGAACACGTCCAGCAGTTCCGGGTAGGTGTAACCCGAGAAGCCTTGCGTCTCGACGGTGGTGATGGTCGTCGGGATGTTGAACGTGCGGGCGGCCTTGGCCAGGCCGACGGTGTTGTTCTTCAGGACCTGGCGGTCGATGGACTGCACGCCGAATGCCATCTGCGGCTGGTGATCGATGAAGATGATCTGGCTGTTATGCGGCGTCAGCACTTCGAGTTTTGGATTGCTCATGGGATGATCCTCTAGGGGATGGGTGGAAAGTCGGTGGTGCACCGGCCAGGCCATGGTAGTCCCGTCCCTTACGCATCGCCAGTATCCGTTCGTATAGGCGCGGGGCGCGGCGTGCTTTACAATCGGATAAATGTTCCGTTCCGCCATCGTCTTGTCTCTCGCCGTGCTGTCCGGCAGCGCACACGCGCTCGACCCCACGTTCTCCATCGCACAACTGCACCACGACGCCTGGACGAGCAAGGACGGCATGCCGGGCGACGTGTGGGAGATGACGCAGGACGCGGGCGGTCTCATGTGGTTCGCCACGCCGTCCGGCCTGTACCGCTTCGACGGCGTGCGCTTCGAGCACATCCGGTCGCTGGGCGGGCAGCCCCTGTTGTCGAACGTGATCGCGACGGTGCGCGCGTTTCCCGACGGGGCGCTGTGGATCGGCTACCGCTTCAACGGCCTGTCGGTTTACCGCGACGGCCGCCTGCGCCATTACGGCGAAGCCGACGGTTACGAGCCCGGCGGCGTGTACTCCGTCGTCGCGGACGAGCGCGGACGCACGTGGGCCGCGACGAGCAAGGGCCTGTTCATGCTGGACGGCGACCGCTGGCACAGGATCGGTGCCGGCTGGGGGTTGACGGGCACGTCGGAAGGCATCCGGCGCGACCCGAGCGGACGGTTGTGGGTGAATACCGAGAACGCGCTGTACGTCCGCGATCCGGGCGTGGACCGCTTCGTGTCGACGGGCCTCGCGGGCCAGCATTTCAATGTGATGGCCGACCGCGACGGGCACATGTGGCTGTGGTACCTGGACAAGGTCGCGCGCCTGCCCGAGCGCCTCGCCCTGCCGCCGCGGCCGCGCGACTGGTGGATGACGTCGTACTCGTTCGACGCGCTCTTCGACCGCGACGGCAACCTGTGGCATGCGGGGGCTGGCCTCTATCGGATGAGGCCGGACGCGCTGGCACGCACCGATGTCTGGCGCCCGGACACCGATCCGGGCGAACGTTCGCCCGCGAGCCTGATCAGCGGCGACGCGATGACCATGTTCGAGGACCGCGAGGGCAACCTCTGGGTCGGCACGCGGCGCGGTGTCGACCGCTTCCGGCACGACCGGGTCGTGTCGATGGGCCTGCCCGAGGGGTATTCATACGTGGGCCTGGCGGCGGATGAAAAGGGGCGTCTCTGGGCCCGGGCGGAAAGCATGCGCCGGCCGCGCCTGTGGACTTACGGCGCCGCCGGCCTCGTGGAACAGCCCGAACGCGATGTGGAGGGCGTTGCTCCCGCGCTCGACGGCGCCCTGCTCCTGTCGCGGCGCGGTTTCATCGAGCGCCGCAAGGGCAGCGAACGCATGCGCATCCCGTTCCCCGACGCGGTACCGCAGGTGGCGATGGACGCTGGCGTGCGCGTCATGCTTGACGATGGCGCAGGCCTGTGGGCAAGCTTCGCGTACGACAAGCTATACCGGTGGAGTGGCGGCCGCTGGCATCCCGCGCACGCGTACGGCGTGCCGGACACGGAGCCCATCTGCATGGCACGCGGCGCCGATGGCACCCTGTGGTTCGGCTACCGCGACAGCACGGCGATCGCCCTGCGCGACGGAAAGGCCACGCGTTACGGCAAGGCCGACGGCCTGGACGTCGGCGTCGTGGGCCGCGTCTACGATGCCGGCGGCGTGCCACTGGTGGCCGGCGACAAGGGCCTGTCCATGCTGTCCGGTCGCCGCTTCGTCCCGGTACGCCTCGCCGATCCGCAGGCGCTGGCCGGCATCACCGGCATGCTGCTGCGCGCCGATGGCGACCTGTGGCTGAACGGGAGCCGCGGCCTCGTGCGCATCCCGGCCGCGCAGTGGCGCGCGTTCCTGAAAGCGCCTGCCGGCACCATCGCCACGTACGACCTGTTCGACGCGACCGACGGCTATCCCGGCATCGCCCAGTTCCGCTCGGGCCAATCGAGCCTGCTGGAGACGCCCGACGGACGCCTGTGGCTGCACGGCACCGACGGCGCCGCCTGGATCGACCCGGCGCGCCTGCCCCGCAACCGGCTGGCGCCGCCCGTGCACATCCTGAGCGTGTCCGCCGGCGGGCACAGTCTCGATGCGGCCGGCGCCCTGATCCTGCCGGCCGGCACGCAGGACCTGCAGATCGCGTACACCGCACCCAGCTTCAGGATGCCGGAACGGATCCGCTTCCGCTACAAGCTGGAAGGCCTGGACGACGACTGGCGCGACGCCGGCACCCGCCGCACCGCGTTCTACACGCGTCTGGGCCCGGGCCGCTACCGCTTCGTCGTCAGCGCCGCCAACGAGGACGGCGTGTGGAACCCGGCCGGCGCCGCGCTCGACGTCGCGATCGCACCCACGTTCGTGCAAAGCACGCCATTCAAGGTATTGTGCGGGCTGCTGGCCGCCGTCGGCGCCTGGCTGCTGTACCGCCTGCGCCTGCGCCGCGCGACGCTCCAGTTGCGGCGCCTGCTGCAGGAGCGCGCAAGCGAACGCGAACGCATCGCGCGCACCCTGCACGACACGCTGATGCAATCCGTGCAGGCCTTGTTGATGCTGTTCGAACACGCGCGCGACCGGCTGCCGCAGGACTGTCCCGACCTGCCCCTGATCGACCGCACACTCGACCAGGCGCGAAACGCCCTGCGCGAGGGCCGCGACGAACTGACGGCGCTGCGCGGCGCGGCGGCGCCGGCCGAGGACCTGGTCGGCGCGGTCGTCCCTCTGGGGCACATCCTCGGCGAGCAGTTCGGCGTGCGCTTCGACGTGCGCGTGCACGGCCAGCGCCGCCCCCTGTGCCGCGACGTCGCCCAGGAAGCCTGCTTCATCGCCCGCGAAGCGCTGCAGAATGCGTTCCGCCATGCGCGTGCGCACGAGGTCGTGCTGGAGGTGGCGTACGGCGAGCACGCGTTCGAACTGCGCGTGCGGGACGACGGCCGGGGTATCCGCGAGGCCGCCCGTCCCGGCCACTGGGGCCTCGCGGGCATGCGCGAGCGCGCGGCGGCCATCGGCGCCCAGCTGCACATCGGTCCTGGCTCGAACGACGGCACGGTGGTCGCGCTCACGGTGCCGGCAGCCCAGGCGTACGAGCGTCCGGCGCGGCGGCCGTGGTGGCGCCGCTTCAGGGGCGGCATTCCGGCGGGCCAGCCATGACCATGCATATGTGTCTTGGCAGCGCCGGACATGTTACGATCCCTGTCGCGTAATGACGTGCGTATCCTTGACGAACGAACGACACCATGATGACTCTCCACGACCTTCGCCAACTCGCCATGCGCCACGCCGGCACGGGCCCGGACTGCATCGTGCCCGGGCTGCGGGTGCGTTCGGTCACGGCGCCGACCCTGCCGATGAGCGGCATCGAAGAGCCGATGTTCGCCCTGATCCTGCAGGGCCGCAAGCGCTCGACCATCGGCGGGAGAACCTATGAATACGGCCCCGGCGACTGCGTGATCGTGTCGCTGACGATGCCCTCGACGGGCCAGGTGACCCATGCCAGCGAGGACGAACCCTACCTCGGCGTCGCCCTCACCCTGCGCCCGGCCGAGATCGCGGGCCTGATCGTCGAGGCGGAGGCCGAAGCGTTGCCCGACGCCACGCCGATGGCCGTGCACGCCGCGTCGTGCCAGCTGCTGGACGCCGTCGGGCGCCTCGTCACCCTGCTCGACCATCCGGACGACGTGCGCATCCTGCGGCCGCTGCTGGAAAAAGAGATCCTGTGGCGCCTGCTCTCCGGCCCGCACGGTCCGATGCTGCGCGAAGTGGGCCTGGCGGATAGCCGCGCATCGCGCATCGGCCGTGCGATCCGCTGGCTGCAGCAGCATTACGCGGAACCCGTCTCGACGCAGCAGCTGGAAGCCGTGAGCGGCATGAGCGCGTCGTCGCTGTTCCGTCATTTCAAGGACTTCACGTCGCTGAGCCCCCTGCAATACCAGAAGCAGATCCGCCTGCACGAGGCGCGCGCCCGTCTCGCGGCCGCCAGCTGCGACGTGGCGGCCGTGGCATACCAGGTCGGCTACGAGAGCCCGTCGCAGTTCACCCGCGAGTACAGCCGCATGTTCGGACGGCCGCCGCGCGACGATCTGCGGCGCGTGCGGGAGACGGTCGTATGACGGTCCCGCCGACCCGGCTTTTCCTGCACTACCTGCGCCGGCTGGACGCCATCCTGAAACAGGTCGAAGCGTTCGGCGGGGACGTGGCCGACCGGCGCCTGCATCCGGACATGTTCCCGCTGCTGCAGCAGGCCCGGGTCGCGATCGGGTTCACCCTGCGCGCCACCTGTCCGCTGGCGGGACGGGAGATCGTCTCGTTCCGCGACGGCGACCATGTCACGTTCGCGGGCATCCGCGTGGAGCTCGAACGGACGATGGCGTACCTCGCGGCGCTACCCGATGCGGATCTCGCCGGCATCGACGCGGCGACCGTCCGCACGACGGCGGGCTTCGCCGAGCTGGAGCTGCCCGCTCCGGAGTATTACCAGATGTATGCCGTGCCCAATTTCTTCTTTCACTACTCGATGGTGTATGCGATCGCACGCCAGGCCGGAGTGCCGATCGGGAAGTCCGAATTCGATGGGTACCACCGTTATCCGGCCGGTTTTTCATTCGACGCGCCATGACAGACGGTTAAATGTGACAGAACGACACTGTCGGGCGTTATCTGTCACAATGTTGTCATAATCGGCTTCTACACTCTGTTGTCACGAGTGAAATATTCCCGAAAAATGGATATGAAGTTAAAAACGGACGAGGCACTGGCCGCGCTTCCGCCCGATAGCCCACAGCTGTTCCTCAACCGCGAGCTGTCGCTGCTCGAATTCAACCGCCGCGTGCTCGAGCAGGCGGAAGACCCGTCCGTCCCGCTGCTCGAACGCCTGCGCTTCCTGACGATCGTCTCCAGCAACCTGGACGAATTCTTCGAGGTCCGCGTCGCCAGCCTGCTCGCCCAGCACCAGGCGCACGGCGGGCCCGATCCCGGCCAGGCCGACCTGGACGGCGCCGCCGACGAATGCCGCCAGATCATCGGGCGCCAGTACGCGCTGTTGAACGACCAGATCCTGCCGCAGCTGTCCGCGAACGGCATCCACCTGCTGCGCCGCTCGGACCGCAACGCGGCGCAGAAGGCGTGGGTCAAGCAGTACTTCGACAAGGAAGTGCGGCCGCTGCTCACACCCGTCGGCCTCGACCCCGCGCACCCGTTCCCGCGCGTGATCAACAAGAGCCTGAACTTCATCGTCGAACTGGCCGGCAAGGACGCGTTCGGACGCGGCACCGGCATCGCGATCATGAAGGCGCCGCGCGTGCTGCCGCGCCTGATCCGGCTGCCGGACGAACTGTCGGACAAGCCGGGCGCGTCGTACTGCCTGCTGACCTCCGTGATCCAGGCCCACATGGCCGACCTGTTCACCGGGCGCGAAGTGGTGTCGTACTCGCAGTTCCGCGTCACCCGCAACAGCGACCTGTGGGTGGACGAGGAAGAAGTGAAAAACCTGCGCCAGGCCCTGCAGAGCGAGCTCCATAGCCGCAACTACGGCTTCGCGGTACGGCTGGAAGTGGCGCGCGGGTGTCCCAGGCACCTGGCCGACTTCCTGCTCGACCAGTTCTCGATCGACCGCTCGCGCCTGTTCACGGTGGACGGCCCCGTCAACATGGGCCGGCTGCTGGAAATCGCCAACAACACTGCCCGTGCGGACCTCAAGTTCACGCCGTATTCGCCGGGCTTCCCTGCCAAACTGGTGACCGGCCAGGACATGTTCGCCCTGCTGCGCAAGCAGGACGTGCTGCTGCACCATCCATACCAGTCGTTCCAGCCCGTGATCGACTTCGTGCGCTGCGCGGCGGCCGACCCGAACGTCGTCGCGATCAAGCAGACGATCTACCGCGCCGGCTCGAATTCCGAGCTGATGGATTCGCTGATCAACGCGGCCCTCCGGGGCAAGGAAGTCACCGTCATCGTCGAACTGATGGCGCGCTTCGACGAAGAGGCGAACATCAACTGGGCCGAGCGGCTCGAGGAAGCCGGCGCGCAGGTCGTGTACGGCGTCGTCGGCCTCAAGACGCATGCGAAGATGGCGCTGGTCCTGCGCCGCGAGCCGGACGGCCTGCGCCGCTACGCCCACCTCGGCACGGGCAACTACAACCCGACGACGGCGCGCTTCTACACGGACTTCGGCCTGCTCACGTCGGACGAAGCGCTCACGGCCGACGTCAACGAGGTGTTCATCCACCTCACGAGCATGACGCGGCCCACGCAGCTGTCGGCGATGTGGCTGGCGCCGTTCACGCTGCAGAAGGAAATCGTGAAGGCGATCCGGCAGGAGGCGGCGATCGCGCGCGAAGGCAAGCCGGCGCGCATCATCGCCAAGATGAATTCGCTGACCGACGAATCCGTCATCCGCGCGCTGTACGAAGCCTCCGCGGACGGCGTGCGCATCGACCTCATCGTGCGCGGCGCCTGCTCGCTGCGGCCGGGCGTGCCGGGATTGTCGGAGAACATCCGCGTGCGCTCGATCGTCAGCCGCTTCCTCGAGCACACGCGCGTCTACTACTTCCGCAACAACCTCAAGAACGACATCTACCTGGGCAGCGCGGACTGGATGAACCGCAACCTGTTCCGCCGGGTCGAAGTGGCATTCCCCATCCGCTCGCCGGCGCTCAAGAAGCGCGTGCTGCGCGAGGGCCTGCAGGTGTATTTGAAGGACAACGTCAACGCCTGGGAACTGGGCAGCGACGGGCGCTACAAGCGCCGCAAGGCACGGGGTAGCCAGGCGGCCTTCAGCGCGCAGCAGTTTTTGATGGACACGCTGGGCGCGCAGAGCACCGCCCATGCACATAACAAGGACAATGACCATGGAACTGATCCTGTGGCGCCACGCCGAGGCTGAGCCGCACGTCCCCGACCGCCAGGGCGACCAGCTGCGCGAGCTGACGGCCAAGGGTGCGCGCCACGCGTCGCGCGTGGGCGCGTGGCTCGACCGCCAGTTGCCGTCGCACTGCCGCGTCCTGTCCAGCCCGGCCGCGCGCTGCGTGCAGACGGCCCAGGCGCTGGGCCGCAAGTTCATCACCGTGGAAGCGCTGAACACGGATTCGTCGCCGGAACGCATCCTGGAAGCGGCCGGCTGGCCGGACAACAAGAATCCCGTCGTCGTGGTCGGGCACCAGCCGCTGCTCGGGCAGGTGGCGTCGCTGATCTTTTCGGGCACGGCGCATGACTGGAAGATCCGCAAGGCCAGCGTGTTCTGGATCGCCAGCAAGGGCGAGGACGATCCGGCGCCGTTCGTCAGGCTGGCGGTGGGGCCGGATATCGTGGGGAAGCTGCGGTGACGGCGCGGGGCCGGCAGGCCCCCTCTGCTTCTTGTCCGGCACGTGTCGGTTAGTTGCAGACTTAAATGTAATGTTGAATGCGCGCGGCCTGCTGTTATCCTGCCAAACTCAGCCAGGAGGACCGATGCAGGACACATTCGACATCGACGTACAGACCGACGTAAACCCGTCCGACGTGAACACGATCGTCAAGGCGCTCACCGAATTCAACGCCTCGCAAGCCGGCGGGGACACGCCCCACTACCTCGTGATCACCGTACGCGACGGGTCGCGCAACGTCGTCGGAGGCCTGGTCGGCGCGACCTATCTCGGATGGCTGCAGATCCAGGCGGTGTGGATGTCCGACGCGCTGCGCGGACAAGGCTACGGCACGCGTTTGATGCGCCGGGCGGAAGCCGTCGCGCGCGAGCGTGGGTGCCCGCGCGTGTTCCTGGAAACGCTCAGCTTCCAGGCCCTGCCCTTCTACGAAAAGCTCGGCTACCAGGTCGTCAGCCGCATCGCGGACTTCCCGCCGGGTGGTGCGCGCTATGCGCTCACCAGGATGCTGGACGGCGCCTGAGCGACGACCTCACGCATTCTGCAGCCTGTTACTGCGCGTCCCGCCGCCGACACCCACCGCCGTGACGATGGCCAGCGCCTGGAACAACGCGATCCCCGCAAACAGCCACCCCGGATGCCCCGCATCCATCACGAGCCCGAACAGCGCCGGCCCCACGGACAGCCCCGCATCCAGTCCCGAATACACGATGCCATACACCCGCCCCGTCGCGTTCTTCGGCGCGGCCGCGCGGATCATCAGGTCGCGCGACGGTCCCGCGATGCCCGAGAAGAAGCCGACGAGCGCCATCAGCGGCAATGCGAGCCAGCCCGGCACGATGGCCACGCCCAGCAGCAGCGCGAGTGCGGCGGCGACGGCGAACGCGATGGCGACCGTGCGGTCGTGATCCTGCCGGCCCGCCCCGACAAAGCCGCCCAGCAGCATACCGCCCGCCGACGCCAGCATGTAGGCCGTGTACGACCCCGTCGCCAGTTCGCGCGAGATGCCGTACAGCTGCATGAGGCCGATCGAGGAAAAGGCCTGGATGCCGCCCAGCGACACCGCGGTCAGGAAGAAGAACGCGAAGCACATCCACACGGCGCGCAGGCGCAGGAACGACAGCGTTCCTTCTCCGCCGGCGGGAACCGGCGCGGCGGCCGGCTTCGGTTCCGGCCGCAGGAATGCACGGTTCAGAACGAGAATCCCCAGCACGGCGAACGGCAGGATCGCAGCGTACGCGAGCGCCAGGCGCCAGCTGGCAAGTGCGGCCACCGTCGTCATGAACAGCGGCGCCGCGGCCCAGCCGATATTGCCGCTGATGCCGTGCACGGAAAAGCCGTGCGCCAGTCGGGCGCGCGAGACGCGCTGGTTCAGCAGCGTGTAGTCGGCCGGATGAAAGATGCTGTTGCCGACGCCGGCCAGCAGCGCGCCCGCCATCAACGCGGCGTAGCTGCCGGCCACCGACAGCACGAGGGCGGAGACGCCCAGCATCGCCATGCCGAAGAACAGCACACTGCGTGCGCCGACCTTGTCGACGACGAAGCCGGCGAGCGCCTGGCCGATCCCGGAGACGACGAAGAATGCCGTCAGCAACAGGCCCAGTTCCGCGTAACTGAGGCCGAACGCGGGCTTCAGCCAGGGGAACAGCGCGGCCAAGATCAGGTGGTAGAAGTGCGACGTGCCGTGGGCCAGGCCCACCAGGGCGATCACGCGCGCGTCGGCGCGCAAGGTACTGTCTTGTGACATATTTACTCCAGATGAAAACGCCAGTGTAGGCAAATGAACCACGGCTGAATTACGATAGCAGGACAACTTCTATCGAGAATCGGACATCCGTGAGCATCCCCGTCGTCCACCATACGCAGCCGTTCCCCGACTGCTTCGACCCCACGCCGGCGCGGCCCGTCACGTTGACGGCGCGCGACCTGGAGGCGTCCGACAACGTCGCGCCGCACACGCACACGTTCGGCCAGCTGACGTATGCGCGCGAAGGCGTGATCCGCCTGACGGCCGCCGGCAGCAGCTGGATCGTGCCGCCGTCGCGCGCGATCTGGACGGCGCCCGGCGTCGTGCACGAAGTGACGGTGCTCGAACCCGTGCGCCTGCGTCCCGTGCGCATCCACGCCGCGCGCTCGCCCTTCCCCGGCGAGGCGTGCCGCGTGCTGGAGGTGTCGACTTTGCTGCGCGAACTGATCCTCGCGCTGGAACAGCTGCCGCAGCTGGAACCGTCGCCGCGCGCGACGCTCCTGTCCGAACTGATGCTGGACGAACTGGCGCGCTCGCCCGCGCTGCCGATCCGCGTGCCGCTCCCGCGCGACAAGCGCCTGCAAAGCCTGTGCGAACGCCTGCTCGATGACCCGGGCGCCACGCACACACTGGCCGACTGGGCGCGCCAGGTGGGCGCATCGGAACGCACGCTGGCGCGGCTGTTCGAGCGGGAACTTGGGATGAGTTTCACCGAATGGCGCCAGCAGGTGCGCCTCGCGCACGCGGCACCGCTGATCGCGCGCGGGATGCCGCTGGCGCGCGTGGCGGAAGAACTGGGCTACACGAGCCAGTCGGCCTTTTCGCACATGTTCAGGAAGACGTTCGGCTGTTCGCCGTCGGCGTTCTTTGCGCAGCGCTGACACAAGCGGAAGTGACTTCAAAGACAACGAGTGCGTACACGGGTCCTATCCAACCGTCCGGAATCGTGCCTGGATTCGATTGGTGAACGCAACGCTCCAAGCCATATGGAAGAGCGTTCACATGAGGCAGGCGTATCGCCGGGCCGATGGGCGAACACCGGCGCAAAAGCCAGTCCGAGTCCGATCGCTGGCCAGAAGGCAAAACGTGCGAATGCGGGGCCAATGATCGATTCAGAATGAGCAAGCCCTTTGCCACGACGAATCCGAACCGTCCGGTCAATAGGACGCCATGCGAGACGAGCGTCCAGCGCAAGCCACGGGCGCTGACGGCCCGACAGAAACGGTGCAAACGCACAACGTCTCGCGAAATCCGTCTACGCTGCGCAACCCGGTTCAGCAGTATTTGATCGTGATCAAACTACATTAGCAGTCACATCAGCAAAATTACTTTTAGTTTTCTCCAGCAAGTTTTGGCGGCACCGTGCACGCGACGTTGATGCACGCTCTCACGGTGTTCCCCAGCGGGTCAACCATAGAGGAATTCTTGTATGAACAAGTCTTTTGTCAGCGTACTGATGGCGATACTCATGTGTATTACCAGCGGCGGATCGGCTTACGCCTATCCGGTGGTCTCGATTCTGCCAACGCAGCAATTCGTTGACGGCCCAGGCACCTTTTCCATTTCGATCAACATTAACGGCCTTCAGGTCGACAATCCGAATCGACTGTTAGGCGCGTTCAGCGTCGATCTGCTGTTCGACCCGGCGGTCCTGACGTATCTGCCCTTTCCGTCGAATAACTGGGGCAACGCGCTAGGTGATGTATCGGCGGGCGAGGCGTTGGCGGATATCGATTTTTCCACGCCCGGAATACTCCATCTCAGCGAGGTATCGCTATTGGAAGCGAATTCGGACACCTGCCTTTTGTGTGGCGGCCCGTTTTTGAAAGATTTACAGGGCAATAACTTGAGCCTGGCGACGCTTCAGTTCTTCACTGCCGCCACGTCTGGTACCACGGAACTCCAGCTTGCCAAACCATTGTTTGTCGATGCGGACGGTTTTCCCATTCCATTGGACGCACTGAACGGCGCATTTGTCCACGTTCCCGAACCCGGCAACATCGTGCTGCTCGCACTTGGCTTCGCAATCATGACTTGGCGTCGTCACGCCAAACAGTCGCCGTCGTCGCGTGATCATGCCGCGTAAGCAAAGAGAGGATCAATCATGAAAAAGTCGTGGTTCTGGCGTGCCCTGTGGGTGCTGACGCTGCCCCTGACTCACATCGCTATCGCACAGACCTTGGCAAACACCGCGATCGCGACTGGCGAATTGTTTGTCGGCGACGCGCGCGTGCCCAGCATTGTCCGTATCGATCCGTCGACCGGGCGCCAGGTCACGGTCGCCACCGGCGACAAGTTGAAACTGCCTGTGGGCATCACGTTCGCGGCAAACGACGATCTGATCGTTACCGATCACAACGCCGGGGTCCTGCGCATCAACCCGATCAGCGGTACTCAAAGTTATATTTATCAATGTCCAGGCTATACGTGCGACGCACCCGTCAAGATTGCCACGAGCCCTGACGGGCGACTGATCGGCGTTGGCAGTGTGACGAGTTCCCGGGTGGGCCGCGTGGTGGTGCTCGATCCGGTGACAGGAGACAGGAACGTCATTGCTTCCGGCGGGCTGTTGTCTTCGCCTCAGGATCTGGCGATCGCAAAGAACGGCGACATCTACGTGCTCGATACCAACTCGATCGTGCGCTTGCGTTACAACACCACGACACATGTCTGGGACCAGTCCTTGATATCGACCGGCGGCCTGTTCCGGTCGCCCCGTGGCATCGCCGTAGCGGACAACGGTTATCTGTATATTGCCGATCTCAGCGGCAAGGTGGTCGGCGTCGATCCGGTCACCGGTGTGCAGAAATTAATCGCATCCTCGTCGAGCCTGATTAATTACCACGACGTGGTCGCCACGTCGAACGGCGATATCTTTATCTCAGGAGAACTCGCTCCGGATGCCGGTGTGATACGGTTGCGGTTCGATACCGCCAGCCAGACATGGCGCCTCAAGAAAATTACCGCGACGGGCCAGCTCAAGGCGCCGGACGGGATCACCCTGGCGCGTCACCCCGTCAGCAATATCAACCTGGATGCGCAACAGGACACTTACGTCCGCAGAGATCTCGCAGTCAGGCAAAATGACAATTATGGCCGGCAGGAGTTCATGACGGTTGGGACTGGCCGCGAACCGGAGGGCGAAGCCGATGCGATGCGCGCGCTCGTGCAATTCGATTTGACCAATGTACCGATCGGCCAGCTCCAAAAAGCCGTGCTGGCGCTGACCATTCATAGTTTCGACAACGGCGCGCCCACGTCGACCTATCGGATCGATGCGCACCGGATCCTCGACGGCCCATTTCCAGTATGGATAGAAGGCAATGGTTTCGAAGGAAGTGGTGAGCCTCCCGGGGCTGCGGATCCGGATTCCGCTTATGGCGTGGCATGGCTGGGTGCTGGCGCTAATCCAGACCCGTTCGCGCTGAACAATGAGACGCAGCCGGGATTCGATCCCCTCGTCGTGGCAAGCAAGGCAGTCTCCCAGGCGAATGCGCATGCGGGTGACGTCATCTACATGGATGTTACGCCGCTGGTCGCGGCATGGCTAAAGGGCAGCGCCCCCAATCTCGGCATCATGCTTGTCGACCCGACGTCCGACGGATTGTTTCGGGGAATTCGCCTGGGAACACGAGAAGGAAAACTGTTCGGCATTCCCGGCGCTGTCGCGGGACCGCAGCTTATTATTCACTACAAGGATGGCGACATCAATGGTGACGGCAAAGTCGACGTCAATGATGTGCAGGCCATCATGTCGGCACTTGACCAGAAGGCAGGGGCACAAGACCCACGCGACCTTGACGGCGATGGGTGGGTCACCGTGCTCGATGCACGCCGCGTGACGTTGCTGTGTTCGCGGCCGCAATGCGCACCTTGATTAGTACGGGCCTAATGGCTTGGAGAACCGGTAAGAGAGGAAAGAAAAGTCGTACCCGGGTGCCGGATGGTCGATGCGGCGCCGGCGCTGGCGCACGCTGCGTAGATAATAGCGCAGTCGTCGCCTAGACGCCGGCCGCCGGCGTTCCGAACAGGCATACTCGGCAGACGGCTCAGCGTTGAGAGACCAACCGGATCGCCATCCAGAGCCGCCGCAAGCAGGACAACGCCTGCCCATCGAACGTGCACAACGCGGCGCAAGCAGACTGCTGTGATAGCCTGTAATTGGCCGGAAATGGACGGCTTATCCCACAACAGCACCTGGAATCCAGCTCATGAATAGCGCGTTCACCACGTCTGTTCCCTACCTCCGCACGGAGCGACTCCTGCTTCGTGAATATAGGCGGGAGGACTTCGACGTATTCGCAGCACACTTGGCCGACCCGGTCAGCTCGGCCCACCTGGCCCCGGCGGACCGCCACGCCGCATGGCGAATCTTCTGTTCACAAGCAGGGCTGTGGCTCCTGCATGGCGCCGGTTGGTGGGCTGTCGAGGAAAAGGAGACCGGCCAACTCGTCGGGAATGTCGGCGCGTTCTTTCGCGAGGAATCCACCGTGATGGAGCTTGGCTGGAATACCTACCGTGCCTTCTGGGGCCGGGGATTCGCGAATGAAGCGGCGGCGGCAGCCTTGCATCATGCGCTCGAGATCCGCCGCGAACCAAAAGTCCGGGCGCTCATCGGCTCGGCCAATGAATCATCGCTGCGCGTGGCCAGGCGCCTTGGTTTCACCTATGAAGCGGATACGGAGATTTACGGCAAAGCGGTCGGCATTCATACGCGCTAGAGCATTGCCCGACTCTGCGAAATCGACCGGTTGAATTCGAGCCAGCGATTGCCGAGCTCCGTGATCCGGTAGTCATTACCGATACGCTGCAAAAACATGTTCGACTCCAGCCAGATCCGGATTTCCTCGCTCATCATGAGCGCCTCCAGGCCGCATTGAATGCTGTTGAGCACACGGACGCAGGCAAAATGCTTCAGCGCCTGCCGGCCTTTTACGGTAATCACGGGCTTGCCGTCGTCGTCCAGCCGGATCAGGGCAAACCGTTGCAATTCGGCGGGACACTCGGCGATCGCCATCCTGTGCATGCCAGTGTCCGCTTCAAACCGCAAACGGTGCAGGATCGCCATGCCTGCCGCGTCGAGCGTGACAGGTCCGTCGTCGTCAGTCGACGTCTGACGCTGCTCCTCTGACGTGGACGGCGCTCCATCGGTACGACGTCGCTGCGTGCGCCGTTCCTCGGGAATGGCCAGCACACGCTCGACCAACGCCTCGTCGAGGCCATTGCGCAAGAGCAGATTTTGCGCTGCGGCGTTGCCGAAACCGCGCCGCATGGCGAACATGGTGCGTAAGATTTTTGCGGTGACGCCATCGGTACGTCGATCTCCCGAGCGTCGATCAGGGTGAGTCACGAGGGCCATGGTCGCCAAAACATGTTTCGATGATTAATAATAACAAACAATCATCAGAATCGGTGGGTTCGGGCCGCATGCGCAAGGCGCTGCGAAGCCACGGCAACCGCTAGCGGGCCCGTGCCGGGATGGCCGCCACGGCCTCGATCTCGACGAGGTACTCGGGCCGCGCCAGTCCCGCCACCTGGATCCACGTGCTGGGCGGCGGCGCGGTCGCGGCGAACATCTCCGCACGCTTCGCGTTCAGCTTCGCGAGCGACGCAGGTTTCGCCGCGACATAGAACGTCAGCTTGACGATGTCCTGCGGCCCGGCACCCTGTGCGGCCAGGATCAGGCGGATGTTTTCCAGCGCCTGCACGGCCTGGTCCTCGACGCCGTCCGGCAGCGACCCGTCGGCCCGGTTGCCGATCTGCCCGGCCAGGAACAGCAGGCGCGTGCCGGGCGGCACGTCGGCCACGTGGCTGTACGCGGCAACGGGCTTCGGCACGGACGGAGGATTGATCTTGCGGATTTCCTGGCCATGTGCCGGACCGAAAAAGGCAACGGCCAGCAGACCGGCGCAAAGGTATGACGTGACGTTCACGCGTTCTCCACGGGTTGGACACCGAGACGCCGCTCGAGCCGGCTCCGCACGTCCGGCCAATCGAGGTCGGTGATGGCGAACAGCACGCTGTCGCGCACGTGGCCGGTCCAGGTGACTCTTTCGCGCCGCAGCACGCCTTCGCGCACGGCGCCCAGTTTCGCGATGGCCGCCTGGCTGCGCACGTTGCGCGCATCCGTCAACAGCTCCACGCGACGCATGCCGCTGTCGAAGGCGTGCGCCAGCATCAGGTATTTCGCTTCCGCGTTGACGAACGTGGAGCGGGCGTCCGGATGGATGAACGTGCCGCCGATCTCCAGGGTCTGGCGCGTCGGCTTGATGTTCAGGAAGCTGGTGGTGCCGACGATCCCGCCGGTCGCGACGGCACGGATGGCATAGGCGATCCAGCCGCCCTGCGCCACCTGGGCGTTGAGGCTGTCCCAGAAACCGTCGAAGCCCGCGCCCTGCCCGTTGAGCGCGAACAGGCGCCATGCGTCGGGATCGCAATCGAGCGCGCGCCGTACGGATGCGCGGAGCGTCTCGTCGAACGGTTCGAGCCGCACGTGGCGGCCTGCGAGCGGGATGGTCTTCATGAGGAACCGGGACGAAGTCGGGGTTCCTCATGATAGCAGAAGGTTAATGGACAGCCGGCCGCCGGGCAGCGGCGCCTGTACCCGCACCGCGCGGCCGATAGGCCTGCGCGGCCTGGTGGGTATCGTCGTATTCCTTGAAGCTGGCGATCTTGCCGCCGGCGACGCGGAAGACGTGGCACCAGTCGCCGCCGAACTCGGCACCGGTGGCCTTGACGACAAACGTGGCGTGACCCAGCACGACCACCTGGTCATCCTGGGCGATGAAGCGGTCCGGCCTGAATTCGCGCGGTTCCTGGCACTCGGCCATGATGCGGAAGAATTCGGCCACCTGGTCCACGCCGTGACGTTTGCCGGTGAACGGAATGCCCTCCACGTCGGGCAATTCCCAGTCGATGTCCTGCGCGACCATGTCAAGCAGGCTTGGAATGTCGCCCCTGCCGTACGCGTCGTACGCCTGTTTGAGCAGGCTGATGTTGGCTTGCTCTTTCATGATCCTCTCCCTGAAAGTCGATGATCGGACTTCCAGTATCGCTTCCGCGCCGGGGATTGCAAGGAGCGTCAGGTGCTCACGCTGAACGGCACGCCCACGTCGCTCCACGCGGCCGCCTCTTTTTCGAACCAGGCGGCGACGGTCGGATGCTGGCGCAGCCAGCCGCGCGGCGTCTCGATGTCGATGCGGCCCTTCATGCGCAGGCGCACGGCGTCGACGTCGCCGTCCACGCGTGCGTGCATGAACACGGCCGCCAGGCGCAACGCGAGCACGGCCTTGGCAAGGTCGGGCACGCCCAGCACTTCCCGCACCTTGCGCAAATTGCCTTTCTGGCCCAGCACGATGAGGCTCATCAGGCGCTGTTCGCGCGCCGTGAAGCCCGGCAGGTCGGCGTGTTCGACGATGTAGGCCGCGTGCTTGTGCGCGCCCGTGTGCGAGACGGCCTGCCCCACCTCGTGGAGCATCGCGCTGCGCAGCAGGTGGTGGACGACGGCCTCGTCCTGCGGCGCCAGCTTGTCGAGCAGCGTTTTCGCGATGGCCGCCGTGCGCGCGGCGCGCTGAGGGTCGACGCCAAAGCGGCGCATGCAGTCCTGGATGGCCACGTCGCGGCGGTCGTGGCGGTTCGCGCGCAGTTCGAGGTCGGACAGCACCCCAAGGCGCAGGCCGGCATTAATCGCTGTCATGGCGGGTACCCCCAGCTCCTGCATCACGCCGATCAGGATCGACAGGCCGCCCGTCATTACGATCACGCGTTCGCGTTTCACGCCCGGCAGGTCGAAGGCGTCGACGTGGCCGAGTTCGATGAGCTTGTCGCGCAGCGCGAACAGGCTCGCCAGCGACATCGTGCCGTCGCCGATCCGGTTGCGCACGATGACCTCGTTGATCGCGCGCATCGTGCCGGACGAGCCGTAGACGGCATCCCAGCCATGCTGCCGGTATTGGCCGGCCAGGTCCTCGAACTGGGCGCGCGCGGCGTTGACGGCCGTCTCGAACGCGTCGGCGCTGATGTGACCGCCCTGGAAATACGTGGCGCTCTGCGGATGCGTGCCGATGCTGAACGATTCGACGATGTGGATATCGTCGCCATGCGCCGCGATGAGTTCCGTCGAGCCGCCGCCGATGTCGATCACGAGCCGCGGCTCGCTGCGCCGGCCCAGCGCGCGCGCGACGCCCATGTAGATCAGGCGCCCTTCTTCCTCGCCCGAGATGATCTCGATGGGATAGCCGATCGCCTCTTCCATGCGCGGCAGCACGGCCGCCGCATTGCTGGCCACGCGCATCGTGTTGGTGGCGACGACGCGCACGGCATCCAGGCGGAACTGGCGCAGGATGCCGCTGAAGTCGCGCAGGGTGCGCAGCGCGGTCTCGACGGCGGCATCAAGCAGGGCATTGTCCGGGCCGAGGCCGGCCGCGAGGCGGATCGGGTCGCGCGCCGTGCGCACGATGTGGATCTGGCCCGCGATCGGCTCGCCGATGTGCAGGCGGAAGGAATTGGAGCCGAGGTCGACTGCTGCGTACATGGATGGGCCCGGAAGAGATGGCGCTGACGGCAGTATAGCGGTGACCGGCCCTTCCGCGTCTTCCGTTACGTCTTCAGGCGCGCCCATCAACGCAGCGCCTCCGTCAGCACGCGTCCTTCCGCGCCCGCCGGACGGCGCACGTGCAGGATCTGCGCCAGCGTCGGGGCGATGTCGACGACTTCCGCATAGCCCGCCTGCTCGCCCGGCCGGATCCAGCGCCTGCCCATGATCAATAACGGGACCGACGTGTCGTATTGCCATGGCGTACCGTGGCTCGCGCCGGAGGAGCCGCTGCCGAAGATCGTGTACGGCGTCGTGACGACCAGCAGGTCGCCGGACAGCTGGCTGTTCCACGCCCGCTGCATCAAGGTGCCCAGCCGGGATTTCGCGGCGACGCCCTGCTCCAGCTGCGCGCGCGTGAACACTTCGGAGATGCCCGGCTGCGTCAGCAGGAACGCCGCGGCAGCGTGCTCCACATCGGCGCGCGCCAGGCCGCGGCGCGCGATGGCCTCGTCGTCCAGGTGGACGTCGGGCAGCAGCGACGTCTTGACGAGTTGCGCACCGCCGAAACGTTCGGCCAGCGCGGCGTTCAGGTTCTCGAGCAGGGTCTTCGGATTGACCCGCAGGGCGTCCGCATGCTGCGTGCGGGCGAACTCGGCCGTATTGGCGAAGCCGTGGTCGGCCGTCAGCACGACGAGCACGTTGTCCATGCCGACGCGCTTGTCGAGGAAGGCGAAGAATGCCGCGATCTTGCGGTCGATCTGCTGCAGGTGGTCGTGCGACGTGCGGCTTTCCGGGCCGTACGCGTGGTTCACGTAATCGTGGCCGGACAGGCTCACGCCCAGCAGGTCCGTCGCGCCCGTCGGATTGCGGCCCAGCTGCTCGCCGTCGACGGCCGCTTCGGCGAACTCGAGGGTCAGTTCATCCACGGCCGGGCTCGCCTTCAGCCGGCCATAGTAGTCGGCGGCCGGCTTGCCGCTTTCGCTGTAGAACGTGAACGGAAAACGGTTCGGGTTGGACGTAGTCGCGTCCGGGTAAGGCGCGTCGTCCGCGTAGGCCTGGTCGTCGAGCAGCGGCTTCCACGACTTCGCATAGTAACGGTCCTGCGGCTTCGCGGCGCGGAAGCGCTCGGCCCAGGCCGGATGCTTGTCCATGTAATAGGTGCTGCTGGCAAAATCGCCCGTCTGGTCCATGTACATGTAGGCGGTGCCCGTCTTGCCCGCGAGCAGGATGGCGCCGCGGTCCTTTCCGGACACGGTCACGACCTTGCTGCGGTTGCCGGTGGCGTAGCGCAGCTGGTCGCCGAGCGTGTCCACGCGCAGGTTCGCGGGCGACGTGCCGTCGTGCGGGTCCGTTTGTTCGTCAATGTAGTGGTAGCGGGTGTCCTCGGTGCAATAGACCTGCTGACCGTTTGCATCGATCCACTGATTGCCGATGATGCCGTGCCGGTAGGGATACGCGCCCGTCAGCACGGCCGAGTGGCCGATGGCCGTCACCGTGATCCCGTGCGCCTGGTGCGCATCCGTGAACGACGCGCCCTGCTCCAGCAGCCGGCGCAGGCCGCCGGGGCCGAACTGGTCGCGGTAGCGCTGCACCTGTTCGGCCGGCAGGCCGTCGATGACCATCACGACCACGAGCTTCGGCGGTTTCACCTGCGCCGCGGCCTGGCCGGATGCGGCCGGCTTGTCGACACCCGCCGCGGGGGCCGGGGCGGGCAGCCACAGTGCGGAACAGGTCATCAGGGTGAGCGAAGTCTTCAGCCAGGACGGTCTCATGCAGTCGGTCTTTCTGTCGGGTTGCTGGTGGTTGGCAATCGTACATTGTATTAAGGCTAAATGTCAGTTCCGTGACAGTGCGTGAGCTTTACGGGCCAGCCGCCCCGCTAGAATCGGGCGCATGCTCATCACCGCCGGTTCTTTCCGCCCCGGCAGGTCCGGTCCCGCGCTCGGCTGGGGGATCAGCCTGCTCGTTCATGCGTTGCTCGCGGCCGTGCTGCTGCATGCCGTCACGCACCGTCCCGGCGATGGGCCACCCGCCAGGCGCATCGAATTCATTCTCGTGCCGCCGCGCGCGGTGCCCTCCGCTTCCGTGCCGGCGCCGACGCCTGCCCCGGTACCGGCGGCGGCCCCACGGAAGCATGCGAAGGCCCGGCCCACGGTCGTCGTCCCGGCGCCGGTCACCGAACCGGTTGCTGCGCCCGACGAGGCCACGCCCGCCGCCGCACCGGCACCGGCGGAAGAAAGACCCACCTTCGACATGGCCGCGGCCCGCGGAACCGCGCGCAAGGCCGCGCGCGAAGGCACCCAAGGTCTCGTCGCGCTGCCGAAGCGGCCGCCGCCGACGCTCGATCCGGGGCGCGAGACGCGCGAGGAACAGCTGGCGCGCGACATCGCCCGCAGCCGCCGCAACGACTGCCGCTCGGCCTATTCCGGCATGGGCCTGCTGGCCGTCGTGCCTCTGCTGAAGGATGCCGTCACGGGCAGCGGCTGCAAGTGGTGATCAGCCGGCGAAGTGCGCGGCCAGCCCCTGCTCGCGGAAGCGCTCGACGACGAAATCCACGAACACCCGCGTCTTCGCGGGGAGCAGACGCCGGTCCGAATAGTAGAGAAACAGCGGCGCCGTCTCCGCATACCAGTCGGGGAGAATCCGCACAAGGCGCCCGTCCGCCAGCAGCGGCCCCGCGTGCGGCGCGGGCAGCAGCGCGATGCCGAGGCCGGCGGCGGCCGCATGCGCCATCGCTTCCGGGTCGTCCAGCACGGCCACCGGGCGGGGATCGTAGGGCGCCACCCGGCCGGATGCATCGCGCAGCGTAAGCGTCTGCAGCCGGCCCGTGCGGATCGAGCGGCGCGCAATGCCGTCGTGCGCGGCCAGGTCGTCCGGATGCGTGGGCGTACCGCGCCGGGCCAGGTAGTCGGGCGACGCCGCCAGCACGATGCGCACCCGCGCCAGCTCGCGCGCGACGACGCCCTGCGGCAGCTCGACCCCGCCGCCGATCGCGACGTCGAAACCCTCCGCGATCAGGTCGACCTGGCGGTTATCGAAGTGCAGGTCGGGCAGCACCTCGGGGTAGCGGCGGCGGAATTCCGCCAGCATCGGCACGAAATGCATGCGCCCGACAGCCGGCGCCATCGCGACCCTCAACGGCCCGGCGGCATGGTTGGCGCCCTGGCGCACGACGGCCATCGCATCCTGGATGCGGTGCCACGGCTCGGCCACTTCGCGCAGCAGTTGCTCGCCCTCTTCCGTCAGGCTCAGCTTGCGCGTGCTGCGCCGGAACAGCCGCACGCCCAGGTTCGCCTCGAGCCGGGCCACGTTCTTGCTGACACCGGCCGGCGTGAGGCCGAGACGGCGCGCGGCCGCGGAAAAGCCGCCGTCCTCCGCGCTGTAGATGAAGGAATCCAGATGCTCCATATATGCCCCACCTTTAACTGATGGTTGAAAGTCTTGTTCTTTTTGACCGGCTAGTTTGAACCGGGAGTTGGAATGATACTGCACACATCAACCACCCCAACCCAATGGAGAGCATCATGGCAAACACGAACCTGCAACAAAAAGTCGCCTTCGTCACCGGCGGTTCGCGCGGCATCGGCGCGGCCATCGTGGAGCGTCTCGCCCGCGACGGCGCCGCGGTCGCCTTCACCTACCAGTCGTCCGACGCCGCCGCGCAGGCACTGGCGGGCCGCATCGAAGCGGCCGGCGGCCGCGCCCTGGCCCTGCGCGCCGACGTGGCTGATCCGCAGGCGCTGGCCGCCGCCATCGACACGGCTGCCGCGAAGTTCGGCCGGCTCGACATCGTCGTCAACAACGCGGGCGTCTTCCTCGGCGGCCACGTGACGGAATTCCCGCTCGCGGACTTCGACAAGACGATCGCGGTGAACGTACGCGCCGTGTTCGCCGCGACGCAGGCCGCCGTGCGCCACCTGCCCGACGGCGGCCGCGTGATCAACATCGGCAGCACGAACGCGCTGCGCATGCCGTTCGCCGGCGGTGCCGTCTACGCGATGAGCAAGTCGGCCCTGACGGGCCTGGTGAAAGGTCTGGCACGCGACCTGGGTCCGCGCGGCATCACCGTCAACAATGTGCTGCCGGGGCCGGTCGACACGGACATGAACCCGGCCGACACCGACTTCGGCAAATCGCTGCACGGCTTCATGGCCTTGCCGCGCCACGGCCGGCCGGAAGAAGTCGCGGCGATGGTGGCGTGGCTGGCGAGCCCCGAGGCGAGCTTCGTGACGGGTTCGGATCTGGCGGTGGATGGCGGGTTCGCCGCGTGATCGTCGTTCCCGCGCAGGCGGGAACGACGTGCATATTCAGTCGACGCGCTTGACGGACTCGCGCACGACGAGGTTCAGCTGCGGCACCTCGATGTCGAGCGTCTCGTGCCCGATCATCTTGACGATCGCGCGGCCGAGGCATTTGCCGACGTCGAACAGCGGCTGGCGCACGGTGGTCAGCGGCGGCGTCGTGTACATCGAGCTGTGCAGGTCGTCGAAGCCGATGACGGAGATATCCTCCGGCACGCGGATGCCGCGCCGGTACAGTGCGAGGCGCGCGCCGTACGCGGTCAGGTCGTTCGCGCAGAAGATCGCGGAAAAGCGCTGGCCCGACTCCAGCAGGCGTTCGACGGCCAGCAGGCCGCTCGATTCCTGGAAGTCGCCGCCGACGATCAGCTGCTGCTGTTCCTTGATGCCGTGCTTCGCCAGCGTGTCGCGGTAGCCGGCCAGGCGGGCCAGCGCATCCTGGTGGTCGGACGGGCCGGTGATGAACGCGATGTTGCGGTGCCCCTGCTCGATCAGGTAGCCCACCGCTTCGCACGCGCCCCAGTAGTTGTCGAGGCAGAAGCCGTACGCGCGCGGCGAGCTCAGGTCGCGGCCGAAGGCGACGATGGGCACGCGCTGCGACAGTTTCAGGATCTGCGCATCCTTCAGTTTACCGCTCAGGATCACGAGGCCGTCCACGCGGCGCGCGATCAGGAGCTCGATGCGCTCCGCCTCCTCGTCCGCATGCCAGTGACCGGACACGATCAGCGGCGCGTAGCCGGTGCCCTGCAGGGCCTCGTCGATGCCGGCCATCGCGTCGGCGAAATAGCCCGACACGAGCGACTGGGTCAGGACACCGATGGTGCGCGAGCTGCCCGTCTTGAGGTTCTGGGCCAGCACGTTCGGCTTGTAATTGAGCTTTTCGATGACGCTTTCGATGGCCTGGCGCTTTTCCTCCGACACCTTGGCGGTGCCGTTCAGGAAGCGCGAGACCGTCGCCGCGGACACGCCCGCCACACGGGCGACCTCGTGGACAGTGACCATCGGCGAGTTGCTGGGATCCTTTTTCATGCGTTTCGGCCTGCATCTTGACACGGCGGTTGCCGCGAAGCTCGTGAATATACACCAGGACATGCCGGTTTGACATGTGGCGTTGATGCTTCCAAGTAAAAAATGGTGTTGACACCCGGCCAATGGCGCATGTACGATGAAATCGATTTCAAAAGATTTCGAAGTTCCGTCCAATAACGACTACAACGCGCACCATGACCGACTCCATCCGTTTTCCTTCCAACTTCACGTGGGGCGTCGCCACCAGCGCCTTCCAGATCGAAGGCGCCTTTGACGCCGACGGCAAGGGCCCTTCGATCTGGGATACGTTCTCGCACGATCCCGCCAACATCATCGACGGCAGCAACGGCGACGTCGCCTGCGACCACTACCACCGTTACCGCGACGACGTGGCGATGATGGCGTCGCTGGGCGTGAACGCGTACCGCTTCTCGATGGCATGGGCGCGCGTGCAGCCGACCGGCAAGGGCGCATGGAATGAAGCGGGCTTCGATTTCTACGCGCGCCTGCTGGACGCGCTGGACGAAAAAGGCATCGTCGCGCACATCACACTGTACCACTGGGACCTGCCGCAGGGCCTGCAGGACATTGGGGGCTGGATGTCGCGCGACACCGCGCACCGCTTTGCCGACTACGCGGCCGAAGTGGCGCGCCGCTTCGGCAACCGCGTGGCCAGCATCGCGACGCACAACGAACCGTGGTGCACGGCGAACCTCGGCTACGGCAACGGCCAGTTCGCGCCCGGCGTCGCCGACAAGAAACAGGCGATCCAGGTCTCGCACCACCTGCTGCTGTCGCACGGCCTCGCCATGCAGTCGATGCGCGCCGTGAATCCGACCTGCCAGCTCGGCATCGTGCTGAACCAGTGGACCGCGGAACCGGCGACGGACACCGACGCGGACCGGCGCCTGGCCGCACTGGAATGGGCCAATTCGATCGCGTGGTTCATGGACCCGATCTTCAAGCGCCGCTACCCCGCCCTGTCGCTGGAAGCGCACGGCGCGAATGCGCCCGAGGTCCACGCGGGCGACTTCGACATCATCGCCCAGCCGCTCGACTTCCTGGGCGTGAACTACTACCGCCGCGAAGTGATGAGCGCCGAAGTCCCGCCGCGCAAGCCCGAGGGCGGCCTGGGCTTCACCGACATGGGCTGGGAAATTTACCCGCAGGGCCTGACGGACCTGCTCGTGCAGCTGAAACAGGAATACCCCGACCTGCCGCCGGTGTACATTACGGAAAACGGCATGGCCGCGGTCGACACGGTCGATGGCGGCCAGGTGAACGACACCCAGCGCGTGGAATACGTCCGCACCCACCTCGAGGCCCTGAAAGCCGCGATGGACGCGGGCGTGGACGTGCGCGGCTACTTCCTGTGGAGCCTGATGGACAATTTTGAATGGAATTCCGGCTATGCGAAGCGGTTCGGCATCGTGTATGTCGACTACGCGACCCAGCAGCGCATCCCGAAAGCGAGCGCGCTGTGGTACCGCGACTTCATCGCCGGACAGCGCGACGCATTGCGCGCGGCCTGACCCCCACCGGCGGTGAGGCGAGAAAAACAGGAGACCGAGGAAGACATGAGGGACACCATGGATGACGTACTTTTCGGCGGCGCCCGCCTGCTTGCCGACATCGGCGGCACGAACGCCCGCTTCGCGCTGCAGCGCGGCCCCGGCCGCATCGAGGAAATCGCGACGCTGTCCTGCGCCGCCCACGCGACGTTCGTCGATGCCGTGCGCGCCTACCTGGCCGGCCATCCCGGCGCCGCACGCGAGGTGCGCCATGCCGTGATCGCGATCGCGAATCCGGTCGAAGGCGATTTCGTCAAGATGACGAACCACCACTGGCAGTTCTCGATCGACGCGGCGCGCCGCGACCTCGGTCTCGACACGCTGCTCGTCGTGAACGACTTCGCCGCGCTGTCGATGTCGGTGCCCGGCCTGCCGGACGCGGACCTGCAGCAGGTCGGCGGCACCCGCGTCAATCCGGATGCCGTGATCGGCGTCGTGGGCGCCGGCACGGGCCTCGGCGTCGGCGGCGTCATTCCGGACGCCGGACGCTGGACCGTGCTGCCCAGCGAAGGCGGCCACGTCGCGTTCTCGCCGTCGAATGCGCGCGAACAGGCGATCCTCGCGTACTGCTGGACGAAATGGGAGCACGTGTCGGCCGAACGCCTGATCTCGGGCCCGGGTCTCGCCACGATCCACGAAGCGCTGTGCGCCATCGACGGCCTCGCGCCGGAAGCGCTGGAGCCGGCCCATGTCGTCGAGCGCGGCCTCGCGGGCGACACCCTGTGCGCGGAAGTGCTGGACATCTTCTGCGGCGCGCTGGGCACGATGGCCGCGAACGTGGCCGTCACGCTGTGCGCGCGCGGCGGCATCTACATCGGCGGCGGCGTCGTGCCGCGCCTGGGCGACTTCTTCGCCAGGTCGTCGTTCCGCGCCCGCTTCGAGAACAAGGGCCGCTTCACCGACTTCTGCAAACAGATCCCGGTGTACGTGATCCACGCGCCATATCCCGCCCTGGCCGGCGCCGCCGCGATGCTGGACCAGCAACTGGCCGACGCGCGCGTTGCAGCGCAGCGCGCCCCGATCGACTCCGTGACGGCAGCCGGCCATGCGCACGCCTGACCGCATCCGTCACCCGCTGCTGTGGGTACCCACGGGGTACTTCACGATGGCGATGGGCTACGTCATGCTGACGAGCGTCACCGCCATCATGTTCAAGAACATCGGCATGGACAATACGCGTGCCGCCGCATATTCGAGCTTCCTGGGCCTCGCCTACACGGTTAAGCCGCTGTTCGCGCCGTTCGTCGAGATGTACCGGACGAAGAAATTCTTCGTGCTGCTGATGCAGGTGCTCATCGCGCTGGGCTTCGCCGGCGTCGGGCTGGCGATGGGCCTGCCCGACTGGATGGGGCTGACGCTGGCGTCGTTCGTCCTCATGTCGTTCATCGGCGCGACGCAGGACATCGCCAGCGACGGCGTGTACGTCACCTCGCTCGACACGCGCACGCAGGCCCTGTACTGCGGCGTGCAGAGCCTGTCGTGGAACGTCGGGCCGATCGTCGCCTCCGGCTTCCTCGTCTACCTGAGCGGCCGCCTGCACACGGACGTCTTCCACCATGACCCGAAGGTGTTCGGGCCGGACTGGATGGACGCCTGGCGCGTGATCTTCTTCATCGTCGCCGCCATCATCATCGTGATGGCCGCCTGGCATGCGCGCGTGATGCCGGACGGCGCGCGCGCGGAAAACACGCCGACGAGCGTGCGCGGCGCCGCCGTGATTCTGCTGGATTCGTTCGTCACGTTCTTCCAGAAGCGCGACGTATGGAAGATGATCGCCTTCGCGTTCCTGTTCCGCGTCAGTATCGGCATGCTGGAAAAGATCGGCCCGTTCTTCATGGTCGATTCGGCCGCGAAGGGCGGCCTCGGCATGTCAAACGAGCAACTGGGCATCGTGTATGGCACGTACGGCCTGATCGCGGTGCTCGTCGGCTCCCTGCTGGGCGGCATGTTCGTCGCGAAGCGCGGCCTGAAACGTACGCTGTTCACGCTGTGCTGCGCCGTCAACATCCCGAACCTGACGTTCCTCGCGATGGCGATGGCGCTGCCGACCAGCACGTGGACGATCACGGCCGGCATCGTCGTCGAAAAATTCTTCTACGGCTTCGGCTCCGTGGGCTACATGATCTACCTGATGCAGCAGCTCGCGCCGGGCAAGTACACGACGACGCACTACGCGTTCGGCACGGCCCTGATGGGACTGTGCATGCTGGTCACGGGCACGATCAGCGGCCTGCTGCAGGAATACCTGGGCTACGTCAGCTATTTCGTCGCCGTCATGATCGCCACGATCCCATCGTTCCTCGCCACGTGGTTCGCGCCGTTCCACCACGACGACGGCATGGGCGCCGGCAGCGTCAAGACGGCGCCGGCCGCCAACGACGCGAACGCCAGTCACCGCGCGGCCTGAGATCCAGGCCGTCATTTCGAGCCGGGCCGCGCGCCCGGCTTTTTTTTCGCGCCAGCTTCTAAATTCGGGGTCAGAGCACATTTTTGATCAATGTTCACCAAGGCATTGCTTGCCCATCTGGGGCACCGTAGCGGCGCATGGATGGGCGGCGCCCCCCTTTGACCGTCAGGTTTGCCTGAAAAACTTTGCACTAAAAAGTGCTCTGACCCCGAATTTTCAGGAACTCCAGGGCACGCACGCGTCGCCGAGCCCGCATTCGACCCCATGTGGGTAGAATAGTTAAAAAATGGTTTCGACGGCGACACAATGCTCATCCAAAGGACAAATCGGTACGTCAATATCGCAGCGGCCATCAGCGTTGCCGTGCTGCTCGCGGGCATGTCCACACTTGCCGTCGGCCTCCAGCGCACGGCCGAATCGTGGCGCTGGGTCAGCCATACGCATGAAGTGCTGCAGCACGTGCAGGGCACGCAGAGCCTGATCAACGAAGCCGATGCGTTGCAGAAATCGCTGCGGCTCGACTACAGCCGGCGCGACGATGCGGATTTCCAGGAGCGGCTGACGGCCCTGCCCCGCGAACTCGGCATATTGAAACAACTGACCAGCGACAACCCCACCCAGCAGCGCACCCTGGCGGACTTGCAGCACCTGCTGGATGAGTACGTGCGCGACCTGCGTACCGGCATGGAGCGCGCCATGGCCTATCCCAGCAGGGAGGCCGAGCGGACCATGCGCCAGGCGATCGCAGCCCGCATCGCCGCGTTGGAGGCGGAGGAAGAGCGCCTGCTCGTGCTGCGCGACGCGGCCGCGGGCGCCGACCGCGCGCGCACGATCGCGGCCGCGGCCGCGGTGTCCGTGCTGGCGGTCGCCCTGCTGTTCTTCGTCCGGGCGATGGCGCGCCGCGACGCCGCTTTCCTCGCCGACCAGCGCGCGAACCTCGATGCGACCCTGCGCGGCATCGGCGAGGCCGTGATCGCCGTCGACGTGTTCGGCCACGTACGCTTCATGAACAGAGTGGCGGAACAATTGCTCGGCTGCGAAGAGGGAGAAGCGCGAGGCCAGTTGCTGACGACGGTGTTCCGCATCGCGCGCTCGAGCGCCGACGACGACGCGCTGGCGGCGGCGCTGCGGGCGGCGCTGCGCGGGAAACAGCCCGTGGCGGGCATTCCGATCGCCGGCAGCAGCCCCGCCCAGCCGGAGCGCATGCGTGCCTGGCTGCTGAACTGCCAGCCGCTCCTCGTCGACGGCGAGGTACGCGGGGCCGTGATGAGCATGCTGGACGTGACGGAGCTGAAGCGCACCCAGCGCGAGCTCGGCGATGCCAACACGTTGCTCGAACAGCGCATCCAGGCCCGCACGGAACAGCTGGCCGAGGCCAACATCGAGCTGCGCGCCTTCGCCCACACGATCGCGCACGACCTGCGCGCGCCGCTGCGCAACGTGCAGGGGTACGCGGAGGCGCTGTTGACAGACGAGGCCGCAACGCTGAGCGGCACCGGCGAACGCTTCCTGCGCCGCATCCTCGCCGTCAGCCAGCACATGGACCGGCTCGTGACGGACCTGCTCGCCTACAGCCAGCTGTCGCGGGCCGAACTGCGCCTGCTGCCCGTCGAGCTGGACCGCGTCGTGCAGCTCGCGCTGGGCGACATGGAGACGCAGATCGCGGCCGCCGGCGCCCGGATCGACGCCGCGTCCCCGCTGCCCACGGTACTCGGCAACGAAGCAGTCCTCGTGCAGGTATTCGATAATCTGATCGGCAACGCGCTCAAATTCGTGGCGCCGGACGTGACGCCGCACGTGCGCATCGATGCCTGCCTCACCGCCGACGAGGCCTGGGTGCGCATCGCCGACAACGGCATCGGCATCCCCGAGGACAAGCGCGAGCGCGTGTTCGACGTGTTCGAACGCCTGCACGGCGAAGACCAGTACGAGGGCACCGGCATCGGTCTCGCGATCGTCAAGAAGGGCATCGAACGGCTGGGCGGCACGATCCGCGTCGAACCGGCGCCGGCCGGCACCGTGTTCCGGCTGTGCCTGCAACGGCCCCGTCCGCAGCCGCTGCCGGCCGCCGCGCCGGCGGATGCGCCGCCGGTCGCCTGACGCGGCCCGGCCTGACGGGGTACGTCATTACGGCTACAATAGGTCTGCTTGCACCACGACAAGTCCCTGCCCCGACCCGACCATGCCCCTGCGCTTCCTCCTCCTTGACGACAATCCCGACGACCGCCTGCTTGCCCGCCGCGAACTCGAACGTCACTTCCCCGGTTGCCAGTCGACGGAAGTCGGCGACCGCGCCGGCTTCGACCAGGTGGCCGAGGCCGGATTTACATTCGACCTTGTCATCACGGATTACCAGATGCGCTGGACGACGGGCCTGGACGTGCTCAAGCTGATCAAGGCGCACGATCCGCAACTGTCGGTCATCATGTTCACCGCGACCGGCACGCAGGAAATCGCCGTGGAAGCCATGAAGCACGGCCTGGACGACTACGTCATCAAGAGCCCGCGCCATTACGCGCGCCTGCCCGTCGCCGTGCGCACCTGCCTCGACCGCACCGAGATCCGCTCGCGCGCCATCCGCAGCGAGACGCGGCTCGCGTCGCTGCTCGAAAACATCCAGGTCGGCGTCTTCCGCATCTCGCTCGACGGCGAGATCGTGGAAGGCAACCGCGCGTTCTGGAGCATGCTGGGCCTCGGCTCCGGCGAATTCACGAGGGCGGCGCACCATCCGCTGATCGAGGACGTCCGGCGCCACATCCCCGAACTGAAGGCGACGCTGGACGCGGCGGACCTGCAGCCGGATGTGGGGGACCTCGACATGGGCGGCCGCGCCTTCAAGGTCAAGCTCGTGCGCGTCCGCGTGAACGGACACGACGCGGTCGACGGCATCGTCGACGACGTCACCTCGCTGCGCCGCGCGGAACTGGAAAACCTGCGCCTGAACGCCGACCTGGAACAGCGCATCGCCACGCGCACGCGCCAGCTGCAGGAAGCGAACGAAGCGCTCGAGACGTTCGGCTTCTCGGTCTCGCACGACATGCGCGAGCCGCTGCGCACGATCCAGGGTTATGCCAACGTCCTCAAGCAGGATTTCGCCGAGGGCAATCTCGACAAGGCCGGCCTGTACATCCACCGCATCGAGGCGGTCGCACACCGCGTCGACACGATGGTGTCCGACCTGCTGGAATTCGCGCGCCTGTCGCGCACGGAGATCGCCACCGAACATGTCGCCGTCAACGAAGCGCTGCACGAGGTGACGGCCGCGCTGCATGCCGAGATCATGCAATCGAAGGCGCGGCTGCACATCGACGTGCCGGACGACCTGACCGTGCGCGCGCACCGCCAGACGTTCGTGCAGGCGCTGACGAACCTCGTGTCGAACGCGGTCAAGTTCGTGCGGCCCGGCGAGGCGCCGGCCGTACGCATCGCGGCAGGCGCAGCCGGATCGATGGTGCGCGTCACCGTATCCGACGACGGCATCGGCATCGCGCCGGCCGCCCAGGCCCGTATCTTCAACGTGTTCGAACGCCTGCACAGCGAAGAGGAATACCCGGGCACGGGCATTGGCCTCGCGATCGTCAAGAAGGGCGTCGAGCGGATGGGCGGCCGCGTGGCCGTGGAATCGGCGCCGGGCGGCGGCGCCACGTTCGCGGTCGACCTGCCCGCGCCGCCGGACACCCCATGAGCGTCGCCGCCCTCCTCGTCGACGACGGCCCGGATGACCGGGCACTCGTCGCGCGCGAGCCGAGGCGGCAATTTCCCGGCGCCCCGTGACCGTTGCCGGGGACGAGGTCCGCCTCGCGCAAGTCGTCGCCAAGCTGCTCGTGAATGCCGCCAAGTTCACGTCGGCCCCGTGCGGGCGTACAGCGCGGGCGCGGCCAGGGAACGCGCACAGGCCCGACGTCATCGTGCTCGACATCGGCATGCCGGGCGCGAACGGCGACGAGGTCGCGCGCTGGACGCGGGGTTCGACGTACGCCTCGTAAAACCCGTGGACATGGCGCAGCTGCTCGACGCGCCGCACTGAAATCGGGCACCGGCGCCGTCATTTCGCTGGCACGCTTCTTGATACGTTTTCCGTGTCGACATCACGGAAGGCGGCCATGACAGACTTTTTCAACGAGATGACGGCGGACGGCGCGGGCGCCGTGCGTGAACACTATCGCGCATTCGACGACTGGCTCAAGAGCCAGCCGCCCGAGCGGATCGAACGCAAGCGCGCCGAGGCGGACCTCACGTTCCGCCGCGTCGGGATCACGTTTGCCGTGTACGGCGACGGTGCCGGCACCGAGCGGCTGATCCCGTTCGACACGATCCCGCGCATCATACCGGCGCACGAGTGGGCGAAGCTGCAGGCGGGACTCGCGCAGCGCATCAAGGCGCTGAACATGTTCGTGCACGACATCTACCACGACCAGGACATCGTCCGCGCCGGCATCATCCCGGCACAGCAGATCTACCAGAACGCGCAGTACCGCCCGGAGATGCAGGGCATCAGCGTCGCCTCCGACATCTATGCGCACATCGCGGGTGTGGACATCGTGCGCGCCGGCCAGGGCGAGTTCTACGTCCTGGAAGACAACCTGCGCGTGCCGTCGGGCGTATCGTACATGCTGGAAGACCGCAAGATGATGATGCGCCTGTTCCCGGAACTGTTCGCGCGCCACCGCATCGCCCCCGTGGAGCACTACCCCGACATGCTGCTGGAGAACCTGCGCTCGGTCGCGCCGGCCGGCGTGCTCGACCCGACCGTCGTCGTCATGACGCCGGGGACCTACAACTCGGCCTACTTCGAGCACGCGTTCCTCGCGCAGCAGATGGGCGTCGAACTCGTCGAGGGCAAGGACCTGTTCGTGGACGCCAACGCCGTCTACATGCGCACGATCCGCGGGCCGCGCCGGGTGGACGTGATCTACCGCCGCCTCGACGACGATTTCCTCGATCCCCTCGCCTTCCGTGCCGACTCCACGCTGGGGGTGCCGGGACTCCTTTCCGTGTACCGCGCCGGCCGCGTCACCCTGGCGAACGCCATCGGCACCGGCGTCGCCGACGACAAGTCCATCTACCCGTACGTGCCTGACATGATCCGCTTCTACCTGTCGGAAGAACCGCTGCTGCACAACGTGCCGACGTGGCAGTGCCGGCGCCCGGAAGATCTCGCCTACACGCTGGACCACCTCGACCGGCTGGTCGTCAAGGAAGTGCACGGCGCCGGCGGCTACGGCATGCTGATCGGGCCGGCCGCCTCGAAACAGGAGATCGAGGACTTCCGGCGCCGCCTGATTGCCCGCCCGGACGGCTACATCGCCCAGCCGACCCTGGCCCTGTCGGCGTGCCCCACCTACGTGGAAAGCGGCATCGCACCGCGCCACATCGACCTGCGTCCGTTCGTCCTGTCGGGCAAGACCATCTCGATGGTGCCGGGCGGCCTGACGCGGGTCGCCCTGCGGGAGGGATCGCTGGTGGTGAACTCGTCGCAGGGCGGCGGCACCAAGGACACCTGGATACTGGAGGAATGATGCTGAGCCGCACCGCAGACCACTTGTACTGGATGGCGCGCTACACCGAGCGCGCCGAGAACACGGCGCGCATGCTCGACGTGGCCGTGCAGACGGCCATGCTGCCGCAATCCGCCCTCGACACCGAACAGGCGTGGCGCGCCATCCTCGGCATCTCCGAGCTGCAGGACGCGTTCGACGCCGCCTACGGCACGCTCGACGCGAAGAACGTCCTCGCCTTCATGGTGAGCGACCCGGCCAATCCGTCGTCGATCGTGGCGTGCCTGACGGCGGCGCGCGAGAACGCCCGGGCCGTGCGCGGTGTGCTCACGACGGAAGTGTGGGAGACGCAGAACGCCACGTGGATCGAGCTGCGCGACCGGCTCGGCGCCAGCCTCGATGCCGACCCGGGCGAATTCTTCGACTGGGTCAAGCTGCGCTGCCACCTGGCGCGCGGCGTCACGCTCGGCACCATGCTGGACGACGAGGCCCTCGTGTTCATCCGCCTCGGCACGTTCCTGGAGCGGGCCGACAACACGGCCCGCCTGCTGGACGTGAAGTACCACGGCGCCGGTGCCGCGGCCACGCACGACGTGCTCACGCAACGCGAGTTCTATTACTGGGCGGCGCTGCTGCGCTCCGTGGCCGGCTTCGAAATCTACCGCAAGGTCTACCGCGATTCGATCACGCCCGCGCGCGTGGCCGAGCTCTTGATGCTGCGCGCCGACATGCCGCGCTCCCTGCTCGCCTGCATGGAGCAGGTCGTCGCGAACCTGAAGGCCGTGCGCAACGACGTCTCCGCCGGCACGGAGCGGCTGGCGGGCAAGATGCACGCCGAGCTGCAGTTCGCGCGCATCGAGGACGTACTGGACGCCGGCATCGACGAGACACTCGGCACCTTTATGGAAAACATCTACGCGCTCGGCAACGGCATCAGCCGCGATTTCCTCGTTCCCCTGGGAGCCTGACATGCACCTGTCCATCCGCCACGAAACGCTGTACCGCTATTCGCAACCGCAGGCCTACAGCATCGAACAGCTGCACCTGACGCCGCGCGCCGAGCCGCAACAGCAGGTGCTGTCCTGGCACATCTCGACACCCGGCCATTGCGCCGCCTACGTGGACGCGTACGGCAACGCCTCGCACATGCTGACCCTGAACGCGCCGCACACCGCCGTGCGCATCCTCGTCGAAGGCATCGTCGCGACGGTAACGCTGCCCGGCGGCCGCCTGCAGGCCCGCGACAGCCTGCCGCCGCTGATCTTCACGGTCCCGACGCGCCTCACGCAGCCGACGACGGCCCTCGCCGACGTCGCGGCGGCCTGCCTGCCCGCCCGCGGGGAGCCCGTGACCACGGCCGACCTGCTGCGGCTGGCCGCGCACATCCACGGTGCGGTCGCGTACCAGACTGGTGCCACCCACGTGGACACCGCGGCCGCCGAGGCGATGCTGCTCGGCGCCGGCGTCTGCCAGGACCACGCCCACGTGTTCCTCGCCTGCTGCCATGCGCACGGGGTACCGGCGCGCTACGTGTCCGGCTACATCGACCCGGGATCGTCGGGCCACGCGGCCAGCCACGCCTGGGTGGACGCGTGGGCCGAGGATGCCGACTTCAGGGGCTGGGTCAGCATCGACGTGACGCACAACCGCCTGATGACGGACGGGTACTGCCGTCTCGCGATCGGCCGCGACTACGAGTCGGCCGCCCCCGTGCGCGGGATGCGGCGCGGCGGCGGCGACGAAGTCATGCGGGTCGAGGCGCAGATCGTCCCCGTGTAGAATGAGCCCCTTCCTCAACCAGAACGGATTCTGCCGATGACTTACTGTGTGGGCATGCGCCTCGATGCCGGCCTCGTGTTCCTTGCCGATTCGCGCACGAATGCCGGCGTCGACCAGGTCGGCACCTTCCGCAAGCTGTCCGTGTTCGAGAACCCGGGCGACCGCATGATGGTCATGATGACGGCGGGGAACCTGGCGATCTCGCAGGCCGTGCGCCAGACCGTGTCGGCCTGGGTGAGCGAGAACGGCGCGACGATCTGGACCGCGCCCGACATGTACGAGGCCGCGCGCATCGTCGGCGAAGCGGTCCGCGCCGTCTACCGGCAGGAATCAAGCCGGCTGGCCGAACACGGCGTCGACTTCAACATCAGCATCGTGTTCGGCGGCCAGATCCGCGGCGAACGCTGCCGCCTGTTCTACGTCTACTCGGCCGGCAACTTCATCGAGTCGCACGACGAGAACCCCTATTTCCAGATCGGCGAGGCGAAATACGGCAAGCCGATCATCGACCGCGTCGTCACGCCGCGCACGTCGCTGGACGACGCGGCCAAGTGTGCGCTGATCTCGATGGATTCGACCCTGCGCTCGAACATCTCCGTCGGCCTGCCGCTCGACCTGCTCGTGTACGAGGACGGCAGCCTGGCCGTGACCCGCTTTGTCACCATCGACGAACACAACCAGTATTTCCAACTGCTGCGCAACAGCTGGGGCCAGCAACTGAAGACCGTCTTCGAGGGCATCGCCGCCCCCGTGTGGGACGCCGCACCGGGCACGACGGACAACGTGCTCTCCTCCACCAACATGCACAGCCGGCCCGTGCGCGCCGCGCTGCCGCAGGGGATGACGGCCGGGGCGTCGTCCGCGCCGCTGCAGTCGGTCGCGGAACAGCCGCCCGTCCCTGGCCAGCACTGACCGCCCGCGGGCGGGACTGCGGAAGCGATGATATTTTCCTGGCGACCGATATCGGGTTCGGTATCGCGCATGTCGGTTAGTTGCAGAAAGGCCGGCATACTATCCATGAAAAGCCAGCAATAACAACGACTTGGCGTCGATGGCGTGACGGGCGTGCGTCGCCGCCGGCACTGCGATGTGGTTTTGACAGCGCTACCACGCATGCCCTACATTGCCGGATGCCCTGAATCCACCGGATCCCACATGACCGCACACCGCCCCCGTCCGCCGCGCCTCGCCGCGACGGTCCTCGCCCTCTGCGCCGCCCTCGCCGGCCTGGGCGCACACGCGCAGCAAGAACCGCGCCCCGCCACCGGCCTGTCCACCGCCACCTGGACCGCGGACAACGGCAACGGCACGTTCACGAACCCGCTGTTCTACGACGAGTTCTCCGACCCGGACCTGATCCGCGTGGGCGACTGGTTTTATCTGACCGGCACGACGATGCACGCGATGCCGGGCCTGCCGGTCCTGCGTTCGCGCGATCTCGTGAACTGGGAATTCCTGAGCTATGCGGTCGACAAGCTGGACTTCGGTCCGGCCTACCGGCTGGAAGACGGCAAGAGCATCTACGGACAAGGCATCTGGGCCCCGAGCCTGCGCTACCGGAACGGCACGTTCTACATCTTCACCAACGTGAACGGCCGCGCCACGCAGATCTTCAGCGCCACCGACCCGCGCGGCCCGTGGACGCACCGCGAGATGAAGCGCAGCCTGCACGACCTGTCCGTCCTGTTCGACGACGACGGCAAGGCGTGGGTCGTGTGGGACCACCAGCGCATGCACATCGCCCAGCTGACGGACGACCTGACCGACATCGTGCCCGGCACCGAGAAAGTGCTGTTCGCGCAGGACGCGGGCATGGGCGAAGGCGCGCACATCTACAAGATCGACGGGAAGTACTACATCCTGTCCGCCAACTACGCGGGCGGCTTCCGCATGCCGGCCGCGCGCGCGGACAAGGTCGATGGCCCGTACGAAGTGAACCAGGCTGTCAGCCGCGACGAGGACTTTGGCATGGCCAAGGGCTACCGCCTGAAGGACAACAAGACGCCGACCGCCATCGAGCCGCCCGATCCGTCGGCCCGCAACGCCAACTCGCTGCACCAGGGCGGCATCGTGCTGACGCCGGCCGGCGAATGGTGGGGCTTCTCGATGATGGACTTTAATTCGGTCGGCCGCCTGCTCGGCCTTTCTCCGATCACGTGGAAGGATGGCTGGCCCTATTTCGGCCTGCCCGGCAACCTGGGACGCAATCCGCGCACGTGGGTCAAGCCGAAGACGGCGGCGCCCTCCCCGGTCGCCGTCCCGTATGCCCGCAGCGACGATTTCTCAAGCACGACCTTGCAGCCGGTCTGGCAGTGGAACCACGTGCCGGTCGACGGCCAGTGGTCGCTGACGGAACGCCCCGGCTTCCTGCGCCTGCACGCGCTGCCCGCGACGTCGTTCTGGCAGGCCCGCAACAGCCTGACGCAGCGCGCCATCGGCCCGCGCTCGTCGCCGACGGTGACGCTGGATGCGTCCGGCCTCGCGGACGGCGACGTCGCCGGCCTTGCCCTCTTGAGTCTCCCGTATGCGACGCTGGGCGTGGAAAAGACGGCCACCGGCCTGCAGTTGGCGCTGTACGACCAGATCGGCGACCGCACCGTGCGCGTACCGCTGCCGGCCGGCGCCACGCGCGTGCAGCTCCGCGCGGATTGCGACTTCCTCAGCGAGCAGGCGCGCTTCTCGTGGTCCGTCGACGGCAAGGCATTCGCGTCCATCGGCGAGCCGTTCACGATGGTGTTCCAGCTGAAGACCTTCCAGGGCGTGCGTTACGCCCTCTTCAACTACAACCAGGCCGGTAAAGCGGGCGGCCACGCGGACTTCGACAGCATCGACGTCTACCAGCCGAATCCCCATGGGCTGATGCACGCGATCCCGTTCGGGCAGCGCGTCCAGTTCGCGGAATTCAAGTCCGGCCGCAAGGTGGCGTCGTATCTCGTGAAGGACATGGGGCTCGGCCGCGTCGCGCTGCAGTCCGGCGCTTCGTGGGTCAGCGTCGATGCGAAAGGCGGCGTGGGCCTGCGCAAAGGGAAGCCCGGCCAGGCGGAGAGCTTCCAGTGGATCGAGACGCCGACGGGGGAACTGGTGCTGATGTCGCTCGTGACGAACCGGTTCGTGCGTGTGAATCCGGTGACCCATGCGGTGCGCGCGGACAGTCCGGGGCCGGTGCCGGATGGGAGCGATGGGGTGCGGTTGACGTGGTCGGCAGTGGGGAACGGATCGTGAATATTCTGCTGGTGCAGAGCCTCGCCTTTAGTCGTGACAATGCGCGATTTTTCCGACTTGACAACATGCTATGCTGGGAATTCGGGCCGGTCCCTACCGGCAAAACTGTCGATCCGAATGGGTCAAAGGTAAAACCAACGACATGAAGAAGTCCTGCCTCATCCTCCTGACCCTGTTTCTTGCGTCGCAAGCCAACGCCGTCGGTCCCGAGGATGTACTCAACAACCTGCACAGCGCTGCCGTCACGACCGTCAAGGAATACAAGCGAGGCGGCATCGCGTCGCTCGTGGAAGGCAGCAAGAACTGCTACCAGGACATCAACAAATATCGCTTCTATTGCATTTATCTGGATCTGGCGGCCCGTCACGTCTCCGACCTGGACGGCGCGGGCGTCCGTTTCGCTCCCGAGAAGTACTACGTCGACGATCAGTTCTTGCCGAGGGCCGGCCAGATTTTCGTGCGGTCCAACATGGATAAAGATCAGTCAAATGAATACCTGGCCATGGTCGCGCCGTTGATCAACAAGTTCGTCGACAGCGAGCTGGCCAAAAAACGCGGCAACTAGTTGTGCCTGCAAAGCGAACTCCACAAGGCATCGCATTTGCGGCGATAGCCGCCTTCTGCCATCCGACCTGGGCGACGGATGGAAATGCGTCCGAATCCCCCTCCGTCTTCTCGAACTACAAGGTCGATCCGGAGACAGGGGACTGCGGCGGACAGACGCTGACGCTCGTTCGCGACAGTCAGTCGAAAGTCGTGCGCGGGTATTTCCAGAATTACGAAGGAAACTGCGAACACGACAAAATTCCAGTTTCGAACCTTCAGATCGATAGCGACAGCGCGAAGCTTTCGTTTGCCGCGGCCGAGTATGCGCAGGACTCGCGCGGAAAAAAAGAATTGTATGCGCAGCGCAGGTTTGTCGTAGTCGCTAAAGGAAATTTTCTTGTCGGGAAAATGCAGTATTGTCCAGCCCGGGAACGCTCTTGCAACCCGTGGGAAGCTGTCAGGCTCCCTTCCGTAAAACGCGGGACACCTTGACATTGCCTGGAACGATGCGAATCGAGGACTTGGCAGGCTTGGGACCGAAATCCGTAGCGATGCTCGCACGTGCCGGCATTGCTACAGCCGAGGATTTACGCGCGATGGGTGCGGTCCAGGCGTTCGTAGCCGTGAAGCGCACAGGCGAGCCTGCGAGCCTGAACCTGTTATGGGCCCTGGAAGGCGCTCTTGCGGGTCGCGATTGGAAAGATGTCGCGAGAAGCGAGAGAACCCGTCTGCTGCTCGCGCTTGATCACCTTGAACACAAGGCATAGCCAATCGCCGACCGACTGTCGGCACCGTGCCGCCTCCCCCTGGCAGTGACCATGTGTGAGTTTTCCGCGCTTACTGCCTGTTATGCTGCTTGAAGGCCGGGTTCGGCCCGCAATCGGTCGTTTTGAAGACCATGCCATTCAACTTGAAAGGTGAAAGACTATGCTCATTTGGCGCGGCTACGGCATTCTTGTGGCCTTCCTGACGGTCGTCAGTTATATGGTCGTCAGAAGCAGTGCGGAACATCTTTGGGGCAGCCCGTTGTCGAACGAATTCCGGCCCGGCGTCGAGTTGACGGCGCTGCTACTCGCTGCCGGCCTCGTGTACGCCCTCCATGTTGCCATCAACCGGTTCAGCGAGCCGCGCGTCGTGATCGACAAGTCGACCGGACACGAAATGCGCCTCGTCTCGAAACACGATCTTTTCTTTATTCCCGTCCGATTCTGGCCGTACATCCTGGCCGTCCTCGGCGTCGTGTTTTTCTTCCAGCGTTAACACTGTCGCCTGACAATTTCAGGAGGTAGCATGCGCAAGTTGCTTCTAGTATTCGTATTGTTCACTGCCGCATTGCCGCTGGCCCGTGCGCAATGGATGGCCGGCCTGTCGTTAGCACAGATGGTGATCTGGCCGCCATTGAACCTCAACCTGTCGACACCGGGCAACCGCAGGCAGGCCACCCAGCACAAGGAGGAGGCGCCGCTGCTGGCGCCAGCCGGCACCGACGTGCAGGCCAATGCCCGCAAGCTTGCCGCGAAGTTCCCGGCGGAGCGGCGCGCCGAGGTCGAACAGGCTTTCCGCCAGAGCATGGATGTCTACGGTCAGGTGACCAGGAAGCTCGACATCCCGGAACGCGACATGGCGGCCAGCCTGGCCGCATTCATCGTCGGGAACGATATGGTGCTGAACGAAGCCGACGTGCCGGACGAGGTCTTCCAGGCCGTCGCACGCCAATTGCGCCAGCAGGCCGGACTGCGCGAGATGGGCAAGCATGTCAAGAGCGATCAGCTGCGCACGCTGTACGAACAGAGTGCGATGGTCGGCACATTCATGGCGCTGACCTGGAAGTCGCACCAGCGCAGCCCGCAGCCGCCACAGATCTGGACCAACGTGCGCGACACGGCGCGCGCCAACCTGGAGGCGGTCCTGCACACCGACCCGTCCCGGCTGCGCCTCGACAAGAGCGGCATGAGCCTCGATCGATAAAAAAGGAGCGGCCGGAGACACGGCCGCCCCATGAATACCGGACCGCCAGCAAACGGCCCGGGGAGACGCAACTAGCTGATCAGAACGACGTGCGCAGCGTTACGTTGTACGCGCGGCCCGGCTTGTTCTCGTCGAAGATCGCGTTGGCGAACGCCGTGTAGTTCTGGCTCTTCGCGTTGTTCACGTTCCAGACGCTGAGCGACAGGTCGGTGTTGTAGGCGAAGCCGAACATCTTCTGCAGGTTCAGGCCGGCCGACAGGTCGACTTGCTGGCGCCCCGTCGAATACGCATAGATGCCGTTGCCCAGGCCCGTGTTCGTGTTGCTGATCAGGCTGGACTGGTACTGGCGCGACACGCGCAGGTTCAGGCCGTCCTTCTCGTAGTACACGGTCAGGTTGCTGGTGCGCGGCGGCACCCCGGCAACCGGCGGCGCGCCCGCGGCTTCATCCTTCTGCTTGGTGTACGTGAAGTTGCCCGTGAAGCCGAAGCCTTTCACCGGCAGCATGTCCAGAGGCTGCTGCCACGTGAATTCCAGCCCGCGCACTTTCAGCTTGGTATCGATCATGTACGGCTCGGTGATGATCACGTGCTTGTTGGCGCGGCCGCCGGCGGCGTCCACGGCCGCCTGCTGCGCATCCGTCAGGCCCACCGTGCCGTAGATCTTGTCCAGGTCGGCAAGCGTGTAGTCGATCTGGCGCGAGCCCGGGCGGCTGACGATGTCCTTGGCGAAGGCGGACAGCGCGACATAGCCTTCGCGGCTGAAATACCATTCCACGCCCGCGTCCAGATTGTTGGCCTTGAACGGCTTCAGGTTCGGGTTCGTCACGTTACCCTGGTTGACGCCCTGGTCGCCGATCGAGAGCTGGGTCTGGTGCAGGTCCGCCGGGTTGGCGCGCGTGAGCGACTTGGAGCCGGACAGGCGGGCGATCACGTCCTTCGTCAGGTTGTACGACAGGTTGAACGACGGCAGGATGTTGTGGTACTTCGTCGATTCGTACACCCAGGTCTGCATGTCCGGATAGCGGCCGCCCTGCTGCAGGCCCTGCTGGGCGTTGCGCGGATCGGGCGTGTTGACCGGCGCGCCGATCGTCTGCTCCGTCGTCGCGTAGCGCACGCCGGCGTTGTAGCGCAGCGTGTGGCCGAACACGGGGATGCGGCCATTGGTCGCAACATAGAACGCCGTCACCTTCTCGCGCAGGTAGCCGCCGTTGGAGGTTGGCGCGGCGTAGAACAGCTCGCGGTAGTGCTGGTAGTTGGTGTCCTTGGCAAACTTGTCCCAGTCGATCGTGATGAAGCCGTGATCGCTCTTGTGGACGTACTTCGCCAGGTCGCCGTTCGTGACGGCGGAGCCCAGGTAGGTCAGCGGCGCAGTCTGGCCTTGCGTGTAGCCCGTGCCATAGCCGGGGTAGGTGCCGGCCGGGATCGGACCGGGTGCGAAGCGGCCGTCGCACTGGCCCTGCAGCGCCCGGTCCGGCTGGATGAACTGGTAGCTGGTCTGGTTGCCGCACGTGTAGTTCATCCACGCGTCGGCGTTGCCGTAGTCCGTGTAGCGGCGCGTGATGTCGTCGAACGAGCCGCCCACCTTGATCGCGAACGTGTCGTCGCCCCAGTTCAGGTTCAGGCGCGTGCCCTTGGTCGTGTTGCGGCGCTCGTAGATGTCGCCGCGCAGGCCGGACAGGCCCTGGCCCGGCTGGTACCAGCCGAACTTGGTGGGGTCGTTGATGTCGATGTTGCTGGACATGACCGGAATCTGTCCGGGCGTCGAGTTGTCGTACTTGACGACGGTCGGCGCCGACTGCGTGGCCACCAGCACGGTCGGCATGTCGCGGTAGAACTGGCTATCCGTGTAGTTGACGTGGCCGTCGATGGTGAGCCGGTCGCTCGCATGCCACTCGAAACCCGGGTTGATGCTGCGGAAGTGCGTGTTTTCCTTCATCGGGCGGAATTCCAGGCCCCAGAAGGTGTTGGCCAGCGTGCCTCCGGTGATCGTGCAATAGTTCGAACAATCGCTGCGGTCGAACGTCAGGCCGATCGGGATCGGCGTGTTCGCGCGCATGCCGGCCGCCATGTCCTCCTGCTGCATCTTGTTGCCCTTCTGCGCGAAGACCATGTCCGTGTAGACCATCCAGTCCTCGTTCGGCTGCCACTGGAAGCTCAGCGTCTCGCCCTTGCGGCGGCGTTCGCCGTCGTACACCAGGTAGCGCGGCAGGCGGCCCATCAGGCCGTTGTCGATCTGCTGGATCGTCGCGCCCGGGTTCAGCGCCAGCAGCATGGCGCGGTCGATGGGCGCGCCCGGCTTCAGCACGGCCTGCGCATAGGCAGGCAGGGCCGACAGGTCCATGCCGCTGGGGACCGTCGCCGGGCTGTTGAAGTAGTCGCCGCCCTTGGAGGCCGGGTCGGAGGCGTTGCGCTGGTTCGCGTTCAGGCGGAACGTGCGCATGTCGACGGTCTGGAACACGTCGGTATGGTATTTCGTATTCAGCCAGGCGAAGCCGAACAGCGCGCCGACCTTGCCGAAGCGCGTGTTCCACGTGTTGCTGACGAGGGCCGAACCCGTGTTGCCCCACTTGCCGTCCTTGTCGCGGTAGTTGGCGTTGGCGGTGAACGCGGAGCGGAAGCCGTTCTTGTCGAACGGGCGTACGCTGCGCATGTTCACGGTACCGGCCACGCCACCCTCGATGATGTCGGCCTGCTGGCTCTTGTACACGGTCGCGCTGCGGAACAGTTCGGACGGCAGGAAGTCCATGTCCACTTCACGGTTCGCGCTGATGTTGCCGCCCCAGCTGCCGGCCGACGCGGACGCCATCGGCGCGCCGTTCAGCAGCACGCGCGTGAACGCCGGCCCCATGCCGCGGATCGAGATGTTCATGCCTTCGCCGTCGATCGCGGCGCGCGTCACGGTGACGCCCGGGATGCGCGACAGGGCGTCGGCGATGTTCGGCTCGGGGAATTTGCCCATGTCCTCGGAGAACACGGTGTCGGTGAGGCCGTTGTTCTCGCGCTTCTCCAGCGCGGACAACGCCAGCGAGCTGCGGTAGCCCGTCACGGTGACGGTCGGGCCGCTGCCCTGCGTCCTCAGTTCGGTGTTGTCCTGTGCCCAGGCACTGGACACGAGGCCGGCCAGGATGGTCAATGCGTAAACGTTGCGGCGATGCGGTGCCCGGCGCCGTGCGGCGCCATTCCATTGGTGCTTCATTTGTCTCCTCTCTCTTCTTATCGGATGGCCTTGTGGCCTTTTTGGTCTTACGAGTGAGCGCTCGCACTAACACAAAATGTTAAACGCTAACATTTTTGGTCGTGATGCGAGCTGTGCCGGACAGTCAGTGAAAGCACGTCGTCAAACCTGCATTTCAAGTACGACGTCAGACATGTTGGTAACCATACTTGAGTAAATATCATCGAACCAATAAAATTTTTTTCATCACCGATATCCGAATCCGTATCTCGCGCGTCATAGGGGAAGCCGCTCCCTCTGGGATTTGCTATCCGCTACCACAAAATTCGTGTTAGCGCTGTTATACGATAACAACACATAGGATGTCTGATCTTATTCACGGTGCATGCATCCACTTTTTTATGTCCGATTGTGTCGCAATCCCCCGCCGACACATTGCCGGGGTTTCCGGACATGCAATGGACAATCCGCCGACACACCGGACTGGTCTCATGACGTTCATCGACGCGCCGCGTCGACTTAACCGAAGGAGAGACCGATGAAGACGACCCACACCGCGCTGGCCGCCACCCTGGCCCTGACGCTGTGCGCCGGCGCCCACGCCGCCGAAGCGAAGAAACCGACCGAGAAATGCTATGGCGTGGCGCTGGCCGGCCAGAACGAATGCGCGGCCGGCGCGGGCACCTCGTGCGCCGGCACGGCGAAGAAGGATTACCAGGGCGATGCCTGGATGCTGGTCGAGAAAGGTACCTGCACGAGCATCAAGACGCCGCAAGGCTACGGCTCCCTCACGCCCCGCAAATAGGCAGTGGACGCGACCATGAAGACGCTCGTATCGCTGCTGGCCGCCTGCACGTTCGCCGCGCCGGCGCTGGCCGCCAACCCGGCTGCGGCAGCCACGAAGAACATCGTGATCGTGCCCGGCGAATTCGTCGACGCTTCGGGCTGGCACGTCGTCCACGACATCCTGAGCCAGAAGGGTTACCGCGTGACCGTCGTGCCGGCCGCGCACGCGACGTTCGAGGACGACGTCGCCCTCGCCCGCCGCGTGCTGTTCCAGCAGTTCGGCAACGTGGTCCTCGTCGGTAACGGCATCGGCGGCGCCGTGATCGGCAACGTCGGCAGCGGCGCGAAAGTCAAAGCCCTCGTGTACGTCGCGGCCATCGCGCCGGAAGTGGGCGAAAGCCCGCTCCAGCTGCTGCACGGTACGGACGGCATGCCCGCCGCGATCCGGGCCGATTTCGCCGGGTACCACTGGGCCGACCGGGCGCGCTTCCACGACGAGTTCGCGGCCGACCTGACACCCAACCGCGCCAACTTCCTCGCCGCGTCGCAAACGCCCGTCGGCCTCGCGTTCCTCGGCACGCCCAGCTACGCGGCGCTGTGGCACACGAAACCCAGCTATGCCGTCGTCGCGACGGAAGACCGCATCCTCGCGCCTGGCGCGCAACGCATGATGTACCGCCGCGCCAAGGCGCAGATCGTCGAGATCCAGGGCAGCCACGCCGTCCACATGTCGCGGCCCGAGGACGTGGCCCAGGTCATCGAACGGGCCGCACGCGACACCCTGTAATCCATCCACTACCAGCACAAGGAGAACACCATGAAAGCACCACGTACGAACCGCGTCGGCCTGGCCGGCGCCGCCGCCCTCCTCGCCATCGCCACGCTCGGCATCACCAATCCGTCGCATGCTGCGGATAACGGCAAGGAACAGCCGGGCCGCTGCTACGGCGTCAACGGCTGCAAGGGCGAGAGCCTGTGCGCCACGGCGAAAAACGATTGCAAGGGCCTGAACCAGTGCAAGGGCCAGGGCGTGATCGTCAAGACGCCGAGCGAATGCAAGGCGCTCGGCGGGATGCTGACCGAGAAAGAGTAAGCCATCACCAAGCCGTAGGGTGGGCACCCGGTGCCCACGCGGGACGCCGGCACGAAGCGAACCTTACGCGTGGGCTCGGAGAGCCCACCCTACGAGATAACCACTCCTGCGAGCGAACCATGACTGCTTTTGCATCTCCGCCCGTTTTCGCCGGCTACGGCCTTGGCCTGCGGCGCGAGCACTACCGCGACTTCCTCGAGACGCGCGTCCCCGTGGACTTCGTCGAAGTCATCTCCGAAAACTTCATGGTGGCGGGCGGCCAGCCGCTCGACATCGTGCGCCGCGTGCGCGAGCGGCATCCGGTGGCGCTGCACGGCGTGTCGATGTCGATCGGCTCCGCCGACGGCCTGCGCCGCGACTACATCGTGCGCCTGAAGGCGCTCGTCGCCGCCGTCGATCCACTGTACGTGTCCGACCACCTGTCGTGGTCGCGCATCGGGCGCTTCAACTCGCACGACCTGCTGCCGCTGCCGTACACGGAAGAAGCGCTCGACGTCGTCTGCGCGAACATCGACCGTGCGCAGGACGCAGTGGGACGAGCGATGCTGTTCGAGAATCCGTCCAGCTATCTCACCTTTGCCGGGGCCTCGATGACGGAATGGGAGTTCCTCGCGCGCATGTGCGAGCGCACGGGCTGCGGCCTGCTGCTGGACGTGAACAACGTGTTCGTCAGCGCCGCCAACCACGGCTTCGATCCGTTCGCTTTCCTGGACGGCATCCCCGCGCAGCACGTGCGCCAGATCCACCTCGCGGGCCACAGCGAGGGCGACGGCCTGCTGATCGATACGCACGACCAACCGGTGCCCGACGGCGTGTGGGCCCTGTACGCGCATGCGGTCACGCGCTGCGGTCCCGTTGCGACGATGATCGAGCGCGATGCCGACATCCCGCCGCTGTCCGAGCTGCTGGCGGAACTGGCGCTGGCGCGGCGTTTCAACCTGCGGGAGGCCGCATGAACCTCAACAAGATGCAGCGCGCCTTCCGCCGCTGGCTGACGACGGCCGATGCCGCTGCCGCGCACCGCCTGGCGGAGGACCCGCGCGGCCTTCACGTCTACCAGAACAACTACCGCGTCCAGCTGATGAACTGCCTGGAATCGACCTATCCGCATCTCCATGCATTCATCGGCGACGCCGCGTTCCGCTACGCGGCCGCCGCGCACGTCGGGCGCCAGCCGCCGCGCGCGTGGACCCTGGACGCGTACGGCGCCGGCTTCGAGGCGACCTTGCGCACCGTCTTCCCGGACAACCCGGACCTGCACGAACTGGCGTGGATCGAGTGGTCGCTGGCGACCGCGTTCGTCGCGCGCGACACCGCGCCGCTGGACCCGGCCCACCTCGCGCACGTCGACTGGGACCGCGCGCGCCTGGGCTTCGCGCCGTCGCTGCACATGGCGCGGCTGACGACCAATGCGGCCGACATCTGGTCCGCGCTGCAGGACGGCGCCGATGCGCCCGAAGCGGCGATGCTGCCCGCGCCTGCGGGCGCGATCGTCTGGCGCCGCGGCCACGTCGCGCGCCTGCGCGTGCTGGCGGCGCCCGATTTCGAAGCGCTGCGGCTCGCGCGGGCCGAGGGGAGCTTCGCTGCGCTGTGCGCGCGGCTCGTCGACCGCCATGGCGCGGACGACGGCGTCGCCAGCGCAGGCGCCCTGCTCGCCGACTGGATCGGCAACGACCTGCTCACGCGCGTGAGCGGCATCCGTCAACCTTGAAAGGAACCACCATGCTGAATACCGCCCGCCTGCTGCCCGACGCCGCCCTGCTGCTGCTCGACCGCGTCGCCGTCGCCGCGATCTTCTTCCTGTCCGGCCGCACGAAGGTGCAAGGCCTCTTCACGATCAAGGACTCGACGTACGAATTGTTCCGGTCCGAGTATGCGCTGCCGCTGGTCCCGCCCGAGCTGGCGGCGCAGATGGCGGCGATGGCGGAACACGTGTTTCCGCTGTTGCTCGTGCTGGGGCTGTGCACGCGGGGCGCGGCGCTCGGGTTGCTGGGGATGACGGCCGTGATCGAGATCTTCGTGTATCCGGATGCGTGGCCGACGCATCTGAGCTGGGCGGCGCTGCTGTTGCCGCTGGTGGCGAAAGGAGCTGGGAAATGGTCGCTGGACCGGGTGGCGGGAAACTGGTGGGCTCGGGGAGCCCACCCTACAGTGACGCCGTAGGGTGGGCTCCCTGTGCCCACCATGCGTCCCGCGATTACTTGCCGGCGACCTTTACGATGCTCGACAGGTTTTTCGCCAGGCCGGCATCCCCACCGCGAGCCTCAAGCTTGCCGGCACCGTCGTTCCACTGCAGGCGGGTCGTCGTGCCCTTGCCCTTCTCGTAGTCGTACGACACGCCGTCGTCGTCATACAGGTCGAAGGTCGCGTCGCGGCCCGGGTAGACCTTGACCGACGCGATGCCCTGCTTCGCCGCCGTCGACTGGATGTCGGTGCCGAACGGGACGATCGAACCGGCCTTCACGAACACCGGGATCTGCGAGATCGGCGCGGCGACCTTGACCCACTGGCCGCCCGCGAGCTTCTCGTCGGTCCAGAAGTTGTACCAGTCGGTACCGGCCGGCAGGTAAACGTTCTTCTCCGTCTGGCCCTGCTCCGTCACCGGCGCCACGAGGAACGCCGGGCCGAACATGTATTGCGTGCCGATGTTGGCCACGTTCGGGTCGTTCGGGAAGTCCATCCACAGGGCGCGCATGAACGGCGCGCCCGTGTCGTGCGTGAACTTGGCCTGGCTGTAGATGTACGGGATCAGCTGGTAGCGCAGCGTGTCGTAGCGGGCCAGGATGGTTTCCGCCTGCTTGCCGAAGGACCAGATGTCCGTGTGCTTGTGCTGGCCGTGCAGGCGCAGCGTGGGCAGGAACGTACCGTACTGGAACCAGCGGGTCAGCAATTCCGGATAGTCGTCGTTGCGGCCGACGACGTCGCGCGCGTCGGACGGATCGAGCAGCGGCGGCTTGGTGCCGTCGCTCGTGCCCGGGATGCCCTGCCAGCCGCCGATGTCGTTACCCCACAGCGCGATGCCGGAAGCCGTCATGTTCAGGCCCGTCGGGATCTGGCGCTGCAGCGCTTCCCACGTCGCGTTCACGTCCGACGACCAGAACAGCGCACCGGTACGCTGCGAACCGAGGTAGGCGGCGCGCGACAGGATCAGCACTCGCTTGTTCGGCTTCCAGGCGCGCATGTTGTCGGCGAAGCCTTCCACGTGCAGCAGCGGGAACAGGTTGTGGTAACGGTCGCCCGAGCCGATCGAATAGAAGTAGCCGTCCGGGACCAGGTCCGGTTCGGTCTCGTCCAGCCACGGGTAGTCGAAGCCGTGCGACAGCACGTTGTCGCGCGATTTCTCCCAGAACCACTGGCGGGCCTTCGGATTGGTCGCGTCGATCAGGCCACCGGTGCGGTCGGAACGGAACGGCAGGCCGTCAACGGTCTTGCCGTCCTTGTCCTTCAGCAGATAGCCCTTCGCATCCAGCTCGTTGAAGTAGCGGCCCGCCGTTTCGTAGCGCGGCCAGATCGAGATGATCGACTGCATGCCCATGTCGTGCAGCTGCTTGTTCATGCCGTCCGGGTCCGGGAA